>ENA-ORSC01000132-ORSC01000132.1-human-gut-metagenome-genome-assembly--contig:-NODE-132-length-61260-cov-9.807434_pt1 | contig 61260 bp, 45 predicted proteins | sample MGYA00242178_ERZ509140 | MGnify/ENA primary metagenome ERZ509140 (study PRJEB26280, sample SAMEA2338681) | human gut metagenome | biome: human gut; feature: human-associated habitat; material: faeces... | reverse complement strand
CCCCCAGCGCCTGTCCTGGTAGCGGCCGAAGAGGCTGGCGTAGTAGCTGTCCAGGTGCCCGTCGGCGCTGTCCGCCGCGCTGGCCGTCAGGTCGCCGTAGCCGGCCGTGAAGGCCGCTCCCACCGTGAGGCGGTCGCTGAGGTCCGCGTCCACGCCCACCGTGCCTCCCCAGGTGGTGAGCTGGTAGCCGCTTTCATCCCCGCGGGTGTCGAGTTTGGCGTAGGAGCCCGTGCCTTCCATCCACATGTGGAAGCGGGGGAGGTCGTCGTTGACGTAGGCCGGGTTGACGCCCATGAGGGTGGTCCGGTTCCTGATCCAGCCCATCTGGTCGCGCAGGGCGTCCCTCTGCGCCGTCCCCAGCGCGTTGACCGTGCTCCCAGCTGCCGCCGCCATGGCGCGGGAGGCTCCGGAGAGGTTGCCGTCATTGATCATGGTGCTGACGCCGTTCATGAATTGGGCCAGCTGGGAGTCGGGGTCCAGGTTTTTGCGGGCTTCCCAGAGCAGGCTGGCTCCGGCGGCGGAGTTCCACGTGTCGGCCGCGGAGGCGAAGAGGTTTTCCTGCCGGAGTGTGGCATTGAGCAGGATGTCGTTTCCGTCGCGGCTCAGTGTGGCGTCCTGGTAGTAGACGGCGAAGAGGCCGGATATCCGGGCGGCGAGGCTCTGCCCGTCTTCCAGGCCGCTGATGCTGCCGGTGGCGCTCATCAGGACGACGTCATGGAGGTCGCTCCCCGCGTTCATGGCGGCGTTTCCTTCCATGTTGGAGAGGAGGAAGCCGGCTCCGTCCTGCACGGTGATGGTGCCCGCCGTCAGCATGGGGGCGCCAAAGGGGGCGTCCTGGTTGAAGTTGTAGATCAGTTCCGTCGTGGAGCCGTTCTGGAAGGTGATGCTTTCCACGTTGAGCGTGGTGTTGGCGCTGCCCTGGGCGTCCCCGGTGGCTTCAATACGCAGGGTGCCGTTGTTTCCGGCGGTGATGCTGTTGTAGTTCAGCGTGGGGGCGTCCGCGGTGCCTTTCAGGACCAGGACGCCTCCGTCACGGACGGCGAGGTCGTAGTCCTTATTGCCGGTTTGCAGGTATTGGGTGGCTTGCCCGGAGATGTCCAGGGTGCCGCTGCCTGCCAGCGTGCCGGAGAAGGTTCCGGAGGAGGTTGTTGCCGAGGAGATGGAGAGGCTGCCTCCGTTCATGGACAGGGTGCCGCTGCCGGAGAGGCTGCTGATGGTGCCGGATTCCGTTCCGGAGAGGGCCAGCGTGCCGTCGGCGGTGACTGAGGTTCCGTCCAGCCGGGCTTCTCCGCCCAGGGCCAGTTCCGCTCCTTCCTGGATGCGGAGGGTGCCGGTTCCGGTGATGGAGCCGTCGTTTATTTCGCCTGTTCCGGTCAGGTTGAGAGTTCCCTGGATGGTCAGGGAGCCTCCGGCTTCCGTGCCGGTGATGGTTCCGACTTCGGCGTTGCCGTTAATGGTCAGGCCGCCTCCTTCCAGAGTGAGGGTGTCCAGGGTGTTTGACGCGCCGTTGAGGACGATGTTTCCTTCACGCAGGGCGAGGGTTTCCACGTCCATCGTTCCTCCGACCGTCAGCGTCCCGGTTCCTTCCTTGATGAAGGCGACGTTGTTGCCTCCCGTGATGCTGCCGCCCATGACGGTGTCCTGGCCGGCCGGGTCGATGTCGTCTTCTCCCGTCGTCATTTGTTTGTTGTTGAGGATGACGACGGCCGTGCCGTCTCCGGTGTTGTTGACGACCAGGCTGCTGCCCGTGGCTCCCATCAGGTTGTTGATTTTAGCTCCCTGTCCGTCGGATTCGCCCGGGGCTCCGGCCAGGTTGACCGTCAGGGTCTGGCCGCCGCCGATGACGACGCCGGCGTAGCCGGAGAGCGTTTGATAGGAGTTGACTTCATGGGCGTTTCCTCCTTCCTCCTGCACGCGGTAGAGGCCGGTGGCCGCTCCGCTGAGCACCAGGCTGCCTCCGTCCGTTCCGGTGACCCGGATGCCGTAGTTGGACAGAAGGTCGGTAGTGAAGGCGATGTCGCCCAGGTTGCCGACGGTCAGCGTTCCGCTGGTCAGGGTCAGGTAGCTGGAGGAGTCGTCGGTTTTGTGGTCCAGCAGAAGGTTGACGACGGCGTCGTTGCTCAGGTCCAGCGTCAGCCCTTCCCCCTCTATGGACAGGTTCGGGTCGCTTCCCGTTCCGCTGCCGTTGCTGATGACGGCGCCAGACGCCTGCGTGTCCTGGCCGATGTTTTCCGTTCCCAGGGCGATGGTCAGTCCGTCCAGGCCTCCTTCTCCTACGGTTACGGTTCCGCTGACTCCGGTGAGACGGGAGCCGGAGGCGATGTTCCACGTTCCTTTCATATGGCTGCCGCCGGCGCCGGAGAGGTTCAGGCTGCCTTCCGAGATGGTGATTCCTTCCGTGGTTCCGTCAAGGATGGTTTCCGCTCCTGCCGCGTCCGCCCCGAGTGTCAGGGTTCCCGCTCCCGTTTTGGTCAGGGACGGGCTGTCGGTCAGCGCGTAGATGGTGGCCGAGGTTCCTTCCTGCGCGATATTGATTTCATCAAACCGGGTGAAGGTGACGTTTTGGAAGTCCCCGGTTCCAAAGGTTCCCTTGAGTTCCAGCGTCCTGTTTCCTTCTACCGCCGCTCCGGCGCTTCCGCCGATGGTGATGCCGCCTTCTTCTCCTTCCTCCCCAAAGATGCTTCCTCCCGTCAGCGAGACGTGGACTTCGCCTCCTACCGTGCCACAGTTGCCCGCCCCGTAGATGTCTCCCAGGTAGGTGCCCTGTCCAAGGGTGACGGTGATGTTGCCGCCAATGCTGACGGGCAGGGCTGTGGGATCTTCCGCCGTCCACGTGCTTCCTCTCCAGGAGCCGCCCACGATTTTGCCCGTGAAGGTGGAGCCTCCGTCAATGGAGACGCTGGTGTTTCCGTTGGTGGTCAGCGTCGTGCCGTTGCCCCAGTTCCAGAAGGAGCCGCCCATGATGTCTCCCGTGAAGGTGATTCCTTCTTTTCCGCTGATGGAGACGCTTGAGTTTCCTTCCACTTTTTGTACGGCTCCGTTGCCCTCGGATTTCGTGTTTGCGTAACTGCCTCCATAGATGTTTTTGACGAAGTTGTTGTGCCCTTCCGTGCCGGAGAGTTCCGCATCGCCTACATTAATCGTTACCGAGGTGTTGCCCTGGATGGTCGTTCCTGAAGTCTGGTTGGCCGTCCACGCGCTTCCGCCCGTGATGAAGTTTTGGGCTGTGACGTTGCCGAAGTCTCCCAGGTTGACGGTCGCGCTGTTGCTGTGCTGGATGTTGGTGACCAGGACGCTCGTGTTTCCTGTGATGGTGGTGACGGCATTGTGGGAGGAGGTGCTTCCTCCGATGATGGCTCCCGCCACGATGGCGTTATCCTTGACGGTAACGTTGGTGTTTCCCGTCAGGGTAGTGCTTGCTCCCTTGTTGTTCCCGCCGATGACGTGTTCCGCCGTGGCGTTTCCAGAGATCTGCACATGGGTGTCCCCAGTCAGCGTGCTGGTCTGGAGGTTGGTGCCCCATTCATTGGTGACACCTCCGGCGATGATGCCGAATGCTCCTCCGTTGATGTCCATCCAGATGTCCCCCTGGTAGTTGAGGTTGCCGGACGGCAGGGTCGCCCCGCTGTTGTATACCCCGGACAGGTTGATTTTGGTTCCGCCGGTGTTGGTGATTTGATAGACTTTGTCCCCGCTGGTCGTCAGGGTCCCGTTCAGATATCCCAGGCTGACGTTGGCCGCACTCCCCTCCCCAAGAGCCAGCGTAAAGGCGTTCTTGACCGTTTCTTCCAATTCCCCTCCTTCTCCCGCAGATACCCACGTCACGCTGGATATCGCCCCGTCTTCTATCGTCAGCACGCTGCCTTCTATTCTATATTGCCCTGTATCTAAGCCCAGTACGCTAAAGCCCTCGCCAAGCTCCGCTCCCAAATCAACGGTATTGGAACCTTCGGCACTAAATCCCTGCAACAAACGCCCAATATCTATCTTCCCGGACGTCCACGTGGTATTTGAAGCAGTAATCCCATCATTTCCCGATGAAGACGTATAAGATAAAATTGCTCCATCAACTGTCACATTCTGCAATGTCCCGGTCCCGCTCATGTTCAACGTAATGGTTGATCCGATCGTTTGCGAGTTAAAATCAAGCGTCCCCCCATCCAGCGTAACAAGGCCGCTTCCCAAAGCGGAATTATTCATGCACCTTACAGTAGAGCCGGAGGTGATGACCCATTCAGCAGTCATGGATGCATTGGCCGCATTGTTTAAAACCAACGTACCGCTGAATCCTTCCCCGCCCACCGTAATGGTCCGTCCGGAAGAATTCAGTGCCCCGTAAACATTCAGCGTCTTGCCATTTGCCACAAGGACATTCCAGTCTGCATTCACATTAACCGGGCCCCATGCATTGGAGGAAGAACCCAGGGAAAAATCTTCACGAACCGTAAATAATACCGGCTCTTCCGTACCCGCTCTCCCCAGTATAAGAGTCCTCTGGGCATTATTGTTCGGGACAAGGGAGAACCCTGATGCCCCTTCCTCCACAATCAATCCCCCCATGGTAAATGGCGTAAAGGAGCAGGATGGATTTTTATTGGTCGCCGATACGGTGACATCGCCCACTTCCGTGCCTGATGCGACAAAGCGCAATGTGTTATATTGCGACAGTCCCGTTTCATTGGCAAAAAGGTTCCAAATACTCCCCTCCTCTGAAACGGAACCCCAATTCGTATTGACAGGACCGTATGTTCCATCCGGATTGGTCAGGACAATGCCGCCGTTATGAAAATCATTGGACGAACTCCCTACCCACGTATAGATATTACCGGAATATCTGCTGCCGTCCCACTCCGTAGCAGCGAACACATGAAAACCGGATATGGCATAAAACGACAATAAGGCGGACAACAACTTGAGCGGTAGACGTAACTTCATAACTTGCAAATATGGGTAAATAATAAAGCTATCCAGCCGTCCTGATTGGCTGTTTGCAATATATAGCTATTACCGAATTAGCAATCCGCCGTCAATATTCAACATTGATCCAATGCATGTTGCATACCCGGAAATCATCATCTTTTTAATATCCAATTCAGAATTTTTTCAAAAAAACATTCCATATCTCTTTCATTATAAACATCAAAAATATCTGATTCTGGTCTATTTTCTGGATAATGCTTCTGCGGATTGCTAATCCGCAATGCAACATTTCACATGAAAATAAAAATGGACGCAAAAATTATTTTTCATCCCTTCCCCATTCCTGAACAAACGATGCAGCAAAATAACACCTTTCGTGAATTTCACCTTTCATACATAGAAAAAGAGGGTGTATTGTTTGCCCGCAACAAGTTCGGAGCAAAGACCAGAAATCGTAGCAGTAGCTGATACGTCCCGTTTACTGAGCAGCCCCGTCCCGGATGTCCGCGTTCCCCTTCACGAAGATAGTTCTCTTCGTTCCCATCGGCACGCTCAGTCCGGCTCCCAGCTACAGCGCCGTCGTTCCCACTTTCGCCCCCCTCACGCTTTGCGCGAAGCCGGGGTTGCCCAGCAGAGAGATGTTCGTTTCCCCTCTCCGGTCTCCCAGGTCCTGCGCCGCGTTTACGCGGATTTCCGCCAGCGCTTCTCGTCCGAAGATGTTGCTGCCTACCAGGCCCATTCATCAGTAAGTAAATATCGGAACAGCTGGTTTGCGGAAACTCCTTCGCAGGAGATAACGCCAAATCCAGGCAATCCCATGAAAAACAACACTCTTCCCATAAAAAACGTACCGAGAGGGGAAAGACTTCCAAGACCTGTCCGGATAAAGGAAAAGCAACCGGGAATGCACCTTTCCTCCTTGCTCCCGGCTCTTCAAGTTGCTAAAATGCTTCAAGCAAATTTTTTATCCTTTTCCCATGGCCATTTTTGGTTCCTCCAATTTATCCGACTCAGGTGATCTGTTGATCTTCAACAAAGTATCTTATAAAACCCTACTGATGTTCGAAAAAGAACTGGGCAGGGACCGCATGACTTACCTGGTGGAAGAAGGTCTCCCCCCGGATACGGCCACCGCCTCCCATCTGGAATCCACTAAAGCGGACGGCATCCTGTTCCAGGCTGGAGGCAGCGACCCTGTCGCGCTGCGTTCCGCCATCATGGAACGCATTAACGAAGGCAGAAGAGTAGTATTTCTACCCGGTCCCGTCTCCCATGTGAAAGGTTCCATCAGCCAAATTCCTCCGCGGGTCATCAAGGCCCTGGAAGCCCTGCATATCTCCCCCGTACCGGTCTATGCCGGTTTTTACACGAACTCCGTGCTGGATGCGGAGGCCGATACGGACGCCCAGGCGGACATCCAGATACATATTCTCCCCAAACTGGCCCCCGGGGCCGAGATGGCAGCACGCCTGACCTCCGCGTGGCTGGAATGTTCCGCCCAGGCATACGCCACGCTGCCTCAGCTCCACGGTTCCCTGTCCGCCCTCCTTTTCCGCAGCCTCAGACTTCATTCCGATTGCCGGGTCATCGACGGCATTGACGACACTACGCTGACTTACGGCCAGCTACTGGCCATTTCCGTAGCCTTTGCCAAGAGGTTGAAAAAAATTACCTCGAATCGCCGGGTCGGCATCATTCTTCCGCCGGGCAAGGGAGCGGCCATAGCCAATCTGGGCTGCCTGTTCGCCGGGAAAACACCGGTGAATTTCAATTATTCCGCCTCGGAAGGAGCCTTTGCCAGCTCTGTAAAGCAATCCGGCGTGGACTGGTTTATTACTGCGGATACCTTCATGCGAAAGCTCCAGAATTTCCCGTGGCCCCCCCAGCGGGATCTGATCCTCATGGAGCGGGAAATTCCCCTGCTTAAAGGTTCCGCCAAACGCTGGGGCCTCGCCATCAAATTCCTGACAGCGGGGTTCATGATTAAAAAACTGGGGCTGGACGCACCTACAGGCGCGGACGAAGCCGTGCTGATGTTCACTTCCGGCTCTTCCGGGGAACCCAAGGGCGTGCCGCTGACCCACCACAACCTTCTTTCCAACATCTCTCAATGTTCCTCCCGCATTACGCTGGAACCGCAAAGCAGGTTTCTGGGAAGCCTGCCCGTATTCCACTGCTTCGGCATCACCATCGGGCTATGGTATCCGATGATCGGCGGGTACGACATGGTCACCTATCCATCCCCTCTTGAGGCCAAACGGCTGGGAGCCCTTATCAAGCAGTACGGAATCAGTCTGGTAGTCACCACGCCCACCTTCCTGCGCGGTTTCATGAAACGCTGCGAACCGGACACCTTTAAAACCGTCCGCTACCTGATCGTTGGCGCGGAAAAACTGCCGGAAGACCTTTCCGCCGCTTTCCGGGAAAAATTCGGCATCATTCCATGCGAAGGCTACGGCCTGACGGAAGCCTCTCCCGTCTGTTCCGTCAACTTCATTGACCCGGCGCCATCCAATGCCGCCGGAGACTTCATTCCCGGCATGAAAAAGAGTTCCGTAGGAGCCCTCCTTCCCGGAATCGCCATACGCATCACCAGCCCTCACACGGGACGCGTGGTTCCCATCACTACTTCCGGCATGATCTGGCTGAAAGGACCGAACATCTTTCCCGGCTATCTGGGCGGTCCGGAGACGGATCGCGATATTTTCGTGGACGGCTGGCTAAAAACCGGAGACATAGGTTCCGCAGACGAATTCGGCTTCCTGAAGATTGAAGGACGCATTTCCCGCTTTTCCAAAATAGGTGGGGAAATGGTGCCTCATGAAGCCCTGGAAGCAGCCATTATGAACATTTGGAATCTGGATCCGGCGGACGAAGAACGGCGGATAGCCGTCGTCACCATTCCGGACCCCGTAAAAGGGGAGGCCGTAGCCCTGCTCACCACCCTGGTGACGGATTACGTGCACCAGGCGCGCACCCTCATCAGGCACGGCCTGATTGACCAGGGGCTGCCGGCCCTCTGGTGCCCCAAGGAGATTATTCCCGTAGAACGCATCCCGGTGCTCCCATCCGGCAAGCTGGATATCAAGCAATGCAGGATGCTGGCGTATGAAGCGCTGAACATCCCCTTTGAACCGTAATTTATGGAATTCCCGGAGGAAACGCCCGCCGCGCCCAAACCCATCACAGTCAAACAGCTCGTTTACCGCCTGAGAGACACGGTCAGCATCGCTGTGGGCACCCAGTGGGTGGTGGGAGAACTGAGCAACGTCAAGCATCACACCAGCGGCCACGTTTATTTCACCCTGAAGGAACAGGGAGCGGAAATTTTCTGCGCCTTTTTCAAGGCAGCGGCTTCCAAATGCCCCATACGGCTCCAGGAAGGGATGAAAGTCCATGTCCTGGGCAGCGCCACCGTATACCCGGACCGGGGGCAACTCCAGCTGGTCATCAGGCAGGTAAAAGCTGCAGGACAGGGAGATTTGCAGACTCGCTTTTTGGAGTTGAAAGCCAAACTCCAGCGCGAGGGGTTGTTTGACGCGGAACACAAAAAGAAAATTCCCACGTTCCCCCGCGCCATCGGCATCGTCACCTCCCCCACCGGCGCCGTCATCCAGGACATACGGCACGTATTGGAACGCCGCGCCCCGTGGGTGAAGGCTTATCTGCTACCCGTACGCGTGCAGGGGGCAGGAGCGGAGCACGAAATAGCCGCAGCCGTGCGCGCTTGGTCCGGAGCGCCCTTCAACGGTCTCCCGCCCGTGGACGTGCTCATTGTAGGACGCGGAGGCGGCTCCATTGAGGATTTGTGGAATTTCAATGAGGAAACGGTGGCGCGCGCCATTTACGAATGTACCGTTCCCGTGATTTCCGCAGTGGGTCATGATACGGACTTCACCATTGCCGATTTTGCGGCGGATCTGCGCGCACCCACTCCCACCGCAGCCACAGAACTGGCCACACCGGACGGCCCTGAATGGCTCCGCAAGCTGTCCAGAATGGAACAGGCTCTTCATGCATCCGCTCGGCATTCCCTCTTGCGTTCCAAGCTGAAACTGGATGTTTACCTGCGGGGGAAGCTGTTGGATGCGTATTCCCTGCTCTCTCCTTATTCCCAGCGCCTGGACGATATGGAAGAAACCCTGCAGAATGCCGCAACCACGAGAGTTTTTCATAACACGCTGCATATTAACAAACTGGAACATCAGCTGCAAATGCGCCACCCCGCCCACAGGAACCGGGAGCGCACACAGCTTCTGGCTTCCCTTCAGGCCGGTTTATCCCATGCAGCCGCCTCCCGCATGACGGATTTATCTTCACAACTCACTCTTATTCAAGCACGTCTTGAAGCACACAGCCCGGAACAGACCCTGCGTCGCGGATATGCCCTGGTAGAAAACCAGGATAAGCAGCTTATCCGGCAGACAAACCAGGTGCATGCAGGGGAAAAATTGAAAATCCGTGTTTCCGACGGTTGTTTTTATGTCAGGGATGACACGCCACAATAACCTGTCCACAAGCATCTAGTAGTGCATTTTTTGCACTCAATCTAACAAATTGTGTTTTTTCTGGATTTTACAGGAAATGGAACCTATTCTAATAGAAGCTTATCACTGCTTCTATCACCCGGTCCCATAACTTCTGTTCATATGCCTTGTAAAAACATCACCCGTTACACTTACGAAACAACGGCCTTTCAGGGCTATCGGTTGGCGATCTGTAAGAACAAGCGTTTATTCACCCGTTATTTCTCCGATTCTCAATACGGGGGCGCTGACGCAGCGCTTCAGGAAGCCATGAGGGTGAGAGATAATATTTTCAAACTTTTCGAACAGGGCAACCTTACGGTTAGCCAAATTTTCGCAAAATATACTGTGCGCTCCCGCCGTCAATCCGCAGCTGACCGCCGTGAAAAAATGGTTCATGGGAAAAGGGCTCTCAGCCATGTAAGACAGAAAGCCAAAGTCCGCAGCTGAAGGTTCTGCAGAAGCTGTTTTTCAGCTCTGCTTGAGAATATGGATCATACCGGAAACGTTACATTTGCCCCAAAAAGAGACAAATAACTTGTTGAAGGCCTAAAATCCATTCTTTCTCTCCGGAATGCCGGGTATCCGTCGATACAGGGAAACGGAACCTGTGCCAAAGCTCTTTGATGACGTCAAGGGATTAAAGCGGCACATTTCCTTAAAAAGCCCCTTCAGCCTCACGCAACTGACCGCAGGTATCCCGCTTTAGTCAAGCTCCCGACCGGAGCCTCTGGGAACTCTGAGCCCCTCCGGCATCTGCCAATGGATAACTTTTCCTTTCCAAAAAAGGAACGGCCTAACTGAAGGAAGGGTCTGCTATCTGCGGCGTCGGCGCGAGGCAGGCCTCTCCGGTTCTTCAGCCGGAACCTCTCCTATCTTCCCCAGCACCCTGCGGGCCTCTGTGGTTCGTTTTTGCTTGAGGCACACACCAGCCCAGTTGCGGTGAATTTCATTGTAAAGCTCTCCCAACTGGATGGAGGCCAGATTATTCCGGAGTTTTTCCTTATCTTCCGGAGTCAACGCATCCCACTCCGCAATCAACTTTCCATATTGGGACTCCGACAGAGCCCATTGTTCCCTGCCGGCGCTTATCTCCGCCTGAAGATTCAGAATGACCGGCTGAAGTGCCTGAACAAACGTGGTATTTTCACGAGCCACTTTCATTGCCTGTTCCAGATACTTTACCGCCTGATCGTAATCCCGCGCCTTCAGGAAAGCTGCGGCAACATTCACATCTTCATAAGCCCGTTTCACCAAAGCCTCTGCCTGGCTGTATTTTTCAAGCTGGGACCGCATGGACGCAATATCCTGGCTCAGGCTGGAGCCGCTCAAAATACGGGGAGCATCCACGCCAAGCGTCATGGCAGCCCCTTCTGCACGGGACAGCAGGCGGGAGGCTTCTCTCAAATCCCCCATCTGCATCCTTACCCGTGCCAGGGCAAGCATTGTCTCCGGCGTGCAGTCCATCTCCGTTTCAGCTGCTCGGAAGCAGATCAGAGCCGCTTCCAGCTGGTCGGCCATGGCCTTCAATTCCTCCTGGGAATACTTCCGGCGCGTGTTCAGCGGCATCTTCAGTTCATTCAGAATAATGCGGCCCATGTCCGGATTGGCGGTCAGGCGGAATTTAGTAAGAAGCTCCCGGGCAATCGCACTCCCCGTGCCACCGGGCAACCCGGTGGTCCTGTCTGGCAGAGTATCCTGAAGCAACAGGATTTTCACCATGCTCTTCACATCCTCCGGTTTATTCAGCATGCTCCTCATGACAGGAGAAACAGCCTGCTTGCACAATGCGGAAAAACGCTCAAACCTGGCCTGGTCGTACGCATAATGGATTAATGGCTCCAAGCACGCTAAACGGATGGAAACCTGGTCTTCCGGCGTATTTTTCAAAATCACTTCATAAAGCTTTTCCGCCACAGCATCATGCTTGCGGCGGGCGAATTCCCGCGCCCAGTTCAGGCTGACGCCCAGAAGGCGGGTATTGTCCTCCGCCGTCATGGAGGAGGAAGCAGCCAGCTTTTTTCCCAGAAGAGCAGCCAGCATAGGTTCGGATTCTTTCAGCATGCCGCGCCGGTCCATTTCCACCGCCAAAAGCCATGCAAAGGAATCTCTGGCTTCGGGAGAATTCATCCATTCCACCTGCTTGTCCACGGAGGATGCCATCTGCGCCAGCTCTGCATCGGAACCGTTCCATGAAGCCAGCATATCCTGCAAATGCCCCATGGCCTGCGTCTGGCTGTGCACCTCATGAATGGTCGGCTTGAACCACCCTTCTATCGTAGGCCAGTACTGGATGTAGCCGAACCAGAGTCCTCCCAGGAGGACCAAAAAGAGGACCGGCTTCCAATAAGACTTTTTCTTGCGTGCGGGGCGGTAGGGCTTACTGGAAAAATGGCGCTCGGAACTCATGCAGGCATTGAGCCAAAAAGACGGCACAAATCAAGCAAAATAAACGCCTCGCAACGTCTTACGAAGCCCCTCGCATCCTACCTCCGTGAAGATCTGGAGTTCACGGAGGGTCTGCGCCCGGGGGATGCCATGCGCACCCGGGGAAAACCGGATTCCTTCCAGTAGTCATCCGCTTTCTCCTTCATGCCCAGTTCGTCATAACAGCGTCCAAGCTGTTTGTAATTCTCCGACCTCTGTTCCCCCTCCAGCATGGGAAGAACCGCCTCAAAAGCTTCTGCCGCCTCTTTCCATTGTTCTCCGTCACACAGAGCGTACGCCTTACACAAATAAGACTGAACCAGCAAATCCCTGCGTTCCGCCCCCTCCACGCATTTCAGCAGAGAATCCACCGCTCCGGCATAGGCAGTCAGGGCGCCCTCCCTGTCCCCCGCCATATCGCTGGCAAGTCCCAGGGAATAATATACGCGGCCCAGGGACAGAAGATCCGAGGCGAAATGGGACTTCCGCAGCTGAAGAGCCCTTTCCAGGTTCTCCCTGGCCTTGCCCCCCTCCCCGGCATCCAGCCATGCCTTGCCCAGCCCTTCGCGGGACTGGGCGGAAATGACGGGAGAAGCCGAGCTGTTGGCAATGGCCTTTAAAAAATCCGCCCGGGCTTCCGGAGAGGCCTTGCGCAAGATGTTGACCCACCCCCTCTGATCATACAACCCGGCCCAAAAGGCATGGTCCGTCGGCAGTACGCCGCGGGCAGCGCCTTCCGCCTGGTAAAGATAAGCCAGGGCCTCCTCATAATTCCCCTGCTCCGTAGAAATACGGGCCAGGCCGCGCAGGGCATTGAGGCAGTCATTCAACAGGTAAGAGGCATTTTCCGAGCCGGAAAGGCCCTTTAAAAACAATTCCCGTGCCTCATCCTTCCTGCCGGCTTCCAACATGGCCTCCCCCATGCTGATGCTGGCCAGGGCCAGGTCTCCAGTGGTCTTGTCCGGCTGAGGACAAAGAGCCAGAGCCTTCTTGAAATACTCGCGCGATTCTGGAATGCGCCCCGTAGTACGTGCCAGCCTTCCCTGGGCGGCTAAAAGCCTGGACCTGACAGGGAGGGCATCCGGCCCCAGATGTGCAGCGGCATCCACCGCACGCTGGAGCAACATATTAGCCTGTTCATTCCTGTTCAGCATCTGGTCAATGGAACTCATGGTCTGGAGCGTCCGCACCAGCGGCTCAGCCATTCCTTCCTTCTCATATCCCTCCTCAGCGGTTTTCAAATAATCGTAGGCGGAAGTGTACTGGTGCTCCGCCAACAGAGCCTTTGCCACGGCATCCGCACGGGGAGCCCATACCTGATAGCGCCCGGCGGCGTATCCGGCGTCAATTAATTCCCTGGCCGCAGGAAGAGCAGGAACGACGCCACCCCGGCTAATCAGCTCCCGGGTGAGGCCCCAGGCCGTTTCTGTCCGCAGTTCCGGATCCCTGATCCATGCAAGGCGTTCCTCCCGGTTGTCCAGAATGCCGGCCAGGCTCTCGCGCGAAGCAAAAACATCCGCCATGAAGCGGGACAAATTCTGCATGGCCTTTTCATCGCTTTTCTGCACCACCACCGGCGGAGTAGTCAGCATCCCTTCATCATAGCCGATGCGGTACGCCATGTGGTACGTCAGGAACTCCAGCAGCATCACAAGCACGCACAAGCACAGGGCAATCAGCCACTTGGTACGCGGAGACAGAGGGGGCAAAGGAGAAGACGCCTGCATAACAAGTGCATAACGTTACCGGGCGTTCCCCGAATTTCAAGCTTTTTGCTCGGGGAAAACTCCTCTGCCGTTCCTGAAAGTGGATAAAAAAGAACCTTCAACAGTCTGCCGGCCGTCACTGGGAACCGGCTCAAAAGAACCCTCCCTCCCGTTTTTCCGACCATGGAAATCCCCATAATTCTGCCGGGGACTTCCGCCGCACCGGATGCCCCCTTCCTCATCCATCCCTGCGCTTTCGTTCGGACGCGCGGTACAACTGCCAGGCATTCCATAAATTATGCCACAGTACATAAAACGTGGGGCCCAGAGCGGCAATGGGGCTGGCATACGTCAAAGCCAGATAAATGGACAGGGTGGTATTCTTCTGCCCTAATGCCTGGCTGCACTCCGCAGCGCGCGTGCGTCCCCCCAGCAAATATCCCAACCCGAAATTGACCCCGCAAACCAGCAGGGCAATCACGCCAATCTGTTCCAAAACACGTTCCGAAATGCCCTCACGGGAGGAAATATCATAAGAGGCGTTTGCGGCTATCAAAACCAGAATCACCACCCAAATGCCAAAAGTGACGTCTTTCAACTTCCTGGGCCACGCGATGGCGCGAGGATAAAAGCGCCGCGCCGCCAATGCCAGAGCCAGGGGAAGCAACATTACCAAGGAAATATTCTGGGCCACGTTCAGATAAATCTCAAAACCGCCCCGCCCAACAACCGCCGGCAGGATGAAAGGCAGCAAGGCGCAGATAATACCGTTAATTAGCAAAAGGGCGGTCAGCATAAACTCCACGCTGCCTCCCAGCAGCCCCATCACCACGGGAGCCGCCGTGGCTGTAGGCATGATGCCTACGAAAAAAGCGGCCTGTGCCAGATACCCATCCCCAAAAACAAGGCGGCACACACCCCATGCCGCCAGGGCGACCATCAGATTAGCCCCCGTCAGGAGCCAGTGAGCCCGTTCCGGCTTCATTCGTTTGAAGCGGATGCCCAGAAAGGTTACAAACAGCATTACTACCAGCATCCACTTGAATGTCCAGCTGTACACATGCAGGCCGGGCATCATGTACCCCGCGATGAAGGCCGCCACAATGGCAAACGTGCGGATGAGGGACTTGAACATGAGGAATACGGTGAAACGATTACGCGGGATTTCCGAGCAAATGGATGAAACCGCCCATCCGATGAGCGTTCCATCCCGACAAATCTCGCAAACGGGTCGGCAAGCCGACTACCATGCTCTCAGCAACGGCCCCCACTCCACCCCCATGATGCCGGGAAACGCCCATATAGCCATGTCCGGCAACAAGGAGATCTGCTGCAACGGGCAACCGTTCCCTGATTCCCTGCTGTTGCATCATGGAGAGCATTGAGGAAAATTCCGGGATTACCGGTTCACGCGGGCGGCGCGAACCTGAATGGAGTGGTTGTGGGCGTCCAGCCCCTCCACCCGGGCAAACTCCGCCACATACGGGGCGGAGTTCAGCACGGCATCCCGGTTCATGCGCACCACGCTGGTGCGGCGCTGGAACTGGTCCGCCCGCAAGCCGGAAAAAGACTTGCCGGCGCCGCCGGTAGGCAGCGTATGGCTGGGACCCGCCAGAAAATCCCCGCAGGCTACAGTAGAAAGGGAGCCTGCGTAGATGGCGCCCGCCGTCCTGATGCCATTAAGCACGGCCTCTTCATCCCGAGTGACAAGCACCAAATGCTCCGGCGCAAAGGCATTAACCAGTTCCACCCCTTCCTGAATGGAAGAAACCAGAAAACCGTAGGCATGCTTGTCCAGCACCTCCCGGATGATGGATCCGCGGCTCAGCAGGGCGGCCTGGCGTTCCACTTCCGCCTCCACCTGCTCCAATAACGCCTCTGATGTAGTGACAAAAACAACTACGCTGTCCGGGCCATGCTCGCCCTGCGCCAGCAGGTCGGCAGCCAGAAACTCTGCATCCGCAGTATCATCCGCCAGCACCATTACTTCACTGGGTCCGGGCAGCAAATCAATGGCAACAGCTCCCACCAACTGGCGTTTGGCCTCCACCACAAAACGGTTGCCGGGACCAAAAATCTTTTCCACCGGTTTCACGCTCTCCGTCCCCAGTGCAAGGGCGGCTATCGCCTGAGCGCCCCCTATCTTGACAATTTCCGTCGCGCCGGAGGCTTTCAGCGCATACAAAAGTGCGGGATTCACCCGGCCGTCCGGTCCGCAGGGCGTAGCGGCCACAATCTCCCGCACGCCGGCGGCCTGAGCAAAACCGCCCGTCATGATGGAAGTGGATACCAGGGGCGCTTTCCCTCCGGGAATATAAATGCCCACACGGTCGTACGGAAGGAACCGCTCCGCCACCTCCACGCCCTGCGCATTTACGCCGAACCAGTCCTGCCTGCGGCTGCGGTCTGAAAAATAATGGATATTTGCCAGAGAGACGGCAATGGCCTCCTTCACACTCCCCTCCACCATGGCCTTCGCTTCCGCCAGCTCTGCCTCCGTCACGAACAGGGAGGAAGAATCAAGATGTACCTTGTCAAATCTGGAGGCATAGTCAAAAAGGGCTTCATCCCCGCGCGCGGAAACATCCTGGATAATAGCGTTCACGGTATCCCTTACGGAATCCTCCGGGAGGGCGCGGCGGTTCATCCGGCGCTTCATTTCGTCAAAGCAGGTATCGGAAGGACGGTAAATTTTCATAAAAAGTCTCTACAGAAAAACGGGAAGGAAGTTTCCCAATCTTTAAGCACGCAGTCAAGCCTTCTGTCCTCTTTGATTTCCAACAGGGCTTCACGGCACCTCCGGACAAAAAATCAAAAGACCAAACCATTCTCCCTTGACCGACATCAAAAATAGTCCTAGCCTTTCTTCCGCAAACATTTGGCCAAACGGCCCACTGTCATGAACATTCACGAATATCAAGCAAAACAACTCTTTGAGCGTTTTGGCGTGGCTACCCCCAAGGGCATTGCCGCCGCCACAGCTCAGGAAGCAGCACAAACAGCCCGGAACATGGGCCTCTCCCAATACGTAGTTAAGGCACAGGTACACGCTGGCGGCCGTGGTAAAGGCACCTTCAAAAACGGTTTTAAGGGAGGCGTCCACGTCGTCAAGTCCGTGGAGGAAGTGGAAGAAGTCGCCGGCAAGATGCTTAACCAGGTTCTGGTCACCAAGCAAACCGGGGAAACCGGCAAGCTGGTCAGCAAAATCATGGTGGCGGAAGCCGTGGATCTCAAAAAGGAATGCTACTTCGCCATTCTTCAGGACCGCGCCCGGGAATGCCCCGTTATCGTGGCCAGTACGGAAGGCGGCATGGACATTGAAGAAGTGGCTGCCACCCGCCCGGGAGCCATTATCCGCGAACACATTGACCCGGCGCTGGGCATCCTGCCTTTCCAGGCTCTCAAAATCGCCGTGGCGCTGGGACTGACCGGTCCCCTGCTCCGCCAGGCCACCAAGCTCATCACCAACGTTTACAAGCTTTTCACCGCTCTGGACTGCTCTCTGGTGGAAATCAACCCCCTTGTAGTCACCACGGATGACCGCGTGTGCGCTCTGGACGCCAAATTCAATTTTGACGACAACGCCCTGTACCGCCACCCGGAAATCATGGAAATGCGGGATGAAACGGAAGAAGACCCCCGCGAAGTGGAAGCCGGCAAGTACGACCTGAACTACATCGGCCTGGACGGCAACATCGGCTGCATGGTGAACGGCGCCGGACTGGCCATGGCTACGATGGACATCATCAAATACTACGGTGGCGAACCCGCAAACTTCCTGGACGTAGGAGGCTCCGCCACGGAAGAAATGGTAACCAACGCGTTCCGCATCCTCACCAGCGACAAAAACGTGAAGGCCCTTCTGGTCAACATCTTCGGCGGCATCATGCGTTGCGATGTCATTGCCCAGGGCATTGTGGCTGCGGCGAAAAACATCGATATGAAAATCCCGCTCGTCGTACGTCTGGAAGGCACCAACGTGGAAATCGGCAAGAAAATCCTTGCAGACAGCGGCATCTCCATTATCCCTGCCGACAACCTGGACGAAGCTGCCCAGAAAGCGGTTGTGGCAGTTAAATAACCCTCACTATTTATTACGACAATGACACCTCTCATTGACAAAAACACCCGTCTGGTCGTGCAAGGCATCACCGGAAGCGCCGGCGCGTTCCACGCCAAAAACTGCATGGACTTCGGCACCAATGTGGTTGCCGGTGTGACCCCCGGCAAGGGCGGTCAGCTCTTTGAAGGCAAAGTCCCCGTCTTCGATACTGTGGCGGAAGCCAAAAAAGCTACGGACTGCAATGCCTCCATGATTTTTGTTCCTCCGCCCTTCGCAGCGGACGCCATCATGGAAGCTGCTGACGCGGGCGTTAAACTCATCGTCTGCATCACGGAAGGCATTCCTGTGCAGGACATGCAGAAGGTGAAAACCTTCCTGAAGGACAAGGACGTAACCCTCATCGGCCCGAACTGCCCCGGAATCGTCAATCCTTCCGCCAACTGCAAGATCGGCATCATGCCGGCCTACATCTTCAAACCCGGCAGAATCGGTATTGTCTCCCGTTCCGGAACGCTTACCTATGAAGCCGTCTGGCAGGTTACCAACATGGGCCTTGGCCAGAGCATGTGCATCGGCATCGGCGGCGACCCTGTCCATGGCATGACCCAGCAACAGGCCGTGCAATTCTTCACGGAAGATCCGAACACGGACGCCTTCATCATGATTGGCGAAATCGGCGGTTCTGAAGAAGAAGAAGCTGCTGAATGGATCAAGAACAACTGCAAAAAACCTGTTGCCGCGTTCATCGCAGGAGCCACGGCGCCCAAGGGCCGCCGCATGGGCCATGCAGGAGCCATCGTTGCCGGAGGCAAAGGTACTGCCGCCGCTAAGCAGGAAGCCTTGAAGAACGCCGGTATTGTGGTTGCCAAGACACCGGCTCAGATGGGAGCCGCCCTGGCGGAAGCCATGAAAAACAAGGGGATGTAACCTCCCTCTTTTTCACCTTTTCATATCCAGCGCCTTCCCTTGCCGGAAGGCGCTTTTTTCATGATAAAACGGAGTTGATTACATCACGCGGATTTTATCTGAATTGCAACGGAGGCTATTCCCTCCGCTTAGTGGGCGAACCCTCTGTAAAAGACATATTCTTATTTTGTTCTTCACAAAGGGCATTAACATTCTTTATTTGATATTTCCGTTGATAGTTAACACATTGAACTTAATAACCCATACCCACGGATTCAGTTCAGCGGAACCGGTTCCCTTTATTTTTTCCCACAAAGAGAAGAAAGATAACCGGGCAAAAGCCAACCCCGCAGATTTTCCCGAGTAATCCCTCCATAAACAGGCATCCGTTTCTTCATCGTGCCAAACACATTCAATGCCCTCCATCCGTGCATCGTTCGTCGTAATGTCCAAAAGCCGCTCAACTCTGATTTCCGTAATTTCCAGTAAAATCCGGGAAGCCCAACGCGGCATGTGGATCGAAGGAATAAACTGCCTGCGGGCATTTTTTGATATCCATCCGTCTGGATATGACATTGGCAAACAAACGCCATCAGCAGAATAAAGCCATCCAGAACGGCTATTATGGCAAATCTCCTCCTGCACCCACAAACGGTCGCCAACTTTCCCGTAGGGACATTCAATCCACGGGATAAAAATATCTGAAAACTTTCCGCTTCCTTCCTCGGAAACAGCCAGCCACGAGCCGGACTCTTCTATAAATTCCTGAATCTCCCACCCTCTTTCTTTCAAAGCTTCAGGGAGATCATTAAACTGGTTCAGGCCGCACGTTCGGCGGGTTTGATTTTTGTGCTCGCCGGGAGTGCTGTATTCCTGCAGCAATGCCCGAATCATATCTGCTTCAAATTGGATAGGATGTTCTTTAATATTGTTATTCATGGTCTTGACCATTGATAACACCAGATTATTCCAAAATCCGTTAAATCCTCCGCAGATTAAAAAAAGACAGAGCCCATTCTGGAGTGGCTGTTCCATACTTTCCCACACATCCTGAAGCTGTTAACATATCCGATGCGGCCGTGAACCACTCCGAGACCGGCGCATGAACCACATTCGTGTCCATTCAATTCCGGGCACTCTCCACTTTTACCAGCCACGGCAGTTTTATCCTGTCCATCTCCTGCAACAACTAACTTACATTCAAAAATTTATATCATCATTCACACACACAAATACCCTCAGGGACAGCCTCCAGTCCAGACCTTTTTCCAAATGCACCTATAATTATCCTGATGCCTATAATAAGGATATTAGAAAAAACGCTGGCTATACATCCTAACCGGCGTTTTTGGCCTAAGTTATTCAATTTCAAATGAAAAAATAAAAAACTAAAATAAGACAATCAGACCAGCAAATAATTCCCCAGCATCTAATCCCCTGGTTTGCAAAGAAAAAGAGCCTACACCGTTAAAGTGCAGACTCTTAAAAAAGAAAGGTTTTGGCGGAGCGGGAGGGATTCGAACCCTCGGTACCGGTTTTGCCAGTACGTTCCTTTAGCAAAGGAGTGCTTTCAGCCTCTCAGCCACCGCTCCGTCTTGGGTAATGTGTGGAAAGGAGACTACACGCTTCCCAAAATGAAGTCAATACATAAATAATACAGTCAAAAATATTGATCAGGCAATCTTCTCGATCCTACTGGATCGGGATAGACAGCCATTCATTTGATTGTCCCATGAGGGCAGGAAAACAACCTTCTGGAAAGAGTCAAAATATCCACAACTTGATGTTGATGAACAATTTATTCAAACAAATACGCATTTTCCCGGCAAATATATTCGCAAAGCATGGAACATTTTTTCCGTAATTCATGAAAAATAGTTCCTCAGTTCAGCATGAACACCACGTTCCAGAGACGGCGTACGCCTGATTGGAGCAAATCGGAAAGACAAATTCACACCCCGCAATGCTCGGCAATGACTTCCAGGAAATCATCCAAGTAACGAGCAGCTTTCTGCTCTCCAATGCCGTGAACGTTCATAGCACCACGGCGGGTGGTAGGTTTCAACCTGGCCAAACCTTCCAGTGTAGAATTATGAAACACGGCATAAGCCGGAATCCCGGCTTCCCGTGCCAGTTCATTCCTCAGTTCCTTCAACTTCAAAAACAAATCCTCGTCAAACTCTCCCAGGGCAGCCAAATTTCCCGTAGACCGAACTCTGGCCTGCTCCATAGATACGGATATTTTTCCCCGGCGGGCAAAAGGCCAAACCAAAGATGCCTTCTTGCGCCCCATCATCACTTCATTTCCTTTCGGACTCAGGGTAATCAGGGGACGGTCCGCCTCCCCGCTCATTCTGGTCAATCCCGCCATCTGCATGGCACGGAACAACTGGCGGATATCGTCCTCACTCCATCGGGAAAGGATGCCATAAGTACTCAGCCGGACCAGGGATGTTCTTAACAACTCCTGGGTTTTCGCCCCTTTGAGCATCTGAATGATTTTCGTCCTGCCCCACCTTCCCTGCCAGGAACCATCAGCCAAACGCACGGATGCGCGCGCAATCCCGCTCAACGCCTGCCGCACCACCAAAGTCTCTTCCTCTCCCAGGGATTGGCCTTCCTCAACGCCCAGGGCCAGGCACTGGTCGCAGCGGCCGCACGGCACTCCATCTTCCTCCCCGAAATAATTCAAAATCCATTGCTGACGGCAGCCGGAGGAATAAGCGAACTCCGTCATTGCCTTCAGTTTTTCCCGGTCCCTCACTTCCTTTTCCCGCAGGGCATCTTCATCCAGAGGAATCTTCAAGCCGCTTACGGAAGGATCCGTCACTCTGGTAAGCTTCACGCGTTGTCCCGGAACGTCATGACGGCTGATCGCTCCATTGCGTATAAGAACGGATAAAGCAGCTCCCACCTGCATGGCATTGCGGCATTTGAGACGCTCCGCCATTTCCTCCAGAGACCACATGACATCGTGGGTTTCCGCGCTGCAATGCTTCCTGAGCAACTCGTACAGCTCCACAATCAATGGAATTCCCGGATTCACTCCTTCAATAAAAAATTCCTGGGTCCGCAAATCCGCATGGTTGAACAAAAGTTCGCAATAAGCCTCCTCCCCGTCTCGTCCGGCTCGGCCGGCCTCCTGATAATAGGCCTCCACACTGCCGGGAATCTCAAAATGGGCAACAAACCTGACGTCCGCACGGTCAATGCCCATTCCAAAAGCATTCGTGGCAATAACAATATCCGCATGGCGGTTCATGAAAGCGTTCTGGGCTTCCTCTCTCTGTTCATCCGTCATGCCTGCGTGATAGGCTGTCACGCTCAATCCAAAATCGGAAAGAGCCTCATATACCTGCTCCACTTTTTTGCGGGTGGAGCAATAAATAATACCCGTCTTGTAACGCTTCACCAATTCGTACAGCCTCTTGTATTTGTCTTTGTGCGTATCGCACGCAGTAATGCGGAAATGCAGGTTTTCCCGCGCAAACCCTCGTACGATCGTCACCGGATCATCCAGCCCCAAATGTTTCAGAATATCTTCCCGCACCCGCGGAGTAGCCGTGGCGGTCAGAGCAGCCACCTGAGGCCGCCCCATCATTTCAACAGCTTTTCCCAGCTTCAGATAATCCGGACGGAAATCGTGCCCCCACTGGCTCAGGCAATGCGCTTCATCCACAGCCACCATATTTACATCCACCTCCGCCAGAGCATGCATGAACCCTTCATGACCAAAACGTTCAGGAGCCACATATACCAGCTTGAACGCTCCCCTTTTCATTCCTTCCAAACGTTCCTTTTGCTCAGGAAAACTCAGGGAGCTGTTAATCATGGTGGCGGGAATCCCTCTGGCGACAAGAGCATCCACCTGATCTTTCATTAAAGCGATTAGAGGACTGACAACCAGGCAAACCCCGTCCCGGCACAAGGAGGGAAGCTGGTAACACAGGGATTTTCCTCCTCCCGTGGGCATCACGACCAATACATTGCGGCCTTCCATAATGGAAGCCACCACTTGATCCTGGCCCTCCCTCAAGCCGGAAAAGCCGAAGTACTTCTTCAATGCCTCCATCGGCGACCTGATCACCTTGAACTCGCTCATTTTCTCCGTTTAGTGTGCCACAGGCCATTCCATGGCGCAACGCCTTTCCCCTTTTTCTCCACCCCTCAATTAACGGTTCTTTTTCTGAAAATTTATTCTCCCAAAAAGAGAAAAATGAATTTTTTTCTCAAATCATCTTACAAACATCTTGACTTTCCCGAAGAAAAATCTATATTTCCTTCACCGCTTACGCGGTGCACGACGCAAGTCAAAGCGCCCGTAGCTCAATTGGATAGAGCGTCTGACTACGGATCAGAAGGTTTGGGGTTCGAATCCCTACGGGCGTGCCACTTGCATTACTGCCAGCAAATAAAATGATTCCTGCCTGAACATCACGGCGGGATTTTTTGTCTCTACTGGTAAATACATATGGGGGCGCCATGGTTTCGACTGGAAGTCTGCGGTGCTGGCTGCATGTGAAGGTTAATCGGCTGGCCTTCTAAAAAGCCGATTAAAAAAATAAATGCAGAGTCTAACGACCTTGCTCTGGCTGCCTAATTAGTTCAGCCGCGTCAGAACCTCAACGCCTGCTAGAGGGGACGACGAAGACACAGCAGGCTGGTGCAATGCGGGGTTGCCGCGCAACGCACGAGACTTCCACAGGCAACTAGCGAGCTTGCCTAGTTGACGCATAGCGAAGCAGCCGCGAAAGCAGCAATATGCGTCTGAACATGGAGATGCCGTCATCAATGGCCTTCAGGACACGGGTTCGACTCCCGTCGCCTCCACCATTTCAAAACAACCGCAAGTCTTTGAAAAACAGAGCTTGCGGTTGTTGTTTTTATAGAACCGCAGTACATGATAACGGCTTCTAGAAACAATGTACTGTATTTTTAAAGCCGCATGAGGATACTCCATCCAGGTTTTCCGATAAACATCAGAGCATAAGGGAATCTGCAATTTTTGAGGCATCACGACAGACCAGGCCCTTCCTGTTCCCAACGTTGACCAGGAACCGCTTTACGTCACTCATGGGGTTACTGTCATTGATTCCCTGTTTTTGATCCGCTCCTGCCTGGGAGGAACATCTTTTCCATTTAAAACTGTTGCAATGCATCGACAATTCCGGAAACGCCTTGTCCGGAAAAAAACGCTGCATCACATATCCCCCAGTCTGCCGCAATCATGCAGTCAGTCCAACAATCTTATTTGCTGATATCCTTATTATTTTCTGATGGTAAAATACTTGAAAAACGATATGGAGGCAAAATCCATCAGTATGAACTGCGCATAATTACCGGGGGTAAAAATACGGCGGCCCCCGAGGCTATTGACAGCCTCAATCGTCAGTAGAACGGCTTCACGAAACTCAACGGCCTCATCGTCTCCTGCGGAATTATTGAGAACAGAGGTATTTCCCAGCCTTGCCCATACCTGGACGGCTTGCCAGTCCTCTTCCATGTCTGCAATGACGGCTACAGCCGCGCTCAAAGCCGGGGCCTGCCCGGACGGTATATCATTCTGTTTATAGCGGTTTATGCGGGTATATCCATCCGAATCCTGGTAGATGGCTGTCAGTGTGAATTCCCTCCAGTTACCGGGCTTGGAAAACTGTATTTGTATCTCTCTCATGGTATCATTATGCTAATTGGCTGATTTAATAATGGCGGCGCGAGCATCGTGATGGCTGGCAAACACCCACACCTGCCGGGCTTGTCCCGTCTTGTTGGAGGAATAACATCAGGGATATCTGTCTGCCTCCGGCTGATCTTTCTTCAGGGAGCTGACTGCACCACACGGCAGCGCGTAACACCCACTTCCTTGAAAAATCTGCTCCAGCTCGCGGAAAATGTCATCCTGTGTAAAACGTCCAGATTGAAAGTCCCCCTCCCGCCCGGCATTCTGGCCAACATTGATGAGGATACGGCCCGTAACAAATATGATATGCCCCCTCGTTTGAAGCGTATGGAAGATACTTTGCCTAAATCGCAGATGAGACAGCCTGCGGAGCATTCCTATATTGTCACACCCACTTAACTATTTGAATACAATAAATGATGATATCCTTTCTCTATAAAACCATCCTATCACAGGAAAGAAACAAATTATTGAAAAATTGCTTTGAAACCCGGATTCGGCCCCTGACCGTAAAAAACTATACGATGAAATGAGCTTCCCGAATATCCAGAAGCGTTGATAAAAACATTTCAAGCCAACAGTATGTACTTTATATGGAAAACTCTTATCATCAAATAACACGCCGGAATTTCCTGAATCAATTAGGCCTGGCGGCAGCAGGAATGACAACGGGCAATACAGCCCTTGCCGCTACACAACATGGCTCCGGCATTCCCAGAAATTCCGTACCAGATAGAACTTCCGATAATTCCGCCAAAAGAGTGATCATGATTTCCCTGGACGGTATTTGTGTGGAAGGTTTTCAAAAGGCGCATGCGCCCTCTTTAAAAGGAATGATGTCACAGGGAGCTTTTTCTCTGGATACGCGGGTTGTGATGCCCTCCGTCACGTTACCTAACTGGACCAGTCACTTAACCGGCAGCGGCCCGGAACAGCACGGAGTCTTCAATAATAACTGGACGCCGGCAAATTCCTCCTACCCCGCCGTACGGAGAGACGAAGACGGATATTATCCCTCCGTATTCCAGGCCCTGAAAAAATGCCAGCCTTCCTGCAAAACAGCTTTTTACCATAATTGGAAACCCCTTGCCTATCCGTTCAACGAAAAATACCTGGATGAAATCAAGTATCTGGCAAACGACGCCTATGCTTCCAATTACCATCAGGCTTTCCAATTCGTCAAGAAACACCGCTACAACCCGACTGTGGTTTTTCTCTATTCCGTTCATACAGATCATGCGGGGCACAAATACGGCTGGATGTCCAGAGAATACCTTCAATCTATTGAAGAGGCGGATCAGCAAATTGGAATCTTTTTTCAGAAATTGAGGCAGGAAGACTTATTCAACGATACGCATTTTCTATTTCTGACGGATCATGGGGGAATCGGAAAGGGCCACGGGGGGACGAGCGCAGCGGAAATGATAGTTCCATGGGGAATTTCAGGTCCGGGCATTAAGAGAAATTTCCTGATTTCCGAACCAAACAATACCACCAATACCGCTCCCATGCTTCTTCATTTATTCGGAGGAAAGCCACTACCGGAATGGACGGGGAAAGTCATTGAAAGCGTGTTTCCATCATAACTCCCCCGTAGCTTGCTTTTCCTGATGCAATTTACCGCCTTTTCACGGCAGGAAACAAAACATGGCTGCCGGATGGCATTCCCTGCCGGAGTTGAACCGAGCCTTTGCCGTTGGAGAGACGGCCTTCCTGACCGCTAGAAGAAGGGAACATGACAGCCGGAATAAAACAGCCCGCTTTTCACAAGCCGCTGAAATCTGCATAGCACTTTCCCGGAAAGAGTCAATGATTTTTACCGTACCCTTTCCCCTTTTTAATCAAATATGGAATTCCAACAGGGAGCGTCAGCCGCATCAAAACGCAACAGAACCTGTTCCGGAGTGTTTTTTCCAAAGATATGGAGGCAAGCTTATTCCGACCAGAGCATCAGCTTTCTGATGTTTCCCAACCATCCTTTTTTCAACCGTTGTCCACCCATACGCATAAGATAAGGGGAAGGATTGCACCTGTTTCTTCCATGAAGGACAATGAAACGTACGGCCACCACCTCCGACCGTCTTCATGGCGAATTGTTCACTCAGGCTTTCTGGCCTTGTTCATCTTCATGGCAAATCATCCCACGTAGCCGACATGATTGGACCATTCAGCATTTAATGATTCGAGGCACGGGCACACCCTCCTTCTGGGTTGCCGTACCGCATCAAAGACATCTTATGACGAGCCCTGCCGCATGAGGTATTGTTCATTTTTCCTCTTTTATTTCCGGCAAAACCACAGGTTCTCCCAAAAAACGGGGTTCACGGCTCCAAACCCACAAGTCCAGCATCATCCATACGCGGGCCGCACGCTCCCTGAACCAGCTTTTCATACGGGAACGGCGGTTGGGAACATCCGGCGCGCTGACGGCCCAGGCCGTCATCCCCTCATGCGCTGCTATTGCCAGGGCGCGTTCATTATGAAATTCCTGAGAAACAACAATCATCGTCGAAACGCCGAAAATTTCCTTCATCCTCACGACAGAATCCAAAGTCCGCAATCCAGCAAAGTCACATACAATCCGTTCCTCTGGAACGCCACGTTCCACCAGAGCCTGTTTCATCCATTCCGGTTCATTGTAAGCATGAGAACTATTATCTCCGGAAACGATGAAAACCGTTGCTTTTCCATCTTTCCAAAGTTCCGAGGCCGTATCCATCCTGTTATGGAAATATCCGTTAGGGCTCCCCATGAATGTTGGGGAGCATCCTAACACCAGAACAGGAGCACGAACGGGAACATCCCTGGAATGCTCAACAATCCTGCCCTCTGAAACGGAATAAATGTACCATTCTGCGGCAACGCATACCACAACCGCTCCCGCAAACATGCCTCCTGCTATTTTCAACGCCAGCAGCATTCCCTTTTTTCCAGGGCGCCATGAACCATCTGATTTTCCAAACCGGAAGATACCCAACAATTTCATACTCCGTATTTCTATTTTTCAGCCAGAGGCGCCCTGTTATAAACTCTTTTTTCAGAACTGTTTCCACTCAACATTCTTCTCTCTGCTTTCTGCATTTCATGACAAGAATAGCCACGAAACACCACCATCCTTGTTTTACTCATCCGGGAAAACAAAAATTATTGATGGAGAATCAGCCAGCAAATGATATTGAAGCAAAACAAAAAGGCCCGCAAACAGCGGGCTTTTTATTTACAAGATTTAATTTCGATAAAGTACCCCCGACCGGACTCGAACCGGTACGTCCTTGCGGACAACAGATTTTAAGTCTGCAGCGTCTACCATTCCGCCACGGGGGCATTGACCGGACGGCACTCTACAGGAATGCCGCCGGGATTCAAGCACGAATCCCTTCCGGTTTTTAAATATTAATCACGAACTTCCACCACCATGCTGATTTCCACCGCTACATTGAGCGGCAGGGCGGATACGCCTACCGCCGTACGGCTGTGGCGGCCAATTTCTCCAAAGGCTTCCACCAGCAGGTCGGATGCGCCATTCAGTACTTTAGGATGGTCATAAAAATCCGGGCCGGCATTCACAAATCCGTTCACGGCCACGATTCTGGATACTTTTTCCAGAGACCCCACCGCCTGCACAATAACGGCCAGACGATTCAAAATAGCGGCGCGCGCAGCGGCCTGACCTTCTTCCACCGTCAGCTCCTGCCCTACTTTGCCAAAGTATTTGTCGTCCCCGTTCACGGAAATGCCGCCGGAGAGGTGAAGCAGGTTGCCCGTACGTACGCATTGCACATAGGAGCCTACGGGAGCGGGAGCATCATAAATGGCGTAACCAAGGTCGGAAAGTCGTTGACGTATTTTATCCATATAGAGCATTTGACAGAAGTTGAGTTGAAAGGATACACCGGAAATAGTTGCATTTCCAGATGCCTTTCATGACATTTTGAACAATTTTCGGTCTGTTTGCACGTAAAATGATTGCCATCCACCTCATTTAGTTGCTATTGAAACAACCCGTACATGATGACCGACGAAACTCCTTCCACAGACCCCAAGCAGCAGATTCCGGACCTTTCCGGCTTGGCCGACTTTCAATTTGGTCCGGCCTGGGCGAGACCGGGAGCCCGTCAGGAACGGCCTGTATCCTACCCGGAACGCAGGTCCGGCGGCAGGCAGGGAGGCGACCGCCGACCGCGGCGCGACAACCGTGAAGGCCGCCAGCCCCGGGGGGAACGTCGTGTTGACGGTCAAAGCGGCGAAAGAAGGTTTAACCGGGAAGACCGTACGCGCGGCTCCTTCCGCAACCGCCGCGATCAAACTCCCCGCTCCGCCATGGAGGAACCGACGGAAGGCCTGCGCGTGGAGCTGCGCCCCGTGGATTCCGGCCTGGCTGCCCTGCACCAGGAAGTACAGAAACACCGCCGCACCATTTCCCTGCTGGACCTTGCCAAGGTGGTCATGGGTTCCTACGACCGTTATGACCTGGTATTCATGAAGCAGGAAAACGGCCCGGATCTGTACCATTGCAAGCATGGCGACGGCGCCTGCTTTATTTCCCGACAGGAGGCCGTCAAACACCTCTGGCAGTCCACCTGGATGCCCAAATATTACGAATCCGTAGAACAGGAAGTGGAAGCTCCAAAAGGAGATTTCAAAGCCATTGCCAAATGTTCCTTAAACAACGAGCTGATAGGTCCCGTTAATTGGCACGGCTACCAGTCCGCCCTGATGAACCTGCATCGCACCAAATTTGCCAACATGACTTTTGAGGCTTTCCGTTCCAAGATTGTGACGGACAAGAGCGAAGAAGCTGTCCAGGCATGGCAGGAAGCCGTTTCCAAACGCACCGCCTGGAAGCCCGTTCGGGAAGGAGCCTCCGAAGTACTTCTGGAATCTCCCGCCGCGGTAGAACAGGATTTCGAATCCAACCACTTTGACGAGTGCTATGACGTTACGGACAAGGTGTTCGTCAACGGAGCCGTGAAAAAGAATCACCTCTCCCCCGGTCTGTGGGCGCACCTGATCCAATTATCCGGCACCACCCGCCGCCATCCCAGCATGCTGATTCCCAACCTTTGCCACGGGTTAGCCCGGCATCATATGCCTATTTTCAAGTGGAAAGGCAACCATTACACCGGCCCGGCACGCCCCAAAGCCATGGAAGAAGGCACCGTCTTATCAGATTCCCTGATGTCCATTGCCACCTGGGCGGCCAATAATCCCGGCAAAGGCGTCGATGCCATGCTTAAAGAGCTGGCCCCAGTCCCGGAACAGGAAAAGGCCACGGAAGAAGAAGTAGCCCAGGCCATGGAAAAACAGCAGAATTTGGTCCGTGATCTGCTCTGGCTGTCCGAACAGGGCTACATTCTGGTTTTCTCCAATAACACTGTCAGCCGCCCAAGAACCGTCTCCGCCCAAGCTCCTTCTCCCAAGAAGGCTCCCAAGGAAAAACGGAAACCGGAAGAGAAGGGCCAGGACGCGCCGGCAACGGACTCCGCTGCACCAGAAAAACAGAAGGCAGCCTCTTCTTCCGAGGCGGCGCCCGCCCGAGAGGAAGCATCTGAAGAAAACAGCGTGGTTACGGAAACTGAGGAATCCCCCTCCGTTCCGGCGGAAGAGCTCCCTGGAGATAATATTCCGGAGGAGGTTTCCGCAAAAGCCTGACGCCTTCCCTCCCCCCCCCTTCCCGTCATACAGTCCGCAGGATTATCTTGATCCTGCGGACTTTGTTTTGTAGAAGTGGGAAAAATCAACAGGATTTTACAATATGATCAGTACAACAATGGCAACTGCTCTTAATGAGCAAATCAAATGGGAAATGTATTCAGCCAACCTTTACCTGGCCATGTCCGCCTATCTGCAGGATGCCGGTCTGACAGGTTTTTCCCACTGGATGCGCATTCAATATCAGGAAGAAACCGCTCATGCGCTGAAATTTTATGATTTCCTTCTTTCCCGCGGAGGCCAGGTTACAATGCTTTCCATAGACGCTCCGGATGCAAACTGGTCCAATATTCTTGAAATTTTTGAAGAAACGCTGTCCCACGAACAGGAAGTCACTCGCCGAATCAACGAACTGGTGCATCTTGCCAAGGAAGAACGGGATTTCGCCACGGATATTTTCCTGCAATGGTTTGTCACCGAACAGGTGGAAGAGGAAGAAAGCGTCAAGGACATCATCAGCAAATTACGCATGATCAAGGGAGAAGGACAGGGAATGCTGGTTCTGGACAAGGATATGTCAGCCCGCACCTTTACGCCGCCTCCCGCCAACTAATTGTTGCTATTGTTCTCCGTCCATTCTCCGGAAAAGAGTTCCAGAAAAAACTTACCGGAGAATGGCGGGGGAATAAAACATCTTGCGGATACAAGCATAAGATTGACGGCATGCAATGATGTTGCCGGCAGTAATGCTTTATTCCATGATTTTCTGCCTGCAATGCTGCAAGCAGCTGGAGTTGCTGTATGGCGGCAGCTGGGACGGCAAGCAACGCCGTCTTTCTTATTTTTCAGGAAACAGGCCGGCGGATCACACAATTTTCCGTTGTGCGGAATAGCGAGGAATGACATAAGAACCACTCGTAAACAATAAATGCTAAAAAGAATCATTCCCCCCCAGCAAACCGATATCATTGAAATGTAATGGTAACGGCTGTAAGTTCCATGGTCGTGAACATTTGATAACGGACCTTCAGAACATGAACCAGGACGGCGCAATTGCTCTTTTACACACCGTGCCGATAACAAATGATGCGTCATCTGTAATGGAGCATTTATTATGCGGTTGATGCGCCCGGCCCTTTCACTGCCACTGGCCTGTTTTCAAAATAGGCCGTTCCGAATAATAGGAGTTTTACAGGTAACCTCTTAGACCCCCGGCAGTCTTTTCCCGGCTCCTTGAGCATTTTCCCCCATTACTTCCGCCAGCCTTTGACTTTTGGGGAAGAAGCAATTTTTCTCTCCCAAAAGCAGAGCGTCATTCCCAGACCGGGTCTGTAACGGCGCTTGCTCCATCAGTATGGGGCAGGTTTCCGTTTGTTCTTTTCCCCTCCTTCCAGGACCGTTTAAAAAGGTTTTTCCTGCCTTTACAAGCGTCATAGACTCATACCGCCGTAAACAAGGAACCGCAACTATCGCGGCAGGAAGGAGGCCATGAAAGAAAGTTTTCAACGCCCCCTTTCTCTACTCTCACGTCAAGACTGCAGAAGTTCCAAGTCCGTCTCAAGGGCAGGAAAATATTGCTTCCCGCTGTATAAAATTTTCCTCCGGCAAGGCTTTATTTCCCATGAAAAGCCTCTGCACAAGAGCCCTCTTCAATCCAGGCTTGTCATGCTGCAACGCCTCTTTATGCCAGATTTGCTGCGGATTCCCGGAAGTTTTGTGAAAAACTACCGTTTATCAATAGCTTATATCTATTTTTAACATGTTATTCACATTATATATTCAGAATATATCCATTCTATTAACAGTCAACATATTGTATTTCAAATACCATCAAAATGCTTATTATCCGCAAATGTAAAATTTTAATAAAAATTTATATTTTTGACTTGCCCGTAGAAGGACGCGGCGGTAGGTTGGCCGAACCGCCGGCGAGTCTCCGGACGGGTATCGCTATCAACCCTCCCATACATTCACAACGATCATGAGCTCCATTTCCGAAGAAGCAAACAAGCTGGCGGATTTCATCCTGTTCACGCAACGTTCCTGCATTCTGAACCTTTCTTCAGAATTGAATGAGGGCAAGGTTTCCTACCCCCAGTTTTTCCTGCTGACTTATCTGGCCAGCGAAGATTTTCTGAGCATGTCCAGCATTGCCCAGAAAATGGGGCATTCTACCGCGGCCGCTACCGGCATGGTGGATAAATTACAGGAAATGGGCTACCTGAAACGCATGAGCGCAGCCAAAGACCGCCGCAAAATCATGGTCGCCATCACCCAGGAAGGGCGCGATCTGGTAGCTCGCATGCGCCAGAACATCGTTCGGGATCTGGCAGCCTTGATGGCCGGAGCGGATCCGGACGCACGCCAGACGCTTGCCGATACCGGAAAATCCATCAGAAAGCGCCGTTTGGCCTGATTTCCGATTTTTCCTCCCGGTCTCTCCCGGAGAAACCGTTCCCCTGTTGCGGGGAAGTCCTTTTTCTTTCCTTTCTTTTTTAAAAGGGCTTCCGGGGAGATTGTTTTTGCCTGAATTGTGGCATCGTGCTAAATACTGGCAGTCACGAACGCAACAGACCATGGATCTCCATACTTATTTACGCAATTTTCCAGACGCCCAGGGCCGTTTTGGCGAATACGGCGGCGTTTACCTGCCGGACGAGCTGGTTCCCGCTTTTGAAGAAATTACGGAAGCCTACCAGACGATAGCCCACTCCGCCCAGTTCATTAATGAATTGCGGCGCATCCGCAAACAGTTTCAGGGACGTCCCACCCCGGTTTACCACTGCGAACGCCTTTCCCGCCACCTGGGCACCTCTCAAATTTACCTGAAGAGGGAAGATTTGAACCATACAGGCGCCCATAAGCTCAACCATTGCATGGGGGAAGGCCTTCTGGCCAAATACATGGGCAAGAAGCGCATTATCGCGGAAACGGGCGCAGGACAGCATGGCGTGGCGCTGGCTACAGCCGCCGCCTTCTTCGGCCTGGAATGCGAAATTCACATGGGAGCGGTAGATATTGCCAAGCAGGCTCCGAACGTCACCCGCATGAAAATCCTGGGTGCCAAGGTGGTGCCTGTCACGCACGGCCTCCAAAGCTTGAAGGAAGCTGTGGATTCCGCCTTTGAATCTTACCTGAACAGTTATCAGGATTCCATTTACTGCATCGGTTCCGTGGTAGGCCCCCACCCTTTCCCGCAAATGGTGCGCGATTTCCAAATGTGCATCGGCGTGGAAGCCCGGGAACAATTCCTGGAAATGACGGGACTTCTGCCGGACGCCGTCTGCGCCTGCGTGGGCGGCGGCAGCAATTCCATGGGCATGTTTACCGCCTTCCTGGGAGACCCGCTGGATATCTATGGCGTAGAACCCCTCGGCAAAGGTCCCAGGCTTGGGGATCATTCCGCCTCCATCACCTATGGACGCAAGGGCGTCCTGCACGGTTTTGAAAGCATCATGCTCCAGGATGAAGACGGCAATCCGGGACCGGTTCATTCCGTAGCCAGCGGCCTGGATTATCCTTCCGTAGGGCCGGAACACGCCTATCTGCACGACATCGGCCGCGTTAACTATGTCACCGCCACAGACGAGGAAGCCGTGGACGCCTTCTTCAAACTTTCCCGTTACGAGGGGATCATTCCCGCTCTGGAAAGCTCCCACGCTATCGCGTATGCCATGAAGTGGGCACGGGAAAACAGAGGAGGCGCCATTCTGGTAAACTGCTCCGGCCGCGGAGACAAGGATGTGGATTACGTCGTGGAGCATTACGGCTATGGGGAAGACCACCAGTTCCCCGCCTGATTGCCCTGCCTTTCCTCATTTTCGGCGTATGAAGGGTGCCGTCATCCTTCATACGCCATCCTTACGCAAGGCTCTTAACGCAGCCACGCCACCTTTCCATGAAAGAATTGTCCCGTCTGGTTCACCGGAGTTTTCACATTATTCCGCGTCAGGAAGATTTCCGTCCCCTGGCTTTGGGAGCCTCCGGCCGTACGATCGTCCGCATCCATTTTGGCGGCCGCACATGCATTGGCATCCAGTGGGGAAATGACCGTGCGGACAATGATTCTTTTATCCCCGCAGCCCGGCATCTGCACGCCCACGGTGTCAACGTGCCGGAAATTTACGATTATGAACCTCTTGGTCCCGGATGCGGAGCCGCCTTGGTGGAAGACCTGGGAGACGCCAACCTGCTGGCTTTCCGGAAAGAACCCTGGCCTTCCCTGCGCCTGCGCTACATCCGGGCTATGGAACAACTCCATCTGCTTCACTCCTGCCCGTTTCCGGAGGACTTCCCCCTCCAGCCCGCTTTTGACGAGGCCTTGTACCGCTGGGAGCAGTCCTATTTTGCTGAACATTTCCTGGGGTCCCACCTGGGGTTGGAACCGGCTTCCTTCCTGAACCATCCCGCCCTGAAAGAGCAGGCGCAGTTTCTGGCGGCCCTTCCGGAATGCCCCGTCCACCGGGACAGCCAGTCTCAGAACGTGCATATCCACGCGGGAAAAACCTGGCTGATTGATTTTCAGGGCATGCGCGGCGGCCGTCCGGAATATGATCTGGCCTCCCTGGTCTATGACGGCTACGCCCGTCTGGAACCGGAACAGGCGGATGAATTGCTCAGGGAGTGGGAAAATATCTCCGCTCACTCCATAGATCACCGCATTTTCCGTGCCTGCGCCCTGCAGCGGATTATGCAGATGCTGGGCGCTTACGCCAATATCGGCCACAACCAGGGAAAAACCTGGTATCTGGCTCAGATTCCCGCCGGGCTGGGACACCTGCGGAAGCTTCTGCCCGGCTCCACGCTTGCAGAACCGCTGGCTGCTATGCTAGCATGATTTTTCCCAGCCCCTCTGATGACGCTTCCCCCCAAATTCCTGCTTGTCCTGTCCCTGTTCCAGATTTCCCTGGGGCTGGGCTGGATTCTGGGGTATGTGCTTCTTCCTCCTACCATTTTCTGTTATGAACAGGCAGCGGAACATTTGCTGGCTGGGGAATACCGGACTGTTCGCCCGGAAGGGCTGAATACGGAAAACAGCATCGTCCTCCAGCCCTACGATTACTTCAACAAAGGGCAGACGGCCCAGCTTCCCGTGGTTTCCCTGCACCGGGAATCATCACTGAACAGTTTCGCCTCCTATCCTCCCAATCCCATGGATTACACAGTGCTGTTCCGGCACCTGTATGAACAGGGAGCCAGGAATGTTTACGTGATGTCCCCCATGACCTGGGAAGAAAAGCCGGACAGCATCGTCAAAGCCGCCGTGGGGTATGAACTGGACCGCTTCCTCCACAAGGCTCTGGGCCGGCAAATGAGCGAATCCACCCGCCACTCGCCCCTTCCGCCGGATTGGAAAGACTTGATTATTCCCGCTTCCAACATCGTAGGAAAGACGGACCAGTTCCCGCGCGCGGACAGGTTCGTAGGGGAACCTCCGCAAATAACCACGTCAGCCCCCTCCCTGGGAACCGTCGTGGAAAATAACGAGCTGTTTTCCCCAGCTCCGGAAAACAGGGTCTCCCTTCCGCTTTTCATCCGCTGGGGCGGGGATATCATTCCCACTCTTCCTCTGGTCGCCGCTCTGAATGCCCTGGACCTGAAACCCGGTGATGTCAAAATCATTCCGGGAGACACCCTTTTTCTGGGCGGCAAACGCTCCATTCCTCTGGATAAAAACGGCCGCATCCCCCTGGCGGCAAACAGCAGCCCCACCATTCTGGACACGAAGGAAGTGATCGTCCCCGTCATGTCCGGCCTGCGTCCGCCGGATACTACTGCCGTCAGAAAACTGCTTTCCTCTGCGGATGCGGTACTCGTTTCCGAACCATCCGCCCTTTCCGACACGCCGGACGCGCAATCCCTTCTGGCGGCGCAAACTGTCCGCAGCATCATGGGAGCGCTTGCCCCTGCCCCTGCCGTCCTGATTCCCATAGCCCCCGCCTGGGTACAATGGATCATCGTGCTGGATGTCCTGCTTCTGTCCGTATGGGCTTTGCGTTTTCAACGCAGAGGGCGCTTCATCACTTGGGGCCTCTGTATCCTGTTCGTTCCCTTCATTGCATGGTACCTGTTTTCCGCTCATGATACATGGTTTCCCGTCATGACTCCCATAACGGCGGTACTGTGCGTAGCCCTGGCGTGCAGTCTGTTCCCCCAGCTCTCCCCCCCCTCCCGCGATGCAGAGGATGAAGATGAAGAAGACGATGGCACACCCTCGTCGGAAGGCAGCGGCGCCGGCCATGTGCTGCCCCCGGACAACTTGTATCAGGAACCCAACGAAGTACCTATCCCCCATCACTCCAAAAGAGAACGCCCCGACTCATGACACAGCGCAAACACATCCTCTTCATCTGCACCGGCAACACCTGCCGCAGCCCCATGGCGGAAGGCCTGTTCCGGAAACTTTCCGCACACCATCCGGAATGGCAGGCCGGTTCCGCAGGAACAGCCGCATGGCCCGGGCAGGCAGCCAGTCCGGAAACGCTCCACGTCCTCCGGGAGCATGGCGTCAATCTCTCCAGCCATGAAAGCCGCCCTGTTACGGATGAACTGATGAAAAACGCCACAGATGTCTACGCCATGACGGAAAGCCACCTGGCCGCCCTGCTTGCCAATTTCCCCGAACATGCGGACAAGGTCAGGCTGGTCACCTGCTACACGGGCAACCGCGGCATCGCCGACCCCATCGGCTGCGGACAGACAGCCTACAACAATGTAGCGCGGCAATTGACAACCGCCATCCAGGCCATCATTGCCCGGATGGAGCAACAGGAGTAGCAACATCTTTGACTCCTTCCCCCGTCATGGCTTCCCCTTCCATACGCATTAATCTGCCCCGCCAGGAACTGGTGCTGGAAAAATCCGGAAAAATCCTGCTCCAATGCCCCGTTTCCAGCGGGAAGGCAGGTACAGGCCATGAAGAAGGTTCCGGGAAAACCCCCACAGGTCATTTCCGCATCTGCAAAAAAATCGGAGACGGAGAACCGGAGGACACTATTTTCATCTCACGCCTTCCGGCAGGCCGCTATCCTACCGCCATCCCGAAAAGTCTGAATGAACATTCCGACTTCATCCTGACCCGCATTCTGTGGCTGGACGGACTGGAACCGCACAACGCCAATACCCGGAGCCGCTATATTTACATCCACGGCACCAACGATACGGAACTGCTGGGCACCCCGGCTTCCCATGGCTGCATACGCCTTTCTCCCAGGGACATGATGGCTCTTTTTGCTCTGGCGGAAGAAGGGATGGACGTGTTCATCCAGTGTTAAGCCTTTCTTTTCTAGACGTAATCTAAAAAGTTATCTGCGGAAAAGGAAAATAATTGAACAAAGGGTCTCTTGGGATGTATAAAGTATGAAGGTATCGGTGTTTGGCTGCCGTCCTCCTGTTCCATAAACATCCACTCATCCCCAATCAATCATGGACGATCCGGTCTTATTATCCCGTCTCCAATTCGCCATCACGATCATGTTCCACTACATCTTCCCGCCGATGACCATCGGCCTGGGGGTGGTTCTGGTCGCCCTGGAAGGCCTGTGGCTGAAAACGAAGAATGACCTCTACCACAAGCAGGCCAAATTCTGGACCAGAATCTTCGGTATCATCTTCGCCCTTGGCGTAGCCTCCGGCATCGTGATGGAATTCCAGTTCGGTACCAACTGGGCGGATTATTCCCGCTGCGTAGGCGACATCTTCGGCAGCCCCCTGGCGGCGGAGGGAATCTTCGCCTTCTTCCTGGAATCAGGCTTCCTGGCCATCCTGCTTTTCGGCTGGGACAAGGTGGGCCCAAAAATGCACTTTCTTTCCTCCTGCATGGTCGCTCTTGGCGCCCATTTCAGCGCCATCTGGATCATTGTGGCCAACTCCTGGATGCAGACGCCCGCCGGATACAAGCTGGTGGAAGTAAACGGGAAAATCCAGGCCCATATAACCAGCTTCTATGACGTGGTCTTCAATCCGTCCACCGTGGACCGCCTGACACATGCGCTCGCCGGCTGCTGGCTGGCGGGGGCCACGCTCGTCCTCAGCGTCTCCGCCTGGTATATTTTGAAAAAACGTTTTACCGGAGGATCGGAAAAAAGCTTCAAGGTGGCATTGGTCATCGGCCTCATCGGCGTGGCTGGCATGGGCATCACGGGAGATTCCAGCGCACGAGAAGTCTCCGTCCACCAGCCTGCCAAATTCGCGGCTATGGAAGGCGTCATGGAATCCGGCGCCCCTCAGGACCTCCATCTCATCGGCTGGATGAACCCGTCCACCCATGAAGTGACGGGAATCTCCATCCCGTACTTGCTCACCCTCCTGACCCATCACGACCTGGACACGTCCATCACCGGCATGAACGACATCCCGCAGGACGAACGCCCTCCCATCCTGCCCGTCTTTTACTCCTTCCATCTCATGATCCTGATCGGCTGCGCCCTGGCGGCCCTGTTTCTGGCGGGCCTGTGGGGGTGGAAAAGAGGCTGGCTCTTCCAGAAGCGCTGGCTGCTCTGGTGCTTTGTTTTCTCCGTACTGGGCCCGCAAATAGCCAACCAGGCGGGCTGGGCCGTAGCGGAACTGGGGCGCCAGCCATGGATTGTGTACGGCATCCTGAGAACGGAACACGCCGTATCCCCCACCCTCACCGCGGCGGAAGCCCTTTCCTCCCTGGGTATGTTCTTCGTCATTTATGCCCTGCTGCTGGCCCTCTTCCTCTATCAAATCACCCATAAGATCCACAAAGGTCCGGACCAGGAAGCTGGCGAAGACGACGGCGCCGGGGAAGGCAAACTCCAGGTTCCTTTTGTTAAAGACTAATCTTTATCCCTCTTTAAAAATCATGTTGGACAATCTCACTCTCGCAGACCTGCAAATCATCTGGTTCATCCTCGTCGGCGTGCTTTTCTCCGGATACGCCATCCTGGACGGCTTTGACCTGGGCACCGGAGCTCTTCAGCTTTTCATCAAGGGCGATGAAAACAGAAGACTCACACTAAATGCCGTGGGCCCTGTATGGGACGGAAACGAAGTCTGGCTCATCACGGGCGGAGGAGCCCTCTTCGCTGCCTTTCCGTACGTATACGCCTCCGTCTTCTCCGGGTTTTACCTGGCCTTCATGCTCCTGCTGCTCACCCTTATCTTCCGTGCCGTGTCCATTGAATTCAGAAGCAAACAGCCCATGAAATGGTGGCGCAGGGGATGGGACACCACTTTCTCCATCAGCAGCCTTCTGGCAGCTCTGCTCATCGGCGTAGCCATGGGGAACGTCACCAAAGGCATTCCTCTGGACGACCATGGCAACTTCACCGGAACATTTCTCAGCCTGCTGAATCCTTATTCCATTCTTCTGGGGCTGACGACGGTCGCCCTGTTCGCCATGCACGGGGGAATCTACCTGCTGATGAAAACCCAGGGAAGCCTGCAGGAACAAATCAGAAAACTGCTCAGACCCTGCGTCATCATCTTCACTGTCCTGATCATCCTGCACGGGGCGGCCACCCTGCTGTACGTGCCGCACGTAGCGGCGGCCCTGGAACGCTCCCCCTGGATTTACGGAATCGCCGCCCTGGCGGTCATTTCCATCGCGTCCATCTGGATATTCATCCACAGGAACCGTCCGGGCTGGGCCTTTGTCGCCTCCTGCTCCACCATGGGCTGCATGATGGCTCTCTTCGGGACAGCGATGTTCCCCAACCTGCTCTACTCCATGCCCAATCCGGAACACTCTCTGACGCTCGCCAACGGCTCATCCACCCGGGAAAGCCTGGTCGTGATGACATACATAGCCATTCTGGGCGTGCCGCTCGTTCTGGCTTATTCCGCTGCCATTTACTGGGTCTTCCGCGGAAAAGTCCAGCTCAACGAACACAGTTACTGATGCCCTGCGGGCAAAAATAGCGATCAGCGAACCGAAAACGCCCTGTACCATCCGCCCTGCCGCATGAATGCCTCCATCTTCTCCAAACTCCCGCCGGAGGAAATTACGGCGCTCCATCAATCATGGAAAAACGATCCCCTGTCCGTGGACCCTCTCTGGGCCGCCTGGTTCGACGGCTACGAACTGGGGAGCGGTGGAGCCCCCCGGGAAAAAGAAAATGCGGGGAACGCCGCGGACACATCCCCCTACACCGTTCCTCCGGAAAGCGCGGAACGCCGCGGGCGCGTCAACCAGCTCATCCGGGCCTACCGGGTCATGGGACACCAATGCGCCCGCTTTAACCCTCTGGCTCCTCCGGACCAGACCGGTTGCCCCGTCAATCCGGAAGATATGGGATTCCGAGAGGAGGATATGGACCAGCCCGTCAACATCGGCACCTTCATGAACGGAGGAACGTTCACGCTCCGTGAAATCATCACTCGGCTGCAAAAAATCTATTGTGGAGCCATCGGATTTGAATACCACCACATAGACAATCTTAAAATCCGCTCCTGGATTGAAGAAAAAATCCAGCTCCGGGCAAACGGCGTGGATTATGGCCCGGAAGTCCGGAGAGAAGCCTTGTTCCATCTCTGCAAGGCGGAACTGTTTGAGGAATTCCTGGGCAAGCGCTTCATGGGGGAAAAACGCTTTTCCCTGGAAGGAGGGGAAGGAGCCATCGTCCTGCTGGACGCCATGATCAAGCGCTGCCCCGCCGCCGGAGTCTCTCACATTGAAATGGGCATGGCCCACCGCGGAAGGCTGAATGTGCTCGCCAATATTCTCCACAAACCGCTGAAAACCATCTTCCGCGAATTCACGCCGGACTACCTGCCGGAATCCCCCATCGGCAGGAGCGACGTCAAATACCACCTCGGTTACGCCGCCACACGTCATGTGGACGGTAAAGAACTCCATATCCGCCTTTCCTCCAATCCCAGCCATCTGGAAGCCGTGTATCCTGTGGTGGAAGGCAGGGCCAGGGCCATGCAGCACAACCTGCAAGACGCGGAACGCAAGCGTGTGCTGCCGCTCGTCCTGCACGGGGACGCCGCTTTCTCAGGACAGGGCATCGTGGCGGAAGTCCTCAATCTCTCCCTGCTGAAAGGTTACCGCACGGGCGGCACCGTGCACCTCGTCATCAACAACCAGATCGGCTTCACCACCAGCCCGGACGAAGCCCGCTCCTCCCGCTACGCCACGGACGTGGCGCAGATGCTCCAATCCCCCATCCTGCACATCAACGGAGAAAGCCCGGAAGACCTGGTGTGGGCGGCGGACTTCGCGCTCCAGTTCCGCCAGGAATTCGGAAGGGACATCATTCTGGACATGTACTGTTACCGCCGTCTGGGCCACAATGAAACGGACCAGGCCGCCTTCACCGCGCCCATGCAGACCAAGCGGATTGAGGCGCGCCCCACCGCCGCCGCCCTGTACGGAATGGCGCTCAGGGAGCGCGGGGAATTGACGGAACAGCAGGAGCGGGACATTCGGAATGACCTTTGGGAGGGCATGGAACAGGCCTACCTGCAAATGAAGGAAAACCCCGCGGACTACATCCTGCCCGCCACCGCGCAGGATGCGGATGAAACGCCCCTCCCGCGCACCAGCACGCGGACGGGAATCAGTCCAGAACTGTTCCAGCGCATCGGAAGTATCCTTACGGAACTTCCGGACAGCTTCACGCCCCACCCCACGCTGGAAAAACGCTTCCTGGCCCGCCGCCGGGAAGCCTTCCGGGAAGGCGGCCTGCTGGACTGGGCCATGGCGGAATCCCTGGCATGGGGCAGCCTGCTCACGGAAAACCACACCGTGCGCCTGTCCGGCCAGGACTGCCAGCGCGGCACCTTCTCCCAGCGGCACGCCGTCCTGCACGACTTCAATGACGGCTCCCTGTACACTCCCCTGGAAAAACTGAATCACGGCACCACCGCATTCCGTATTTACAACTCATCCCTGTCGGAAGCCTCCGTACTGGGCTTTGAATACGGCTACGCGCTGGAAAGTCCGGACGCGCTGGTCATGTGGGAGGCCCAATTCGGGGACTTTTCCAACGGGGCCCAGGTCATCGTGGACCAATTCATTGCTGCCGCAGAAGCCAAATGGAACCAGAAGAACCGCATGGTGCTTCTGCTGCCCCACGGTTATGAAGGAGCAGGCTCGGAACACTCCAGCGCCCGCATGGAACGCTACCTACAGCTTTGTGCGGATGACAACATGCAGGTCATCAATCCCACCACTCCGGCCCAGTATTTCCACGCCCTGCGCCGCCAGGTGCACCGGAACGCGCACAAACCCCTGATTATTTTCACGCCCAAAAGCCTGCTCTCCCGTCCGGAGGCCGTCTCCCCGCACCGGGAATTCCTGGCCTCCACCCGTTTCCGCGAAGTGCTGCCGGATCCGGATACTCCCGCGCCGGGCCAGGTCACGCGCGCCGTCTTCTGCACCGGGAAAATCTATTATGACCTGGCTGCCTACCGCAGGGAACGGAATATTTCAGACACGGTAATCATCCGTCTGGAACAAATCTATCCTCTGGCGCAGGAACAGCTTACCTATCTGCTGGCGCCCTACCAAAAAGTGCGCGACTTCGTCTGGTGCCAGGAAGAACCCTCCAATATGGGGGCCTGGGGCCACCTGCGGAACAGGCTGGGACGCCTCTTCGCCACTTCCTTCCGCTATGCGGGGCGCCCCTCCATGGCCTGCCCTGCGGAGGGGGCCAAAGCGCTGCACGCCGCCGCACAAAAAAGACTCATCGCCGCTGCCTTCGGGCCGCAGGCCCAATCCTGAACCCATTTTACTCCCATGAGCGACATCCTGACTCCCAACTTTGGAGAATCCATCACCTCCGCCACCGTAGCCGCGTGGCACAAGAATGCCGGCGACCCGGTAGCCAAAGGCGACACTCTGGTGACGCTGGAAACGGACAAGGTTTCTACGGATTTGGAGGCGGATGAAAGCGGCGTGCTGGAAATCCTCGTCCCGGAAGGGGCGGAAGCCCCCATCGGCGCGGTTTTAGGCCGCATTTCCCCCCTTGACGGAAGTTCCGCCGCACCGCCCTCCGTACCACTGGAAACGCGGGAGAACCCCGCTTCCGGTCCCTCCTCACCTGTGACTGGCGTCCCGGAACAAAAACCGGAAAAGAAAACATCCTCACCGGATCAGACAACCTCCGGAAAAAATGGGAAAACAGGAAAGGAGGCTTCTCCGCGCTTCATCAGAAAACCCATGAGCCCGTTGCGCCGTACCATCGCGGCACGGTTGGTAGAGGCCCAGCACCAGGCGGCCATCCTGACTACCTTCAACGAATGCGACATGTCCTCCGTGATGGAGCTCCGCAAACAATTCAATGCAGCGTACCGGGAACGGTACGGAACCAAACTCGGTTTCATGAGCTTCTTTATCAAGGCCGTAGTCAAAGCATTGCAGGAAGTGCCCCAGGTCAACGCCAGAATAGACGGTACGGACATCGTGGAAAACCTGTACTATGACATCTCCATAGCCATCGGCACGGATAAGGGTCTCGTCGTCCCCGTGTTGCGGGACTGCGACCGGAAAACGCTTCCGGAGCTGGAACTGGAACTCGCTTCCCTGGCGGAAAAAGCACGCAGGGGAAACCTGTCCATGCAGGATCTGCAAGGCGGCTGTTTCACCATCTCCAATGGCGGAACATATGGGTCGCTTCTTTCCACGCCCATCCTGAACCCGCCCCAGAGCGGCATTCTGGGCATGCATGCCATCCAGGAACGCCCCGTGGTCCGGGACGGCCAAATCATCGCCCGGCCCATGATGTACCTGGCCCTTTCCTACGACCACCGCCTGGTGGACGGCAAGCAGGCCGTGCAATTCCTCATTGCCGTAAAAAATGCCGTGGAAAATCCGGTGTTCGAGCTGTGAGGAACCGTGGGAAAAAGACTAAAGAAGAAAGACTGAATGTCTTTCCCGCTTTGGAGTATTTTCCCGGAAAATCAGTCCTTTCGGCGCGTTGCCCCGGAAAAACAGTGGCGAATCAAACTTCCGCTCCCAGGCGACCGTCTTCGGGCCAAACCATGGAGTTTTTTGTCCTTTTACCGTTTTCCCTAATGGCAGAGCTACATGGGACAAGAATTTGATCCGCGCCTTGCGGGCTTTACGCCCGCATTCCGTCCAACCGGATAAATCCGGTTTCCCGGTCTTTGTGAAAAAACTTCCGTGAAATGGCCAACTATTTTTTAGCGAGCCCATAGGCACTTTATCACCTCTCAAAGGCAGGCCCCTCCGGAATCACCCCCCTTCATTCCATGGAACGGGAAAACCACTCCTGGCCATAAGCATGGATATGACTCTCCAAATCAGGATTAGTAATTTTGTTACGAATAATCAAGTCCACTTCCACAGGCAGGTTCAACTCTGTGAGACGCGCTTGGAGAGTCAAAAGGACGGACAAATTCAGCTCCTCGCCCTCCAGGGCAAGATCGATATCGGACGCAGGCTTCCACGTGCCTAGGGCGCGGGAACCGAATAAAACGGCTTTCCTAATCTGCGGAGTCTGTGAAAGAATTTCCCAGATGCCTGAGCGCACCTTGGCCGTCAGGCCATCGTTCAGTCCTCTTTCTCCGCCATCATGTTCAGATTTTCCACACATTGGGCCAGCATGGGAAAGAATTTTCCCTTAATCAGGGAAACCGCCTCTTCCGCGATGGAATCATCATAAGTATGTACAAACAAATTGCGGCTTTCCAGCGCCTGGAGCCAACAATCAATATGACCTATCAAGTCTGCGCCAAACGCCTGCCTGATGGCTTCGCGGGGGCTGTTAACGCTGTAGCCGTCATAGACCAGCTTATCTTTCAACGTTTTCCAGCACAGCTCAAACGTAAATTCATAAGTCTGCACCAGTCCGGCCATTTCCAGTTCATTGTATTCCGGCAACGTGCAAGCATGGCGCAACCGGGAAAAAGCCTTATTCAGGTTTTGAAGCCTTTGTTTCCAGCGCAGGTTATCGTTCATCTTTTTTAATGGAGAAAAAGAGCCCCGTTGCGGGGCTCTTCCCGTGAAAACCGTTACATGTGGATGGCAATCCCCTCGGAAGCCAGCATGGATTCATGAATGGCCTCAGACAGCGTGGGATGAGCAAAAATGGTGGCGTGGATATCTTCATCCGTCAGTTCCGCCTGAATGCCGATGCCCAGCGCGGCAATCAGTTCTGTGGCTTCTGGCCCCACGATATGGGCACCCAGCAATTCTCCGTTTTTGGCGCCGTACAGGGTTTTCACGAAGCCGTCCGGCTCTCCGGCGGCTACAGCCTTGCCAATGGCCTGGAAGGGGAATTTCCCCACCTTGTATTCCACGCCCGCTTCCTTGAGGGCGCGTTCCGTTTTACCTACGGAAGCCACCTGCGGGTAGCAGTACGTGCAGCTCGGGAAGAAGCCGACTTGCCGGGGCTGGTAGTCCGGATTAAACATGCCCTCCACAGCCTGGACAGCTTCAAAAGAAGCCGTATGCGCCAGCAGCACGCCGCCGATCACGTCGCCTGCCGCATAAACGCCGGGAATGGAAGTCGCATAGCGGTCATTCACCTTGATGAATCCTTTTTCCGTCAATTCCAGGCCGGGAGCGGCGGGAACGACCGGCTTCACGCCGATGGCCACCAGGCAGACGTCCGCCGTGATTTCCTCTTCCTGTCCCCTGCTGTTTTTTACGCTGGCCCTGACCTGTCCGTCACAGGTTTCCGTGACGGATTCCACGGAAGCTCCCGTCATCACCTTGATGCCCTGCTTCTTGAATGCCCGTTCCAGCGTCATGCAGGAGTCGTCGTCTTCATTGGGAAGCATCCGGGGAAGCGCTTCAATAAGCGTCACTCTGGTGCCGAATGAATTATAAATGTAGGCAAATTCCGTGCCGATAGCTCCGGAACCGATGATGATCATGCTTTCTGGCCGCTTTTCCAGCACCATGGCTTCCCTGGAGCCGATGACAGTAGTGCCGTTCAGGGGAAGGCTGGGCACCGTGCGGGTGACGCAGCCGGTACAGATCAGGATATTCTTTCCCTCCAGAACATTCGCCGTTCCGTCGGCGGCCTTTACTTCCACCCTGCCGGGGGAAATGATGGAGGCTTCCCCCGTAACGGAATCCACCTTGTTTTTCTTGAAGAGGAACCCCACGCCGCCTGCCAGGCGGTCGCTGACCTTGCGGGAACGGCCGATCACTTCACTCCAATCCACGCTGACGCCCTCCACCGTCATGCCGAATTCCCTGGCGCGGTCCGTCACGATCCGGTAGGCCTCCGCATTTTTCAGAAGCGCCTTGGTGGGGATGCATCCCCAGTTCAGACAGGTGCCCCCCACCCGGTCGCGTTCCACGCACACCACGGATTTCCCCAGCTGGGCGGCGCGGATGGCGCCCACATAGCCGGCAGGGCCTCCACCAATGACGATAAGATCATATTGCATGAAATTACTATAAAGGCATCCCCCCTTGCGGGTAAAGAAGGAATATGAGCATGCGCCGGTTCGGGAAGCCGACAGATAGCAGAGGTAAGGGCCCAGAGATTAAAGCATGTGTTGAGAACTTGCCTTTATTCGCTCATCCTCAATACTCAATCACTATTCTTCACCCACTTTACCAGATCCCGCATTTCCGCGGCGGTATCCGCATACAGGCCGTCCGTGTAAATTCCATGATCATACAAAATTCTCCCTTCCACCATGGTGAACACGCAATCCTTGCCGGAAGAGGCATAAACGGCATGGGACGTTTCGTTGAAAATCGGGCACAGGTTCGGTTCATCCAGGTTCAGGGCGATCATATCCGCGGGAGCCCCCGGAACCAGTGTTCCCAGCCCCGGCATCCGGAAAATGCGGGCGCCCTCCTCCGTCGCCATCTTCAACGCCTGCATGGCGGGGACCGCAGTAGCGTCCCCGCTGTACCCCTTGGCAAGAATAGCGGCCAACTTCATTGTTTCAAACATGTCCAGACTGTTGTTGCTGCACGCTCCGTCCGTTCCCAGAGAGACGGGAACGCCGGCCCGCACCATATCCCGCACGCGGGCGAAGCCGGACGCCAGTTTCAGGTTGCTGACCGGGTTATGGACAACCGCCGCTCCGGAAGCGGCCACCAGTTCCAGTTCCTCATCCGTCACGTCCACCATATGGGCCAGCACGGCCCGTTCATTCAGCAGCCCCATATCACGGGCATAGCCCACGGGACGCCTGCCCCCGTGCAGGGAACGGCACTGCTCCACTTCCCCGGCGGATTCGGACAAATGGATATGCAGCATCAGGTCCAGTTCCTCCGCCAGCTTCATGGAACGCCGGAGCACTTCGTCACTGGTGGTGTACACGCTGTGCGGCATCAGGGCCACCTGTACCCTGCCGCGGCCGGAAAAGCGCTCCGCCTGCTCCCGGTACAGGGCTTCCGCACCGTCCCACCCGCCGTACGCCGGAGAGGGAAAGGCAAAAACAACCTCTCCGCCCACACAGCGCATTCCCATGCGTTCCGCCTCCTGGAGAACATTGGCTTCCAACAGGTAGGAATCTACAAACGCCGTGGTGCCCGTCCGCATCATTTCATACATGCCCAGCCGGGCCCCTAGGGAGACGATTTTACCCGTCAGCCGGGCTTCCACCGGGAAAATACGTCCGGTCAGCCATTCCATCAGCGGCAAGTCATCCGCAAAACCGCGCAAAAAGGTCATGGGGACATGCGTATGGGCATTAATAAGCCCCGGCATCAGCAGCACATTCCCCAAATCTCTGCGGACGGCGGGCATCCACCTGGCCTCCAGTTCTGCGGCGCTTCCCGTTTCCAGAATTTTCCCGTCCCGGACGGCGACGGCCGCATCCCCGGGAGCAACGGACTGTTCCGCTCCGCCCAGCATGCGGGAAGCGGTCACCAGCAAATCACACGCTTGTTGTTCCATGGCGCAGAATGTACCCCAGCGGGAGGGTTCTGGCAACTTCATCTCCTCGGCTCGGGGATTTCGCGTCCATTTGACATTTCATGTTTGACTTCAAAAGAGAAAACTGCCAAGAATGGACTACAGTTAAATTTACCATTTATCCCCATATGAACAAGAATATACTGTTAGGTTTGGCCCTTGCGGCCTCCGTGTCTTCCGCCAGCGCCTATCATGCCGACAAGTACGACGGCCAGTTCGGCATGTCCCTGGAAGGGGCTTACGGAATCGCCACCAAAGATGCCATGCCCAACGTGGCCGGCGGCAATCTGAGCATTTTCAACTATATTGAAACCGGCAGCATTGTTCATCAGATTTCCCTGAACGGCGGCATCCTGGCCGGTTCCCACCATCCCAGCGTGCAGGACCTGGGCATTAGCGGGCCTTATACCGCCAGCCTCCGTTCCACCTATATTCCGATGATGGCCGGTTACACGCTGAACCTTCCCATCGGCGACTACACCATGTTCTATCTGGGCGGTAAAGTCGGCGCCACTTACGGCGACGTGAAGACCACCATTCATGGCCTGGAAGACGGCAGCCGTTCCCGCACCATTTCCTCCACCAAGTTTTCCTGGGCGGCCCAGGCCGGTTTCAAGTTCAGCATCTCCAACAGCGCGGACTTCCTGATCGGCTACGAATACTACCAGATTCAGGGTTATAATGATCCCGGCTACCACACCATCAAGCTGGGCTTTTCCTGGAACTTCTAACAACCGGCTATCAGGTTTTTACTGCCTTCCGGCGGCTCCGTTACACTGCGGGGCCGCCTTTTTTTGCGCATGGAATACCGGCCCGCACAACAGCAGAAAACAAGGGAAACGAAAAGTTGATATGTATTTTTAAACCGGCACAGCTTTTGTCCGGGAAAAGAGGAGGACTGTTTTTCCGGACATCCGGACGCAACAAGGCCGCCCCCTCAGCCGAGAGGGAGCGGCCCTGGAAAAGCTCAACAATTCAGAGGATCTTACTTGGCAGGCTTGAACGGCTTGGGAGACGCATAGACTTCATAGTCCTTGATGCGGCCGTTTTCCCGGTTCTGGCGCGGCAGGTAGCGGAATCCTGAAAGTTTCTGTACCTTGCCCAGATCCAGCACGATCATGTGCGGGTGCCTGGGGTTGTCCCCCTGCCACTTGGTATGCCAGTAGGTGGTGGGCTGGTTGTCCATCACCAGTCCCGCCTGGGCGGCTTCTCCCGTCGTTTCATGGGAATCCGCATAAACCACGGACCACTGTTCGCGGGGGAGCAGATTGCCGGAGGCATCCAGGAAGTTCAGCTCCGCAATGGCGGCATGGGGGCCGTTGTCATGAGCGTTCTTACTGACAATAGCAATGTAACGGGCCTGGACAGGAGCGCGGAATTTGATTTCCTGCTGGTCCGCCCCCTTGGCGAAGGAACCCTTGTGCACCAGCTGGCCGGCAGCGGGGGCCACAGGTTTGCCCACGCGGAAGACATCCGCCATAGCGGGGTCCCTGTTGACTTCATAAATGGCTTCCTTCACACCCTTCACCGTGCCGGAACCTCCGTCCACGTCCAGCACCACGATTTCATTTTTCCCGGGCTTCAGGTATTCTCCGGGGCAATAAAGAGCCTGCTGGGAGCCGATAAACCAGAAGCGGCCCAGATTGCGTCCATTCACCCACACGACGCCTTTCTTCCAGCCGTCCCGCATATCCAGGTAGGTATCCTTGGGATTGGAAACGTTGAAATACCCGCGGTGGAACACGGGCTGGTCGCCCGCCGGCTTCTTGCCGGAGAAGGGAATAAGCTCCACCCCCTTGCACGGGAAGTTGTAGATAAGGAAGTTTTCCAGCTTTTTGCCGTCCAGCGTAATGGGGCCCCGGATACCCTTGCGCTCGCCCTGTATCTGGCCGCCGAAGTTGATGCGGCCCATATTTTCCACAAAAATGTCCACCGTGTGAAGTCCGGAGGGAATGACAATGTCACAGGAATCCTGCTTGTAACGGCGGTCCGCCGCCCCCTGCCTCTTGCCGTCCACGTAAACGATGGCGCGGTCCTGCATGTTGTTCATCTTCAGCTCTCCTTTCACCGGGCCGTTCACCTTTGTCCGGTACAGGATGAAGCCCAGGCTTTGCCCCAGGGCTTCCATGTGGACGGGCTCCTTGCGGATGACGGGCTGCGGCAGACGGGAGAACATGCCGGCTGTTTCCGTAAACGTGATGGGAGGCAACTCCATCATTTCCGGCTGGGCGGGAGGCTCGGGAAGCTTGTACGTATCACCGTAATAATCCTGAATAGTCTGGCGGAAGGTGCGGTAGCGGTCCGTCAGGGTTCCGTTTTCGGAAATGGGAGATCCGTAGTCGTAATTGGTTACATCCGGCGTATAGGCGCCTTCCCAGTTCGCCCCGTTCATGAAGCCGAAGGAGGTCCCCCCATGCACCATGAAGAGGTTGGGGGAGACGTTATTTTCCAGCATCCACTTCAGGTCTCGGTTGAAACCTTCCGTACTGCCGCCATTCTTGGGCTTGCCCCAGTGGTCAAACCAGCCCACCCAGAATTCGCCGTTGATGCGGGGCGTTTTGCCCTTGTGCTTCTCCAGATTCGCAAAAGCGCCCTTGGCTCCGCCGCCGAAATTCATGGCGGGAACAACGCCCGGAAGCGTGCCGTTCTTGATCATCCAGTCGTTCGGGCCGTCCGACGTGAAGGGAACAACTCCCGGAAGTTCTTTCCGGATAACGTCCAGATGCTTTTTCACGTAATCCTTGTCAGAACCATAGGAGCCGTATTCATTTTCCACCTGGGCCATGATGATGGGGCCTCCCTTGGTAATCTGCAGAGGTTCCAGCATGGAACAGACTTTTTTAAGATAAGCCATGGCCGGTTCCAGGAAGCGGGGATCCTGGGAACGGACTTTCAAATCTTCATCCTTCAGAAGCCAGCCGGGAAATCCGCCGAATTCCCATTCCGCGCACACATAGGGCCCGGGACGCACGATGACCCACAGGCCGGCCTTCTGCGCCTCCTTGATGAATTCCACAAAATCCAGATTGCCGGAAAAGTCCCATTTGCCGGGTTCCGGTTCGTGCACGTTCCAGAACAGATAAGTGCAGACGGTATTCATGCCCATGGCCTTTATGCGCTGGAACCTGTCCTTCCAGTGCTGGCGCGGCACGCGAGGATAATGCATTTCCCCGGAAATGATTTTGACGGGCTTTCCGTCCATCAAAAAATTTTCCTGATTAGTAGAGAAGACATGCCTGGCTCCGTCATTGGATTCCGGCAAAGGCATGGGAGCAGCCGCACAAAGATGCCCTGCCAGAAGCAGAACGGAGAAAAAGGATAATTTCATGATTATGGAATTAATAATTAATTACGGTAAATGAGAGGGAGATTATGATGAAAAACCACCTCCTTTCAATTTAAAAAGGAGACGGTGACCCGGTTTTATTACGGAGCGGCACCATCCTGTCTTTCAAGATATATTATTTGATTCTTTTCCTCAAACGGTACGCCCAGGCTCCGAGCCTCCAGCGTCTCCTTCTTCATTTCTTCATCCACCCAGTACAGGTGCGACTCCAGCGGATTGTAAATTCTGGGGGAACAAAACCGGGTGGGAGATTCCGGCCAGCGTATCCAGCGCCAGCAGGCGATATGCGTGTAGGGTTCCCTCCAGCCGGGAATCCAGACGCAAAGTTCATGAAGACGCTGCTGGGCACGGTGAAGGGCCAGCTTCAGAGAACCGGTATCCGGTGCATTGCGTTCCGCATCCAGGGCGACATCCAGTCCAGCGTCCGACACAGCCATAATATTATTCGTATTGCCTACGGGATTTCCGCGGGCATCATAAGCCAGTTCGGAAGAGAATGTTTCATACAGCCGGGGGAACGGCGTCTGCAGCGGCCACGCCCACAGAGCCGCCTGATACCGTTTTTCAAAAACCTTACGGGAACAGACACTGTAGGTAAGGGAATCCAGACGCAGGTCCACCCCGCACTTCAGGGCCTCCTGCCGGAGAACGGAACAGACGTTGGTCATCAGGGTGGATGAATCCGCAAACGTCAGTTCCACCACCAGCCGCTCTCCCCGTTCATTTTTCAGCACTCCGTCAGTCCCCATTTCCCGGTAGCCGGCGCGGGCAAAATATTCCATGGCTTTTTTCTTGCTGTATTCCGGAGCTTTCAGCGGAAGAGTCAGGTCTCCGTACCCCTCCATGTAGGAACCGAGCCTTCTCATATTCCCGCGGAACAGGGTCTCAATCACCAGGCCCATGTTCACGGAATGCGCCAGACCGCGGCGGATATCCGGATTTTTCAACAACTTGTCCGAGCAATTCAGATACAGTCCGTACGGGGGACAGGCGTAATTGGCTTCCAGGCTGTATTTATCTATATAGCCCCGGTGCACTTCCGGCAGCTCCAGCCCGGCTTCCCACACCTCCGGCTTGCGAACGTTCATGGTGTCCAGTTCCCCGCGGCGGAACATTTCAACCGCCTTGTTTTCCATGTTCACAAACACATGTTCCACCTGGTCCGCATTGCAGGAATGGCGGTAATACTTCCTGTCCTTCGCCCACCAATTTTTCACGCGGGCCAGGGTAATGCTTTCTCCTATCCGGATTTTAGCGGGAACAACCATGTAGCCACCCGTATTTGGAGGGACTTTCCACTGGTAGCGTTCCAGAAACAGCGCGTTGAAATCATGGTAAAAACCGGGATGGGCCGGGTGAAAATCCGCACAGGCCATGTAAGGCAGCAGCGGCCCGCGGGACGGCAGCGTAAGGGCAATGACGGAATCCCCGTATACCGTAATCTGATCATACATGGAACGGAACAGGGTAGTCCAGAACGGATCCCGGGCAAAACCGGACGTACGGAGGCAAATGTTCAACAGAAAATCCTGCGCTTTCACGATGCGTCCGTCCGAATAGGCCGCTTCCGGATCCAGATGATAAAAAACGGTTTTTCCGTCTGCGGACAAAGCCCAGCGGTCCGCCAGGCCCGGAATGGGACGGAAGGTTTCCGGATGAAGCCCCACGAGGGGAAGCCACACGTTGTCAATGGCGGAGTAATTGAAAAAATTTTCACTTCCCGGCCCGAAAGCACGCAAAGTTCCGGGAAATGGAGTATTGATCCACAGCCGGACTTTTCCACCCTTGACGGCGCGCGGATCACCCACATCCGGCTCTTCCATTCCGGTTTGCCATTCCAATCCGTCCGGAACGTCTTCCAAAGGAAGAAGGCGGATATGGTCTTTCAATAACAGCCTTTTCCTGATGCGCTCCACGGAACGAGCCTGTTCCGCCAAACGCCGGCCGTCCCCTTCCCCGCGGGAAACGACCAGAAGTTTTTCCTTCCTCTCCCCTTCAGCCAATTCACGGCGCAGTTCCCGTTCCACGGCCCTGTTCCAGCGTTCCACAAAACCGTCAAATACGGCAGGCATCCCCCTGCCGTCCATCCGTCCGGAAAATTCATGCCACACATTCTTCTCACGCTGGGAAAAGTAAAAGACACCTCCCAGAAAGACGGAAAGGGCCAATGCCCCCAGTATGGATATCCAGCGCAACACAACTCAGATGGCCGCCACATGTTAACCGATTCCGGAAACAACGGAAAACAGAAAACCCATCTTCCGCGCGGAACCGTTCACTTCGCCTGAAACAGTCCGCAAGGCGGAAGATGGGGGAGCAATCAACAATTAATATTGAAAGGAACTTAGAATTCGACCGTCACACCGCCGAAGATTCCGAATCCACGGGCTTCACGCGGACCGAAGTTATAATCATTCGTCATGATGAACTTCTGGTCAAACAGGTTTTCCAGACGCACATGGAGGGACACATTGTCCGTTGCCTGGTAACGGGCAAACAGGCGCGCCGTAAAGAAATTGTCCAGACGGGCATAGTTGTAGTCCGTGCGTCCCATGGCGGCCGTTACGCCGAAGCCGACCGTCAGCTTTTCAACCGGGGAGGTATAAACCTCTGCGTTGACGGTGTGGCGGGCGGTATTGGCCATCTGAATGGTCTCATATTTGCCGATGGAATCGCGCTTGGGCATCGTGAAGGTGTAATTGGCATAATAGCCGCTGTTCCACGCGTCCTTGAACTGCCCCTTGAACGCCACTTCCACACCGTAGGAAGTGCAGTGGGAATAATTGGCGTAAGTGGTATAGGAGTTCGGCCAGGTGCCTACGCTCTTGGTGCCGATTTCATCGTTAATGCGGGTCCAGAAGCCCGTCACAGAAGCATAATGGCCGTCCGCCAGGCGCTGTTCCACACCCAGGTCGCCGCCCAGGGACTTGGACACATCCAGATCAGGGTTGCCTACATAACCGTAATTGGCCGCATACTGCTCAAACCAGGTGGGCGCGCGGAAACCGGACCCTACGGAACCGAAAATACGGGTGGGGGAATCCTTGCCCGTCACTTTCCAGGAATTGGAATAACGCCACGTAAAATGATTGTTCCAGACGGAATCATGTTCCAGGCGCAGGGCCACGCTGGCGTCAAAGCTGTCCGTGGGTGACCACATTTGCTCTGCAAAGAAGGCAAGCGTGCTCTGCCATTCATCCTTGGCAACGTAATTGTTTTCGCTCATGTAGTCGGAACGGTCCCAGGCCATGCCGGCGATGGTTTTCCATTCCTTGTTCCACGTCAGGGCATTGCGCCACTCCGCCTGGAAGCGGCGGTTGCGCATCACGTTGGGCTGGAAGTCAAATCCGGGAGTATGGCAGGAATAGTCCATGTTGTAATGCCCCACCATGAAGCTGGTGGACCACAGCTTGGAAATTTCCGCATCCACACGTCCTGTCACCAGGTTGCTGCGGTTCTTGTCTTCCGTATTGTACAGATGGGGATCCGGAACGGAAGGCCACTGGTTATAATCCACATACGGCGTGGGATATTCAAAGTAGGAATCCAGGCGGCGATAGGTAAAGCTCACCTTCACCTTGTCATTGATGTCATAGCCCAGGCGCACGGCTTCCTGCCACTGGCGGAAATCGTTCATGCCTGTCCTGTTGTCATAAATGGCCGGATAGATTGACGGATCGTTTTCCGTAGTTTCAAACCCAACGCCAACAAAATAGGAAAGCTTCTTAATCTTGCCGGAAGAAGTGACATAGCTGTTGAAAGAGCCGAAGGAACCGGCCTCCGCAAAAATCCTGGTTACGGGATCGCCTTCCCCCTCCGGAGTATCCATCGCGACAACGCCTCCAATGGCGCCGGAACCGAAAACGGCGCCCTGCGCTCCTTTCACCACTTCCACATTGCCCACCGTAAAGAGATTGGTGATGCCCAGCAGCTTGTTGCCGGACATGTTGGCATCACTGATGCGCATGCCGTCAACCATGGTCAGAGTGTAGGTATCCTTGTTCATCCCGCGGATGACGGTGTTGCTCACGGAACCGCGCTGCCAGGTGCCGCCTCCGTCCAGCGTGAAAACGCCGGGCGTCTGGGAAAGGGCTCCCGTCAGGGTTTCAATGCCCGCCTTCTGGAATTCTTCCGGATTGATGATGGAAACGGACACTCCAGACCGGTTGTACGGCACGCCCACAAAGTGGGACGCCATGGTCAGTTCCGGCATAACCTGCATGGTTTCCGTCCTGACGGAGGGCTTGGAGTCTTCCTTTTTAGCGGACTCGGCAAGAGAGGACTGGCCTGCGAATGCGGCAAGGCCAACAGCAATTGCGCCCATTTGAAGGGCTTTCTTCGTATAAAGCATGGTTGTAGTGCCTTACGTTCGGTAACTCGCCGAACAGTTGGACAACCTCACAGGCTGGTTTTCTGGCTTGCGAGGCAGGCTCGCTTACAGTGGCGGTACCGCTCCGGACTCACACCGGTATTCCCCATTTATTTCCTGCCCGGCTACGGGCGTCCCTGAGGTCTGTAACCCTTCCCATAAGGGTTCATGGGACGGATGAAATACCAAAGAGACCGGTATGACAAGACAAAAAAATTTTTCTTTGAACATCCAGATGAATTGCAGTCGTTTTCCCTTTTCAGCGTATTGTTCTCCATCCCTCTTTTCCTCACGGGGCCTTCCATTTTTGTCTTGTCACTCCCGGCGCATACAGGACATGATGCGCTCATGACGCTCCTTGTTCCCACGTTCCCGCAACAGGGAAGATTTCCCGTCTCCGGCGAAGCTTCCGGCTATGTGGAATTCCGAACTTGCAAGGCGCTTCCTTTCTTTCTCCGGCGCGGGCAGCCCTTCGGTACTCCGGTTCCAATTACTGTGGCATGAACGTTTTTTCACATGGAGGAGATTTAAAATCCCTGGCGGAGGAGGCCTGCCGCCCGGAACGGGATATTTTGGACTTCAGCGTCAACCTGAGGCCGGAAGGTATGCCGGAGTTCATCGTTTCAGCATTGTGGAAGGCCATGGAAAACGCAGTGCCCTACCCTTCTCCGGATGCGGCGGATCTGCGGGAACTGGCGGCGGTTCATTACGGGCTTCCTTCCGGCTGCTTCGTATTTGGAAACGGGGCCAATGAACTCATTCACGCTCTTCCGCGCGCATTAAACCTTAAACAGGCCGTCATTCCGGAACCCGCTTTTTCCGAATACAGGCTGGCCTGCCTGCGCCACGGCACGGATGTTCTTTCCATCCGGACGGAGGAACGGAATTCCTTCCTCCCGTCTCTTTGCCGTCTGGAGGAACAGGCCGCAGACGGAAGCGCTGTTTTTCTGGCAAATCCCAGCAATCCGTCCGGCGGCCTGCTGGACGCAGCGGCCCTGCACAGGGTTGTCCAGAGCCGCCCCGAAGTCCTCTGGATCATTGACGAATCTTTCATGGATTACGCACAAGGAGCGGAATCGCTGCTCCGTGAAGCGGCCCTCCTTCCCAACCTGGTGGTTCTGCGCTCCCTGACCAAATTTTACGGCATGGCCGGCGTCCGGTGCGGTTTTTCCATCTGTGCCGCTCCGCTCGCGGAGCGGCTGCGGCGATCCCTGCCCGCCTGGAACGTGAATGCCTTTGCGGCGGCAGCGGTGAAGGCCGTGCTGGCACAACCCTCCTCCTGGGCAGACAGGGAACGCGCCCGGAACCGGGAACGCCGGGACGACCTGTTCCGCAGGCTCTCCTCCCTGCCGGGCGCCGCCGTACTCCCGTCCGAGGCCAACTTCCTGCTCTTCCGCCTGGCGGGGGCGCCTCATGGCCTGGCAGCCCGGCTCCTGAAAAAATACGGCATCGCACTGCGCGACTGTTCCAATTATCCGGGTCTGGAAACGGGCTGCTGGTTGCGCTCCGGCGTCCGCACGCCGGAGGAACACGCCCTGCTGGCGGAAGCTCTGCGCGCCGAACTGGCGGGAAACGGCCCCTCCATTATCCGTAAGGCTCCCAAACCGGCCCTGATGATTCAGGGCACTTGCTCCGATGCAGGAAAAAGCGTTCTCACGGCAGCCCTGTGCCGCATTTTCCTTCAGGACGGCTATCACGTGGCGCCGTTCAAGGCGCAGAACATGGCTCTCAACTCCGGCGTAACTGCGCTGGGAGAGGAAATGGGCCGCGCCCAGCTGGTGCAGGCCCAGGCCTGCCGCATTGATCCGGATGCCAGAATGAACCCCATTCTTCTCAAGCCCCATTCCAATACCGGCTCCCAGGTGATCGTGATGGGGCGCCCCGTAGGCCGCATGGACGCGCGGGAATACTTCACGGCTAAAAGGCGCTTCTGGCCGGACGTATGCAAAGCATACGATTCCCTGGCGGACGAATATGAACTCCTCTGCCTGGAAGGGGCCGGAAGCCCCGGAGAAATCAATCTGAAATCAGCCGACGTGGTCAACATGAACATGGCCCGCTACGCGCGTGCCAGAGTCCTGCTCGCCGGGGACATTGACCGTGGCGGAGTGTACGCCTCCTTTCTGGGAACGTGGATGACATTCGCCCCGTGGGAAAAAGAACTGCTGGCGGGGTTCGTGGTCAACAAATTTCGAGGAGATCCGGATCTGCTGGCCCCGGCGCACAGCTACATGCGGAACCGTACGGGCAAGCCTGTGCTGGGCATCATCCCGATGATGCGGGACATCAACATTCCGGAAGAAGACCGCGCCACGCTGCCCCCTGGCCACGGGGAGCACGGGAAACATGCGGATTGCCTGGATGTGGCCGTAGTCATGCCCGCCCACGTCTCCAACTTCACGGACTTCGCCCCTCTGGCGGCGGAGCCGGACGTCCGGCTCCGCCAGGTGCGGACACGGGAGGAATGGGGAAATCCGGACCTGGTCATTCTGCCCGGCACTAAGAGCGTGGCTGCGGACCTGGCCTCTCTCCGTTCCGCCGGGCTGGAAGAACCCATCCGCCGTCATGCCGAAAAGGGAAAGTGGCTTCTGGGCGTCTGCGGAGGGCTGCAAATGCTGGGGACGGACATTCTGGACCCGCTGCACATGGAATCCCCGGAGGAGCGCACGCCAGGACTGGGGCTGCTGGAACTTTCCACCACCTTCTCCTCAGCCAAAACCCTGATCAACGTACGCCGGGCAAACACGCCGCTGCCCGTTCCCGCCGCAGGTTATGAAATCCACCATGGCGTCACCAGCCATCAAGAATCCAGCCCCCCCGTCATGTTCCGGGAAGACGGCTCCCCCTGCGGCTACGGCAAAGGCCGTATCTGGGCCACGTATTTGCACGGCATGCTGGACGGAGACCAATTCCGCCGCGCATTCATCAACATGGTCAGGAAAGATTCAGGACTGAAAGCCAACCCAGCCCTGCACACCGCCTATGACCTGGACGGAGCGCTGGACCGTCTGGCGGACGTGGTCCGGAAACATCTGGACCTGAAAACCATTTACCGAGCTCTCCAACTGAAACGCTGACCCATGTTCCCGTGCCCATTCATCCTGCCTGCGGCCTTCCTGCTGGATATTCTGGCGGGAGAACCGCCCAACAGGTTCCATCCCGTCTGTCTGATCGGCCGGTGCGCGCTCCGCATGGAAACACTGGCGAGGCAAAGGTGGGGAGGAACTTTTCATGCGGGAATGGCGGCCGCGCTGGCAACCTGCATTGCCGCATGGTTCGGCTGCGCGGCGCTCTTCCTTCCCTTTTCCCTGTTACCCTCCCCCTGGGCACCCTGGATTCCGTCCGTTCTGGTCATTTACATCTGCATGGCCCCGCGCAGCCTGGCCGAGCATGCCCGGAAGGTGGAAAACGCCCTGCGCAGCGGGAACGCCGGAGAGGCCCGGCACTCCGTCTCCATGATCGTGGGACGGGATACGGAACGGATGGACGTCTACGGCATCGCCAGAGCGGCCATTGAAAGCGTGGCGGAGAACTTGACGGATGGCGTTTTTTCCACCCTGTTCTGGGCCTCAGCAGGCTGCCTGGCAGGAGGCGCCTCCGGGGCGGCTTCCGCCGCGCTGGCGCATCGTGTTTTCAACATCCTGGATGCCATGTGGGGGAAAAAAAATGACCGGTACAGACACTTCGGCACCTTTGCCGCACGCACGGATGACGCGCTCAACTTCATCCCCGCACGCCTTATTTTACCGTGTATTTCCTTTTCCGCCCTGATGGTGAAAGGAACCTCCGCCCGGAGGGCGCTCACCATGGGATGGGCCTTCCGGAACGCCCACGCCAGCCCCAATTCCGCATGGAGCGAAGCGGCCTTCGCTGGAGCGCTGGGCCTCCGTCTCGGGGGCCCGGTCTCTTACAAGGGAATTCCTGCAAACTACCCCTGGATAGGAACAGGGCGAACCAAAGCCTCCGCCAGCGACCTGGCCCTGGCCATTCGGCTCATGTGGACGACTGCCGCCACGGGTACGCTGGCGTTCACTCTCCTTCTTCTCTTCACCCCCCACTTCTGGACATCATGAACAAACTGCATATCCCCCCGTTGGACGAACAGGCCGCAAAAGCGGCCCTGGAACATCAGAAAATTCTGGCCAAGCCTCCCCTTGCCCTGGGAAAACTGGAACCCGTGGCCATCCGTATTGCCGGCATGACCGGCAATCCCGCGCCGCGCCTGAAGGACAAAGCCATAGTCCTGTTCGCCGCGGACCACCACATCGCCGACCACGGCCTCAGCCTGACATCCACGGACGTCACCTACATCCAGACCCGCAACTTCCTTCAGGGCGGAGGCACGATCAACGCCTTTACACGCAACGCGGGAGCACGCCTTTCCGTAGTGGACGTAGGCGTCAATTACGACTTCGGCGACCTGCCGGGGCTGGTCAAAAGAAAAGTCATGCACGGCGCCAACGACTTCAGCAGGGAGCCGGCCATGACGCGGGAACAGGCCCTGGAATGCCTGCAAGTGGGCATTGACATGGCCCGTGAAGAAAAAAACAAAGGGCTGGACATTGTGGCCGCCGGAGAAATGGGCATTGGCAACACCACCCCCTCTTCCGCCATCGTGGCCGTGCTCACGGGCACCCCTGTGGAAACCGTGACGGGACGCGGTTCCGGCGTCAGAGGAGAAGTCATCCGCAAAAAAATAAAACTCATCGAACAGGGAATCGCCCTGAACAAGCCAGACCCTTCCGATGCCATTGACGTGCTGGCGAAGGTGGGAGGACCGGAAATAGGAGCCATGGCCGGACTGATGCTGGGGGCGGCCTCCCTGCGCGTTCCCATCGTCATTGACGGCTTCATTGCCGGGGCGGCCGCGGCCATCGCCCAGGGCATTCGCCCGGAAGCGGCGCAATACTTCATCGGCTCCCACAACTCCGCGGAACCTGGGCATAAGCTCATTATGGACCACATCGGCGTCACCATGTACATGGACCTGGGCCTCTGCCTGGGGGAAGGCACGGGGGCGGCCCTGTTCTTTCCCCTGCTGGACGCCGCCACGCGCGTACTTTCTGAAATGAAAACCCTGCCGGAACTGGACATCACCGTTCCGCGCTGACCCTTTCTTCCCTGTATCCATGGCTGTCATCACCACCATCCGCTCCGCCTTCGGCTTCCTGACCCGGCTGCCCGTAGGGCCGTGGCCGCTGCAAAATGACCTGAACGGAATTTCCGCCTGGCTACCGCTGGTTGGCCTGGTGGTGGGGGGGCTTGCGGGTGGCCTGACCTGGACGGCAACCCTGCTCTTCCCCCCCCTGGTCTGCGGCGTTATCGGCTGTGCCTGCTGGGTAGCCGTCACAGGCGGCCTGCACCTGGACGGAGTAGCGGACTGCGGAGACGGGCTTCCCATTGAAGTATCCCGGGAACGCAGGCTGGAAATCATGAAAGACTCCCGCCTGGGGACCTTCGGCGGCACGGCCCTGTTTTTCAACCTGGCGTTCAAGGGAGCCGCCCTGGCGACTCTGGCGGCCCACGGCTCCTGGGAACTTCTGCTCACGGCGTGCGCTCTGGCAGGATTGCTTGCCCGCAGCCAGATATTCATCGCCATGCGCTTTCCGGGCGCACGGCCTGGAGGCATGGGGGAAGCGTTCAAGCAGGGAACGCGCCCCGGGCACGCCCTGGCTGCCGCAGCCGTCACCCTGGCTGCCTGCGCTCTGGCAGGATGGAACGGGCTGTACGCCCTGCTCTCCGCCCTGGCCGGCTCCATGGGCCTGCTTCTATACGCGCGCCGCCGCCTGGGCGGCGTTACCGGGGATGTATTCGGCTGTACCGTGGAATGTACGGAATGGCTT
>ENA-ORSC01000126-ORSC01000126.1-human-gut-metagenome-genome-assembly--contig:-NODE-126-length-63434-cov-4.221304_pt1 | contig 63434 bp, 55 predicted proteins | sample MGYA00242178_ERZ509140 | MGnify/ENA primary metagenome ERZ509140 (study PRJEB26280, sample SAMEA2338681) | human gut metagenome | biome: human gut; feature: human-associated habitat; material: faeces... | reverse complement strand
CCGGCACGGATGATGAAACCGCCGCCCAAAGCCGGGTCTTCCTTCGTCTCGAAGACCATATCGTCTCTGTGATATTTCTTCTGTACAAAATCACGGATATTCTGTAACTGCTCCTCTGTCGGTGCTGTCACATAGGACAGGGTCACAACGAACTCACCCTTTTTCTCGGGAGAGAGTTCTCTGTAGGCAGTACAGATATCATCCCACAGATAGATATCTCCGTTATCACACAGGACCTTCAGGAAATCTCTGATCTGTAAGGGAAATACTTTTTCTATTACATTGTGCTTGGCAGACAGTGCCACGGCAGGAGATTCGAAATCCAGTTTCACCTGCGGTACGGCTTTAAAGATATCGCCTGTCTGACCTACAATGTCTCCGGGGATATTCAGTTCACGCAATCTTTTTGCGTATTCTAAAGCTGTACTAATCAATCTCTTCACCTGTCTTTGCTATAAATTGGTTGTAAAGTTCTCTGTCTGAATCTGCATTCTGTTTGGCTGCCACCAGCTTTGCAGTAGCTTCCACTACCAGACCGGCGATCTGCTCCTGTGCCTGCTGGATACGCTTCTGCTCTTCCAGTGCGGCATTTTTATCGGCATTGTCCAGGATCTTTTTTGCTTCGGTCTGGGCATCTGCCACGATACGGTCATACTCGTTGCTGGCCTTGCCTCTTGCCTCGTTCAGGATGCCTTCCTTTTCTGCCTGGACACCGCTTAAGGATGCCTCGTACTTAGTCTTGAGTTCCTCGGCACTGTCCTGTGCAGCTTTTGCATCTGCATATTGCTTATCGATCTCTGCCTGTCTTGCATCCAGGATCTTGTGGATGGGCTTGATCAGGAAGATCTTCACAATGGCAAATATGATCAACAGATTCAGGATGGTCCATACAATATTAATATCTAATCTCAGCATGTGCTTTCATCCTTTCTTACGTCGTTATACCGTTCCTTATGCCATGAATAAGATAATTAAGATACCGATAACGAATCCGTAAATAGCGGTTGCCTCTGCCAGCGCACCACCTAACAGTAAGATCTTGGTGATCTTGCTCTCTGCTTCCGGCTGTCTTGCCACAGCCTCTGCTGCCTTACTTGTTGCGATACCGATACCGATACCTGCTCCGATACATGCCAGTGCTGCAATACCTGCTCCAATAGCTATCATAATGAATCCTCCTAGTTTTAAAAAAGTGTTGTTAGTGAATAGTTACTTATTCAATGGCTTCCTTAATGTACATAGATGTCAGGAATACGAATACATACGCCTGGATCAGTCCATCAAAAATATCAAAGTAAAAGCTGAAGGGTACCGGCAATGCTACCGGAACCAGAAGCTTCAGCAGCTCCATGATAACGAATGCTCCCAAAACGTTACCAAACAATCGCATACACAAAGACAGGGGCTTGATGAACACCTCCAAGATATTGATGGGTGTTACGATCGCGATAGGCTCGGTGAAGCTCTTGATCCATCCGCCCACGCCTTTTTTGCGGATGCCTGCTGCTTCCACCAGGATGATACTCATCAGTGCCAGTGCCGCCGTTACGTTCAGATCCTTGGTAGGGGGCTTCATACCGAACAATCCGATGATATTGGATATGCCCAGGTATAACAGTACACTTACCAGATACGGTACATACCGTTTCCCTTCCTCTCCGATCATTCCCGTAACAATGCCTTCCAGCTTCGTCACGATCGTCTCTGCCACCAGCTGTCGTCTGCTGACATTGTGTACTTTGAGGTTGCTTGTAAGGATAATCGACAAGATCAGAATGACTGCCATGACTACCCATGTGATCACTACCGATTCCGCAATATCCAGCTGTACTCCGCCGATCAGTGGAAGACCTGCCGGAAGCTTGATTGAAAACGCCGTATCACAGTTCAGTTCTTTGAGCAGTTCTGATGCCAATTCCTCCATAATACCACTTCCTTTCCGTAAACATCCCTGAAGGAGTTTCCGCTCCCTCATGGTCGTTGCTATTTTACTCCTATTTATAAAAAAGCGTAAGATACATTTTTGCTAATTTGTCCTATGCAAAAATCAAAAGTTATGGCATATATTAACTATAAAAAAATGAGGTATCAGAAAATTATATGACAAAATTAGTCATTTTGGGACGCAAGTCCAAAACAGGAAATTATGAAGCCTTTTTCCGTGCACTTCCCGCGCAGATCGTGACTACTCTGGTTCCCGGAGAGGTCATTACCTGCGACGCTCTGATCCTGCCGGGCGGCGGAGATATCACTCCTGCTTTTTTCGGTGAAAAAAACAAAGGTTCCCGCACTGTTGACACCGAACTGGACATCCTGCAATTCCAGGCTCTCGACATAGCGATTGCCGCCGGAATCCCTGTCATCGGGATCTGCAAGGGCATGCAGGTCATCAATGTTGCCTTCGGCGGTACGATCATACAGGATATGCCCGAAGACTGCCTGCACAGTTCCCCTTCCGGCGATGTGTTTCATGATACTATTATGGTAGATGATTCCCATCTTTTCAAGTATTTTCCTGTCAAAATGCGCGTCAACAGTGCCCACCACCAACGGATCGACCGCTTAGGTCAGCACCTTAAGATCATCCAGGTCTGCCCTGACGATGGCTGCCCCGAAGCTTTGGAGCATGACGAGCTGCCGATCCTTGGGTTACAGTGGCATCCGGAGAGGCTGCCGGAGTGTGTCGGGGAACCTCTCCTTTCTCTTCTTTCTTCTTATTTTTAAACCGGTGTCGCGGTCTTTTCACCGGAACCAATTCCTCCCTGACTTTAACCTTTGCAATCTCGAACAGGGAACGGATGATCCCCCGCAGCATCTCTGCGGTCTGATCGTCCACTTCCTTCAATGCGGTAACTACCGCATTCATACTCTTTTTCCAATCTGCGGTAAAGGTGATCAGATCGTCCGCCTGTGATGCGGAGATCACCTGATAAAGTGTGTCTACAAAGGTACGGACCTGCTCCTCGTTCAGGGACAGGATCCATTCATTCAGAGCCTCGTTCATGATCTTCTGGCTCTCATAGATATCGCCTACATCCACGAAATGATCATCCTTCACCAGCCAGGAGAAAGGATCATGCTGCAGCAGACCGTGGTTTTTACTCTCCACTACGCGATAATGAATATCCCGCTCGAAGATCATCCCGATCATAGAAGAATGCGGAAGCAGCTTTACCACCTTGTCTTCTATCGCATTGTAATGACATTCCTTCAGCACCTCCGGCCGGAATCCCGGTCCGTCCAGACTGTATATCTTTTGGATCCGCTTCCGTACAAAGGGCGCACATTTCATAGCACTGTACACCGCCAGGTTGCCGCCCTTGGAATGTCCTCCGATGTAAAAGGGCTGATGCAGCCATCCGGTGACCATATTTACATATTTTACACTGTATTCCTGCCCCGGTACCGGATTCAGGAATGCCATATTAAAGTCTTCCTTCCACCCCACAATAGTCTCATCCGTGCCGCGGAATGCCAAAAACAGCGTTCCGTCATCCAGGATAAAGGTAATCGCAGAGAACTGGGTCTCCCACTCCTTTTCCACCAGGTTAATATAACAATTCAGCTTCATATTCCGGAAGCGTCTGCCGCTAAGCAGCCCTTCAAACAGTGCCCGGTTCTCCTTTTCAAAACGCACATCTCCGAACAGCTGCTCCACATCCGGCCGTTTGGCGATCTCCTGCAGCGTCACAGAAGGACCGTTGTGACGTACGTCACTGACCATTCCGTCGAACTTCAGATAAGAAAGCTGGCATAAGGCCAGACTGTCCACATCATTCAGAGGTTTTTCGCAAAATGGAATATCTCCGTATTTTTTTAAATATTCTATGACTGTTCCCGCCATATACCGCTCCTTTCCGCGAGGAACTCTCCTTGCGTATTTTTCCGGATTGTGTTACGTTTTATACTGTCAGTAGAAAACATTAAGAAGGTGATCTGCCATGTCCACGAACCATTCCAAACAATTTTCCAGAGATTGCATGGTGCAGGCTTTGATGCAGCTGCTTCAGACAAAATCTCTGTCCAATATTACCATCTCAGAGCTGACCGAGCGGGCCGGAGTCTCCCGTATGACTTATTACCGCAATTACAACTCCATGGACGAGATCTTCATCAGTTATCTGAAGGATCTGGTAGATGCCTACCGTCAGGATGTCGCTGCCTGGCCTGATAAAGGCAATTATAACGACTACCGCAATATGCTGCACTGCTATGAATACTTTGATCATTACAGAGAATTCATTGCCTGCCTGGTGAACACAGGACTGGGGCATCTGCTGCTGCAGGCCCTGGACAGTTATATCCTTGATACCTATTATACGGAAGATAAAGGCCGGGATTTCTATTACACGCTTCGTGCGTTCTCCGGTTCCCTCTACAATATCTACGTCACCTGGATCATGGAAAATTCCATGGAATCCGCTGAAGAGATCGTATCCATTATCTGTCAGATCTATTCCTGATCATGATAACAATCATCAAAGGACTGCGCAAAAATACGCAGTCCCTTTTTATTTTTATCTCTGATCCAACGGAACATATTCCAGTTCCTGCATCACGCTCTTATAAGCGGGACGGATGATCTTATCCATATTGATCAATTCTTCAATACGATGCGCGCTCCATCCCACGATTCTTGCGATGGCAAAAATCGGTGTATATAATTCCAGTGGGATCTCCAGCATGCTGTATACGAATCCGCTGTAGAAATCCACATTGGCGCTGACGCCCTTATAGATCCTGGACTTCTGGGAGATGACCTCCGGTGCCATCCGCTCGATCATGGAGTACAATGCGAAATCCTTGTCTCTGCCCTTGGCTACTGCCAGCTTCTCCACGAAGCTCTTAAATACCTGGGCTCTGGGGTCGGACAGAGAGTAGACAGCATGACCCATACCATAGATCAGTCCCTTGCCGTCAAAGGCTTCCTTATTCAAAATCTTGTTCAGATAAACTCTTACCGCATCCTCATCAGTCCAGTCGGACACATGGGCTTCGATATCCCGCATCATCTCTACGACCTTGATATTGGCACCACCGTGCTTGGGTCCCTTCAGAGAAGAAAGCGCTGCTGCCACTACGGAATAAGTGTCGGATCCGGAAGAGGTTACGACTCTGGTAGTGAAGGTGGAATTGTTACCGCCGCCGTGCTCCATATGCAGCACCAGTGCGGTATCCAGTACTTTGGCCTCCAGCTCGGTATATTGTTTGTCGGGACGAAGCATCATCAGCAGATTCTCTGCTGTAGAAAGCTTCTTCTGCGGACGATGTATGTACATACTCTCATCATTGGAATAGTGATTATATGCATGGTAGCCGTAGACTGCCAGCATAGGGAACACAGCGATCAGTCCCAGACATTGTCTTAATACATTTTCAATGGAAGTATCGCTGCAATTTTTATCATAGGAAGCCAGTGTCAGAACACTCCTGGTCAGGGAATTCATGATGTCACTGCTGGGAGCTTTCATGATGACATCTCTGGTGAAGTTGGTAGGCAAAGTTCTGCTGGATGCCAGAATATCGTTAAAATGCTTCAGTTCGTCACGATTCGGCAGCTTACCGAACAAAAGTAAATAAGCCACTTCTTCGAATCCGAAATGATCCCCGCGGAATCCGTTGACCAGTTCGATACAGTCATAACCGCGATACCACAGCTTACCTTCACAGGGTATCTTTTTGCCATCCTCCATTTTGAAGGATTCGATCCGGGAGATATTGGTAAGGCCTGCGACTACGCCGTTACCGTTCTTATCACGCAACCCCCTCTGCACGCCATACTCATCGAACATCTGGGGTTCCAATCTATCTGCCGCTCTGCACAGACCGGCATGTTCCAACATATACTCTGCGTTTTTCTTCATCCAAATACCTTCCTTTCCCGACATCATATATACTTATCTATCATAACTTTTCAGAAACTACCCTGTCAATTAAGAAAATATAAAATATTCTTTGTATTCTCTTTGATCTTCTCAGACAGCTCAGCATATTTAATGAGTTCTTCCTCTGTGAAGCCGGCGAATCTGGCAGCATCATAATCCCTCTGTGCCATCTCCAGTTCTTTCATAACGGCATCCGCTGCCGGAAGAATCGTCACGGCGATCCTGCCTCCCCGTCCCTTCCGCTTCGTTTCTGCCATCTCCGCTGCTTTCATTTTATTTTTTCCGGTCGTCTTATCTTTTTTGGATGGTTTGGGTTCCTTCACCTCTTCTACTTTCAGGAATCCCTTCATGGTCAGTCGCTGCAATCCGCTGGTCAGATTCGTCCGGGTGATTCCGGCGAAATCCGCCAGTTCCCGTCTGCTGTCCCATTCGTGCTTTTCACACAGACACAAAAGCAGACGCACATCCATGACCTTCAGATCTCCTTTTAACGCCACCGGCTCCAGATAATGTTCTAATAACTTTCTCTTACGGTAATCCTCTCCTGCAGGTCCTTCCGCCTGTAAGATCTCTGTATTGACAAAGACTCTCTCGTCTCCCAGCTTCTTGGAACCGGGCAGGATTGAAGGCGGAACGGTGCCGTCCCCCGCAGCATCGATAAAAAAACGGTATACCTGCAGACGGTTCTTCTCATAATCTTCCTCTTCCAGAACATGTTTGTAGAAGTTATTGTAGTACTCAAATACATTCAGCTTCATCTTCACAGTCTTCGAGATATTAATGCCCTGACTGGCAAGAGAGCCTTTCCTCTTCACATAATAATAAATGGGCGCATGCAGGGCATAGAATACTTTCGCATAGCGGATATATTCCAGATTGAACATAAAATCCTCACACCAGCTGATATCCGTATCCATGCGTAGCTTATGCTCTTCCACAATATCCCTGCGGTACAGCTTGTTCCACAACACACCGTAATAAAAATCCGCCGGATTCTCCATCATATGTGCTGCGAACTCTTCTCTGGTGAGCACGCCCTCCTCTTCGATGTCTCCCTTGGGGGACAGACGCTCTCCCACCACGCGGTAAAAGTCAGAAATGACCATGTCACAGCCGTACTCCTCCGCTGCCCGCACGAACAGTCTGGTGGCATCCGGTGTGATCCAGTCGTCACTGTCGAGGAACTGCAAATATTTTCCCCGGGCACGGTCAAGCGCCCGGTTTCTGCTGTCAGAGACTCCGGTGTTCTCCTTTTGGATCACAATGACTCTGGGATCTTGGTCTCCGTACTCTTCACAAATATCGCCGGAAGCATCCGTACTGCCATCATTGACCAGCAGCAGTTCATAATCCGTATATTCCTGGTTCAAAATGCTGTCGACACAGCGTCGTAAATATTGTTCCGCATTGTATATCGGAACAATGATGCTTACCATTGGCTGCATAAGTTCATCCTCTCCAAAAATTACTTCATAAACGATTTCTTCGCTTTTCAAGCTTACGAAATCGTGATCAGTTCATAGTCTCTGCTGCCGATGCCGATCTTCTCCGCATGCTCCAGGCAGGTCTTGTACTCCGCATTGGGAGTGGTATTTTCAAAATGATCATGATGATCGCAAAAGCCTTCTTTTGCCATAGCATCCGCCAGCTGGCTGTTCGGCAGCGGTGTCTGCTTCAGGCAGGCATCCACACAGGCCTGATCCAGCGCCAGTGGATCAAAGGATGCAAACATACCGATATTAGGCAGAATAGGAGCATCGTTCTCGAAGTGGCAGTCACAGTTTGGAGACACATCCACTACCAGAGAAATATGGAAATTCGGTCTGCCGTCCACGACAGCCTTCGCATATTCTGCCATGCGGCAGTTGAAATCCTTCGTCGCCGCAGCATCGCCGCTGTGGATCGCATCAAAATTGCAGGCGCCGATGCAGCGTCCGCAACCCAGACACTTCTCATGATCAATGTGCATCTTATGTGTGGTCTCATCATATACCAGTCCATCATTGGCACATTCCTTCATGCAGCGCTTACAGCCCCGGCACAGACTCTCGTCGATCTCCGGCTTGCCCTGCGCATGCTGCTCCATTTTGCCCGCTCTGGAGCCGCAGCCCATACCGATGTTTTTAATAGCACCGCCAAACCCCGCCGTCTCATGTCCTTTGAAATGATTCAGGGAAATAAACACATCCGCATCCATGATGGCACGACCGATCTTCGCATTCTTCACATATTCGCCGCCTTTTACCGGTACCTCGATGTCATCCGTTCCCTTGAGTCCATCGCCAATGATCACGGGACATCCCACCGTCAGAGGCGTGAAACCATTCTCCCAGGCACAATACATATGCTCGATGGCATTCTTACGGTTGCCGGGGTACAGGGTGTTGCAGTCGGTCAGAAAAGGCACACCGCCCAGCTCCTTTACCACATCCGCTACCGCTTTCGCATAATTCGGACGTAAGAAACCCAGGTTGCCCAGCTCTCCAAAGTGCAGCTTGATAGCAACAAATTTGTGATCCATATCAATATTCTGAATCCCCGCCGCCTTCATCAGACGCTTTAACTTACTGGGAAGCCCCTCTCCCAGACGGGTCCTGAAATCTGTAAAATATACCTTTGATTTTTCCATTGATTTATCCTCCGAGCAAAAAAGATACTATGATTATAACATATCTTTTCCGCTTTTTGAGAATTTTTTTGCATTCTCCACGAAGCGCTCCGCGAACTCCGGGCAGGATGGATAATAGAGGTGGGGAAAACCGTACCAGTGACTCTCTCCCACGTGGATACAGGGATAATTTCGTCCGGTGGAGGGTTTGGTAGCGATGCAGTCTGCGCCGTTGTCTTCACTGTCATAATAGTGGAATTCGTGGGCACGGATGCGGCTGCCACGAGGCATAAAATGTCCGCTGTTCTCTTCCAGTTCAATGTATCCGAAGCGCACCAGATGTCCGGTGTCGAAGCATTTACCGGGCAGGACTCCCGCCATGGGATAGGAATGTCCTTCCCGGTCCGTCAGAGTCGTATGCAGGTATAGAAAACCGCCGCACTCTGCCACCGTGGGCAGGCCGTCTGCGACTGCCTTCCGGATCGCTGTGCGCATGGCATCATTCTCGCTTAACTGTCCGGCATACAGTTCCGGATATCCACCGCCCAGTAACAATCCGTGAATGTTTTCCGGTAAGTTTCTGTCATGCAGCGGGGAAAAATACACCGGTTCCGCGCCCGCCTGTTCCAGCAGACGCAGGTTCTCTTCGTAATAAAAACAAAAAGCTTCATCCCGGGCTACAGCGATCCTCGGGCGCATTGCTTCGCTGGTTTCTACGGAATCCTCCACTACCGTCTCTTCCTCCAACGGCTCCGCTTCCTCTGCGATCTGCAACAGTTTTGAAATGTCTGCGGTCTCCCGTAATCTCTCTGCTGTCATACGGATCTGTCCCTGCAACTCTTCCAGTTCTCCCGGCATGCACAAGCCTAAGTGTCTGCTGGCGATCTGCAGGTCCTTATTTTCCGGTAAATACCCCAGTACCGCAATGCCCAGTTCATCTTCTGCCAAGGGCTTCAGTATCTCATAATAGGCTGCGGACATCCGGTTGAAGATCACGCCACGGATCAGATGTGCCTTATCGTAAGCCAGGAATCCGGCAATCAGAGGGATCACCGATCTCCCCATGCCTTTTGCATCCACCACCAGCAGGATGGGGGTCTGCGTCACCTTTGCCAGATGATAGGAGGATCCTTCCTCACGGATGCCGCCCAGCCCGTCATACAATCCCATAACACCTTCCATGACCACAAGCTCGTCTTCTCTGCGATCCTTCAAAAACAGCTTACGGGTGCCCTCTTCTCCGGTAAAAAAGGTATCCAGATTCCGAGAGGGCACCCCCAGCACCTGTCTGTGGAACATAGGATCAATATAATCCGGGCCGCATTTACAGGAAGAAATATCCTCACCGTTTTCTTTAAAAATCTGCAATAATCCACAGGTGATCGTAGTCTTGCCGCTGCCGCTCTTCGGTGCAGCGATCATAATGCGGCGTATCTTCTTTTTCTGTGCTCCGGTCATCTCTGTACTTCTCCATTCTTACCGTTTCCGGTCTCCCCTGCGTCCTGTTTTGTTTTCTTCGCGTTATCCATAGGATCCGTTCCTGTCTCCCGGAACGTAAACGAACAGATCCACACCGGATTTTCCGCCTGGGGCAGATGATAGCTTAAGAGCTTCTTCACCCGGCTTACCTGCATCTGCAGGATCTCCTCTTCCTCCACCGGAAAAGTATCCAACACTTCCTTAAGTTCTGCAATGGTCTCCATGCTGATGGCATTGATCACAATACGCATATGGGGATTCTTCCGGTACAGGGTCTGTAAAATATCCAGCAATCTGCCGCCGCTGCCGCCGATAAAGGCATGGGTCGGCACTGGTAATTCTTCCAGTCCTTCCGGTGCCGGGGCTTCAATGATCTGTATATTATCCATGTGAAACTGCTCTCTGTTCTTCCGAAGCAGTTCCACCGCCTCCGGCTTTCTCTCAATGGCATAGACCTGCACCCCTCCGGGCACCCCGGCGATCTCTATGGCAACGGATCCGGTGCCGCTGCCGATGTCATAGACCACGGCGTTTTGTGTCAGGTTCAGCTTGCAGATGCTGACCTCGCGGACTTCTTCTTTTGTCATTGGCGTTCTGCGGATTTTTCCCTCGGTTTCCGAAGCATCCCGCAGAAAACAGGTATCGGCTCTTCCATGTGTCAGGCGTTCCGGTTGCCAGTGAGGATTGCGGATCAGGCAGGTATATAACCCTTCCTCCGTAATCTCCTCACACTGCCCCGGGGTCAGGATCCGGATGCTTTCCTCCGGATAGGACAGCTGATATCCTGCGATCACTTCACAGTCTGTCAGTCCCGCTTCTGCAAGCAAATGTCCGATCTTGCGGATGTCCTCACTTCCTGAGGTCAGTAAAAAAACCTTCTCATGGCTCTCCACCGTTGTCGAAAGCCGGTTCAGCTTCTTGCCGTGCATGCTCAAAATGGCGGCATCTTCATAACTTTCTCCCACCCGGGCCGCCAGTGTGGCCACGGAAGAAATTCCCGGCAGGATCCGTACTCCTGCGTTCAACGCTCCTGCGGCAACGGTTTCCTGCAATGCCACATACAGCTTCCTGCATCCGCTGTAGAATCCGGTATCCCCGGAAAAAAGGACCGTTACCCGAAGGGGATCTTTCTGTTCTGTAAGACCGTTTTTCTGTAATTGCTCCAGATACGGCAGAATCTGCTCCGTCATGTAGTAGGGTCTTTTTTCGATTTTAGCAGAATATCTTTCGATCATGCGCTCCGCACCCAGCAAAATATCCGCAGTCTCGATCGCATGCTGCACTTCTTGTGTCTGACCGTCTTTGCTGCCCATGCCGATTCCGGCGAGGCAGATCTCCATGCTGCCCTGCCCGGAGAGCTTACAGTCACAGAGCTGTTCCAGTTTTCCACAGATTTCCGCAAAAGAATACGTATCTACAGCCTTCTTGGCAGGCTGTATCACATACACCGGGATCCCCAGAATTTTCGCAGCTTCCAGTTTCTCCTGATACCCTCCGGTGCGTCCGCTGTTTTTCGTGACCATGTGATGGATATCGTATTGCTTCAGGATAGCGGCGTTCATCTCTGTGGAAAAAGGTCCCTGCAATGCCAGGATCTGTCTGCCTTTGATTCCCTGCTCCATGCATAGTTCCAGGCTCTCTCTGCCCGGAAGGATGCGCACATACAGGCGGTCATGGAGTCTTCCGGAGGCACAATACGTCGACAGTTCCTTGCTCCCTGTGGTCAGCAGAATATTGCCCTCTGTATTCTCCAGCGCTTTGGCACAGTCAGCATTGCTTTCAAAATACCGGATACTTACGACAGGATTCTCTGCTTCCGGAGTCTCCGAAATTTCCCGTTCCAGACGCAGGTAAATGGAAGACTGTGTTTTCACAGCGTCCCGTATGTTCTCTGTAACGACCTGGGCATAAGGGTGGGTGGCATCCACTACGATCTCATAACCCTCGTTACGCAGAAATTCTTCCATCTGCTGCCGGTCCATTCTGCCACGGTGAAGAGATACGAGTGGCTGCCCCTTTGTCCCTGCCGCCTCCGCATCCGTCTGTTCCCGCATCACGATCTCACCATATTCCGTTGCCACGCATACGGTATGCGCGATTCCGGCATCTGCCAGGATTTCCGACAGCCGCCGTCCTTCTGTGGTTCCCGCAAAAATTACTATTTTTTTCATCCTGCTCTCCATTCCGCAGCCGATTTCTCCCAAAGAGAACTTAATGTATGTTATTCTCCACGTGATATCCGCGCTTTGTGATCAGCTTGTCCCCCAGGATCTCCGTCTCCGAATTGCCGATAAATACCGTGGTGAACATATTGACTTCCCGGTCCCTTAATTCCCGCAGCGTACAGGTCACCGCCCGGGTGCCTTCTCTGCCGATGTTTTCCACATAGCCGCAGGGGCGCTCCCCTTCTATGGTTTCCAGTAAAATATCACAGGCTCTTTGCAGATAATCCTTTCGCCTGTGGCTGGAAGGGTTGTAAATTGCCACGGCAAAATCTCCCATTGCTGCCGCCCGCAGTCTCTTTTCGATCTTCTCCCAGGGAGTCAGCAGGTCGCTTAAGCTGATCACACAGAAATCATGGTTTAAGGGTGCTCCCAGTACCGCCGCCCCACTGCTTGCCGCTGTAATACCGGGGATCACGATCAGTTCCGTCTTGGGATGTTCTTCTCCAAGCTCATACATCAGCGATGCCAGGCCGTAGATACCGGCGTCGCCGCTGCAGATCAATGCCACCCGCTTCCCGGCTTCCGCCTCCCTAAAACACAGTTCGCAGCGTTCTGTCTCCTGCCTCATAGGGGTGGTCAGCAGTTTTTTCCCTGCAAAACGTTCTCCCAATAATTTGACATATACGGTATAACCCACGATCACATCTGCCTGCTCCAGCGCAGCGATGGCTTCTCCTGTCATCATTTCTTCCCTGCCTGGACCTATTCCCACGATATAGATTCTGTTACTCATCCGTTTTGCCTCTTTCTATCCTTTTAAAGCCACATCCGAATCCGCTCTTTCCATGTTTTCTCTGCAACTGCCACGGTCATGCCATCCTGTGCCTGCTTGCCTAAGAGGATCCATCCGCCTGTCCCGGCTGCTTTCAGGGCGGCGCGCTCGCATACATTGTCCACGCCCACCTGTGTCTTTACGAACTCGGAACCGTGAAATTCTCCCGGCACTGCCTGTAATTCCTGTGCTGTATAAGTCCTAAATGGTATCCTGTATTTTTCACTGAATTCCAGCAGGCATCGTTCCTCTTTTTTCACGTCAATAGAAGCCAATGCTGCGATCTGCTCTATGACAATGCCCTGTTCTTCCAGTATTTTTTTCAAAAATAGATCCAGCTTTGCGCTGTCCGTATCCTTCTTGCAGCCCACGCCCAGAATATATTTTTTCGGCTGCAGCAGTAGTTCTGCTGACTCTTTTCGAAATGTTTCTTCCGTGTCGTCCGCAATCAGGACATCCACTTTTTCCGCAGGAGGATACGCACACAGCCGGATCCCTGACGGAATGGTCTCATCCACTGCCAGATGCCCTGTCTGTACGGACATGGTAATTTCCTCGCCTGCCAGTACTTTTGCCGACACTTTGGCGATCCCCTCCCGATTGCAGATCCGCAGATCATTCCTTTTGGCAAAGATATCCACCGCAAAACTGTCATGTAAGTCTGTGGCTGTGGTGATCACCGGTATGGCACCCAATGCTCCCGCCAGACGGACCGCCAGTTCGTTGGCTCCACCCACATGTCCGGACAACAAGGGAATCACATACTTCCCCATCTCGTCTGCCACCAGTACCGGACTGTCGTGCAGTTTATCCATGATCCAGGGGGCAATGGCACGGACCGCGATCCCACAGGCACCGATGAATATAAGTGCATGGCGGGCCGCCATCTGCTCTCCCGCCCACGCTGACAGGCTGTTCCTGACGCAGATTGTGTCTGCATCGCTGTCATCCACAGCCGGTACCGTCTTTTTTTCCAGTCGGGAGCATTTGGTATAGAGCGTGACCGCAGTTTCCCCGTCCATGCTCTCCCGGATCCGCTCCGCCAGCTGTTGTCCTGTTTCCGTAAAGCTGATCACACTAATCTTCACGCCGCTCCTCCTGCGTTTCCTCTGCCTGTATGGCACCGCATTTTGCCTGACGGAATTCTGTGGTAAAATCTGCCGCATACAGCCTCGACTTCTGATAATTTCCATGGGTGATAACATCCCCCACCAGTACCAGTGCTGTCTTTTTGATGCCATGTTCTTCCGCTACCTGTGCCAGTGTCTCCACCGTACAGATATAAGCCTCTTCCTCCGGCCAGGTTGCCTTGTAGACAAGGGCTGCGGGGGTGTCCTTCGCATAACCGCCTGAGATCAGTCTGTGGCTCAGTTCCCGCAGCATTCCCGTGCTTAAATAGATCGCCATGGAAGCATGATGGGCTGCCAGACTTTCGATGCTCTCCTTCTGCGGCACTCCGGTCCGCCCTTCCATACGGGTGATGATCAGGGTCTGGGAAACACCGGGCAGGGTATATTCCAGATTTAACGATGCCGCCGCACCAAAGCAGGCACTGACTCCCGGACAGCTCTCATAAGGGATTCCCAGCTCGTCCAGTGCATCCATCTGCTCCCGCACCGCACCATAGATGCTGGGTTCTCCGGTGTGCAGACGCACCAGCATTTTCCCCTGCGCCTGTGCCTCCTGCATGAGCTTAAGCACTTCTTCTAAGGTCAGGTGCGCACTGTTATGGATCTCACAGTCTGCTCTGGCATATTCTAACAGCTCCGGGTTCACCAACGATCCCGCATAGATGATGACATCCGCCTGTTGCAGCATGTGCATGCCCCGCACCGTGATCAGATCTGCTGCTCCGCTTCCTGCGCCAACAAAGTAAACCATTCCTCCGCCTCCTTACTTTTCGCCAATGCACCGAAATCATTGGCATACATGATACATTCGATCGCAAGCTTTCCCTGCGCCCGCTTCTCCAAATAAAATAAAATACGCTCCATGGCATAATCCATGACTTCCTGTCTCCTGCCGCACTCATCCAGGATCCGCACGGCTTCCTCTGTGGTGACACAGGACAGGAGCTTTGCAGCATCCACTGCCGCCACACCACATTTTACGGCAAAGGCGGTCAACAGCTCCATTCGGCAGTCACCCTCTCTGGAATGGGTATTCATAATACCGCCCGCCACTTTAATGAGTTTTCCGATATGTCCTGCAAGAAGCAGACGTTTGAAGCCCTCTTCCACCGCCATATCGATCGTCAGACCGATAAAGTTACTGCATTTTACACTTTTATCCAGATCATAGTGATAGGTATTTTTCAAAAAATCCAGTCCATAATTGCCCGGAGAGATCACCACGTCTTCTCTTCCCAGTGCCCGCTGCTGCCTAAGTTCCACGCGGATCGTATCTAAAATGGCCTGGGTACTCATGGGTTCCACGACACCGCTGGTACCAAGGATCGAAATGCCGCCCACAATGCCAAGTCTCGGATTAAATGTCCTCTCTGCCAGATGTTCGCCCTCCGGCACAGAGATCTCCACTGACAGGCTTCCACAATAATCCAGTACCTGACACACCTGTAATACTTCCCGTTCGATCATCTCTCTTGGGACATGATTAATAGCTGCATTTCCCACGGGCTGATCCAGTCCAGGTTTCGTCACACGACCTACGCCGAAGCCGCCATCGATCACGACCCGGGCCAGGGCTTCCTCGCCTGTTTCTTCCGGAAACGAAACTTTCGCGCAAATCAATGCCCCGGTGGTAATATCGGGATCATCCCCACCGTCTTTTTCCACGGCGCAGCTGACCTCCCGCTCCTTACGACAGATCCTAAGGATCTGTGCCGTATAGGGGATGCCTTTGGGTGTCTCTATGGTGATCTTAGTTTTCTCCCTGCCGGTCAACAGCATATAAGCAGCCGCCTTCGCCGCTGCTGCCGCACAGCTTCCTGTGGTAAATCCATACCGCATGTCTCTACCTTTCCTTCCTCAGCTCATACAACAATGCATTACAGATGGCGGCTGCCACATTGCTGCCGCCCTTTCTTCCGCGGTTGATAATATAGGGCACCTCCGTCTGAAGGATCAGTTCCTTGGCGGCTTCCACATTCACGAAGCCCACGGGAACCCCGATGACGAATGCCGGACGCCAGTTGCTCTCCTGCATCATCTCGTAAATCTGTATCAGTGCCGTAGGTGCATTTCCAACAGCGAAGATCACCGGCTTTTCCCGTTTTGCTGCCAGTTCCATGCTGATCGCTGCCCGGGTGGTCCTGCGTTCCTTCGCCATTGCTGCCACCTCTGCGTCTGCCATGTAGCAATGAGCTTCGCCGCCAAAAGAAGCCAGCACCTTTTTGTTGATCCCTGCCAGTGCCATATTCGTATCCGTCACAATGTCCGCACCGTTTTTTATCAGGTTTTTGGCGATCTCCACTGCATTTTCCGAATAGGTCATCGTCTCCGCATAATCGAAATCCGCACTGGTATGGATCACCCGTCTGGTGATCATATCCTGCTCCGCAGGCAACGTGATCCCCCTCTCTGCCAGTTCCGCCGCAATGATCTCAAAGCTTCGCATCTCGATCTCTTCCGGCAATACATATTCGATGTTCGTTTTATCCATAAATCAGTCTCCCATAGCAAGTTCTCGTAACAGCACTTCATTCTCTTCCTGCTTCTTCACCGCGATCCGGTAATAGCCCTCTCCCAGTCCCCGGAAATTCTCACAGTTGCGGATCAGGATGCCTTTTGCAAGCAATCTGTCATAGATGGGCTGTGTGGTGTAGAGCAGCAGAAAATCCGCTTCTCCGGACACTACCCGGATGCCCAGTGCCTCCAGCCCTTCCCTAAGATACGCCCGCTCGGTTTTCACATATTCCACGGTATCCTGCAGATATTGCTCCGCCTGCTCCGCACAGACGATGCCTGCTCTCTGGGCGAACACCGACAGATTCCATTCCGGCAGCTGTCTGCGGATTTTCTCCCGAAGCCCCTCATTACTGCACACCAGATATCCCAGACGCACCCCCGGCATGGCAAAGCTTTTCGTAAACGCCCGTACCAGCAACAGATTCTCATACTGGTCTATCTTCCCGAGCAGGGACCTGGGCTGCTCTGTATCAGTCTCACAGAACTCTATAAAACATTCATCCAGTACTACGACGATTCCCTGCTGTCTGCAGTGCTCCAAAAGTTCCGGCAGATATTCCCTGCTCAGCAGCTGCCCTGTGGGATTGTTGGGATTTGCAAGAAACAGCAGATCTGTGTCTGCCGTCAGCGCCTGTAACAATTTCTTCCCCGGGCAAAATGCGGTCTCCTCCGACAGATATGCATATTTTATATGGCTGTCTGCTGCCTTCGCCGCATACTCATATCCGTAAAAGGACGGCACCGGGATCACAATATTTTTCGGCTTAAGTGCATGTACGATCGCCAGAAAAAGTTCTGATGCCCCGTTGCCAAACAGCAGATACTCCTTTGGAATTTCCCTGCCGCTTTGCACCGACAGCATATGACTTACTGTCTCTGTCAGTTCGCCGGCTGCGGCATCGGGATATTCCCCCACATGATTGATAGCCGCTAAAAGTGAAAGCCTTGCCTCCGCCGGCATTCCCAAGGGATTGCCGTTTACCGAAAAATCCAGCCGTACCGGTCTGCTGTATATGTCACCACCATGTATGTTCTGCTGCATCTGTTGTTTCCTCATTTCTTTTCTTGAACCTGTTTTCTTTTTAGAGCTTTCCTTCACAGATTGACAGCCGCCGTGTTATAACCATCCACAGCCCGCTGCCACCCAGGTCAGGATTCCCAGGCACAACAGCTCACAGATCCATGCCGTCCGGTTCATCAGACGATTGGCTCTCCGGATATCCTCATATTCCACCTGCCGTTTGGGATCCCCGATATATGGTTTCTTCACGACTTTGCCAAAGTAACTGGCATCTCCTGCCAACTGTATTCCCAGTGCGCCGGCACATACGGATTCCGTCTGTGCGGAATTGGGACTGGCGTGCTTTCTGCTGTCTCTACGCCAGATACGCCATGCCTGCCTGCCGTTATAGCTTTTTCCGCTGAGAAATGCCGCCCCGATCATCAAAAGTGCGCTGATCCTCGCCGGGAAAAAATTCACCACATCATCCAGCTTCGCCGCCGCCCTTCCAAAGTGCAGATATCTGTCATTTTTATAGCCGACCATAGAGTCCATGGTATTGACTGCCTTATATAAAAATCCAAGCACCGGCCCTCCCAGTGCCGTATACAGCATCGGCGCGATCACACCGTCGGAAGTGTTCTCCGCCACAGTCTCGATGGCAGCCTTCGCCACTCCTTCTTCCGTAAGATTCTGGGTATCTCTTCCCACGATCATGGATACCGCCTCTCTGGCAGCCTCCGGATTCCCCGCCTTTAAATGTTTCCATACTTTTCCGCTCTCCACCTGCAGACACCTTGCCGCCAGGATCTGATAGGTCATGACCGCCTCCACCACCATGCCGATCCTCGGATAAAGTGCATATGCTCCCACCAGGATCAATGCCGTAAACATTCCCGTAAGCAGCAAAACGCTTACAACTAAAAGCTTCCCCTGCCTGCGCTCTGCTGCCTCTCTCTCCGGGGAATCTTCCTCTGGATTGCCGCTGCGCAGTGCTTTTTCTGTCTTCGCGATCAACCAGCCGATTCCCCGGATAGGATGTGGCAGAAAATAGGGATCGCCAAAGATCTGATCCAGTAAAAATCCCGCTCCAAATGCCAGGATATGATATTTCATCCGTTCGTTTCTCCTTTTGTAAGTTCCGATACTGCAGCTTCCGATACTGTAGCTTCCGACAGCGGGCGAAATTCCTTCCACTGCGGGGCTCCTCCGCCTGCCTTAAATGCCAGCCTGCCACTGTAACCCTGTCCGCATTTTACCTGATAGTCAAAATATTCTCCACCGAGGAAATGACCAAGCAGCGCCATGATCGTTCCGCCGTGAACCACCGCGGATGCATTTTGTATCTTGCGATCCCTCTGCCCCGATGCAGCACTTCTCTCCCAGATCCTTTTCATGCGATATACCATTTTTTCGTATCCGGCAACACTTCGGCGGATAAACTCTTCCCTGCTCTCTCCTTCCGGAAACGGCAGGGTACCTCCGCTGTCGATCCATCTCTGATATGCCGGATTCCCGGAAAGTTCCTGATAATTATGTCCCTCAAACGCACCGAAATCCATCTCTGTCCACTCCGGGATACAGATAGGAGTCTGCCCCGGATACAGGATCTGTGCGGTCTCAAGACACCGCTTCATGGGACCGGAAAACAGGACGTCGGCAATTGGGTAGATCCTGTCTGCCACGGATTTTTCCAGTGTCCTGATACCGTCCGGACTTAAAGCTTCCTCCGTTTTCCCAAGATACCGGCCCTCTTTATTAGAAAGCGTCGCTCCGTGCCGGATGAGGGTAAGATGAATCTCTATTTGATCTTCTGTCCGATTCCGCATACGACTCTCACCACCTCATCTGCCTGCGCTGCCAGCTGTTCCAGTATTCTTCCGGTGCGCTCTCTGTAAATTCTCTCCTCCGCTTCCAGGGGGACGATGCCGTTGCCGATCTCATCACAGATCAGAATGCAGTCCGGATGTTCCTTGCAGAAATGCTCTATCATTGCCTCCGGAGCGGTTCCCTGTCGCAGCTGCTCCCGGATAGAGTGGTGCAGATGATTGACGATCACCTGCAAAGTGCCTGTCTCTGCGGGCAGTTCCAGTGTTCCATCCAAAACAGCCACTTTCCGTCCATCCTCACAGCGTGCATACCTCTGCTTCACATAATGCAGTTTTCCCTGGGCAAATCCGCCAATGATCAATATCATTACATCAGCCTTTCCGCGATTGCTACCGCGACCACCACGCATCCTTCACAAAGCGTCACAAAGTATCCCGCTGTGTCTCCGGTGATGCCGCCAAACTCTTTTTTGCTGCGATAGTAATAATACGCAAAGCTAAGCAGGGCTGCTGCCACGGCGATTCCTCCCGCTACAAAAGATATCCACAGCATAAATAAAACACAAAGGATCCCCTGTCCGTATAAAGCACTTTTTACCACCCTTTTGTGGGCTTTATCCGCAAACAGATACAGTGTCCCTTCCTGCTTTGCCGAAGGGAAACTCACCACTGCGATACCGCTTAATACTCTGGACAGGAAGCATCCGGCTCCCGTCACAGTAATCATGCACAGTGTCGTGATCTCCGAGAATCCTCCCAGGAAAATCAGTCCGTACAGTGCAAGCATGATCACTGCAAATGCCCCGATATGAGAGTCCTTCAAGATCTCCAGCTTCCGGTCTCTTGGCTGGTAGGAATGCAGGGCATCACAGGTATCTAAAAAACCGTCCACATGAAATCCCCCGGTGACCAAAAGCGGTATTGCCGTCCCCACCACAGCATAGCACAGGGTTCCCACCGCGAACCGGTCACAGAACCATTTCCACAGATACCACAAAGCACCGATCACCGCACCCACCCATGGAAAAAAGCAGAGGGCGTACCGCATGTCCTCGTCCTTCCACTGAAACTGTGGCATGGGGATCTTGGAATACATAGAAAACGCTATGAAAAACGATTTGATAATTCGCATGTCTGTTTCCTTTCTATCCCCGGCTGTCCTGCCGGTTCTGTGCTTTTGCTCCTGGTGAGCCGGGTTTGATCCGCTGTGGGATCCCGGCTATAACTTCCACAACTTCGTCTGCCTCCGCGGCAAGTCGTTCGTTGATCCGCCCCAGTGCCTCGATGTATTCCATCGTAGAATCATCGTAGATCATTCCATCCTCAAATACATTATTGGTTACAATGACTAACGGATCCGCCTGTTTTCTTAATCCTTCCATACCTTGCAGAATCTTTGTGATCACCGGCTGACGATCCACAGGCTGTTCCCCGGAAAACATTTCGTTAGCGGTGAGATTTGACATACATTCCAACAATACCGCTCCTGCCGGTTCCATTTGCAAGACCGCCTGCTCCAACTCCGTAGGTTGTTCGATGGTAGTGAAGCCTTTCCCCTGTCGCAGCCTGTGATGTCTGTCCACCTTTGCCTGCATCTCCGCATCCCGGATCTGCATGGTGGCGATATAATATTTGTTTTTATCACCGGCAGCCCGCAGCAGATAATCTTCCGCATAAGCGGATTTTCCGCTGCCACTACCGCCCAGGATCAGTGTCATCATGTTGCTTCTCCATTCGTCTGGATGTTCAGCCCGCGTCATTCGCTCAAAAAATCATGCAAGCATGATTTTTGCGCCCAGATATGTTCATGACTGAACTGTTAACGTCTATATTGTTCCACTTCGATTTCTGAGAAGGTAGCGCTCTGTCCATAAATGCTCATTGCCATATCCAGCAGTGTGAACATCATAACGGCTCCGGTTCCTTCTCCCAGTGCCATTCCCGCATGGATCACCGGAGACAGCTGCAAAGCATCTGCCAGCTTCACTGCCGCCGGTTCTTTCCCAAGATGGGAAGGGATCAGATATTCCCGCACACCTGGGAACAGCCGCTCCGCCACCAGGGCCGCTGCCATGCTGATCACGCCATCCAGCACGATGGGCACATGCCACAAAGCTCCGCCGATGCACATACCGGTCAGTCCGGCAATATCCAGCCCTCCGACTGTCTGCAATACCGTGAAGGCATCCGCATGCCACAGATCATAGGTTTCCAAGGCGGTGCGCACCACCTGTTGCTTCCGAGCCAGTCCCTGATCTGTCAGTCCCGCGCCTCTGCCAGTGACTTCCTCTGCCTCACACTGTAATAGGGCGGCTGTCACTGCACTGCTGGTGGTGGTGTTGCCAATTCCCATTTCCCCGGTGGCAAGGATACCGTATCCTTTTTCCTTACACTCCCGTACCAGTCTGGTTCCTGTGGCAATGGCACGGACGGTCTCTTCTTCCGTCATAGCCGGTTCTTTTAAGAAATTTCTTGTTCCGGAGCACACTTTGCAGTTCCATACTCCGGGGATGGATTCCTCACTATTTATCCCGATGTCCACGGGAATGGTCTCGGCACCGATGCTCTGTGCCATCCTGCAGACTGAGGAACCCTTCCTGGCCATGGACTTTGCCACCGCCAGCGTAACCTCCTGTCCGGACTGGGTCACCCCCTCCTCTACAATGCCGTTATCGGCGCAGAAGAGCAGCACACCCTTTTTACGAATATCGATCACTTCCGTACCTAAGATGGCTCCGATCTGTGCCGTGATGGTTTCAAAGCTGCCCATGCCGTCCAGCGGCTTTGCCAGAGTGTCCCAATGCTTTTTCACAAGCTTTCTCACTGCTTCGTCCGGCGGCGTGATCCGGATCTGCGCCAATTCCCGTCCGGTATAGTTATGAAATACGGGCTTCTCTGAGCATTCCATAGATTTCCTCCATACGCAGATATTCCCGCAGGGTATCTGCCAGCTTATCGTATTGTCTTTCCTTAATAGTGCGGTAATCCTCCCAGACGCCGTCCTCCAGAGAGATGCCTTTTTCCCGGGCCAGGGTCTGTATCATACGCCCGGCGATCTCCCCCTTGTCGAACAGACCGTGAATATAGGAACCATAGATTCTGCCGGTGGAATCAGCGATAACCGCTTGTGTGATTTCCGTGTTTCTCGTCGCATCGTCTGCACAGAAAGCGCTCCGATTGCTTTCTGCACTGTTTGCCGGTCCGGCTGCCTTGTCCATTGTACCCTTCGCACCGCTGCCGTCCCTGTTGCAATACACTGTCTGTCCCATATGGATCTCATACCCCGTGAACTCGCATCCCGTAAGTCCGGAGAAAATACCCTCCACTGCATCCAGAGTTCCATCTGTCTGGCAGCGATGTTTCTCCTTCTGCAGCACTGTCCGTACCGGAAGCAGTTCCATGCCGCGGATCTGTCCGCCTTCCTCTACACTGTCCGGATCCGCGATCTCACAGCCTAACATCTGATAGCCTCCGCAGATCCCGAAAATGGGAACTTTTCCCGCAGCCCGTTTTACCGCTGCCTCCAGTCCGTTCTGCCGCATCCATTTCAGATCTCCCATGGTATTTTTACTGCCGGGGAGAAATATCAGATCCGGCGTTCCCAGCTCTCTTACATTCGTCACATACCGGACACTGACCTCCGGCATCTGCTCAAACACATCAAAATCCGTAAAATTTGAAATTCTGGGATAGTGGATCACAGCCAGATCGATCTTCCCCACATGTTTTGCATCGAAACGGTCCGTCAGACTGTCCTCATCTTCCAGCGTAAGTTCCATATAAGGTACCGTTCCCAGCACCGGCACCTGCCCCCGTTCTGTTAACATCTGAATGCCGGGGTCTAAAATCGTGCTGTCTCCACGGAATTTGTTGATGATCAATCCCTTTACCCGTTCCCGTTCCTCTTCGGTCAGCAGCATCAGGGTTCCCAAAAGCTGTGCGAACACGCCGCCTCTGTCAATGTCTCCCACTAAAAGTACCGGTGCATCCACCATTGCCGCCATTCCCATATTTACGATGTCATTCTGTTTCAGATTGATCTCCGCCGGACTTCCGGCGCCCTCAATGACAATGATATCCGCATAAGTCTCCAGCTTGCGGAAGGCTGCCTTGATATCCGGGATCAGTTCTGTCTTATGGGCAAAATAGTCTCTGGCGGACAGATTTCCCCGTACCTCCCCGTTCACGATGACCTGGGAGCCGGTATGACTGGTGGGCTTTAATAAAATAGGATTCATGCACACCAGCGGTTCGATCCCTGCCGCTTCCGCCTGCATCACCTGTGCCCTGCCCATTTCCAGTCCTTCTTTCGTGATATAGGAATTGAGTGCCATATTCTGTGATTTAAAAGGGGCGACCCGATAACCGTCCTGCCGGAAGATCCGGCATAGGCCCGCCACCAGGAGACTTTTCCCGGCACCGGACATGGTGCCCTGTATCATAATAACTTTTGCCATCGTTTTCTCCATCCCACAGATGCCACCGACATCCCGGGAATTTCGTTTCTCTGTTTTCTAACACCCACGCTGTTGCTCCGGGCTTTCTGACTTTTCTATCCGCTTCCCCAGCTGTTCTGCATACTCTAAAAGCTCTCTCTGATAAGTCTCCAGACTACCGAAATTCTCCCGACAGCAGATAACGCGGTTACACTTTTCCAACTGTTTCTTCGCTGCCTGTATTTTTTCCTGTGCCACCGGCTCAAAAGGATGCTCTGCGATCACCTCCGCCGCCAGAGCCTTCGCCACGGGATAATCCAGGTCATTTTCATACAGGATCCCGGTGACAAAGGGGATTCCCGCTCTCTGCAGACGCCGGTAAATTTTCCGTCCGCTTCCGGCTCCGGCGATCACGAAGACCTGCGGTGTTCCTTCCGGCGCCGCCAGCTCCATATCACTGCTGCCCTCATCATAGCTTCCCATCCGGATGCCATAGAGTTCGGTGATATAGCCGGCTGTCATGACTTCCTCCGGCGTTCCGATCCGGTCCACCGCCCTGCCGTTCACACACAGGATTCTATCGGAGATCTTCTCCGCCAGTTCCAACTCATGCAAGGACAGGATCACCGTAAGTTCTCTCTCCCTGCAAAGTTTTTGCAGGATCGATAAAAATTCCAGTTTATGCCGCACATCCAGGTAGGAAGTCGGCTCGTCCAGGATCAATATCTCCGGCTCCTGACAGATGGCTCTGGCTAACATCACCCGCTGTCTCTGTCCGTCACTGATCCGGTCAAACAAAGAATCCCCAATCTCTGCCACCTGCACCAGTTCCATGGCGTTTTGCACCGCTGCATGATCTTCTGCCCGCAGCACGCCGAAACGCCCTGTGTAGGGGTATCTTCCGGTGGCCACCACATCCTCGCAGGTCATCAATTCCCCCCGCAGACGTTTTGTCATTACCACGGCCATTTTTTTTGACAGTTCTGCCCCGGTGAGCGACTTCATATCTTCTCCGTCCAGCCGCACCGTTCCCGCGATCAGGGACAGCTGTCTCGCAATACTTTTTAAGATCGTGGATTTTCCGGCACCGTTAGGTCCCAGTAACGTCAGGATCTCTCCTTTTCTGAGTGCGATCTCCACTTCTTCGATCAGAGGCTTTCCGTCATAGCCCACGCTTATTTTTTCCGTTGTAATATAATAAGGCTTCTGCGTCTTCATAGGTAAGTTATCCACGCTCCCGTCTGCTTTTGGATACCATGATCCACAATACCACCGGTGCTCCGAAGATTGCCGTCACTGTGCTGATACCAAGCTCTGTGGGTGCCATCCAGGTTCTTGCCAACAGATCACAGAACAGGCAGAACACACTGCCTCCTAAGAAACATGCCGGTATCATGAGTAACGGTTTTGTGGTGCCGAATAATTTCCGGATCAGCTGCGGCACGGCGATCCCCACAAAAGAGATGGGTCCGGCAAATGCCACGATGCATGCCGAAAGTACGCTGGACAACACCACCAGCAGGATCCGCAATGTCCGGATGTTCACTCCCAGATTCTGTGCATACGTCTCACCCAGCTGGTAGGCTTCCAGCGGCTTTGCTAACAGGATCACCATAAGTAAAGTCACTGCCACCACGATACTCATCACTTTCACATTGTCCCAGGTCATTCCGGAAAAGCTTCCTCTTGACCAGTTGTGGAGATTCACGATATCCGCGTCCTCCGCGAAAGTCACCACCAATTCCGTAATAGCAGAACAGATGTAACCGATCATCACACCGCTGACTACCAGCATGGACATGCTGTCTACCTTCCTCGCCATGAGGAGCACGAATCCCATGGACAGCATAGCTCCTAAAAATGCTGCCAGGATCAACAGTCCGGAGCTGACACGGACCGTATTCCCCAGCAGCAATACCATCACCAGTGCCACTACCATTTTCGCTCCGGAAGAAATTCCTAAGACGAAAGGTCCGGCTATGGGGTTGTGGAAAAAGGTCTGAAGCAGATACCCGGCAAGTGCCAGCGCTCCGCCCAGGATCCCCGCCGCCAGTGTCCTGGGAAGACGGATCTCCCACAGAATCCTCGCATTCATGCCTTCTTTGGTTCTTCCCGTAGTCAGTATTTCTGTCAACGGGATCTTCACCGTTCCGATCCCTATATTGCAAAGCAACAGCACGAGAATGCCTGCCGTCAATAGAACAAACGCTATGAGATATCTGATTTTTCTGCGCTGCTGCATGTTTTTCTCCTTCTTTTCCTATTCGTATTCCAATCGTATTCTAATCTCATTCCAACGCTCTTATACTTACGCTGTGTTTCTAGGTTCTCCATCTTACTGTAAGAGAAACAGATAACGCAGCTTAGCGGTATCATCGTCCGTCAACACCGTATGCATATCCTGCAATAAATACCCGATCGCCATGGACTGCTGGTACATATCGTTGGTGGTGCAATAGACCTGCCCCTCCTGTAGGGCCTTAAAGTCTTTTAGAATATTGCATTTGCCGATCAGTTCGTCCAACGTGGTCACGCCACCGTCGATCGAGCTATTGTAGATCAGAATGTCTGCATCCTTAGCCCCGGCATAGAAATCTTCGACCTGCATGTTCAGTGTGGATCGTCCGCTTCCGCTGTCCTCGAGATCCTCAAAAATGTATCTTCCCCCTGCCAGTTCGATCAGCTTCGGAATATAATCCGTGCTCTGCCGTACCTGGATCAGTCCGTTGGAAGTCACATAGAAAAATGCTATGGTCTTCCCTGTTTTTTCCCCGCTTTCTACCTCTTCCAGAATCTCTGTCTGCTCCGCAAAGGCTTCTTCTGCCTCCGCTTCCTTTCCGGTCAGAGCTCCGAAAAATTTGACCCATTCCACTTTTCCCAAAGGATGCTGTTCATAGCTGGAATATTCGATCATCACCGGAATATCAAAGCCTTGAAGCATTTCCACCACCTCCGGCGAATGCGTGATCATCCGGTTCTCGATCGCCAGATCACAGCCTTCAGACACCAGTAATTCATAATCCGGTTTACTGTATTTTCCGGCATAGATCATATCCCCTGCCGCCATGGCATCCTTTGCTGTCTGAATGTACCAGTTCTCCTGCTTCTGTCCGGAGAACCGGATCTGATCCACAGCATCCACGGATGCGAACATATCCATCACCCCAGATGCCACCAGATATATATTTTGAAGTGGTTCCTGCAAGATGCTGACGTCCTCATCCAGTCCCCTTGGCACCGGCTGTCCCTCCGGCACTATCAGATACCGTTTACTGTCGGGAAGCGTTGTCAGCATCTTATACCCATCTTCGTAATAGTCCACCGCAAAATTTTCCGCATATTGCAGCTCCATGCTGCCTGTTTTTACTAATTCTGTCTGTTCTTCCTGCGTGGCCTCTGCTGCCTGGGTAACCTCCGATGGTGCTTCCGACGATGTCTCCGTAGAAGCAGAAGAAGGACTGCCGCAGCCACTAAGCCCCAGCAGTCCCATAAGAAGCAGAACATATATCCATTTTCTTCTATTTCTTCCTGACCTCAAAGTTTTCATGCCTTTCATAGCCTGCAATATTTGAGCCGCAGGCACCAATGTGTATTACTTGCCGCTCTCTGCATTCTGAAGGGTATCAGAATGGAAAGTTACGGTGTATTCCACCTCATGAGGTGTGCTCATTGCCACGGTATCACCGATCATGGTAAGGGGTGCATCCAGTGCTTCCACCGGCACTTCAAATACGGAATTGCCCTCCGTATTTACCGGCAGATATTTTTCACCGTTCACCAGCATATAGTCATAGTTCGGGCTGCTCCATTCCAGAATCGCCGTTGCCGCTCCGTCAGCTACCGTGATCTGTGTGGGGGACTGAATGCTGGCTCTGCCGCTTCCGCCCTCCATGGTCAGTTCGATGGTGTAGCTGCCGTCTTCTACGGCGCTCAGATCAAAAGTGTCTGCGGCACCCTCTGCCACCGGATCAGATACCTTTACTTTATGGTCATACCATTTTCCCTTGGTACCGATCAGTGCCAGATCGAATTCCTCTCCGATCACGGGTACAGGAACATCGAAGCCGTAGACTTCTTCCGTCATGCCGTCACTGTAAGTTACGGTATCCGTGGTGGGCTCAAGCAGTACTGCACCATCTTTGGCTGCATCTTCCGCCAGACCCGGATAGAGATTCAGGATCTTCTTGGAACCTAAGGAAATGTGAATGGTCATAACACCATCCTTTACCGTCAGTGTTCCCTTGCCGTCACAGGCCTCACTGACATGGAACATGGAGCTGTCCGTGGAAAATTCAGCGGTGTAGACACCATCAGGAAGCTGTGCCTTGTCCTGCGCAATCTCTGTGCTGACAGTTTCCGCCGTTTCCGTGATCTCTGTCGGTGTTACAGTGCTTTCCTGTGCGGCAACCGTGCTTTCTGCGGATGTCGCATCCGCTGCCTGACCTGCTCCACAGCCGCCAAGCAGCAGACAGGCACTCAGTCCGCCCACGATTATGATTTTATTCATTAATGTCTTTGCTTTCATTACTGATTTTAATCCTTATTTTAATCCTTATTTCATTTGTAATTTTGATTCTTATTTATTTCTCAGCCATTGCTGCTGCGGTATGTGCCACATACAGATCCTGGATAGCCTTGATCCCGCCGAGACCTGCGATCTGGGTATCCACGCTGTCGAACTTACCGGAAGCATTGAACTGGCTTAACCAGGAATCCTCATCCTCGCCTGCCATATCGTTGTTGGCATGGTCACCTGCTACTACCATCAGGGGACGAAGAACCACTTTGGTGTAACCTGCTTCCGCAACAGCCTTGATGACTTCTTCGCACGCGGTCTCTTCCGGCTCACCTTCTACAGTTCCGATGAATACATTTTCATATCCCAGTTCGTTCATCTGTGTCTGCATCTGGCTGTAAGACACCTTTGCGGTGTGAGAAGTTCCGTGACCCATGAATACGAATGCCACGCCATCTTCCTTTGCAGCATCCAGGCTGTCATATCCAGCGGTCTTCACTGCTTCTGCGGTCAGATCTTCTGCAACAGCCTTCTTGTCATCATTTACTACGGCAGCATCAGAGCCTACCTCACCTAACAGGGGCTCAGCAACTTTTACAGATGCAAACTGATCCTTATACGCTTCTACAGCTTCCATCAGCTCGTCATACTCTGCGCCATGCATCAGATGCGTGGGCTGTACTACCAGGTTCTTAACACCGTTTGCCACAGCGCGGTCCAGTGCCTGATCCATGTTGTCGATATGCTCATCATCTCTTGCCTGTATATGGTTGATGATGATCTGTGCGGTAAATGCTCTTCTTACAGACCAGTCGGGATTGGCTGCTGCGATCGCATCCTCGATACCCTTGATATCAGCCACACGGCTGTCGTTAAAGGAAGTGCCGAAGCTTACTACCAGAATCTCGTTCTCACCGATCTCATCCTGATTACGGGGATCATCCTTGGAAGCATCTCCGGTATCTCTGCCGAAATAATCGGGATCTGCATTTTCTCCCTCTACCAGTTCCTTCTGTGCGTCGGTCAGTGCATCCCATGCTGCCTTGGCATCTGCACACTGCTTATCGGTATTCTCAGTTCTCTCCTGCACATAGATGGCATCGATCATTGCTGCTACTTCATCGGCTGCTGCCTGATCTGCATCTTCGGTGCTTTCGGTAGCTGCTGTTTCCGCTGCCTGGGTGGTCTGAGCCTCAGTGCTTACCTGTACAGTGCTCTCTACGGCCTCCTGGGTATTGCCGCATCCGGTGATGCATACAGCGCCCAGTACGGTTGCCAATACTACTGCTACGATTCTTCTTTTCATGTTTCCTCCTCTGACAGTTTTTCTGTCTCTTTTCATTTCGGGGGTGCCCCGGTATTCTTAAATATGTAAGTCAGAAACATGTTTTTCGCAACAAAAACAAAAACCCTTTCCTGTATCAGGTAAAGGGTTTGTACACATAAGAAACGAATGCAAAAAAGCTTCTGTCGCTTCTGCATTCCACACGTACAACCAGTTACTCGTGGCTTTGAAACAAATGTTTCTGTACAGCATTCAGGCAGGTCTCCCGGCTTGAAGATCATTGCATCCGCCATCTTCCCGGTCTCCCAGTGATCTATCGGCTTCAGCTCCCTAATTACGGTGACGAGTTCGTGCAGGACTTACACCTGCTTCCCTTTTCACCGGAGCCAGCTACTTACGTGGCTGCTCCGGCACCTGAATACTCCATATTCAATTGTGGCTACTATATCACAGATTTTCTGAAATTGCAATGTCAATCAGTGATCTGTTCATCCGTCTGTCAGGATCGACATACCTGAAAATCAGAGATTGGCGTCATTCCGGGCATAATTCAGGATCATTTCCTTTAAAAGCAGCAGATCACCTGTATAATCCTTGTTGTCCGTTGCTCCCCAGATAAAACCACCTGCGTAATGGGTACACGCTGCCATCATGGTATGCACCGTCACACGCATGAACTGTTCCTCCGGAATATCCGTGCGGAAGGTCTTGTCCTCTTTTGCCTTCGCATACATCATATGAAGTCTTGTGTTGACGGAATTCAGGGATGCGTGGAAATTCGCCAGTTCCTCCTGCCGCACCGTCTGGTGTGTTATATAATTGTTGAAGTTGTCATTATACTGCAGCAGATCCTTATGGTTCTGATACATGCCGATATAACTGTCCAGCGTAAAAATAAATCTTCCGATGGCCGGAATATCATGTATCGAAGAGATTGGTCTTGCCTCATCCAGCTTGTCCAGATAAGCCTTCCATTTCGATGCGCAGACCGCAATAGCCAGCTCCGTCTTATTGTTGTAACAGCGGAACAATGTGGCACGTCCCACACCGGCTTCTTTTGCGACCTCATCCATGCTGACCGCTTCGATTTTCTTTTCCACAAAAAGCCGGAACGCTGTATCAATGATCCGCTGGTTGCGCTCATGCTCTTTATCCATCTGTTTCTCAGATTTTCCCATTTTTCTCTTCCTTTTTCATACATTCTTACTGTTCATTTTATGGTAAAAGACAGTGACTGTCAACGACTGTAAAAAGCTAATGTAAAAGTGCCTTGCAGATTCCTACGAATTTTCTTGTATTTAAAACGCCAATATCGGCAAAAAAATACAAAAGCAGGTAATTTTGTCTTATAAAAATGTTTTATTTTCGCCAAGTACGCAAATAAAAGAAATTCCGTACAAAAATTCCTGATTTCGGAACTTTTTTGTACGGAATCCAATGTTTTTATACTATTTACACCAAACTGACTTATCAGTTACTTCTTCTGTCGTGTCAGGAGCGTAACTGCTTCGCAGTGCCATGAGCGTGCAATAAAGATGCACATCCCTTGGCTTTTCGTTAAGCCTTGGATTAAAAATGATATAAAATGCTCCCTTTCGGAGCCTGCTAAACAGCATACTTTATAAAAAAAGAGCGACTCAAGGTAAAAATTTACCCTATCTTCATTCCCGACCACAAATTTTTATAATAATATTTCCTTTTTTGCAAATGCTCTATGGGGATGAATACTCTCATCTGTTACCACCTTTACTTTTATCGTTCCTCCTTTTCCACGAAATCTTGTAAATGATTCCTTGCTTATTTCCCTACAAATATCTTCACAAAAAGCAGCACTATCAAATGCCGTCTTCACAACATAAATCTCATCTTCCCTTTTTAGCATATCAAAAATACTAATATAACTTTCTGCAAATGCAAGCATTTCTTCAAAAGATATTGAGACATTACAAAATGTTATTTTAATAGTTCCTTTTTGTGTATGCGTAAAAGAACCATTAAACAATTCTTTTGCGGTTATTAAAGTACACGGACATGCATTTATAAACGGAACCGAAATTTCAACATTCTTAAAAATATTCCTCTTATTTAATTGTACAGCAATATTTAAGGTCACATCTGCAAAAGTATTTTTATTTGTCCTTGGTGTCTTTATCTTTTTCAGCAAAGTGCATTCTATTTTTAATTCACTATTTATACCACCATTAAATCTTACTAAATTCTCCATATCATCTAACAAATTTTCATGGAATGTGCCTGCAAAAGAATTTAACTGTTCTACTAAACGTGACATATGTATTCCACGATGAAATTCATCTAATTCTATAGATGAACTACATGTAGCCACAGAGTCAGCATATCCTTTTATGCGAGTTGGTATTCTCAAATTCTCTATCCCCACATAATCCAACGCAATATTATAAATTGGCATTGTTTTGGCAATATCCGTTAAATATTCTACATTTTCAGTTGCCCCTGTTCGGTTCTTAATCTGTTTTGTTCTATCCAAAGTTTTATTCAGCATATCTATTGCGATTTGAATCTGTTTCTCTGCAGATTCTATAGATGAACTATCATTTATTTCATTATACCATTTTTGATAACATTCACAATTTATAAAACTCTCTATGTCTTCCCACATTAAGTTCCTGTTAATCTTCAGCAACTCCAATAAATCTCTACTACATCTATCACAATTATATGCTGAGATTATTGGCTGTGGAAAGTAGTCTAATCCCGATAAATGAATTTGTGGGTTTTTTTCTCTTATACTTTTTAACCTTGTATTAATTTCAATTAAACTCCATACCCATACAGGTCTATACATTTTTTCTTGCAGTAAAAATTCCAAAATAGTGTTATTTTGCACTGCAATCGGTGTATAACTAATGTTTTTAATACCTTTACCAACCAATTCGTTTACAGAATTTACAACATCATCAATCGCTTGCTTTTCAGACAAAAACGGAGGCTTTATAAGTAAATATACTTTTATACTACACAATTTTTCCAACTGGTTTACTAAAGAATAGAAATCTTCTATATTTATTCCTTTATTTAAACACGTATTTCTCACAATGTCATTTGTAGACTCTATTCCAAAACATACTTCAAATTCTAAATTAGTCTTTACAATATAGTTTTTTAATTTATCAAAGTTTACAAACTCTGGTCTTGATTCCACACAAATCTTTTTAATTCCTAATTTTATTTTGATTTTACTAATAAAGTTAATTGCAACATTAAAATTCAATTCATCTTCATTAAAAAAAGAACCGTTGATATACAGCTTGAGTTTCTCATGATTTTTATTTAAATTTACTAAATTTTCTATTATTATATCTTCATTATCTGTAATTACCTCAGTAGCCTTGAATCCTGTTCTATCTGAATAATTGCACATTGTACACCCACCACCACGACAGTACCATGCACACATGTTTTTTATTATCAAACGGTAACAGTCCCCTGCATCCTCAACCAAAAAATCCATTGGCATCGTTTCTCTAAATTTCCAATTTTGATTAAAAATTTTCATCAGATTATTAATCATTTGTTCTTCCTCCCATAGTAAATTGAAAGTAAAATACCTATTGCAGATAATAAAAGACCTAAGTACCCTACCAATGTTGAATTTATAAATTCAACTCGTTCCTTAATAAATTCATGAAAATATAATCCAACAGCTCCTACAATAAAATACAGAATAATCAAAGGCCAATTAAACACATATTTATGTAATTTTGTTGCAATCAATGAAATTGTTAATTTAATGTTCTTTTTTAACTCATTCTTAAATTTACATTTATCCAATACAAAATCCTGATATGATGTCAAAGTTTTTATTGCATACGAAACCGGCCATATCCTGCTATAACTGTCTGAATTTTTATCATACCATTTTCCTTCTTTTTCATTTTCCAACAGTCGTGATATAGACTTAGATATGCACTCATCTATCCCTTTCATGTATTCATATATATCTGAACATCTATATTTAATTAATGTCAATATCATTATTTCCAAACTACCGCCACCATACTCATGATTTTTTAACTCATCTCCCTTCTTATATAACTCCATTTCAATCTCTGGAACTTTTGCAACTTGACCACCATCTAATGTCAACATCCAATATATTGACTTTCTAACTTTCTTAAGTATTTTTTCCTTATCTGTTTTTTCAAAGTTATAGTTTTCAAGTGCATAAATTAATGCATATGATGTCCATGCCGTCAACTCAACTCCATAAGTATATTCTTGGAACTGTCCATACTCTTCCAAACTTATAATCTTTCTTTTACAATAACCTTCTTCTACATATTGTTGAACAATCCATTTGCATGCCTTTTTTACCTTATCCTCTATGTGAATAAATGGCTCGATATCAGTTTTCCCAACATAAAAACCACATTCTATGAGGGCTATAACGCACAATGCTGTAGCACGCAAATCATCTATACCTTCTTTATATGTTCCCCATGCACCACTATCTCTTTGTTCTTCTAAAATTCGTCTTACTATATCAATATATCCAGGAGCTGCTATTGGTTGGCCAGCACAAGTCATAGCAAGTAAAACAAATGCTTTTTCAAACACCCTATCTTGCTGTTCAAAATGATTATTACCTATTTCAGTATTTATTGCTGTCAACAATTCAACAGTTAAATAATGCGTTTTGGAATATATTCCGGAAGATGTTATTGCCCAAAGCATCTCACAAGCTGTGAACATAGAAAAATCCGGACTGTCTCCCTTATGATATGTATCCCTAGCTTTAATCCCTAAACAAACATTATTACGAGGACATACAGTTTCAATAATATACATGGATCTTTCAATACTACTTTCTATTTTGCTAATAATATCCTTTTCCATTATGTCCCCTCCTATATAAAAGAGATACTCCAAATCTGCATCAGAAACAGCAGTTCGGAGAAAGAAAGAAGGGACGGAAACGGACGGTATCTTACCACAAAGGAGGATACTAGTTGCCATGGAATCGGCCTTGCTTCGGTGGAGCAGGCACTTGCCTGTTATGACGGGGAACTGCTCCTCGAACATGAATGCGGGGAATTTATGGCATCAGCGGTGCTGTATGGTAATTCCATAGGGGAAAAATGACGAGTACTTTCCTATTTTCTACAACAATTCGTTTTTCCTATTTTTTCGATTTATACTGTTGGGTTGTCAAAGGAGACTTCTGCTATGGAACATTTATCTATCGTATTAACTGACTATATTTTTAAAAAGGGAATTATAGATAAAAAATCTTACGAAATATACCAGTATGGTTTTCAATGCTTTTTAGAAGTTTCTGCCAGTACAATTTGTAGCATTATAATCGCATTGTTGCTACATATGCTTCCGGAATGCCTTTTTTTCTTTCTATTGTTTATTCCAATGCGTTCATTCGGTGGTGGTTTACATTTAAAAACTTATTTTTTCTGTTTTGTTGGCTCCTGCCTGATATTAACTTCCTCACTACTTATTGTGAAATACGTTACTATTCCAATGCCTGTTTCCTTTATGCTGTACGTGCTTTGTGCCATTATAATTTTAATCATAGGCCCCGTAGATCACCCAAATCGAAAAGTTGACTCACAAGAAAACCATATTTTTACCAAAAGAACACATTTCACTTTATTATTCAGTGTTATACTTGCTGTTATTTTCGCTGTCACAGGAAATACAAGATATATGTTTCTTCAGGCAATTGTATTTGCTTTTATATGTATAACCGCTCTTATCGGACGAATCGCCTATAAACAATCTTAGTTTTCTGCTTTTAACACAATATGAATTTTGCTTTGAAGCATTCCTATACTTTGTCTATATTCTTCCCGAAGCAATTCTGGAACTTCACTGTCAAGATTGCAAATATCTTCATAATCTTGACAGCCCAATAACTTCCTATTCTCATAAAACCATTGCCAACGCCAATTCCGTAACAAACTGTCTGCCATTTCTTCTGGTGAACGAAAAACCTCGTCAATTTTCATTGAATTATTCGGTGTACTATCGCTTTCATACATTCCGAGTACAGATACATAGCCCACTTGGTATATATAGGCAATATGATAATCCCTTGATTGCTCAAGAGTCTCCGAAAAAACAGCTATCAGCTTCTCGTATTTGTCCATCCAATAATCTCTCCTCAATATCACACCATTGCATAAAGGTTATAATGGTTACTATTTTTCTTATATTAAAACTTATCATAACACTTATTTCTTCTGTTAACTATTGTAACATCAAATATTACAAAATTCATTTTCTCTGTCTTAATCCTTAAATTGCAAAAGTTCCCTGCATAGGTCACTGTGAACCATACCATAGTTCACCCGACCTACGCAGTATCCCCTTGGTGCTTACTTTATGATTTCAAACAGCAGACTGCTTCTGCCACCATTATCACGCCAGCGCTGTTTCTTGCGTATAAATCCGTTCTCCTCCAAATTGCTGATGGCACATTTTACGGTGCTGACAGACAGATGCAATTCTCTGGCAATGGTGCCAATTGCCGGATAGCAGGTGCCTTCCTTATTCGCACGATCCTTTAAGTACAGATATACCGCCACAGCCCTATGGGGCAGTTCTGCTTCATATATTTCTTTTTTATTCAACCAATCACCTAATCCTCTGTCCTGAGAGCCTGTCTGACCTTTGCCACCGTTTCATTCATCTGGGACTGCAGCATACCACCGCTTCTGGATGCAGTCCCCTGTTCCGTACTTTCCGGCTCCTCATCCACACAGCACATATACCTGCGGATAATCTCTTCTTCGATTTCCTGCTTGTCTGCATAGGCTACCTTTCTTGCCGACTTTTCCTCAATCTCGTATGGCTCCTCGAAAGTGATTCCCCACTTTAAGAACAGTTTCAGCTTAGTCCTCATGGGATGACTGCCTGTTTTCGACACGATAAAGTTTCCTTTCGGCAGGGACTTTAATTCATCAGGCGTCATCAATGGTCTTTGAATCATCTGGAGGGACTGGCTGGGATCATTCTTTCCCCTGCTGATGGAACCGGACATGACCGTCTTGTTTCCAAGGCTCTTGGACAATACCTCTGCGGATTCCGAGTTCGGTGCAAATCCGCCGAAGATGGTGTCCTGACAGTTATCGATGATAATCTCTGCCCCTTCCTTTCCGTAGTTCTTATTAAGCTGTGCAAAGGACTGTATCATGGGTACGATACTTACTCTTCTGGAACGGGATGCCGAGAACATCATCTCAGCACTCTCAATCTTCGGTATGGTTCCGACCTCATCCCAATAGAAAACCACACGGTTATCCAGCTTTCCTCCGTTCTCATCCGCCACCACAAGGATTTCCCTGTAGAGCTGCTGCAAAATCAGAGAAATAATAAAATACTTGGTATTGTCTTCTTCCGGCATAACCAAAAACACCGCTGTCTTCTGCTTACAAAACATCTCAGCATCGATAGCGGTATCAAAGCACAGTATCTGTTCCAGTTCGGAATCGAGGAAAGAGTTCAGTCTGGAGAGTGCTGTGGAAAGAACAGACTGCATGGACTGCTCTGCGGTATTTAAGGCTGCCCCTGCAAACCACTTGGCTTTGTGATGATCCGGCAGTTTTGCCATCAGTAGCTGGAACTGATTTTTTCCCTTTACCTTGGATGGTGCCAGCAAATCCTGTATCAGCTTAAACACGCTGATGATATGTCTCTTTTCGTTAGGACAAAATTCTGCAATCAGTAAAATAGCCGCCGTCAGTACCCCCTCTGCGGCATCATAAAAGAATGCATTTTGTCCATAGCTGGAACTATCAGCTCCGCCGGAGGATATAATGGTCTTGGCTGTAATCTTGGCATACTTCTCCGCCTTTGCCTTGGCACTTAAATTATTATGATCTGCCAGATACTGGTCCATATATTTGTTGACCAGATGGAGCATATTATCGCCATCACTTCTGGTGGGGTTTCTTAAATCAATGACTGCGGTTTCATAGCCATAGTATTTTCTGGCAAGTCCGGCATAGTTGCGGTACAAATCGCCCTTGGTATCTGTAGTGAGGAAACTCATGCCACAGGCACAGGCATATTCGATGTTCGGGTACAAAAAATGCGCGGTTTTACCCACGCCTGCTGCTCCGATCATAAGGCAGTGCACATCCCCGGTATCCACCAGTGCATATAACTTTCCTGCCTTTTCTATACTGCCAAGAATGATTCCCTGTGCTGTAGGGAGATTTTCTCCCCTCCTCCATTTCTCCGGTTCATACAGCACTTCCTCATAGGTTGTTTCGATTTCCTTTTTAGTGGCAAATCTTGCAGTTCCATGCTGTCCGTCACCCACGGTCCTGCTTTTGATTCCATTTAATGTGTAGTAGTGTGCCAGCAGGGATAAGCCTCCGATCACGGAAAACATCATCACACCTGCTGTCAATAGTATCACAACTGGCTGCATTCCATCCTCATCTCCTTCCCCTGCGCCATTTCCTGTTTTGGAACATCTGTGGCAACAAAAATATGAGCCTTGATGCATTCCATCGTAAGGCTCATACATTTTCTGACCAGCAGCTCCTTATTTTCTTTTTGTGTCAGATCCTTTGTATCAAATACCTCTATTACTTCCTCAAAGGCTTTCTGCATATTTCGGATACGGGTATTGAAATTCCCCTTGCCTCTGTGAGGCCGGTATCTTTTATACAGATTGTCCAGAATGGCATCTGTACTGGTCTGGTGGCCAAGCTCTGTTCCTTCCTTTTCCATGCACCGCACCAGAACTCCTGCAAGCAGCATACCATCCCCGTCAAAGGCGCTCTCCAGATTTTCTTTTGTCCTTCCCTTCATCAGTTCATTATAAATGCCCTGATAATACCGGCAGATGCTCTCCTTTGTCGCATATTTCACATCAATATGTGATGCTACTTCCTTCAGTATAGCAATCCATCCGGCACACTCTGTTATCTTTGGATGTTCCTCTGCCGGAATGGCCTCTTCCCCATTCCTGTTTTTTAGGTCTTCGTTCCAGTCTTTGAAGCAGGAACGCAGCTTCCTGATCTGTCGGAATCCCTTTTCTGCCAGAATCTCTGCCAGTCTGCCACATGCTTCAATGCCTGCCGCGTCATGGTCCAGGCATAAAATAATTTCCTGCAGATTGGGATGTTCCTTTAACATTCCAAGCATGGCATGTTCGGACACTCCGTTTAACACGATATAACTGTTCTCCTGCCAGTTTTTGGGATACAGTGTCAGAAAGGAAAGCAGGTCAATGGGTGCCTCAAATACATAGAGCTTCTTTCCTTTTCCGGCATATCCGAAACCATAGGACGGATCGGAGCCTTCTTCATTGATGCGGAAGCTCTTTCCGTCTGAGTAGGTTCCTTTTTTATGAATATGCCGGATGTTTCCCTCCTTATCCACGCCTGCAAAAACAGCATTGTGATGGTCTTCGGATTCATACAGGGTTCCCTGCTTTGCAAAATAGGAAATCACATCCCGGCTGATATACCGCTTCTGCATCAGGTACGCATAGACTCGCTTCATGTTTTCATGCTTCTTGGGAATGGCCAGTTCCTTTTTGGGGTTCTCTTCGTTTTCCTGTGTTCTGTTTTCCTTTGGTTTCCCTGAACCCCTGATAGCGGTTCTTTCTTCCACTGTTAGATGCTTTCTTCCATGAATGACTTCCCCTGTTTCGCCATTTAACAGATAGGTCACCGCTTCCGGGAAATTCATTCCAAAGAATTCCTGCATGAAGTCGATGGCATGGCTTCCTGTCTGCTGGCTGTGACGGTACCACCTGTTTCCCCGGAAGGTGACGCTTCTATGTCTTTTCCACCGCCATTCGTTCCCTGCCTTTTCTACCTCTTCGTGCATATCACGCAGAATATTTAATATGGGCACTGCATTGGCTCTCTCCTTCTGTTCTTCCGTAAAGTAAATAAAATCTCCCATCCGTTTCCTCCTTCCTACTGCGTCTGTACCATTTCTTCCCTGTCATCCCCGGCATGTCCCTGTGCAATCTTCTTCTGTCGGATTTTCCGTGCCAGCTTACGATCCACGCTGCCTCTGCCTCCTTTCCTTCCGGTTACATCCTCTTCCACAATCCGTTCCAAGTGATGCAGAAGCCTTGTAGCCATGAGTAACAAATCCGGATGATACCCTTCTCCACAATGTTCCAGAAAATAAGCAGCGTACACATTTCCCTGCTCCGCTGCCAATCTGAAATATTCATATGCTTTTTCCCTGTCCTGTTCCACCTATCAGGTATAACTTACCCAGAACATACTGCGCGTACTGGTTCCCTTTTTCTGCGGATTCCGTCAGCATTTGCAGGGCGGCTGGAACATTTTTCTCCACACCTTCTCCTGCCAGATACAGCCTGCCTAACCGGTACAGGGCATACTCGTGATGTTGGGATGCTGCCTGTTCCAGATAGTAAATTGCTTTTTCCATATCTCTGGCAATGAGGTCTCCCTCTGTGAACAGTTTGCCCAAGGCATAAGCGGCAAAGGAATTTCCCTGTCCTGCCAGTTCTTCCAGACAGTTCATGGCATATTTGATTTTTTCATGATCCGGTTCCATGCCCGGATGTTCCTCTTTCCTCTTCTGTTCCTGTCGGATATACATTTTTGCTAACTGATACCTTGCATGGGCATTGTTGTAACCGGCAGCCTTTTTTAAATAATGCTCTGCCTTTTCCTCGTCCGGCTCCGTTCCGGTTCCGTGCAGATACATACAGCCGATCCGATACATAAGATTGTCATCTCTGGACTCCTTTTCCATCTTCAGAAAACCAAGGAATGCAACCCGGAAGCTTTTCTCTGCCAAATCTGTACTCTTTTCCGTTCCCCTGCCACATTCATATAATTTTCCAAGTTCATGGGATGCATAGGGATTTCCTTTCTGATGAGATTTTCGAAATAGGTGGAATGCTGTTGCATCGTCCTGCTCCACACCTTTTCCCTGCAAATAAAACATTTCCAGAGAATATTCTGCGTACTTGTGTTTCTTATTTGCTGCCTCCTGAAACCATCTTGCTGCCAGCGATTCATCTGCATCTGTGCCTAATCCATACTGATACATCTTACCGATGCGGTATTCCAGATAGGCTTTCTCTTTTACCTGCTCCAATTCCTGAAAGCTCTCCAGTGCAGACCGGTACCACTTTTCTGCAACTTCTGTGTCTGCTTCCACGAAGATTCCTTTTTCATACATCTTGCCCATGTCGTGCATAGCATAGGCATTTCCGTTCTCTGCCTCCTCCTTCATTAACTCATAGGCTGCTTCGCCGTCCGGCTCTATCTCCTTGGTGCCGTACAGATAGGTTCTGGCCTCCTTGTAGAGATCAGTCCACTCGGCATACACTGATGTATGTTCTGTGGTTGCTTCTTCTGGTGTTGTTCCCCCTGAAATCGTTCTAGCTGGAGTTGTTCCCTCTATGGTTGACTCTTCCCCAATATCCTCTCTGGTATTTTCTCTACTATCTTCTTCCGGCATATTTACAATTTCCCTGTCATTGGCATCTGCTTCTGATATTTCATTTTCCGGTACCTCTTCCATGGCTCTATCCATTTCTTCCGTGTAGAGATAGCCTTCTCCAAATCTTACCGCCTCTTTGATTACCATGTTTTTGATGCTTTTGAATTCTTTTCTGGCGGACAGCGGCAGGACTTCTACTGATGCATCCTTGTAGTGTCCGATAATCTCCTGCTGACTCTCCAGCCATTTCTCATAGCATTCTTCCACCAACTTCTCCTTTACCAACTCATCCACGATATCATTGACAATGGCTTTCACATCCGCTTTTAAATATCCATAGACCTTTTTGCCTCCGGTATTCATAAGCCTTTTTGACAGCAGCTCCATTTTTTCTGTAATCGTACCGCTGTGTATCATTCCCGACTGCATCTGTTCAAGTAAATAAAGCAGGCTTTTTTCTGCCTGCTCCTTTAACGCATCTCTCTGCCTTGTTTTCTTTTCATAGATACTCATAAAATCCTGACGGAAAATATCGTGTGCAAATGCAGACCGCATGGCTTCAATCCCTTTTTCTGTAAGATAGCCTTCGGATGGGTTCGTGGAATACACCACCAGATGCACATGGGGATGATGGGATTCATTATGAAAGGCTGCATACCATTTCAGATTTCTGCTGTCGATTTTATAATTCTCTGCCAGAAGCTGCACCCGGCTGCGGAGCAGAGCCTGCCACTGTGCTGCATTGTTATACCCAAGTCTTTCCGCATCTTCTCTTCGCAGACTGATGACATTCGTCCAGATAACTCCGGGATGGTTTGCCACTTTCTCTGCCACCTTGGAAAGCACTACCGCCTCCCCTTCATTAGAAAACAGACCGTGAGTACCTATTTTTTCTACTCTCGGTCTGTTCGCCAGATAATCAATATAGTTTTTCTTTTTCGCTATGATGTCCAGATTGTTTTCCAATGCCTGTGTGATAAACTCCGAGGCATTCTCTCTGGTCGGTCTCTGGAGATAATCATAATACTCATGCATGCGGTCTGCATCGGGAATCTTGGATAGGATATCTGCTATCAGTTCTTTCTGCTTGACGGTTGCCGGCAGCAAAGACATTGTACTGTCTACCTTTTCCACACCCTCACGGGTACCAATGTAGTTCATGTAATTGGCCAGGTGCGAGGGAGGGGCATTCTTTAAGTAATTGCAGCGTAAGATTAGTTTGGGCATATTTTCTCCTCATGAAAAAAGACCACTACACTTTTTGCAATGGCCTTCTTGGCTTATATTGTTTAATTGTATGTAAAAACAGGTGAAACCTAAAATTTACATTTTTTACCTCTTAACTTTATATATGCACTGTTTTCTTTACATTAACCTGAATAAAATTAACTAAATTATCTGGTTTATCATCGACTATATCACACCAACCGTTTTTTTGTAATTCTTCATAAAAACTAGTTTTTAATGTACTTTCTGTAAAAATTCCAGGATTAAATTTTTTTTCTATTTTAATCATATTTTTTATCTTTTCAAACATTTTATTCCTCCCAAGTTTCTATCTCATGTAGTATATCCTCTATGTCAGTAATTAATATATCGTTTACTGAACTATTTCTTTTTAGGCATTCAACTAGCGTAACATATTTTTCTCTAATTTCTTCTTTAAAATCCTTATAGAACATTCTAACTTTTGATAATTCGTAAACGCACCATATCAAGTACCTTGACAAATATATGCCGCTCTCACGGCTGACATTTACTTTGGTTTTCTGATTTTTTCCGGAAGCTCCGGTGACCAGGGCAATAATCGTTCCAGGAATGACCGGTCTATATCTTCCATATGTTCCGGGATTTCTTCCAGAAGATACTCGAAGTATTCGTACGGTTTCAGATTGTTTGCCTTTGCGGTCTCAGCTATGCTGTAGATCATTGCGGAGGTTTTGGCACCATTGATCGTATCAATGACCTGCCAGTTCTTCTTGCCGATGCAGAAGCCTCTGATTGCACGCTCCGACGCATTATTGTCCATCGGAACATCTCCATCAGTCAGGAATACTTTAAGGTATTTCTCCTGATTTAGAGCATAGGTGAAAGCTTCCCTAAGCTTTCCGGTTTTGGGAACCTGACAGTCATTCTGTTTCAGGTACACAAACAAAGCCTCGACAAGCGGTTTAATAATCGCCTGTCGCTGCGCAAGTCGTTCTTCGGAAGTCAGACTTTTAAGTTTCTTTTCTTCCCGGTAGATTGCCTGGATCTGTTTCATTATGAGATAGGATGTGGTTCCTTTTCTGGCATCCTTGGGAATGACTTCCTGTGCTTCTTCAAAGCGCCTGCGGCAGTGTACCCAACATCCTGCTATCGTCAGATCTTCCTTCTCTTTTTCAAGAGTGTGGTAGACCTGATAGCCATCCGTCACGCAGATACCGCTGTAGTCCTTCAAGAATTCCCTCGGATGGGAAGCATTCCTTGTGCGCTGGTATTCATACAGCACGATCTGTCTGTCGGAATACATGTAACCGCTACGGTATACCCACATGTAGCTTTTGCTTCCTGCCGGGCGGCCATCCCTGTTTACCAGACATGGTGTTTCATCCGCCTGTATCACATGGTAATCGTACAGAAGTTCATGGAGATAATCCCACATCACGGCGATATACTCCTCACCAAGACGGATCATCCAGTTCGCCATGTTCTGCCTTGTGATTGCCAGACCATACCGTTTGAATTCCTGCTCCAGCCGGTACAGGGGAACTGCATTGACATACTTTGCGTTCATGATAGCTGCTGCAAGGGATGCAGATACCGGACTGCCATGAAGAAGACCCTTAGGATGTTTTGCCTTGATGATGGTTCCATCCTTTTTACCGGCATACACGCCGATATGATGTTCATCCACTTTAATCTTGGCAGGGATGAAATGGTACTTTCTGGATATGGCATCAGGCAGCTGTTTCCAACCGTTTTTACCGAATTTTTCCGTCAGTTCTTCTTCCGTCATGTAGTGAGGAATGACATTGACATCAAAACCGGACATGTCCTTTTCCTTTTTTCCCTTGGTCTTGGTCTGCTTTTTATTTGAATCAGCTTCAAGATCATCGGGTTCCGGAGCATCCAGATCACTGACAGCTTCCGCCTCATTGAAGAATACAATGTTTCCGTCCACTTCCATGAAACTGATCTGGCTGAAGTCCTCCATTTTTTCAGAGGAACGTCCGAAGCGTTCTTTCTTGGAAAGAATCAGCTGTTCCATCATCAGCTGCATTTTTTCATTCAGGGAATGGATTTCCGCTGTCAGAGATTCCAGCTGTTCCTGCTGGTTCAAAAACATCTGCACCAGAAGCGACTTGTCGACACTATTCAGTTGTTCTTCTGTATACTTGATTGCCATAACAGACGCTCCTTTGATTTCTTCGTCTATTATAGCAGATACAGCGTATTTACGCCACCAGGCGACTGTCTGCCATTCGTCATTTTGACGGTGGATAACAGTATTAAGAACCCATGAACCAAGAGCTTTTTGCTGGATTTTTAATACTGTTATCCACAGGACATCACTGTTTCCGCCGGTTATGAACTGCATGCCGGGAAACGGAATGGATGTCTGTGGACAATGGTGATTTATACGTTTTATCGCATTGAAAACGAAAATTTATTTTCAGCAGATTGAACAACAGCTGTCACATTGCACAGGGCGGATTTTCAATCTGCTCGATGGGACGCTTTGCAATGATCTCAAGTCCCTGCATCAGCATCTGGTATTGATCCGGCGAGATTTCTTTTGCCTCGTCCGCTGACCGTGGCCACTGGAATGCACCGCTGTAAAGCCGCTTGTACAAAAGCAGGAAGCCGTCACCTTCCCACAGAAGCCCTTTGATGCGGTCCGTCCGCTTTCCGCAGAAGAGAAACAATGTATCTTTATCATACGGGTCTAAATTGAATTGGAACCGGATAATGGCAGCCAGTCCTTCCATGCCACGGCGAAGATCCGTATAGCCTGTGGCAATGTAGATCTTTTTGAAACCGTTGGCATTATTGAGCATAGGCACACGCTCCCAGAATCTTCTGTATCAGTTCCTGTGAAGCAGTGTTGTAAAGTTCAATGGAAAGACCATTTCTTCCTTTGATGACTGCTCCTGCTGAGGAATTGATTCCAGTCCCATTTACATCATTTGCAGATGCAACGGGCTGTTCCAGTTCAACAAAAGATACTCCGGGATCTTCACAAACAGAAAGGCAGGCTTCCCTCACCTTACGTACTCGGTAGTAGTAATTAGCTTTGGTAAGACCGTTCTGATCGCACCATGTTTTTACATCCATGTCTTCAGGGCGGTTCTGGCAGTCTTTGATCTGCTCTGCCCAGTGCTGCAGGCGAACCTGTGATGCCACTAAACTTGTTTGAGATTTCATGCTATACCTCCAGATAGCGAGTCCTAAAAGTTCAGTACTAAACTTTTTAGACTCGAATAGTTTTGAGGTAATTATCTCAATTTTTCAAAGGACAGAAAAGGTACCGGATATGGAGCGTTTACATTATATCCCGCAAGCACCCATTTTTAATGAGGAAACAAAGGAGGGATACTTACTTTTTTAGTAAGTACCCCTTTGCAAATCTGCGATAGAGCAAACTGCCCCGTTTATATCAATTATAATATCCTTTTCTGCATTACGCATATTATACCATAGTGCATTGTCTCTAAGCGAAAGAAATGAATCGACAAAATATATTATTGGCGTATGCAATGTAATAAAATCATAGGGAACATAGTCATATATTTGCAAGCTTGGAATATTTCTTATTGGTACCCCAAAGGCATAATTGTCATAGAAATCAATGCCTAGTTTTGATTTTATTATGTTTATGTACCAGTCAATGTTGCTATAGCTACTCAAATTGATAAAAATATATTTCTTAAGTACGTCATGAAATTCAAGATAGTACTGTAAAGTTTTATGCATCCATACTTCTAAATTATAGCGCATGCGAGAAGCATTTTTCTGATAAAATATCCAACGCGAATCATTCTCTAAGAAGGAAAAATCAGATATTTTTCCGGATATTTTTGAAGTAAAACTTTTATGAAACACAACAGAGTCGCCAACAACCCAGACTTTTTTTCCTAATGCCCATAACTTTAGAGTAAAATCGCAATCACAACAAATATAGGGCATGTCTTCATCCATACCTCCCAATTTATTATACAAGGATTTATAAGTCATTAGAACTCCTCCACACGCAGAAGACACACTTATATCGCTTTGTACAAGTGATGATTGAGCGGACAAATCTTTTCCGATGTGCGCACTATTATATGGGGTATATTCTATTCCGTATTCCAAAATCCTATTATTGGTGGGATTAATCATTTTGGAACTTACAGCACCAATATTTGGATCAGATAATAATTTATCAATCAACGGTTCATACCAATTGTTTGTAACAAAAATATCTTGATCCATTAAGGTTATTATATCTCCAGTCGCATTTTGAACGCCTATGTTTGCTGCCTTGGAATACAATAGCGATCGATTATACTTAAGTATTTTGCAGTTGGGAAAGGATATGTCCAATTCCTGGGGATTATAATTGTTTGCAACAATTATTACTTCGACTTCTTTAGGCAGGTACTTAAATAGCAGGTTTAGTGAAAAATACAATTCCTGTTTATTTTTATAATATGGAATAATTATGCTCTGCTTCATATCCTATTTATCCTCTATCTTTCGTAGCCATAAAAATGTATAGCCTCGTTTGCTCAAATATAATTTTTTTCTGTGATAAGCGGAGACTATTTTCTTTGTTCCGTTTTTATATTCAGTATCAGAAATAAGATTAAGTACAGACATAGAACGTTCCAATACCTGTAATAAAATAAATTTCGTAACATGTGACCATTTTGTCTCTCCAATAAACGTAGTTTTAATGGTGCTAAAGTGTTGCTGTTTTGCTAATCGTATTAGTTTTCCGATAGAAGGAAAACGCTTTAAATCTTTTATCACAATAGAGGGAAAATATTTTATCCAATATTTACTTAACAATTGACGACGGTTTTCAGTGCATATACATAGCACTCCATTAGGTTTAAGAACGCGATAAATTTCTTTATACATAGCAGAAATATCGGGGATTTGATGAATCACGTTTGTCATATATACATATTCAAAAAAGTTATCAGGGTATGGAATTGACAGGTGATTGCCTGGTCTAATAATGATATTCGGATTTTGCTTCTTGGCGTATGCAATCATTGCTTCGCATGGCTCAACACCATATATATGATAATTTGTATATGTGGTTATGGCTTTAATATAGTTACCGGTTCCACAGCCAAAATCTAATACATTTATTGTAGAATGAGGCATGAATTTAGAAGTGATTTCAAGGAAAATATGCCGGTTTATGGAATGCGTATTTGCAAAACAATCTGCCAAGTTTGTATAATTCATAGCCTGGTCTCCTTCATACACGTATTTTCAATAAAAGGATGAACAAATTCTATATTAGATAATTAAGAATTATCCTTTATTGACCACCATAAAATTCCTGGGATGTTTATTTACCAGAATATCTTTCTGCTTAGCACTGGACACATGAGTCGTGCTGATAGAACTGTGTCCGAGCATTTTCTGGATATAGCGGATGTCTACATCCTGCTCTAACAGCAGGGTGGCGAAAGAATGGCGGAACATATGAGGGGTGATATGTTGTTCGATTCCGGCGAGAGCAGCATAACGGTTAATCATAAAACGGACGGACTGATCAGACAATTTCTGCTTTCTTTTATTGACAAAAAAATACCCACAGGCAGAAATGTCCGCTTTAAAGGTGCTTTGATATGTTGCCAGGGCAGAAATGACCTCGCAATTCCCAAACTGCAGAATACGTTCTTTAGAGCCCTTCCCATAGATCAGTACAGTGTTGTTCTCTAAATCAATATCCGAAGGCTTCAGAGAACATAACTCTGAAATACGCATCCCTGTGGCAAATAATAATTCAATTACGGCAATGTCACGCAGACAGCATTTGAACTGATAGGCAGAGACGGTCTGCATTTTCTGCGCGTAGAGTACGGATAAGAACTTCTGAATAGAATGAAATGAGATAGTCTTGGGAAGAAGCTTGGCTTCGCGAAAATATACATCCAGTTTGTCAAAGGGATTTTGCGCTAAAAACTCCGTATACTCCAGATAATGGAAAAAAGCTTTCAGACTGGCAATTTTACGTTTGACGGATTTGGGTTTGTAATGTTTGAACAATTCTGTAATATAGGAATCTACAGCTTTTTTGGAGAAAGGGTCAGAAATATCTAGGCAGAAGCTGTTATACTGATTTAAGTCAATTTTGTATGCTTTAATTGTTTTGAAATTCAGCTGCTTACGATATTCACAATAGTTGAGATACTCTGAAATATAATCTTTTAAAGTGTTCATAGGTATGTTCTCCTTGAAGTTTTTTCTTAAGAATTTCTATGATAATAAATAAAAGCTTGTACTTGTAGCCTAAATTGATTAAAATCCCATCTTTGACACTTTATAGAGCCAAAAACAGCCATAACCCCGGTGTTTATCAGGGGTGTGGCTGTTTTGGCTTTTGCATCGATATTGTACTATTTTGTAAATTGTGCTATTTTTTCTGTTTTGTTTCTTTGATGATTGTCCGCATATCTGCCTTCGAGATGAATTCATAATCCGTTCGGAAACCGAAGGCTGTGTGCAGGGCATCTGTCAGTTTCGTGCGTTTGTAGGAAGGAATGTAGCCGCTGTCTTTGGACAGCAGGGTCATATTCATTTCCCGGAGTGTCTTCAAAATTTCGCTGCAGGTGAATTCTTCTAAAAGCTTTTTTTCCAGCAGTCGGTACACCAGAAGACTGATGTAACAGGTCAGGAAATGTGCTTTTATGCTGTCTTCCCGTCTTACAAAAACAGGTCTTGCTTCGAATTCTGTTTTCATGATCCGGAAGTTTTCTTCGATCTCCCAGCGGCGTCTGTTGATGTTGATGACTTCACGGACATCTCCTTCCAGGTTCGTTACCACTGCATAGAAACCGTCATACATGGCTTCTTCCCGGATACGCTCTTCATCCAGCTGGAAAATTTGTTTCTGTGCGATCTCTCCATCACCGGTAACTGCTGGTTTCTGAATGAAACGGGAAGGATCGTTAGGATTTTTTCCTTTCCTGGCTTTATCCGGGGACTGCATGATCCTGATGGCACGTTCGATCTGACCAGCCCGGATCCTCTGCTGGTATGCCTTGTATTTCGGGGAGTATGTGATGATAACAGTTTCGTCCATATCTCCCGTGACAATGGGGTATTCTTTGTAATAAACGGTGTTATATACTTCGGGGTCGGTTTCATCCAGCGTGGAAATGTCTATGAACTTATCTGACCCCGGAACCTTGAACTGTGTCGGCAGGAGCGCCAGCTCACGTTCTTCCTTTTTCATTTTTTTCAGGGAATATGTGATCACATAAGACCTGTTTCCAAAGCTGTTAAAAAAGCGGTTGCCCTTACTGCCAAACCCGGCATCGGAGCAGAAGATAAACTCGCTGCAGTTAAAATCCCGGATCACTTTCGTCTCCAGAGGCTTCAGGGTGAGCTGTTCGTTCTGGTTTCCGGGATACAGGTCAAAGGAAAGGGGGATGCCGTCTGCATCCATGAAAAGCCCCATGGTCACGATGGGATTGGGTCTGTGTTCCTTGCTTTTGCCATACTTTTTCATGCCATCTTCCGCTTCAATCTCAAAATAATAGTTGGTGCAGTCGTAGTAAAGAATTTTTGAGTTACGCGGATGGACAAAGTTGGAGTTCTGGTAAAGCTCTTCCTGAATGTAATCCGATTCTTCTGCAAGAACGGAAAGGGAACGGTAAAGATTCTGCAGGGAATACTTCGGCGCTTCCAGAAGGGACTGGCAGTAAGAGAAGCTGCTGAGCTTGCTGGAAGGGGAAAGGATCCTGGCATAGATCAGATCCGTAAGGATAGCAAGGGAATCGTAAGTAAACCTGTGATGGTTACGGATATTTCTGCAGATGTTGTCGAGCCGCAGATCGGTGCAGAGCTGCTGCAGGAACAGATAGCCGACGTTGAAGAGCCGCTCTTCGTCCAGTGGGATACGGGCAAGCGGGGAAAAGGAAACCGTAACTTTTTCCCTGCGCTGGTTGTAGAGCAGAGTTTCTTTTTCCGCTTCTTTTTTCGCCCAGTCCATCATGGCAGTTTCGTCTCCGGAGAACTGTGCTAGAAGATCATTGTATTTCCCGAGTTTTTTGTAGATGCGGGAAGAAGTTTTACCGTTATCTTTGCGGTAGGACTGCTTGATATAAACATCCTGATTACCTTTATTTCCAGTGATAGATACATACATAACGCTTTTCTCCTATAAATAAAATCCATTTTCTTTATTATACAACAAAGCGTACAAAGTAGCACTATAAAAACATAAAATTTGACAAAAAATAAGACATAGATGGCTTAAATAAAGGATTTGCATTAAAATGTTAAAAAAAGAAGTGTCAAACTCCCGGGCTGCAGGGAGGATTTCTTAATTTTTTTGTGGATTCTTATGTGAAAATTGCTTTTTACTTCCCTACGTGGTACAATAAAATGAATTATGACCATTTTTATATGTACCGAGAGGGAAGTAAGAAGATGAAACAGAATTTTTTGAAAATACCCATCAACAGAATTATCGCGTTGATCTTATTAGATATTATGTCTATCGTTGTGGCATCCTTTGCCGCATTATACATTCGTTTTGATTTCAGTTTTGAGGGAATCCCTCAGGAATACCTTATCAAATTTGAAAATATTATTGTCTACAATATCATACTGACATTACTCTTCTTCGCATTATGGAAGCTGTACAAAAGTGTATGGCGCTATGCCAGCGCGACGGAACTGTTGAATATTGTATTCGCTACTACCTGCGCCAGTATAGCACAGATGATCCTGTGCCATATCCTGAACCAGAAGATGCCACGAAGCTACTATGTTTTATATTGGTTCCTGCTATTCGGAATGACTACGGTGATCCGGTTCAGTTACCGGATCTTACGCCTGATCAATTCTAAAAGAGCAGAATTGCGGGTGAAAAAGGATGGCAGCAATGTCATGCTCATCGGTGCCGGAGCGGCGGCCAATGCTATCTTAAAAGAAATCGAGACCAGCAGCTATCTGAATCTGAATCCTAAATGTATTATCGATGATAATCCCGGCTGCCATGGTAAATTCCTCCGGGGCGTGCCTATTGTCGGCGGTAGAGACAAGATTGCAGACGCCGTAGGACAGTACAATGTGGATGAGATCATCTTCGCCATTCCCTCTGCCAACACCCATGTGAAAAAAGAAATTCTGGATATCTGTAAAGAGACAGGGTGCAAGATGCGTACCCTTCCCGGAATGTATCAGCTGATCAACGGAGATGTCTCCGTGGCAAAATTAAAAGAGGTGGAGATCGAAGACCTCTTAGGAAGAGACCCGATAGAGATCAACACGGAAGAAGTCCTGAACTATGTGAAGGACAAGGTTATACTGGTCACCGGTGGTGGCGGGTCCATCGGAAGCGAGCTGTGCCGGCAGATCGCCGGGCATCAGCCGAAGCAGCTAATCATCGTCGATATTTATGAGAACAACGCATATGCGATCCAGCAGGAGTTGATCCGTAAATATCCGACGCTGGATCTGGTAGTGTTGATCGCTTCTGTCCGCAATACCGAGCGCATCGAGGATATCTTTCGCAGATATCGTCCGAACATCGTCTATCATGCAGCGGCCCATAAGCATGTGCCCCTCATGGAAGTCAGCCCCAATGAGGCGATCAAGAACAATGTCTTCGGTACCTACCGTACCGCACAGGCAGCAGATAAATACGGTGTGGAGAAGTTCGTGCTGATCTCCACAGATAAAGCGGTGAATCCCACCAATGTCATGGGTGCCTCCAAGAGAATGTGTGAGATGGTGATCCAGATGATGAACCGTAAGTCACAGACGAATTTTGTGGCAGTGCGTTTCGGTAATGTATTGGGTAGTAACGGCAGTGTCATTCCCCTGTTTAAGAAACAGATCGCGGAAGGCGGTCCTGTTACTGTGACGGATCCTAACATTATCCGTTACTTCATGACCATACCGGAGGCAGTATCCCTGGTGCTGCAGGCAGGAGCCTATGCCAGAGGCGGAGAGATCTTCGTATTGGATATGGGAGAGCCGGTGAAGATCGTAGACCTGGCGACGAACCTGATCAAGCTGTCCGGATACAAGCCGGGTGAGGATATCGAGATCAAATTCACCGGATTGCGTCCCGGAGAGAAGATGTATGAAGAGCTTCTCATGAGCGAAGAGGGATTGAAGAAGACTGCCAATAAAATGATCTATATTGGAAAACCCATCGAATTCGATGATGAAGTATTTCAAAAGCAACTGGATAAGATTTATAAAGATGCCTATGCGGAGACGGATCGGATCCGCGAGGATATCAAAGAGATTGTACCGACGTATCAAGGCATAAAATAAGGAAAAGTTATGAAGAAGACAACGAAAAAAGTGTTATACGGTATGATAGCACTGTCCGGTGCTACCGTGGCCGGAGTGAAAATCGCAACAGGAATGCAGAAAAAGCAATGCAGAGAGGATGCGAAGAACCCCTATGAGGGGAAGAAAGTCATCTTCGTGGAAGATGAAGAAGACCCTGAAAATGCGGACGGTGTCAAGGGACATTTAGAGCCTGTAGGAGACACCGCCTATCAGCCCTCTCTTTATAACAGGTATATCAAGAGAGGATTGGATATTGTATTGTCCTTTGGCGGTATCGTAGCATTGTCACCTGTGCTGCTTGGAATTGCTGCGGCAATCAAAATCGATGATCCCGGTCCGGTATTCTTCACCCAGAAGAGACTGGGGCAGAATAAGAAGTATTTCCGGGTATATAAGTTCCGCAGCATGAAGATGTCCACACCGCATGATACCCCTACGCATATGTTGGAGAATCCGGAGCAGTATATCACCAGAGTAGGAAAATTCCTGCGTGCACATTCACTGGATGAACTTCCGCAGTTGTTTAACGTATTGGATGGATCATTGTCTCTGGTAGGCCCCAGACCGGGGCTATGGAATCAGGATGTGCTGACTGCAGAGAGAGATAAATACGGAGTCAACGAATACAAGCCCGGTATCACGGGTTGGGCACAGATCAACGGAAGAGACTCTATCTCCATAGAGAAAAAGAGTGAACTGGACGGCTACGGAGTCCGGCATAGTTCGCTGCTGTTCGACTTGAAGTGCCTGCTCGGAACGGTGACGAAGGTCGGACATGATGATACTGTCGTAGAAGGTGGAACGGGAACCATGGCGAAAGTATATCGCAATTATACAGAGGGAAAGAATGACGAAGAACTGATCGGTAATATCGGTTTCGGAGAGCAGGTAACAGTAGACCGGACGGCGAAAAAGAAAGTATTGATCACCGGCGCAGGATCCTATATCGGACAATCCTTTCTCACCTATGCCAGGGAACATTATCCGGAGAATTTCGAAATAGACGAACTGGATATGATAGGGGATGACTGGAGAGAGCATGACTTCTCAAAGTATGATATCGTCTATCACGTAGCTGGAATCGCTCATGCGGATGTAGGAAATGTAACGGAAGAGACAAAAGAAAAATATTATGCGGTAAATACGGATCTTACGGTAGAGGTTGCCCGAAAAGCCAAGGCAGAACAGGTAAAAGAGTTCGTCTTCATGTCTTCCATGATCGTATATGGAGAATCAGCGCCCTATGGAAAGAAGAAAGTGATTGATGAGCACGCTGTACCTATGCCGGCGAACTTCTACGGAGACAGTAAGCTGCAGGCAGATGTGGCAGTGAGAGAACTGGCTGATGATAGTTTCAAGGTAATTGTTCTTAGACCGCCTATGATTTATGGAAGGGGAAGTAAAGGTAACTATCTGACACTAGCAAAATTGGCAAAAAAATTACCGGTATTCCCTGATGTAGACAATGAGAGATCTATGCTATATATTGAGAATCTGTGCGAATTCCTGTGTCAGATAATGTTAGTGGGAAATGCAAAACAAAATGCTACCGTGCTGATTCCACAGAATGCGGAATGGACCAATACCTCAATGATGGTAAAGGAAATATCAAAAGTTGATGGTAAAAATATTTTAGAACTGAAAGTCTTAAAGCCGGCAGTTGCTGTAGCAGGCAAGATTCCGGGAAAGATTAGCGGATTGACAAATAAGGCATTTGGGAACAGCTGTTATGCACATGAAACATCTAAATATGATAGAATAGATTATCAGAAAATAACTTTGCGTGACTCTATTAGTCGAATAGCAGAAAAGGACAGATAGTTATGGGAAAAAGACATAGAGCTTTGATGATAGCCTCTGTGGCTTCGATGATTGATCAGTTTAATATGCAAAATATACAAATTCTTTTAGAAAAAGGATTTGATGTCGATGTTGCCTGTAATTGCGAAAACGGAAATACTGTTTCAAATGACAGAATACAGGATATGATTGGAAGATTAGAAGAGATGGGAGTAAGAGTAAAACATCTTCCTATACCGAGAAAAATAACGGCCATTGGTGATATTATAAAATCTATTTTGGAACTTGGCAAAATGTTTAAAGAAAACGAATATACCTTAATGCATTGCCATTCTCCAATTGGATCAATCGTTGCAAGAACAGTTGCGAGAAAATATAGAAAAAGAGGTTTAAAAGTAATATATACTGCTCATGGATTCCATTTTTGCCATGGGGCACCTATTGTTAATTGGCTTTTATTTTATCCGATTGAAAGAATCTATTCAAGGATTACGGATGTCCTTATTACGATAAACAAAGAAGATTTTCAATTTGCAAAAAAACATTTAAAGACACGAGAAGTAAAGTATGTGCCGGGTGTAGGCGTAGATACTAAGAAATTTCAAAATATTTCGACGGATAGAAAAACGAAAAGATCAGAGTTAGGTATTAAAGATTCAGATTTTGTAATTATATCCGTGGGAGAACTTAGTAAAAGAAAAAATCATGAAACGATAGTACGTGCAATAGCGAGCCTGAAAAAAGATAATATTCACTATTTCATAGCCGGACAGGGGAGTAAGAGAGATTATTTAATAAGTCTTGCTAATGCGTTAAAGGTAAATTTGCATTTATTAGGATACAGAACAGATATAGCAGAATTATTAAACTGTGCCGACGTATATGCTTTTCCGTCATACAGGGAGGGACTGCCGGTTGCATTAATGGAAGCTATGGCATCAGGTCTACCTTGTATTGCAAGTAACATAAGGGGAAATACAGATTTAATTTTGTCTCAAAAGAATGGATATTTGTGTGATGCTAATAATGTAGAGGCATTTGCAACTGCAATAAAACGATTATACGAAGATGAATCGTTAATAATAGCAATGGGAGATAATAATCGGGTAGTTATACGAGACTATGATATAAAAGTAGTTTCAGCGATGATGTCGGAGATATATGAATGTTATTGCTAAAAGATTATGAAGTATTTAGAACGTAAAATGCTTTGGGTAAGTATAGTACAGACATGACAATGTAAAGGGAATAGAGAATGTATGTTTAATTTTGGAAAAAGCAGTACTCCCTTGTGAAATGACAACTGTACATTATGCAGAGAATAACATATTTATCGTATTTTTTATTTAGAAAAAATAAAATTTTTAGATGTGAAAAATTCTAGCAGTTGAATGATATAAGAAAAAAGATTTTATCAAGGTTAATTATGAGCGAACCCAACATTTAACATGATTGTGGGTGAATGAAAATCATATTGTACTACATAATAAATTAGGAATATTATAAAATGTAGAGGGTGTATGATGAAAAAAGAGAATATATGTATTATACGAGCAAAACTGAAAGACGATTATGTTTATAATGCAATTAAGAAATATGGATTTGAAATTTATATTCCTTATAAAGATAAAAATATGCTGCTCAGGCTTATGCGTGAGATGTGGTATAAACTGAACCTTCCGAGAAAAGATTTGTGGTATAATAAAAAATTAAAACATTTGAAAGCTGGGATAATAATAGTATATGATCCGCTTATTAAGCCAGATTTAATGACGTGGTTAAGACAAAGATATGCTAACGCTAGAATTATTTTAGACTATGAAAATCGAGTTGATTCAACGATAAATCCTTGCTTGATTGATGAGAACGTTGAAAAGTGGTCATATGATAAGGATGATTGTTGCCGGTATAATATGAAATATGTTCCTCCAGCATATTTTGATATTTATGGATTTGATTCAAGACAGGGTGAAAAAAAATATGATGTCCTTTACTTGGGAAGAGACAAAGGGAGACTAAAGGAAATTTTGGCATATCAAAATGTGTTTGAATCAAAGGGTCTAACGACATATTTTCATATATGTGCGGATCGGTCTTACATGACATATAAGAATAAAAATTATAAATCCGTAATGACATATGAAGAATACTTAAAAATTTTGAACAATAGTAGAGCAATATTAAATATTGCAAGACATGGCCAAAATTCTATTACACAAAGAGAGATGGAGGCCATTTTCTTTAATATAAAATGTATTACTACAAATAAAGGAATAAAAAATTTTGAACAATACCATAGAAGCAGATATTTTATCCTTGGGGAAGATGATATCTTGACCATAAACGATTTCATTGAGTCTGAATTTATGCCGGTTGACACTCTCACTTTGAATAAATATTCATATGAATGTGTTCTTGAGCAATTATTGAAAGATGGTAAAAGATAAATAAAGAATGCATTAACAAAGACCTGATGCTCATCATTAACTATAGTTATGTGACTAAATAGAAAATCAAAGAGGAAAGAGCCATATGGCGTACATGATACAGTAAGAAAGAACTTAATAACATAGATAAAGAATAAGAAGGTTACATGATAAGATAGTGAAATGTAAAAACATATAGTAGAAATTATAAAGAGCAGTGCAGAGTCTATATTTGAGAGTTGCAGTCATAAGCAACAAGAATCTTCGGTGAGATTATCAAGCAATTGCTTGAGATAACGGTTTTAAGCTTTGACAATATCCAATAGGAGGAACAGATAATAATATGGTAGCTATTTCGCTTATTGTTTTTTTGGGTATATTGAGTATTCTAAAGCCAAAGTCAAAGGCAATATTTAATTTGATTCTTTTATATATGTGGATATTCTATGCATTTAATACATACTCGGGAGATTATATAAGCTATGAATATGTCTATTCATTAATTCAGAGTGATTTGGCATGGTTTGTACATTTTGAGCCATTATTTAGTCTTATGATGACAGTATGTATAATGTTAGGGCTACCGTTTACAGGCTTTCAAATTGTATTGGCTACATTTTATATGGTTATGGTCAAAAAAAACATAGAATACTATACAGATTATTTGGCAGTGACAGCATCTTTGTTTATGCTTTTTCCGTTTATGTGGGCAGCATCTGTATTAAGAGCCGGAGTTGCAGGATTGATAGTGATTTGGGGTTTTAAATATCTCTTGAGTGAGGAAAAGAATGCAGTGGCAAAATATGTTGCGTGGGTAGTTGTGGCAACAATGTTTCATACATCTTCAATTTTTTTCATAGTTTTTGTTTTTGCTAGAAGAAACAAACCTCAAAATCTTTTTATTGTAACGTGTTTAACTAGTCTTATTGTTGGCGCAGCATATAGGACTGGATTGATTTATTGGATATTTAGTCAGCTTACAAGTAATTACAAAGTATTGCAGTGGCTGAATGTTAAACAATCAGCTATGAATTTGAAGGGCATTGTTGCCGAGTTTATAGTATTATTGTGCGTTATATTTGTATCGCGCATGGTATACAAACAATGGTTGCTTGTAAACAGAGAAGAGAATATTGTGGGTGTTAAAGACACTAGAATAGAATTTGCACAGTTGGTTTATAAGTGCAATGAACTTATATTAGTGTTGACACCATTATTTTTGATTTCGGATGTTTGGATTAGAATGCTTTGGGAGATATTTCCTCTTACTATTTTTACATCTGTAAATTTGAGTGGAGTTTTAAAAGAAAAAAGGACTGTACGACGTGGGACAATGCCGCTTGTTTTATTAGTTCTTGTTGCAGTTGAAATAATGATAGTCATTTATACCAATTTGCCTTATAGAGGAACGGAAATAGACGTTGTAATGATGTTTTATAATAATTCGATTTTAGGGATGCTATCTATTTGAAATGAGTGAGAGGTTGTATGAATAAAATTTCAAAGAAACAGTTTTTTGAAGGTGCTTTTTGGAAAATAATAGAGACAGTGGCTGCTAAGGGAGTTTCGTTTATTGTGTCTTTGGTTTTGGCTAGAATATTAACACCAGGGGATTACGGAATTATTGCTATAACCACGATATTTACTAGCCTTTCTGACACCCTAATAGATGGAGGCTTTAGCACGACATTAATAAGGAAAAAGGATGTTGACAAGCTTGATTTTAGTTGTGTTTTTTTGTCAAGCTTTTCAATCGCAGTAGTTCTTTATGCCTTGATGTTTTTAGGAGCTCCATTAATAGCCGTGTATTATAAAGAACCATTGTTGAAAGATGTCTTACGAGTAATTGGACTGACGCTGTTTCTACAGGCCTTTTCATCGACAAGGAATGCAGCTGTCCATAGGGAGATGCGTTTTAAACTTCTCTTTTATTGCAATATGATAGCTAGTGGTATTTCTGGTATCGCTGGAATCGTGGCGGCTGAAGTTGGATTGGGTGTATGGGCGTTGGTAATCCAACAATTATCTCAGCAAGCGATTGCAACTATTTTATTACTTGTCAAACTTCACTGGAAATTTGAATGGAAATTTGATATTAAGAGATTCAAGGAGATATTTAAATTTAGCATTGGTGTAATGGGAGGCTCTTTGCTTAGTTATGCTGGGTCAAATATATATAACTTGGTGATTGGAAAAAAATATTCAGTTACAGATCTTGGATATTCCGATAAAGGCGGACAGCTGCCTATGCAGGTATCGTTGTATACGTTTAGCGCAATGTCTAGTGTATTACTGCCAACTCTATCTTCATATCAAGATGAAAGAGAACTATTTAAACGCATTATGCAAAAAGTAACTTCAATGACTGCATTTATTGTGTTTCCTTTGATGTTTGGAATGGCGGTAACAGCTAATGAAATAATTGTACTTTTGTTAACGGAGAAATGGTTGCCTTCGGTGAAAATTATGCAGTATTCATGCCTATATTACATGGCAACTCCTTTTCTGTTAATTAATGTACAGATATTTTATGCATTGGGACATGGTTTTTTGCGAGTAAAGACAGAGATAATAAGACTGAGCCTATTGATTAGCGGATTATTAATTTTTGCATTTGGTTTGCATTGTACAATTAGTCAGTTGGCTTTGGTTAATGCTGTAATAGCTGTAATTATGTCTTGGGTGACATTTTGGGAAGTTAGAAAAATTACCGCATATAAATTTGGCGAGGTAGTTAAGGATATAAGTAAACCATGTTTATGCTCTTTCATAATGGCTGGATTAGTGGATTCTTTAAATAGGACACTGCTAAAAGGAAGGGTAGACAATACATTAATTAGGTTGTTAATATGTGTAAGTATTGGAATTGTAGTGTATACTGTTTTATCGATTTGTTGTCGCAGTGAAGGCTATTTAGAGATGAAAAAAATGTTGGAGTCGAGGAGAAGAAAAAAGTATGAGTAATATTGCATTTTTATATGAACGCGATATGCCGACAGTTAGTATAACACGGGAATGCATGAATTACTTGGCAACATTGGGTGTTTTTGATGATACCTTTTGCCGTGTGCAAGATTTTTCTATCAATGAATTTAATAAAGCAGATGTACTTTTTTTTATACGCCCTAATGATATGATTTCGGTTGAACTGGCTATGCAAGCCCAAAAAACTGGACGGCTTGTGGTTGTAATGTATGACGATGATCTTCTTAACTTGCCAAAGAATATACCGTTTGCACCGTGGCGAAAGAAAAATATGATTAAAATCCTGGAGATTGCGGATGTTTTAGTTTCATCCTCGCAATATTTGCTAAATAGTTATCAGAGTATGTTCAACATAAAGAGACTAGGAAAAGTTGATACAATTGTCAATGAAAGGGACATCTTTGACTTTACCCCACGAAAAAAAGAGCAGGTAAAGATTGTTTATGCAGCTGGCCCCAAACATGTAGAACTATTCAACAGATTTATATTACCGATACTTCCCCGATTGTGTCAAAGATATGGGAAGAAGTTATCGCTTACATGCGTTGGACTATATCCAAACTTGGAAGCATTTAAAGACGACATAGATATAGAAATAGTTGAGAGTATGCCTTTAGCTGAGTATAGAAAATATATGAAAGACCAGCAATTTGATTTGGGATTGGCACCTTTAGTTACTAATAATTTTACAAAATGCAAATATTTCAATAAGTATTTAGAATATACTCTTGTGGGTATTCCAGGTATATATTCTGAGACAGAACCATATACGTATGTAATTAACAATAAAGTAAATGGATTTTTGGCTAAGGATACGACAGACGATTGGTTTACAACAATATGTGAGGCCATTGATGATGAAACATTAAGAAAAAAATGTATACAAAATGCGATAAATCATGTGAAACATAATTTTACGGCTGAAGAGATTGGTAATAATTTAGTGCATGACATACCTGAATTAAAGGAGGGAGTGAAAAACAAAAAAACTCAAAAAAAACTTTATTCAAAACGATATTTATACATAGTCAGTAGAATTGCAGATTATGTATATCTCTCGTATTTCTATATTAAGCATTCTGGAATCAGAGGATTTACGGAGAATGCAATGATTCATATCAAGGAAAGAAGAAATTTTAAGTGATACAGCGTGACAATTTTACTTTTTCAGACTGACACGTGCTCGTGTACAGGATACCAGAATAGTTCCAGAGGAATTCGTTTGGAGGATTCGGCTTTCTAGTACTGCAGTAGTGGCGTAGCTTTTCGGTTTTTCGGCTCAAGTAAGTAGACTCACATGTGACTTTTGGCGCGGAAACTACGACCATTACGGATTACTTCAAAAGGAGATTCACCTGCATGGAGCAGAGAGGATGCATTCAGTACCTTAAGAAGCTCTTTATATAGGATGTTTAGGTGGACTTCTGTGGCATGCATTAACCAGTAGGACATGGTGTTTACCTTGAAATTAAAGCTGCTACTCTTGTGGCGGCGTGACTGTCTTTACAAAGGAAGATGATTATGGATCTTCCCACAGATAATGGAGACTACCAGAGAAAGAGTGGTATGTTGTCGCAGATAAAATTGCGAATAGTTGGGGCAATTATTTAATGAATGTGTGAGATGATAAGCATATAGGGTGGCAATTTACAAACTGGCAATGGAATTAATGATTGTTTCCAGTTTGTGATAGAATTTTTGTTAAAAAGTGTATAGAAAAATAGAGGATATAAGAATGGTTTTTTCAAGTTCGACTTTTATTTTTATGTTTTTACCAATTGTTCTTATTGGCTATTATTTGATTAATCCCCAATATAGAAATATTTTTCTTTTGATAGTAAGTCTTGGCTTTTATGCTTTTACAGAACCTAGATTTGTCTTGATATTGATTCTTTCTATTGTAATAAATTATACAGTAGGCGTTACAATAGATAGGATAGAGTCTGCTATTGCAAAAAAGATTATATTATTGTGTGGAATAATAATAGACTTGCTTATTTTATGTGTATTTAAATATACAAATTTTTTGACTATAAATATTCATCGCATTTGGGCATCTATGAAAATAGCGAATATAGCACTGCCAGTTGGAATTTCTTTTTTTACATTTCAAGAGATATCGTATATTGTTGATGTGTATCGTGGAGAAGAAGTTCAAAATAATCCGCTTAATCTTGGATTATATATATCTTTTTTCCACAATTAATTGCTGGACCGATTGTTAGATATAAGATGATTGCGCAAGAAATTAATCAGCGTGAACATTCCTGGAATGAATTTTCTGAAGGGATAGTTATCTTCATTTGTGGCTTTGCAAAAAAAATTATTTTGTCAAATAACATGTCAATTATTGCAGACAAGGCTTTTGCAGGAGATTTGAGTAACCAATCAATAGCGTTCGCATGGCTTGGAGCCTTTGCTTACACATATCAAATATATTTTGATTTCTCTGGTTATTCGGATATGGCAATAGGCTTGGGGAGAATGTTTGGATTTCATTTTCCGCAAAATTTCAATTACCCCTATGCGTCAAAAAATATCACGGATTTTTGGCGAAGATGGCATATTTCCTTAGGAACATGGTTCCGAGATTATATCTATATTCCTCTTGGTGGTTCTCGAAAAGGGGATAAAAAAACAATTCGTAATTTATTAGTCGTATGGCTTTTGACTGGACTATGGCACGGAGCAGGGTGGACATTTATTATATGGGGGCTGTCACATTTTGTTATGCTTGTTATGGAAAAATATGTTATACATCCTAGTGAGTTCAAAAAGAATTGGATTTCACAAATTTACAGATTTATAATTTTCATTTTTGTCACTATTTGTTGGGTTATATTTCGTTCTGAAGGTATGACATGTGCTATAAAATATTTAAAAGCTATGTTTGGTTTATGCCATAATCAATGGATAGATAGTAGTGGTAGGTGGTATTCTAAAGAGTATGCTAGTTTATTTTTGCTTTCTATTTTGCTGTCTGTACCCTTTGTTCGAAATTTGATAAGTACAGTAAAAACTAGAATTAATCCGATATTATGTGAAGTAATTAGAGTATTTGTTTACACTAGCCTGTTTGTAGTAAGCATTTCATATCTTGTGATTGGAGCACATAATCCATTCATTTATTTTAATTTCTAAGTGAAAAAATGATATAAAGTATGGAAAGAAAGTGGAGTATGAAGATAAAACAATCAGGAATAAGACAGATAGGTAATTCATTTCTTGCAATTATATTCTTGGGAGGCATCTTGTATATTGGAATCAAGGTAATGCCAGGGCAAATGATAGCAATAAAGAATGCAGTAGAAACAAATACATTCACAAGTGAATTTGTTGAGAATATAGAAACACAGTTGAATGAAAATTTCCCTGAAAAAGCAAGCTTTGTTGATATAAATGGTATTGCTCATAGAATTCTTTTACAGAGAGAAATGAATGATGTTGTGTTATTAAATAATGGGCAAGAGTACATGTTGGCTGAGAATCGGAGTAATGCTGAAATTATTGCAAATGTACGTAGGGTAAAGTTTTTGTAGGAAAAGTTAATAGAAAAAAAGAAAGAAAGCACCG
>ENA-ORSC01000111-ORSC01000111.1-human-gut-metagenome-genome-assembly--contig:-NODE-111-length-66029-cov-49.820187_pt1 | contig 66029 bp, 78 predicted proteins | sample MGYA00242178_ERZ509140 | MGnify/ENA primary metagenome ERZ509140 (study PRJEB26280, sample SAMEA2338681) | human gut metagenome | biome: human gut; feature: human-associated habitat; material: faeces... | reverse complement strand
TATCTGATATATAATCACATAATTTATCTGGATGTCCTTCTGTTACACTTTCTGAACTAAAATAATACTTTTTCATATTAATACCCCTCTTTATAATTTTTTTATTACAAGCTTTAAGCACAAAGATATAGTCACCATGCTTTAATGGTGACTATACTAAACATTTATATAAAATTTCTTCTAAATTACTTGTGTCAACTACCGATTCTATACATGCATCTAACATATTTTTAGGAGTAGTTTTAGTTAAATCTAATTCGTAGCCATTCCAAGCAGCGAGTTCCCTTATAAACTCTCTTATTGCTCTACCATTACCTTCTCTAAATGGGTGCAAAACATTTAATTCTGCCATATAATATGCTAGTTTCTTCGATAATTCTTCCTTTGATAATCCTTGTAAATAATTTTCTTCTTTTAATTTATCCAATAATTTTATTAATTCTTGTTCTATATATTCCCATTCTGCAAATCTAAAGTTACCTTTTGCAATATTTTCACTTCTAAACAATCCTGCAAAATCATATATATCCTCGAATAGGAATTTATGAATTCCTACAAAATGATGAATATCAAAATTTCCTGTTATCTCTTTTTGTCTTAATATAAATAATTTTGCTAAAACTATTTTTCTTTCATAATCATATAATTTTTCTTTATCTTTTATATTTAATTTATTTTTTAGTATATCTGTATTTTCATAACAGTATATAGAATTCCTAGCTTCATATAGATCATACATAAAACCAGCCCCTTATAAAGACATTTTCTTTATTTTATTTATCATATCCTGTTCTGTTATTTTTTGTTCCTGATAATCTCTTAATAAAGATATGTCCTCTTCTGTTACATACATATCTTCTATAGCTAAATCTTGTTTTAAATTTTCTATATCAAATTTAAATTTTTTCTCATTAAACATATCTTTTCTCCTTACACCATACTACCTTTTTATTATACCACATTTTGGCGAAAATATCAATATTTTTTAGCTTTAACCGCTCCTATCCAAAGATGATAATAGCATATATTATGTTGCTTAATTCAAATAAGAAAAGACTGTAAAAACTACAGTCTATTTTCTATTAAATCCTATGTATTTTGATTTTCTAGAGAATGCTAAAATTGCTTCGAATATTGGTCCTAATATCCATAATCCAAAACCAAATCCAATTCCTTTTCCAAACCCTTCTGCTAATGTAAATTTAGTATAAATATTTATAATTATTAATGCAAACCAACCTACTACTGGTACTAGTAATAACAATAATACCCATGGTGATACATCACATATCTTATACATAACAACATCTCTATATATTGGTATTAGCGCTGCCCAACCATGTTTTCCAGCTTTTTTATAAATTCTCCATCTAACAATAATATTATAAATTATAAGTACAACAATTATCCACATTATAGTCTTTACTACTGTAAAAGCCATTATTAGATTAACTCCTAAAGATATTTTATCTGTTGTACTCATATCTTGCTGAATGTTATTTAATATTTCTGTTGGTGTTGCTCCATCTTCTAATTGTTGTTGTATTTCATCTATATTAATATCTTCTGAAAGAATCTTATTTAATTGTTTAGCATCAACAGATCTTAACACACTAGTTCCAGAATCTATAACATTTTCACTTATTCCTTGTTCTGTTAACAATTCTTTATTTTCTTCGATTGCTGTTGCAATTTCTTCATTACTATATTTTTCACTTAAATCTTTATATGCTTGTAAAACATCATAAATATCTACATTACCTTCTGAACTTGACTGTATTAAATCTTTTATATCATCTAAATTATTAACATCTATTGTATTATCTGCTTTTGTAAATGTCATACATAAACTTATTACTATAAATAAAATTATACTTGTAATTATCTTTCTTTTCATTTGCTTATTCCTTTCTTTACTATTCTTCGTTTACATCTAAAATTGAAAATAACTCATCATTATTTAGTTCTTTTATATTAATAACAACCGAAATTCCAACTACATTTCCACCTAATTTTTCTATCTCTTTTTTTAATGTTTGAACTGTATTTCCTGTTGCATAAATATCATCTATAATATAAAAATTCTTATCTTTATATTCCTCATTATTTATTAACTTAGGTAATTCCAATTCATCTTTACCATATTCTTTAACATACTCAAATGTAGTTTGAACTGTAGTAGGAGGTAATTTTCCTTTTTTTCTTACTGGAATAAAACCAAGTTTCATTTTTTCTGCTACCGGACATCCAAAGAAAAATCCTCTGGATTCTGGTGATACAATATATTGTACGTTTTTATTACTAATTTCTTTTACAAAAATATTAGTAATTTCTTTATAAATTTCTGCATCTAGCAATAATGGTACTATATCTAAATACTCCATTCCTTTTATAGGAAAATCTTTTTCAGTTCTTATACAATTATCGTTTTCTAAAAGATTTTTTAATATTTTCATCACATCACTTCTTTCCAAAAAAGATAATCTATACAAATATAATTAAACTATATTTTTTATTTTTTCGCAATAGTTTTACATTTTATTTAATAATTCTTTAATAAATTTCCATATCTTTTTGGTAGAACTTATAGAAAGTCTTTCACTTGGGCTGTGTACGTCAAATGTGTTTGGTCCTATACACACATATTCACAGTTCGGTTTTTTATTTATAAAAAATCCTCCTTCTACTACTCCTTGTGATACAATCTCTTCCAACTCTTCATTATAAAGCTCTTTATATACCTTTTCACATTCACTTGCTAAAGTATTTTTTTCTCTCTTTGGTACACCTTTTAAGGTTTGATTCCATACTATTTCTATGTCATATTTTTTTATTAAACTTTCTAAATTTTCTAAGTATTCTTTTTCGAATGCTGGTACATTACTTCTTTCTGAAAATTCTATCTCTATATCATTTTCATTTGTTTTTACCTTTGCCATATTACCTGATTGTAATACATTTCCTTTCTTATCTTTCTTTATGGCTCCATTTTGAAATTCTTTAATAAAATCTATTATTTTATTGCTATTTTCTTTATTTATTACCTCTATAATTTCTAAATCCTTATTTAATTCTATTTTTACTTCTTTTCCATAAAATTCTTTTTGTTTAGTTATTTCTTTTGTTATAATTTCTTCTGCATTTTTGTTTTCTGTAACAAATTTAACTGACATCTCTCTTGGAATAACATTCACCCTGCTTCCACCCGTTATATTTGCTATTTGTACATCTTCCAATTTTTTTAATATCTCTATTGCTAATTTTATCGGATTTCCTCTTGTTTCATCCCCTATATTTCCACCAGAGTGACCTCCTTTAAAATTATCATATACTAATTCGAAACCTGGCTTAGCTGTTTTTTCTCTTGTAAAATTTACTTTTCCTTTCCATTCATTACATTCTGCTGAACTAATTAAAATTTTTCCTTCTTTTCCATTATCTAACGAAATTATTCTATTACTTTCTATGTTAGCTAAATCTAAATTTATCGCACCTAACATTGTTGTTTCCTCTTCTGAAGTAAAAATACATTCTAATTTAGGTGCTTTTATCTTTTCACAATCCAACACAGCTAATATAATTGCAACACCTATTCCGTTGTCTGCTCCAAGTGTTGTTCCCCTTGCTTTTATAAAATCCCCGTCTACATATAACTCTAGACCATCTTTAGAGAAGTCATGATTACTTTCAGGTAGCTTTTCACAAATCATATCTGTATGTGCTTGCAATGCAATAGCAGGACTGTTTTCTTTACCTGGTGTAGCATTCTTTTTTATTATTATATTTCTATAGTTATCAGTGTAATATTCCAACTTTCTCTCTATAGCAAATTTTTTTATATATTCAACAATTTTATCTTCTTTTCCTGATTTTCTTGGAATTTTGCTTATCTCTTCAAAGTATCTCATTACCTTACATGGTTTTATTTCTTCTAACATAAATACCTCCTCTATTTTAAATATCTTTTTAAAAACTCTTTCGTTCTTTCTTTTTTAGGGTTATCTATTACTTCTTCTGGTTTGCCTTGTTCAATAATTTCTCCGTTACTCATAAAGATAACTCTATCTGCAATTTCTCGTGCAAAACTTATTTCGTGTGTAACAATAACCATCGTTCTCTTTTCACTTGCAAGTTGTTTTACAACTTTTAAAACCTCTCCTACCAATTCTGGATCAAGTGCACTAGTAGGTTCATCCATAAAAATTATTTTTGGATTTATCGCAAGTGTTCTTGCAATAGAAGCTCTTTGTTGCTCTCCACCTGATAAATTACATGGGTATTGGTTTATTTTTGCTTCTAGACCCATTCTCGTTAAAATTTTGATGCCTTCCTTTTCAGCTTTCTCCTTAGATTTTTTTAAAACATGTATCATTGCTTCAGTTACATTTTCTAGAACAGATAAATGAGGAAATAAATTAAAATTTTGAAATACCATTCCACATTCTAAATTCATTCTATTTAACGTTTCTTTAGCTGTATATATAACCTTGTTTTTCTTTTTATTATACTTTTTAGGCAGATTATTAGTTGTTTTAACTTCTTCTGTCATAGGTTCGCCACATATTTTTATGTTTCCACCATCTATTTTTTCCAATTGGTTTATGCATCTTAACACTGTAGATTTACCAGAGCCAGAAGAGCCAATTATTGCTAATACTTCACCTTTATTTACAGAAAAAGAAACATTTTTTACTGCATAGTTCTCTCCAAATCTTTTTACCAAATTTTCGATTTCTAATATATTATTCATTCTTCTCGCTCCTTTCTTAAGTTATAGTGTAATAACTATATTTTTTCTCAGCCTTATTAAATGCATAAGTAATTATTGTACATAAGACTAAATACATTAATCCCGCCACACATAATGGCAAAATAGAAAATTGATAACTTGCTTGTTTTTGCGCCAATGCAAAAATTTCTGTAATTCCTATTATTTGTGCTAATGAAGTAGTTTTAATTAATGATATTACTTCATTTGACATAGCTGGTAATATTCTTTTTACAATCTGTGGAAGTAATATTCTAAAAAAAGTTTGTGTTTTGCTAAATCCTAATGTAAAAGCCGCTTCTTTTTGTCCTTTGGGGATACTTAAAATTCCACTTCTAAATATTTCTGCAAAATATGCTGCATAGTTTACTACAAAAGCAATTATTATTGCTACAAACCTGTCATAGGTTACCTTAAACAAATAATATGGTGCAAAATATATAAAAATTATTTGTAACATCATTGGTGTTCCTCTAATAATTAATATATATATTTTTATTAGTGTTTTAACTATTCTATTTTTTGAATTTCTGGCAACTGCAACTAGTATTCCTGCAGGAATTCCTAAAACTAATGTAAGTAAAAAAATTAGTAGAGTTGTTCCCAATCCTTCTGATAAAATCTTTAATAAATTTAAAAAGTTTTCCATATTTTCCTCCTCGGGATTTTGGGACGTTCTTAAAATCCCTCTTTTATTTTTTAATTAATTAAATTTCTAAATAAGAAAAAAAGTACCGTCCCAAAAATCCTAAGCTGTTAAATCTGCTCCAAGCCATTTTTCTGATAATTCTTTTAATTTTCCTTCCGCTTTTAATTCATTTAATGCATTTTCTACTTTATCCTTTAAAGCTGTATTTCCTTTTTTAAATGCTATAACCATTCCTTTTGATTCTTCACCTATTCCAATAGCATCAAATGTTTTAAAATCCTTGTCTTGATTTTGTATAATATAATTTCCGGAAATTTGACTCATATATACTGCATCTATATTTCCTGTTTCTAAATCCATAAGGGCTGTTAAATAATCTGTATATCCTATTACTTCGTCTAACTCCTTACCATATTCAGATTCATTTAATCTCTTTTCTTGTACAGAACCACTCTGAACACCAATCTTTTTACCTTTTAATTCATCTTGATTTGTATAACTTGAACTACCTTTTACAACAAACATTGATTTATCTTTAACATATGGATTGCTTAATGTCATTGCTTCATTTCTTTCTTCTGTATATCCAAATCCATTCCATATACAATCAATATTTCCTGAATCAAGTTCTTGTTCTTTAGCTGCCCAAGATATAGTTTGAACTTCCAATTTCATCCCTAATTTATTACAAACCTCTTGAGCTAAATCTATGTCAAAACCTACTAATTCGTTATTTTCGTTTCTGTATCCCATTGGTGGAAAACTATCATCCATTCCCAATACAAATGTATTGTCCTCTTCTTTACTATTTTTGTTAAATGTAATTGCCACTCCTATAATTGCAATTACTAATATTACTCCTACAATAATTAAAATTTTTTTACTCATATCATTTACCTCCATTGTTAATTTAATAAGGTTTACACCTTTAGTTATTTTGAAGACCTTTTTGTTAAAATGTCGCGACCAATTTTAACAAATACGAAAAAAGACCTTAAAGATACATTCTTAGTACCTTTAAGGTCTTCTTAAACAATAAAGGCACAAGCAGTTAAAGCCTGTGCCTAATAGACACAAGCTTACCTGTGATGATGATTTAATCCTTTATTGTTTAATATATTTCTCATAAAAAGCTCTCCTTTTTTAATTGTGTAATAGTATACAATGTTTTTTTATGTTAGTCAATACTTTTTAATTATTTTTGTAAATTCTTGGAACTCTCCCACCTATCTGGCATAATATTTCATACGGTATTGTTTCTAAGTGGTTTGCTGTTTCTTTTATATGTTTATTGTCTTTTAACACTTCTACTTTATCATATAAATGTACTTCTTCATCAATCTCTACAAATAGCATATCCATACATACATTTCCAACAATTTTGTATTTTTTATTATTTATATACACATATCTTCCTGTATTTTTTCTAATTATTCCATCTGCATATCCCACAGGAATTACACCTATCTTTGTATCTTCTTCTGCCTTAAATATTCCGTTATATCCTACAACTTCGCCCTTTTTTAAATTATGAATTTGAACTACTTCACTAATTAATTTTACTGGTGATTCTAATTCAATTTTTTCGGAAAATCCATACATAATTATTCCTAATCTACACCCATTAGCTTCTTCTGGCTTTTTATAGTTTGTTAGTGCTTCACTTGCTGAAATATGAATAATTGGAACTTTGGAAATATCTATTTCTTTTAATAACTTCTCAAAAACTTCTATTTGCTTATTATAATCTGTTTCATTTGATGCATTATAGATATGTGTAAAAATTCCTTCTACATTTATATTGTTATTTATACACTTATCATATAAACCTTTTAAATTCTTATTTATTCCTAACCTATTCATTCCTGTATTTATCTTTATATGGGCTTTTAATCCATGTAAATTTTGAGCTAGTATTTCTTCTAAACAATCTTCTGAATGAATTGTTATTGTTATATTATATTCTATTGCTTCTTTAATGTGCTCTTTATTTATATGACCTAATACTAATATTGGAATACTTTTAAATTCTTTTCTTATTGCAATTGCCTCTTCTAACGTTGCCACTGCTAAATAGTTACATCTAGCATCAATTATTGTCTTTGTAACAGCTAAACTTTCATTATCTAAGCCATAACAATTAGCTTTTACAACTCCAAAATAATATTTATATGTCGGATAATTATTTATTATTGTTTTTAAATTATTTTTTATCTTGGCTAAATCAATTTCTAAATATGTATTTCTCGAAAAAGTCATACTTACACCTCTTTTATATTATTATATTCATAATTCTCTCCTTTTTGATAAATATATATTTAATATTTAAATTTGTCAAAATTAATTCATCATCCAAATCTTTTACTTAGTTTATAGACTATAATTTTGTCAATCTAAATAAAAATGGCAGGAAGCCTAATATAACTTTCCTGCCACTTTCATCTCTGTGTTAAGCAAAATATATAATCTCTGTTCTGTAAGTATGGCGCACACATGATGTTAGTGGTTATACCATACCACATTTTGAAAACTTTGCTTATTTTCTTAAGCTCCCTTATGTCTGTCTACCGTTTTCTAATCTCTTTTAATGTGTACATTTTTTCTACCTCCTGCCTTCTGGCTTATGTTAACAGAAATATTATACCATAATATATAATTAGATTTCAAATTCTTGTACTTCGCAATTATGTAAGCAATAATTAATAAGCTTACCATCTTCAGGAATTCCTTTAAAATAACAATTTATTGCTATACTTACACCACCATGTGTTACTAATAAAACATTTTTATCTTTATATTCTTCCTTTATTTTGTCTAAGAAATTTGAAATTCTACTGATAATTTCTTGAATTGTTTCTGCTCTTTGGTATCTTGGATGGGCATTATAATCCCAAAATTCATCAAATTTTATTTTTTCACCTTCAAATTCTCCAAAATTTCTTTCAATTATCTGATCATCAAATATAATTGGAATATTTCTTCCTTCGTTTATTATTTCTGCTGTTTTTTTAGCTCTCTTTAATGGTGAACAAATTATTAAATCTATATCTATATTCTTTAGTTCTTCTTTAGTTTGTTTTGCTTGCTTAATTCCGACTTCATTTAGTTCAATATCTGCTCTTCCCTGTGTTTTTCCTTGCACATTCCAATCTGTTTGTCCATGTCTTGTTACATAAATCTTCATTTTTTTCTCTCCTTTATAGTCAAACTTTACAAGTCAAATTATAGTTCATTTATAGTATTATGTAAAATACATAATACTCATTCAGGTATAACTAAAAATTATATTTTACTCCTCTTCCAAATTATCATTATAAAATTTATTTCTACAATATTTTTTAGCAAGTCCACCTTTGCTTGTTTCTCTATAATGGCTTCCTAAATCTTTTCCTGTTTCATACATTGTTTCGACAACTAAATCAAAGGAAATTTTACTATCTTTATATAAAAGTGATGCCATATTTGCTGAATCTATAGCTCTAATCGCTGCTACTGCATTTCTTTCTATACAAGGGATTTGCACATATCCATATATAGGATCACAAGTTAAGCCTAAATGGTGCTCCATTGCTATTTCTGCTGCACATTCAATAACATCTATTGAATAACCTTTTATATATGCATATGCGGCTGCCACCATTGAACAAGCAGTTCCAATCTCAGCTTGGCATCCACATTCTGCACCACTAATTGAAGCATTTGTCTTTACCAAATTTCCAATTAAGCCCGCAATGGCTAAACCTTCTAAAATTTTAGCTTCATTAACATTTTCTTGTTTATATAGATAATATAATACTGCTGGTAAAACCCCTGATGCACCACATGTTGGTGCTGTTACAATCATTCCTCCTGATGCATTTTGCTCACTTGTAGCATATGCATATGCTGTTAACAATCTAGTTCTTTTTAGTTCTGCAGTTTCTTTTTCTAATTCTTTACTATATAACGTTTTTGCTTTTTTTGGTATTTTTAATCTTCCTGGAATTAAGCCTTCTTGCTCTAAGCCCTCTTCTAATGTTTTTTTCATTGTCTGCCACACTGTTTTTAAATATTCACTTAAATCTTTATCTTCTTGTGTATATACATACTCTAATAATGAAATATTCTTTTCTTTACAGTTATTTTTTATATCGGTATATGTTGTAAAATCATAGATGTCTTTTTCTTCCTGGAAGTCCTCTCCTTCTATTTGTATACTTCCTCCACCTATTGAATAGGCTCTAAATTTGCCTAATTCTTCTTTATTTTTTAATGCTATTAAATCCATTGTATTTGGATGTTTTAGCTCTTTTGTTTCTTTATTAAAAATTATTTCTACATTACTTGGTTTTAAAGCTTCTAATATTATTTTATCAGTTAGATGTCCCTTCCCTGTAAAAGCTAATGAACCATATAATATTATCTGATATAAATCTGCAGTTGGGTATTTTTCTTTTAATAATAATGCTGCTTTTTTTGGTCCCATAGTATGTGAACTAGATGGACCATTTCCTATTTTATATAATTCTTTTATTGATTTCATACTTTCTCTCCTTTGCACAGTAAGTATAACATACTTTATATTTTTAGGCTATCCATATTTATTTTTCCTCTTATTTTACAAATTATGTTAAGTATAGTATAATTATATTTAGCACTTGAAAGGAGCAGTTGAACATGGAAAAAAGAGAAGAAATAATTCGGAGATTAACTGAATTTAAACAAGACCCTGAACTTAGGGCTTTTTGGCCACTATTTGATGAAATGCTTAGTACCATTGACATCGCAGAATTTGACCCTCAGCAATTTGACATAATATTTACGCAGTGTTTATACAACAACACCATTAATATGTTGGCGGAAGGAGCATATATCAATTCCGCTATGCATACTCCACAAAAAAAGTGGTACGAATATGAAGATTAATTCTCTTTTAAAGGCTGTACGATCTACATCTTACAGCCTTTAGTCTTTATATTTCAAAATAATATATTTTCTCATTATTAGCTAAAGTTTCTAAATATTTTGCTCCAAACTTTTCATAATAATTTTCTAATGTAGTTTTTAAATAAATTCTTTTAAATCCTCTTGATTTTGCCTCTTGCAAGATTGCATCATTTAAAATCTTTGAATACCCGTTTCCTCTATACTCTTTTTTTACAAACATAGTTGCATACCATGGTGATAAATCTTCTCTTTCCTCACAATCATGTTCAAATATAGATATAAAACCTATCAATTCATCATTATCAAGTAAAATTAATTTACAATAATTTTTATTGTCTAAGTTGTTTTTTATTTTTTCTATTTTTCTAAATATTTTTTGGTTAAATTCTGCTTGAGCATTACATGTTTTGCCCCATTCTTTTTGTGTTAGTGTTGCAACTTCTTTTAAATATTCTTGTTTATCTTTAACATTATATATTTTTAACATAAGTTCTCCTTTTCATATATTAAATTAATAAAATAATTTTATCAAAAACTAAAGTGGGAAAAATGTGGGAAAACAAAAAAATAAAAGCCAAGTCGTTTTTTATAATCAGCTTGGCTCTAGGATTTTGGCTCCTCTTGTTGGACTCGAACCAACGACCTATCGGTTAACAGCCGAGCGCTCTACCAACTGAGCTAAAGAGGAATATATATTACAATTTGTATTATATACTATTATATTTTTTCTTGCAAGATTTTATTCAAAAAAATTTTATTTTTTAATTTTTACAACATCTTTTATTAACGTTTTAGAAATATTGTCTGTTACTTCCGGAAATAAATAATATATAGAAGCTCCTAATTTTTCCTCTATTTCAGCTTGTACATTAAATATTCCTTGTAAGTTTTTTTCGGAAATATCTGTTATACCATATCTTAACATACTTTCCGTTCTTCTTCGTTCTATTGTGTTTATTCCACTTGCACTTCCCATATTATCTGCTATTTGCAAAATTTTATCATATATATTAAATCCATTTTTATTTATATAATCTGCAATAAAATCAATTTCATTTCTAGTAAGATTTGTATTTTTTTTAGTTAGGTTTGGTATTACTAAATTTCTAGCATAAAAAGTATGGGTTAAACACCCCCTAGCCTCTTCGTCATACCCCAAACATTTTAAATAATTATATCCTTCTATAATATGTCTTAATCCTACATGCTCTCTGGCTCTTCTTCCTATGTCATGTACTAATCCCAGTACATACGCTTTTTTTCCATCTAATTTTAATTGTTCAGCTAATCTCTCGGCAACTATTGCAACATTTACCGAATGCTTTATCCATAATTCTTTGTTGTTTCTTGGGGCCTCTTCTAGTAGTTTATATGCCTCTTCTATCGATAATTTATCCATTATATTTCCTCCATTTTTTTGATTATATATTATAAAATTTTTTTATGCAATTATATTTTTTAATTATTGTAATTACTAATTAATAATTGTATAATACATTTAAATTATATGGAGGTAATAATATGAATATTGGTTTTTATCCAGGAAGTTTTGACCCTTTCACAAATGGCCATTTACATGTAGTAAAATCTGCTAGCAAATTATTTGATAAAGTAATTATTGGTATTGGTATAAATTCTGTTAAAGATAGACGTTTTCCAAAAGAATTAATGGAAGATGCTATAAAAGATTGTTTAATAGAAGAAAATTTATCAAATGTTAATGTAATTTCATATGATAATTTATCAGTTGATGCAGCAATTTCTTGCAATTGTAATTATATTATAAGAGGCCTTAGAAATGATATGGACTATCATTATGAAGAAAATGTCGCTAAAATTAATGAAGAACTTTCAAATTTAGATACTATTTATATTAGATCTGGAAAATATGGTTTTATAAGTTCTACTATGATTATGGATCTTATAAATAATAATAGAGATATCTCTAGCTATGTGCCTAATTCTGTAATAAAAAAAATGAATTTAAAATCTTAAATATAGTAAAAAACTACTAAAAAAATAATTTTAGTAGTTTTCTTATTTTTATAATAAAATTGTTATACATCATAAAAATATGTAGTTTCCAAATCTGCTTCATGAGTTAATAAAGCTAATGGATATTTCTTATACGCTTGACCTAAAGTGTTATAAAGCTCTTTTGGCTCTGTAAATCCCATATGCCATCTAATACAATATTTTTCTTCTACAGTTAATTTTATATATTCACTAAGCATCATTACAGATTTCTCACCATGTCCATATGGTATTGTATCATCAATTGTATAATATGGTACCTTTTCCCATACTCCTAAACTATTTTTTGCATTTCTATAATCAACTTTATAAAAATTAGCTTTACAAATATCATGTAATAATCCAATTATTATTAAGCTGTCTTGTGATACATTTATTTCTACTGGACAATTTTTTACTTTTTCGCATAATAATTTATATACATTTAAGCTATGTTCTAAAAGTCCGCCTTCATAACTCCCATGAAATCTTGTACTTGCTGGAGCTTTAAAAAAGTCTGATTTTTCTATAAAGTTAATTAATTCATCCATTCCCTCTCTATTTACACTTCTTAATAACATTAAAAATTCTTCTTTCACTATTTATGTACCTCCATTTTTCATATATTACGTATTCTACCAAATTAAGATATTAGATGCAAGAGGAACGCCTTAATATGGCGTTCCTCTTCTAAGATAAACAACAACATTTTCCAATACAATTTTTTCAAGCTGCCATGGTATTCTGTACTTTTTAGAAATTGCTATTGAATTATATCCTGCCAGCAAATATCCGTTATCACTAATAACCAATGGGAATTTTATTCTTTTATATTTCCTATAAAATTCATCTTGTTTTTTGAATTGACTACCAAGCTGTATGTCTGGTGATATTGTACCTATTAAATCACCTGATATCTTCTTTGACGTCCATTCTTCTGGTAAATATGGAATAATACCTCTTCTCTTATCCGTATTTTCCCTCCGCATTTCGAGACGTCTCATAGCAATCTTTTTATTTAAATAATTCTTATCCGTTTGATTAGTGCATTCATTTAATTGCTTTTGTAGTGATAAGATTTCGAAAAATTGCTCTGATGTTAAATCCCCCTTTTGCTGATCATTACATGTATGACACGCTGGTCTTAAATTATTTACGATTGTTGGTCCCCCTATACTTGTTGGAATTAAATGATCTAATGTTATTTTTGCACGTGAATCGTTTTGTCTTCCCTTTCCTCTTCTACAAGGCTTACCACAATACCAACATTTATCTGTGCCATATACAGCATATGCAATTTCATACATTAAATCATAAAAACTATTTAGCCGATAGATATACAAAATGCCATTTTTCACCTCTCCCATATTGCCAAATACAACATTGTTTTTTGGAAGCTCTAAATTCATAACAGCAACTCCTTTCAACATTTTTTTACATATTATCATATAATATGCAATTTATCCAGGAGTATAATAGCATTTTATAAACTTTCTTCATCAATAAGAGGAATAAGATTTATAGCTGGCTCTTCATATGGATGTGCTTCCCTTAACTTTTTTAAAACTTGTTTTAGTATTTTTATGTCACATACTGTTTCTATTTTTTCCTCTTCCACAACTTCTAAGATTTCTTTTTCTCCTATATATGGATTAGCTTGATTATTTGGTATAAATGTTCCTTTAGTTATGCTATTTGATGTACAATATGTATAATCTCCAATAACTCCTGCTCCTGCATCACATATAGCTTTTCTCAACTCCTCTGCATTTTCTTTTGGAACAGTTACAGTTATTAGAGCTTTGTTTACTTCTATATTCATATTAAATTCCTTCCTTTTATTAATAAGTTATCTCCACTTTTCTCCGTTAATATATTTAGTTAATGCCATTATAAATGCATCTTCTGTTAAATCAATTCTTGAAATTTTATTATGTGTTAATAATTGAATTCCTCCACTATGGTTATGTCTTTCCTTGTCTTCTCCTAATACAGTATCCATAGCTTCACTTAAATTTGTATCTAATACTTTTTGTACTAAATTATCTGGAACTGGAAAAGAAGGACTTGCTCCATAACTCTCAAAACCTTTATTATCTTCGATTACAGCTATATTTGTAATCATCCATCTTCCCAATAAATCATTTATTCCACTTTCTATTCCTAAAAATAAATCTGCTGCAATATTATTATTTTTAGCATATTCTTTTAAATTTTTTACTCTATTTTTAGCTCCTATATATATTTCTTTATTAACTGGTTGATCTGGTACATCAGAATTTACAGGTATTCCTTCAATTTCAACATTGTTAAAATAATTTTCTAATGCTCTTTTTGCTCCTTCAATTTTACCTTGATTTTTCGTTGCAATTAAAACTTTCATATTATTCTCCTTTAGATATTATTATTAATTACTTCGCCCAATTCTTCATATTTATCAGTAAAAGAATGATCTGCACCTTTTATAATTTGAATATTACATTCTTTTATATTATTTTTTAAATATTCTTTTACTATTTCTATATCTTGTGTTAATACACATTCATCCATATCTCCAAATACGACTAAAACTGGAACCTTGATGTTGTTTAATTCTTTACTTTTACTATTTACTCCTTCACGATATCTAATAAAATCTGTTTCTGTATTTGGTAAAAAGTCATAATAATATGTTCCTGCTGAGATTTTTCCATTACCATTTAAAGAAAAATTAAGCATTTGTCTTGGTTTACCTTCTTTAACTAATTTAGCTGATTCTGTTTTTAAATTATCATATTCCTCTTCTGATAAATATTTTTTACATTCCTCTTGTATATCACAAGGACCTAATAATACGAGTTTTTTTATAAATTCATCTTTTTTATTATTATAATAATAAATCACTTTATTACAGCCATAACTATGTCCTTGTAATATTATTTCATCATAATTTTTCTCTTTTACAAAATTTATTGCACCTTCTATATCTAATAAACAGTCTTTAAATCTTTCATGACAACCACCTATGACTTTAAATTCATTTCCTTGTAATAACTCTGCAACAAAATTAGTTCCTCTATTATTAAAAGTCAATAAACTAATTCCTTTCTTTGTATATGTTTTAGCTAGAATATCTATAAAACGATTTTCATAAAAATTTCCGCATAGACCATGAACTTCGATAACTATTGTATTAGTTCTTGTTTCTGGTTCGTATATAATTCCTGGCATCTCTATTCCATCAATAGAATTCATTCTTACTAACTCTTGTTTCACTAATACCAGCCTCCATAAATTTATAGCAATATTTGTTTGCTAATTATATTTTCAGTAATTATATATCATTACTTGGCAAATTACTAGCGTCTAAAAATAAAAAGCTATACTTACTTTATATTTACTCTTTTATAAAGACAAAAAAAACTGATAAGAATATAACTTATCAGTTTTTTGGCTCCTCTTGCCTTGCAGCCACACTTTATTTTCGTTTGTATTTCAATAGTTTGCAGCTTTAGTATTTTTTTGTAACCCCGTTACAATTTATCCACACATATAGATAAATTCCTTTTCAAAATTACTCATATTCCTTGAAAGCATCTCATTGGTTTTGTTCATATATTCGGTGTACTTTTGTAACTCTCTTTGTTTTACATATTCATAAATCATTCCATACCTATCAATTGTTGTTTTTATACTCTTATGTCCTAAAATAACCTGTAGAATATGAATCTCTATTCCAGCTTCTATGCAACGAGTAGCAAAAGTGTGTCGCAACATATGAAAATGAACATCACTCGTTTTTAATGAGCAATAATACACTCCGTTTACCTTACTATGTTTTTTATGAGAAGTTTCAATTACTCTAATACCAGCATTTTTACAAATTGTTTTAAATGCTGAATTTACCTGATTCGGTATATATAACTCTCCATCAGTACGAATAAATATCACACCATATTTATTCGGCATTGATTCTCCAATAGCTCGTAGTAATACTTCTCTTGATAATTTCGTTAAGTGTATTATTCTTGTGCCACATTCTGTTTTTGTTGTTTCACCAACTATACATTTACCGTGCTTATTTTGTGTCAATGTTCTTACAACCTTAATTACTCCAAATTCTCCTTCATCCCATTGTATGTCTTTCGGCATTAAGGTCAATATTTCTCCAATTCTCATACCGAGTATAAAGTGCTAACAGAATAATATTTTTATACTGCGACCAATTATGTTTTAAGTAATTCGTTAGTAGATACTCTTCCTTTCTGGATAACGCATCTACTTTAATCGAAGTCTTAAAGCTCTTCGGTCTTGTTATAGGTTCTTCACCAACAAAGAAATCCTCTGTTATAATATTCTTTTTTAACGCCAATGCAAAAACTCTTTTTACTTCTCGAAATTCCTTCTTTAATGTTTCATCTGCTTTTGTTCTTTCGTTTTGTAAAAAGTCTTCTATTTGCTTCTTAGTAACTTTCTTTATTGAGATATTAGCAAACTTGTATGTTCCAATAGTTTTAATTGTTTGTTGCAGCCTTACATAAGAACTTGATTTTATATCACCGTTTTTATATCTTTTTTCTTCATATTGGGTTGCCAGACTTACTATTGAATATTCATTGTTTTTTGCCATTACTTTTTTTAAGCCGTGTTCTGTAATATCTTCAATAAAATCTACAAGTTTTTTATACGCTTCCTCAAATGTTTTGCCTACAAATTGTTTTCTTATATTTTCGCCGTTTATTGTTTTTTCCTAAATTCAATGGTTCGATACAATACCTTGTGTAAATGTAGAATTTATCACAATGTTCCTTATCTGAACACTTCTCACAATCACCGACAGCGTTTCATTGTATATAGTGTCCTTCGATTAAGACACAATTTTCTATTAGTACAATTTTGACAAGTTGGACACATTGGCATATTAGATGTGTTTCTTTTATTTTTAGTTATGTACTCGTGAACTGAATAATCTTTTCCTTCAATAAGTTTTTTCATATATTCCTCCTAACAAAGGAATATTGTTTCTACTTATCTAATAACGATTTTCATATAGTGTTAATTTTTAGCTCTTAGCTCAGACAATATATGTCTTTCCTGTAGGTATTGGATCAAGGCATTTTCTTCAACACACCATTCTCTTCCGTACTTTTATTGCAGGAAATTCATCATTATAAAATAGTGCTTGTCCATTGTTTGCTCCAACACCAAACAAATTGCAAATATCTTCTCTCGAAAATAATACAACATTATTAAGTTTTTTCATATTTAACACTTCCTTTCGATTTTATCATATAAATTTATATTTGAAAATAGTTTAGATAAAATTTTCTATAGTATTTCCCTTTCAATATTCCTTTTTATTTTTCAAATAAAAAAACAATAAGAATATATAAATTACTTATTGTTGCTATCATTTAATATTTTTTCTGCTCTTTTCATAGCTTGCTCTGGATTATATTCTCTCATAGCACTAACCATTTCACATCCGTATTCCTTCTGCCGTTCTATTTTTCTTCGGTACTCTTGTTGTTATTGAATTATAGGCAATGATACAATAAGATACTGCATCTGCTTTTGTTATTTTTTGTTTTTGTTCTATCATTATATATTTTCTCCTTTTCTTTTGGCAAAATTGCCAAAAATAATATATTTAATAAAAGTTGTAATGAAATTGGTTAAATTTCCATAAAGGTTCTGATTCCTCTCTGCCCTCATTCGACCAGCAACATTAAATGTTGAAGTATCATTATCACCATCTTTTTTCTTCGCCAACATAAATAACCACATTTACTTTTTCGCTCGCTATATTTGCTATTCATCAATAATGACATTCAACTTCTTGCAGCTCGAAAAGATGGATAAAGTGTTACAACTTTTTATGACACAATTTGTGTATTTTTCAATGTGCTTATTTAGTAGTTTTTTTGTTCTACACTTATAAGCACAATCAAAATATAAAAAACGGTCAATTATTTAAAAAATATTTTTTTCTGTTATTATAACAATTGAATTTTTAGGCAATTTTGTATATACTTTATTTAAAAGCTACAATATATTTGTATTATATTTAATAATAAAACAGAGGAGTGCTTTTTAATGACTATTCATCATCTTTCTCTTGATGGTTTTATAGGCGGTTCAATCGCAATCATAGGCATTGTTTTAGCTCTCGTTATCAATCCGCTTATCGGCAACAAATATATATTTACAGAGCATATTCACTATGGTTTTTGGAGCAGTAACGGTAAAACTGAAATCATACGAAAATATGATTACACTTCTTATTTTCAACTATTATTTGTTGTTTTGGGAATAATAGGTATAATGCTTTTGCGAGTTTTATATATGAATAGTTACTTTGAGCACTTACTCATAATCTCAAAAAATACTATAATGGACTTTTGGTATTCAACTTTTAATAAAAAACATTTCTTTTACTTTGTTTTCCCTTATATGAATAAAGATCTAACTTTATTTCTTCATACTCTACCTAAAATAGCAAGTTTTATATACTTTGCAATCATTTATATAACCCACTTAGCATATTGTTTTTTTTATATAGATGTAATCCTTGATGCTCCATCTTACGGTACAAAAATAACACGAATTATTAAAGCTAATTCAACTATCTTATTTATTATAAATTTATTCAATAACCAAATAACACTTTTTTTATTTGAGGTCTTGTATGCTGCTAATAAAAACTATGTAAAATCATTTTTCATTATTAGTTTATTATATTTTTTCTGTTTCATAAGCCATTACTTGCTTTGTAAGAAATGTCTTTACCAAAAACCAGAAGAGTCAAAAAAATAAAATCGGAAAGAAAATTCATAAATGAATAATCTTTCCGACTTTATTTTTTATATCTCAAATTTATAAATTGCTTTTAGTATATTTGATTCGACACAATCATAACAGGTTGTCATATCCGTTATATTGTACTTTTGCATCTCATAGTAAATGAAATATTCATAATGTTTTATAATTTCATTTACGCTTGCTGCATCTCCTGATTTTGCTTTTTCTAATAGTTCTATTACTCCCATATTCTACTCCTCATATTTACTTTTTATTTCTTTTAGTGCATCACTTATAATATGCCTAATTCTTACTTCACTTTTTCTGTATATAGTTGCAATTTCTTTGGTAGAATATCCATCAACGAGCTTTAATTTAAGCATATCTTTTTTATCTTTAGGCATTTTTGCCACAATTGCAGCAATCTTACAATCAGAAAAATAATTTTCTAAATCTGCATCAGAATCACAAAAAGACAAAGAGTTATCGCCGAATTCACTATCAGGTAGCAATTCAATTGATACTTCTCTTTGTCTTTTTATATTTTCATATTTAGCAAAATTTATAATAGTATGTTTTATTGTTTTTCTAATGTAAGAATCAAATTCTTTTTCTAAGCCACTCTCCACAATCTCACCCCCATTCGGGGCAAGATTTAAGGGCTTATCTTGTGTAAAGGCTTATATATTCAGTTAAAGGCAAAATCTTTTGTATTCCATTCCTTGTAGCCCATTTGCTATTTTACTACTATTTAGGTCAAAAATAAAGGCAAGCCATAATGACTTGCCTTTATTCGCTGCCTATACCAATTTAAGAATTGTTATTGACTTAGCATAAGCAACACAAGTTGCCTACGCCATATATAATACACCTAAAATAATCTTGACATAGTTTGCTTTTGTCCGTAGGAAAGTAAAATAGGAGTTGTAGCAATAACAAATGTCAATAATTATAATAAGTGCTATATGCAATTTATAAATGTTATGGATATATATTTGCAAATGTACCATTTGCGACAGAATTATATAAAGAAGTAGTTAAATAATTTTTAGGATTAGTTACAGAATTAGTACCATCCTTAAAAACTTCGGCGCAGGTTGTTATAACATTCTCAATATGAGAAGATGATATTTTCTTAAATATAGCCTTAACCATATCAACATTCCTATTTTCGCCAGCTATATAGATAGTGTCTTTTTTGCAGAGTAGTATTTCAACAATAATATCCCTTAAAACACTTAGCATTTTAATAGCATTATCAGAATATTCAGAATTCAACATTTTATACAGTTCTACAGCATCATCATAGCCAATTTGATTATTGACTTTTTCTAATGTATTTTTATAATCATTAGATGATTCTTCAATGCTATTTTCAGAAATTTCCTCTTGAAATTCCTCTTTTTCTGTATGCTCAATAACAGAAGAACCATTTTCTTCTGTAGTTTCTTCTGTATGCTCAATTATTTCTTCTGGAGTATTATTATTTTCTTGTGTTTTCTCGACAATAGTGCCATCTCTTCTTACAACAGTAAGAGAAGGCGTATCAGGCTCAGCTGTATCCAATAAGTCATATTCATAATAAAAGCCTTTTGTATCAGCCTTTGCTATTTTAAATATTTTTAAATATCCTTTATTTTTTAATTCATTCCAAGCACTATCAAATGAACATTGTCCTTCAACACACATACTCATTAAATAACTTTTATATAATTTAAAATTAGGGATTGTTATATAACTTTGAATAAGTAAATACAAGCCTTTAGCTTTTAATGATAATTCTTTGTCCTTTGCTATGACTTGTGGTATTGGAACAAAAGCGGTTTTATTTCTGAAAAAACCATCCTGAATTTTTGACATAATTCTTACAACTCCAGTTTGAATAAACGAATATTTTACTTTCCTAACTCTCATTATAGATAAAGAACTTCAAAAGTCAAGGACAAATTTACTTTTCAGCATAAAATATTGTTATTTTAATGAAGTAGTGAAAATCACCTTTTCATAAACTGCACAAATGTAGCACAATTATTTACTTATTATTTGTCTATTATTGACAATGTGATTTTCTATATTTCAATTATTAAAGTTTCAATTTTTAACATTTCAATTATCAAGATTTTAATAATTAAGTTCTTAATTTTTGAAATCTCAATCATCAATATGTGTAATAATAATTATGAATTAAAATTGATATATTTATATTAAGTAAGTTAAATCAATCTAATCATTCATAATCTTATTTATTGGATGAGCTGAACGATTGAAATTCACTTCACATATAAAATATTATTTTATTTTTATTTTTTATACTAAAATAATCATCAGTAATGGTGATTTTTAATGAAAAAAAAGGAACAAGTAACTTGCTCCTTAATTTTATATTATTATTGATATTCTATGCTTATTTTTATACCTTGACCTTTCGGCAGTAAATTCTCCAGCTTATTTCTTTCATCAATATAATTACAAGCCTGAATTTTCTTGCACCATTTTCCGTCTTGATAATAATAACGGTTACTTTTCAGTATCTCTTTATAATTATATGTGTATCCATATACGCAGCAAAAAGCGGTTATTCCAAATATTATTTTATTCGGACTTCGTGTTTGTATTATACAATTACCGTCTTTAGCTTTTATTACTCTGATACTCCGCTCCAGCAAGCTCTTATCAATTTCATATTCCCACGATTGATGTAATGTATTATATTTAAAATTATGCTGCCGAAGGTAATCTTTGAGCTGAAAAGAATTTAATACTTCCAAAATACAAGTGCTTTCTACTTTGTTATTTTCAAAAATAATGTTAGTTGCTTTGGAAATTAACCGTATTTGTTTACAATCCTGCGAATTTATAAGCTCATCATAATCAAGCATCTTTTCTTGAAATGCTTGATATAACAAATTTTGATATATGTTAAAAAAACTTTTTGAATTGTCTGTTTCTCCTCTGATGCAGAAATCAATATGATGCGCAATCCCGATAATCAATGAATTTACAATCTCACATTCTTGCCTATAAAGATTATAAATTGTTATTGTGCGGTTTTCGTATTTTTCATTTTTCTTAATGGTCTTTTTAGATAACTCTATTTTAAACCATTCAAAAGATTTTCGTGTTTCTTCTGGTATGTCTTCCTGAAATACCATTCCAATTAAACTAATCATTTTGCTTCTTAAATATTGTACTATACTCATACTGTCACCTTGTCCTTTTCTATCTCATCAGTAGTTCTATTAGTTATTTTTAGTTGAGAGCAAATATGATATAAATTACATTTTTTATATCCGCAACACTCATACTGTGGGTATGTACAAATACTTTTATCTTTTCTTCTTGACATTTTGTAACTATATAGTTGACTGCGATAATGAAAATAATCTTTGAGTTCCTTTTTATGTGTTTCTCTATATTTCTTATTTCTTGCTTTACAAGCATCAATATTTTCGTAATAATATTTTTTAGATTTTTCAGAAAGTTCTTGCCTATGCGCAGCTCTATATTCTGCCTTTTGTTCTAACAAATATTCGTGATTATATTGATAATACATTTGATGATAATTTTTATCATCAATAATACAGTCTTCATATTCACAGTTAAAACAATCAAGAGTACACATTTCAGAAAAGCATTTTTTAGTTATACTGTAATTTTTTTCCCTCTTTCTATTATATTCATACCACCGTTTGCACATCATTCTGTTTTTTTCTTTATAGTTTGAAAACAAAATATTGTATAATTTATAATTCTGTTCGTGGTGTTTTCTCTCATCAGGTGTTTTCTTTATAGGATTACGATAACCTCGTTCATAACTTTTTGGGTAGTATCGAGGGTATAAAGAACAATATTTTGAAAGCCTGCAATGCAGATCGCCACAAAAAGAATATTGTGGATATTTGCATACAAATCTTTTATCAACCATTTTCTTATTTTTTCTCCTCTTTATTGTATTGCTGAGTAACTATTGCTTTATTATCAAGTACCATATTTTCAATATCAGTACCTTTCATTGTAAGCATTGACGGTGGAATATCATTGTTATCGTCCTTATTATTTTTGTCCTTGTTGTTTTGGCTAAGCTCTTTTATCTCATCCTCAGTATAGATATTATATTTTTTATCATCAACAAGGAATATTGTATAATATTGATATTTATTATTGAATGTAGTTTGACTTTTTTCTATAAACATATATTCAGAACAGTACGGAAGTTTCACACACCATTTATCATCTGTAGAATTTTCATAATCAATCCTATTGCCACCAAACTTAATATTATGAATAAATAAGTCTGTTTGGATGAGCTGCTCTTCTTTTAAAGTATCAAGTTTATTTAATTGCCTTTGCAATTCAAGTACACTACTTTTCATTTTATGAAGTTCTAACCGTACATCTCTGGCATTATCAATTATAGCATAAGCTTCATTTATAGTATTTATATTTAATTCATCCTGAATTTTAATAAATACTTTTGCTTCAGCAGGAAGCTCATAGTCCTTGTCAATACTTTTATAGTAATCTGCGTACTCTTTTATTTTATATAATCTTATATAGTCTTGTGCTTTTTCGGCATCTCTTAGAATGTCTTTATTCTCATTTTTTATTTTTTGGATTTCAGTATTAGCTTTTTTTATTTCTCTTCTTAACTCTTCAACATTGCTACTGAGTTCTTCATACGAATTTATATCCATACTGGTGATTGTGTCAAGTTCTTCTTTTAGTTGATAAAATCGTTTTATCTCTTCATACCTTGTTTTTTGATATAATCCATACTTGCCATTTTGTGCAGCCTTTGATGTAATCAAAATAGCTATTCTTGATTCTTTTGCCTTTAATACTCGTATTTCATTAAAATTAGTTACATTAACATTTATTTCTGCAAGATTCTTAATATCTTTTGGTTGCTCCTGTTCTCCAAAGTATTCTTTAAGTTCTTCAATATCATAGCCAGCACCAAGTTTATAAAATCGAGCATATTTTTTCATTCCTACAGCTTTTATAGCTGGATGCTTACCATTTGTTATATCATAGCCTAACGCAATAAGTTCCTCGTACATTTCATCAATAGAGCTGCATTTTGTTTTTATTCTATCAATATCAGCTTTTATCGTTTCTTTCCAAGTCTGAGCTTTATATTCATAATAATAATCTTTATTCTTATGAATACTTATAGTCTGAGCAGGAAGAACAAAACAACCATATTCTTTTGCCAGTCTGTCGCTTACCACTTTATAGCCATACATCCCCTCATTTTTATTAGCAAGCCTATCTTCGAGCTTTCTTCCATTTATACTTACGGCATTGATTGCTATATGATTATGAATATGTCTTCTGTCAATGTGTGTTGCTATTACGCATTGAAATTCTCCATATAATTCTTCACACAGTCTTCTTCCTAATTCATTTGCTTGCTCTGGAGTAATCGGATCATCAGGATGGAATGATTGTACTAAATGATACGCTACTCGATTTCCTTTTGCTTTCCATTTGATATTATTGTTTTTAAATTCTTTTGCTGCAAAATCAACGCTACAATTTAATGATGATGTTAACAACCCATTGTCAGTTTTCTCATCATTTAATATATATTCAATAAGAGTTGCTGCTGTATTATAATGCGGTTTGCGTTTGGTGTAAGGCATCTGTATCACATCCTTTCTAATTTTTATAATATTTGTCTTCGATTCTATTTTTTGCAATTTCTTCTATGACTTCATAATCGAGTTTTTCTTCTGTAGTTCCCTTTAAACTTTTCATTTGGCTATATACTGCAAATAAACTATTTTGTAATAGTTCTTTTTCTTCTGCGTTTAGTGTTGTTCCATATCGCAAGATTCTTCTTACTTCTTTTGTATATTTCTTTACTTCTGAAATATATTTTTGATAGCAAGAAATTAAATCCTCACTTCCTTCAAGATTTACTTTTATAAGGCTTTCGTAAATTGCTGCATCTCTAATATAATCAGCCAAATATTTATATTGATATTCCTCTGCTTTTGCTTCCAGCAATAGCCTTTCTCCCTCAGACAACCACAATGGGAATTTTTTTCTTTTTTTTGCATCATCTAACTTTCGCATATTTATCCTTCTTTCTCATAAATAGCTTATTAAATTTTTTCTTTATTTTTTCTTAAATAAGTATTATACTGTAATTGGTAGCAATTACAATCGTATTTGCTGATTACTACAATTATTTTATGGAGGTTATCTTTTATGAGCAGTTCTTTAGATAGGTATAGTGGATATGATGATGAACTTGACCTTAGTTTTTCATCCTCAAAACAATCCATCAACCCAGTCGCAAGGTGCATACAAGATTTTGTTTCAGCATTAACTGAACCTATTATAAAAATAAGAACAATAAATGCTTTAGAAACTAAAGTTATTGTCGAAAGTAAGCATAATGCAGAAACAAAAAAAGAAGCAATAAAAAATCTTGGATTTGCTCTAAATAGTGGACGGCTTTCACCAGAAGCCCAAATAAGAGCAATCGAAACAATTGAACGCATATTATTATCATAAATTTATTTAATGCAGGGGAATATTCTCCTGCATTATTTAATTTCGACCTAAGAAGTTGTCATAATAACCGCCATTCTTTTTATATATTTCTGTTAGCTGCATTTTATAATCTTCCAATAACTGTAGATACTTATTTTTATATTTATTCTTTATCAGCCACTCAATAGCAGATTCGCTTATTCTTAATTCGCCGTCTTCGTATTTTCTTATGTTTTCTCCTGTAGCTTTTTCATAATCTCTTAATCCATTCTCAATTGTACTAACCGACTTATTCAAATATATTGACAATTCTTTTTTAGTCATATCATTTATTTTTAATTCAAATTTTGGATATTCAATATTATTTTTATCAAATTGTTGTTGATACCATTGTATTCTATTTCTAAACCACACTACATCTTTATCAATCAGCTTAGACTCATAATCAGAAAAATAAACTTCTCTTAACCAGATTACTCCTTCATATTGAATATAGTAATATCTTTTCTTTATCTTTTCACTTTGCCAACGGCAAGAAGAATGTTTTTCATTCATTACTTGAATTGCATATCTTAAATCGGTGTGACTAATTTTCGCTCCTTTTTTTGTCTTCATCTTTCTTTTTTGGAAATCTTCAAGTATTTCTTTATAGTTCATAAATATTAGTTTTCTTATGTCTTCGCTACTCGGCACACCTATCACCAACCTATCATAATATCGTCTGTGCGGCTCTATAACGCCTTTTTGGATATTCTTAGTCTTATATGTCACCCACCCCGACCGACCTCTTATTGATGATATACCAAAGGCTCTATCAAGCCTTTGGTAAAGAACAACTTTTGTTGTTCTCGAATAATGGGTACTTACTTTTCCTACCCATTATTCGCCAGCGTGGTGTCGTGACACCTCTATGCTGTTTAGGGAAACCCTAAAACCTTGCTCTACGAGGTACTTTTTTGTTATTTCTTTTGGCAATTTTGCCAAATAATACATCATAAAGAGTGAGTTCAATACCCACTCTTTATTTTTATAATTAAATATCAATATCATAATCCATATCAATAAAAGAGGTTTGAACAAAATCCTCATTTATATCATAGCTGTTTATATTCTCATAATCACGATTATTTTCAAAAGTAACCGCTTCCTTTGAAAATTCTTGAAACAATCCCATTTCTTTTATTTGTTCCATCATTTTGTCAAATTGCTCATTAAGCTTTTGTCGCTCTTCGCCTTCTGGATATGCAACTAAAAGTTTTCTGTCATTATTTCTGTCTACAACTTCTTGCCTATAACAATCAGCGTGTCCGCAAAGATAATCGTTTCTATCAGGTGATAGTTTATCCTTAATATAACATTGAAATGATCTCGCAAACATTTCGATATTACTCGACCAATATCTTTTATCAGTTTTACTATATGTATTATCAAATGCTTTAGAATCACGATAAAAGTCCGTTTCAACTCTCAATTCTTTTGTACCTATAACAACATATCTTTCTGACAAATAATATTGTTGTTGGATAAGATTATTTTTCTCATTTGACAGCAATCCTCTACCATACATTTCTTTTCTAACTGTGGACATTTTTTCTATTATTTCATTTTTAGAATTTCCTTTTTTGTATGATAAGTATTCATCCCAAGATACTTCTTGTTTTGTGTAGTCCTCAATAATATTATCTAATATTTTCTTTTGCTCATCATTACATTTGGAATATCCCATTACATATTTTGCATAATTAACTACATCTTTTTTGTAACTGTCATACTCTTTTTGTAATATCTCTTTTGCATCTTCTTTAGACAATATTTTATATTTCATTGTGCTTACTATTGGTTCAATTATTTCGTTATTTGTTTCAGTAATAAAACCTTCTCTATTGTTTATTGCCCTACAAAGATAATGGTCTAAGGCGTGCGCCCATTCGTGTCCTAATGAGCCAGCACCTTTCATTTTAGTAAGATTGATTACTTTGCGTTCTGGTTCATAATGCGCAGCAGCTTTTGAAGCTCCTCTTGCACCATACGCAATAGACAATCTACCTTTAAAAGTAATATCTTCATTAGATATATTAAGAGCTTTGGCTAAATCGGCAAAGGCTTCGTATGAATAATTTAGATTAGCTTGTCTATCATTTTCGTTAAGCCAGTTACCAAATTCGCCGCCATAAAATCCAAAGACATTAAGCATATCATCACCTGTAATCTGATGAGAATTTCTGTATTCATCCCCTACTCTTTGAATATGCCTTAACTGTTTTGGTGTAAATTTTGTTTTTCTTTCTGACTTATTTTTTTCTGATTCTTGCTTTTCTTTCTCTTGTTCTTGTTTTATAATGAATTGTTTTGCAGCATCTAAACTTTCACAATTCTTGACAGAAATCACCCTATGAGCTTGTACTGCAAAATATGTATTTGGTATCCAAGAATCTATATTTAATTCGTCAGGATTATTTGGATAAACATAAGATTTTCCATATCCTCGATTTATCTCTATAACATCTCTTCCATCATAGCTCTTAGTGAATGTAACATTATCATCATATTTAAAAAATTCAAATAATGAGAGTATTTTTTCTTCATCAGAATAAAGAAATTGTTTCTTTTCAATTTCCCTATCAATGCTTTGAAAATTTCTTACTTGTGCCGCTTTAAATAACTTGTTATTAAGGCAACGGTATGTGTTTTCTTTTGGAGTATAGTAGTATGAGTTTGAACCTTCAACATAATTATTTAACATTACATCTTTAAAATAATTATAAATTTCATCTTCTGTAGATATATTCATTGTTTTATCTCTTATATCAGACACAAACTCTATATATCCATTTTGATACTCTTGTGTTGGTAAATATGGTTTAGTTGGAATTGCATCTCTAATTGTTTTTATGAAATAAATGATTCGTCTTGAAATTCCTTTATCATACATTTCTTGATAATTCGGTTTGATCCAAACATTATCTTTCTTTATGTTATTGTTCCGTTCAGCTTCATTCATTAACTCTAAGTCAGAAAGAATTAAACCTCGAGTCTTCCATAAATCTTTTCTTGCTCCACCTATTTTGTTGCCGAAGTCTTGTATTTGTGCCATATTTTTCACCACCTAATTTATTTAATATTCATCACATATATCAGGCTCATCATTATTTATTTCATCAATAGAATTATCCTGCTGTTTATCAGGTTCTTTCAAAAAATTTTCTATTTCTTTAAAACCTATTGAATCACAATAATATGCCTTGTTCTCGCCATTGTTTTCTAAAACAATAACATCACTAACGCTAAGTGAATGACCTCTAAAATCTTCTGGTAAGTCTATGTTAAATTTTTCAAATAAACTCTCACAAATTTTATTTGCATCAAACGGTTCATTTATAGAATATTCACCATCATAGACTTTATCGTAATTATTTAAGTTTATTTGTGAGCTTATTGTAGAGGACAATCCCATAAATCGTATGTAGTGATTCTCTTCTGTATTTTTTAATTGATAAAGTGTATATTTTACTTTTTGAATAACAGGGCTTGCAGTATAATTAACAAATGAAAAATCATCAGAACTTAATACAATTTCTTCATTTTTCCATTTGTCTTCTATTTTCTGTTCTGCATCAGCTCTTGATTCAGCTTCGATTTCAACTTCTCTTACAAGAGTTTCTTTTATCTCAACTTTATATTTCAACTAACTCACCACCTCTTAATAATCGCCAAATATATCTGGTTCATCACGCTCTTCTTTTTCTTGTGTGTATTCATTTTCGCCGCTTAAATATTGCCTTTGCAATTCTTTATCATTCAATGCTTCTTGATATTTATTGACAATATCCTCAGACAAATAATGATAATTTTTCTTGTTTGTTTCTTTGCTTTGTTCAATGTCATTATAAGTAGCCTGTAGAGCAATGCTTTGTTGTAATGACATATCAGATGGTTTTATGCCTAAGTCAAGACAAATAAGTGAACGCATAAAGTCCTTACCATATTCCTCTTGCAAAAACTTTAATTGTTTATAAACATTGTTGAGCATCTCCACTTGTAAATTTTGGTCTATGAATTGCTCAACTGTTTTATTTAATATATTTTCATAGTGCTTAGCAGGAACAAAGGTAGGTTCTTTTGTTGTTGGATTGATGAATGAAAATGTCATATCTTCGATTGCCTTGCACGCTTCCTTAATCTTCATCTTTTGGAAGTCTTCAAATTGTTTTTTCATATATTTTCACCTCTTAATACTCAATTTCTTCTTTTTCAGCTTCGTCTGCTTCCTCTTCCACAGACAAATAATTATCATAGCCGCTCTCAATTGAGCCAGCAATAAATTTATCATCTTGCCGTAATTGTCTTTCTCTTTCGTACATTTCCATATATCTGTATTTGTTCAGAAACTCCTCAAAAGAAAGAAGCTGCATCCCCATACCGTTATTAAGGTCTGCAACAATATATTCATCATTTCTATGCTTAGAAAATTCAGCTTCGTCTTCCTTTTCAAATATATCTTTACCAAATTTTCTGAGAGCTTCAATCAATTCAGATTTTTTGCCGATAGCCAACTCATAATTTTTATCATAAAATATTTTTTGTTCTTTATCAAAAGTGAACAGTTCCTTATGCTTAATAAGAAATGTTACATAGTCATATTCTCTATCCATATTGTTCTCCTTACATTTCAATTTCGGGTTCGTTATCAATTTCTTCTGTTTGTGAATTAAACATATTTACCTTTTCAATAAAGCCTTGTTCATCATACAAATAAACGAGTTCATCAAAAGATAAACTGTAAAGTTCATTATCAATGAGCTTAGAAAGACTGTTATAGGCTCTTTCTGCAACCTGAACTCCATCCAGTAATTGAATTATCTTGAACTTTTCAAGATTACAAAATACCTCAATAGTATGTTTACCATCTTCGGTTTCAGTATATGCAAGTCCTATGTGAGATAAATCCTTATAATCATTCTTTTTTTCGTCCTCGAATTCTTCTTTTATGTATGAGTCAATAAGTTTTAAAGCCTTATCAATCAATGTATAGCCATCAATAATGAGGTTCAAAGAGCTTATGTTTTTATATGGAGTATTGGTATTAACATTATCTGCTACAATTAGCCCTTTCCAAGTAGCGTGTGTATGGTTTATACCATTAAAATATTTTACGCCAATGCCACCATACTCTTTCCACTCAATAAGATTTTTTGTATAATCATCAAGCAGGTAATCTTTATTTGTAATTGGAGAATAATTTTCTTTTAAGTATTCAGCTTTATTTCTTCCGTATGGCACAAATATTTGATTTTCTGCTTTTAATTGTGGCAGATATTCTTTCAGCCACTCTATTTTTTCATTTTGCGCATATTGACTTTCTGGTAATACACAGGATAACACATAAACATCATATCCTTTATCAATAATGCTATTAACTTCATCAACTACTTTTTGATTCGGCTTCAGATTTCTGTAATAACCTTCTTCAAGTAGTTGTTCTTCATATTGTACCTCGTTCCACTTTGCGAGAGTACCATCCATATCTACGAATAATCTCATCTATATCCCCTCTTTTTTATTCTTTAAGCTCAGCATAATCCTTTACAAAAGTATAGTCAGAATAATTGCTTGCATCTCTAATCCACATTTCATCACAAGTCGGATTCTCAAAATCTCCTATATAACTTATAATAGAAATTCGGAGTTCTTGACTTATTCCGCTTTTATCCTTATATGAAAAAATTGCAAGTGTATAATCATCATTGACACTAAGAGTACCGCATTGACCTTCGTCTTCTTCAACTTTTTCATTACTGGTATTAGCAAGAAATATGTTGTCAAATCTTTTAATCATAAATAATCACCCTCATTCCGATATATATTCCATCTGCATCTTTAAGTGGTACACATTCTCCAGCTTTTCCGCTTTTTCTCAAATAATCTGTAGCCACATCTGATACATTTGCCATTGTGTATCCATCCTCAAACAAGAAGTCCTTGCTTTTATATGATGAAGAACTGGATTTCTTTTTTTTTGCTTTTTTGGAAGTTGTAACCGTCTGCTTTTTTACAGTTGTTGTTACCTTCTTGGTTGTTTCTGGTTGAGTAGTAGTTGTTGTTTGTGTTGCCTGAACCGTTGTAGGTTCTGTAGTGGATACAGGAACAATATCACCATACGGATCTTCGATAACAGAACAAGGAACTTTACAAGTTTGTTTATTACCGTATATGTCTTCAACTGTTGCTACAATTGTATAATTGCCAACCAAATTGTTGTTGACATCATCCGCATTGAGCTGCAACTCTTTTGTTTCAGATAAATCAGTAACTTTAAATAAATATACATATTTACTCATATCAAGAGGTTCGCCAACTAACATTTCAATTGTTTCTGGCGGTTCAATAGTTGGTGCTGTAGTATCTTTTACAACAACGGCAACATCTTTTTCATCCTCATAGTTCTTTGTAATTCCGAATATTTTAATTGTTCCTTTGTGTAGCAATTTAACTTTATACTCGCCGATTGCTGTATATTCTTTATTGTCTTCATTTTTAACATTGCTGCTTATTTGCGTATTTTCAGGTGTTATAAATGAATATTTCTTTAAATCAACTAAGTTATCTAAAGCTGGTTGATAATTCTCGCCATACTCTATTGTAACTTTTGAAGATTTTACATCCCAATTAGCTTGTTGCTGTAAACAATAGCACACATACATTGAACAAGCTAAAAGTGCTATAAAAAGAATTACAACAATTATTATTTTTTTGTTTCTTTTTTTCTTTTGATAATATTGCAATAATTCAATATCTTTATTGCTTAGTTTTTCGCTCATAGCGTTCACTCCCTATTATTTAATATTCATCACATATATCAGGTTCAAAATCTTCTTTGTCAAGTTTTGGTTCATATTCCAGCTCTTTTAAGAGTTCTATAAGCATTTGCTTAATAGCTTTCGCATCTTTTACTAATTCTGTTATTGAAGGTACATTCAATCGGTTATTGTCTATATCTTTAGCATTAACCCACATTTTAATATGTTCCTCTTCATCAAACGAATTTGCATATTCTGAAATAGCTTTTATAGCAGCTTCAACCTCATTACTACATTGAATATTAAAACAAAAATCTTCTCCAGCAGGAGAGTATTTTGATATTTCCCAGTCAATATCTTCATTAAATGAGCAATCACTTATTACCCAACCTTTATTTTCAATGTACTTTTGTAATTCTTCAACGGATGCTATTTTGATTACTTGATTTTCATTTTCTGTAAAAATTTTATTCAAGTCTTCATTTAGATTTTCATTAAACAAACCGTCATACGAATCCAATAATTCTTGTACTTTTTCTACTAATTCAGGTGTAATCTCTTTATGATTAAGCTCACTTCTTTCAGCTATCATAAGCGCCACTTCAAATGAAGAATATTCCTGTTGTGAAGTTATATCTTCTATATACTTCATAATTTCTTGTACTTTATTTATATTTACAATAATTCTCCTCCTTTCCAACTAACTCTTATGTTAGTATTAGTTGTTTTCAAATAATTGGTTTGCCGTTGATTCCAATTTTTCATACTGCTTTTTTAAAGTGTAATAAGGCTTCAACTCTTCATCAATCTTATTTACTTCATCTTGCAGCACTTTTATTTGTTCAACTTTTTTGGCTTTAGATTGTTCTAATCTATCAATCTCTCTTAATAATTTTTTAAGCATTTTTTCACCTTCTTTCATACGCAACAAAAAAGCAAGCCCGTTAGCTCGCTATTTACTTTTATATTAAATGCCTATAATACTATATTAACTATATAATATAATAAATCAATAATAATAATATATAATTTACAAATTGTTAATAATTATAATTATTAACAATAGAAAAGGACAAGCAACTAATAAAATTGCTTGCCCTCTGTGGTTCGTTATTTAATGTTTTTTGCTTAACTTGACTAACTTCATTACTTGTTTATTAAGTCTTGCCATTTAGCCGTACAGACGATATTTCAAGCATTTAAAACTCCAAATATGCTTGCAATATGTATCTTTCATCTTCATTATGGTTTGTACAGGTTGATAAAGTTAAGATTGGATTACTATTATCAATATCCCCATCCAAAGATAATTGATTGTTTTCAGCGATAGTTTGATAATACTCTGATAAGTCTTCAACATTTGGATCATATACCCTATAATCATTTGCCTTTATTTTATAAAATGCAAACACTTTATATGTCCTTGTAATTCCGTTAGGTAAATAAATGTATATTTCTCTGTGGTTATCAGCATATTCATTGTTGCTAAATTTTTTTAGTCCTGAAAACATTGCCCCATTCATAAGATTATGTCCATAAATAATAGTATTCATATTTTCAAATGGCTGCTCTGTAGAACTATCAACAAATAAACAACCGCCAAAAGAATAATTCCCATATATGTTCTTCCTTAAATATTGGTTATTACTCTTTTCCTGCACCACAAGATAATTTATATTTGTATCTGGAATTCTAATCCAAGCAATAATATCATTATTAACACTTAATAGCTTATCCCAATCTATTGAAAAATCGTCTGTGGGCGATTTTGAGGTGTCTTTAGTGTATGTACTTATAATTTCATCATTTGTATCGTCAATCTCCTTATATTGCTGATAGGAGCTGTTTATCATAATAATCGCATAAATCAAAACACCTACTACAATCACAAACAGTATAATCCATATATACTTTAATATTCGCTTTTTCACTTTATCACCCCCATATTATTTAAAATTATTCAGTTTTTTTGTTTGATACTAATTCGCTTAATATAGCCATATCATCCATAACATCAATATTTTTTAATTCTTCATCTGTTAGTTCTTCGATTTCTGGTGAAGGAATTTCCTCGCAATTTTCAAAACCTAACTCTTTCATAATTCCAACAACACTATTGGTATCCTCTTCCTTGTTGCCGTTATGTGAATAATAATATTGTTTTTGTTTAGGATTCCAAGAATCATACATCAATGGATAATATGGATGCTTTTTTATATCGTAAAGTTTACTATAAAAAGCTCCGATATTAGTAATAAATAATACGCAGTTACCAAAACCAAGATTTTTGAGCTCTTCGATTGTTGCAAGTTCACGCCCAACAACATCCCAGTTATGTGAGCTGCTCCCCTGCCGAGAGAATGTCCTTCCCGAACTCTTTTTGTACCAAGTCTTTTTGCCAAGCAAGGTCACAAAGTATTCCAATGTTTCCTTTGAATTACTACCAAGAAGCATTGTTATATCACAGCAGTCTAAGATTGTTTCCCAAGTTTTTTCATAATATTTTTTTAACTGTGATAATGATTGAAGAAATATCGCAATACCACAATTAAGTCCACGAACATAGGCAAGTTCTTCAACAAATAGCGGGATTTCACCAAGTTGTGCAAATTCGTCCATATACATATCAAATGGTGTTGCTAATACTCCTCCGCATCTTTCGGCATTATCATCTATAATCTGAAATATTTGAGTGTACATTATTGTAGCAATAAAATTAAATGTATTATCAGATGGTTTGGTTCTTATAAAATATGCAACTTTACCATTCTTGCTCTTCTTTGGCGTTCTACTATTGACGATTTTCAATTCCTCTTCATCAATAGGCATACCAATACGGTCAAGTTCCATATTATCTGTTGAAACAAGATCTTCGATTTCCTTGATATTGAAGCAGCCAAGTCTTGCTGTAGCTGTCATTACAATTGTACTCATCATCTTTTGTGAAGCTGATGCAACTTTAAAATGCTTCCATTGCTTTACTGCAATGTGTTCAGAACCGTATTCATCTTCAAATCTATTAAACAACATATCAAGCATTGATTCACCTTTTTGGTTAGGCACAGACAATCTTAATAATCGCATAACCGTTTTGAAGTTTTGTTGTAATGGTTCATCCTTATATTCTTCAAGTATATAATAAAATATTGCTTGTAAATACAAAATTTCGGCTTTCTCCCAGAATGGATCGCCTGTCGGATTTTGTATCTGCTCTGACTTTGTATTTGCCATTATAACATTTATAAGAATCATTACATCATCTTCTTTTAAATGTGACTCTTGTGCAGAGCTATCTCCTATTTTCTCAATATCATCATCTGACATTGTTTTATATACCTTACGAATATATAAAAACGGATTATAATGGTTCGATTTTTCCTTGTGTTCAAGATTAAGTACACGAATATCATAGCCTTTTTGTTTTAAGGCATAGCCACAATCACGCAACAACTCTCCTTTAGGGTCTGTTGCAACAAATGAACCTGTAGCATTTAATATATTAGGCTCAAGGAAAAATTTAGACTTACCTGTTCCTGGTCTTCCCACTATGCAGATATGTCTATTCAAATGACTTACTTTCATATTCTTGCTTATTTGTTCTGTTGAAGTAAGAATAATATTATCTTCGATATTTTTTTCCTTTTTATTTTTTAGAGTAGACGGTGACTGCCATTCAGCAGAACCGTATGTATTTTCTTGAATGTTTTTCTTATATGAAGTTCTATATGTTTCATATACCATCAATGCAAAAAGCGCAGCTGCACCTGATATACCTAAGTTTTTTTGAGTCAATGATAACGGTGTATTTATCTTATATATCGTGTCTAAAACATTATTGATTACTTCAAGTTCAAACCGTCCGTCATTTAACTCTACTTGTGTCATTATTCTAAGTGCTATATAAAATACAATAGCAAAAATAATTATAGGTATTAAAATCGAGCTTTTCTTTTCTCTCTTTATTTGCATCTACTCACATCCCTTCCCTAATCTGCATCAATATCTATTTCCATATCTTTGTCCTCGATTGTATCAGATACATCAGTAGAATCGTTTTTGTTATCAATTATCTTTTCTTCGCTATTTTCTTTTGTTTCAGGAAGAAGTATTCTTTTTTCTTGTTCATTAGAATAAATAAAATACTTTGACTCTTCATCAGCACTCTTTTCAGTAACAATTACACCTAAACGCCTATCATTTTTATCCGTACCTAATTCAATCTGACAATTATTATCAAAATAATCTTTTGCTTCACTATCATTATCGAATTTATATACTTCTTTTAGGTTGTCTTTTATCTCTCTTGATAAAGAATCATATTCGATTTTAGCTGGAACTTTCTCAATGTTATTAGCTTGAACAGTTTTGCTAATCTCCTCGCCGCTTTGAGATTTTTCTGCCTGTTCAATTTCATTGATTTTATTTTCAAGCTCATCCAATTCTTTCTCACGGCGAATTTCGTCTAACTTTTCTTGGACTGGATTTCTTTTTTTTTGATAAGCCAACACCTCTTTTGCTTCGTCTAATGTCATTCTTGCTACAAAGTTCTTTTCATTGTTTCCATTAAGATTTATAACAAAATCTTTGCCTTTGAACATAGAAATATAATGTTCCATTGATGAACGAGGTAATATAATATCTTTTGTTTCTTTTTCCTCTTTTCTGGTAACATTATATATTTTGGTTTTGTTATCTCTCTTTCCATAAGATTGCAGCACACCTTTATCAAGATGCCCTGCTTTTTGGTACTGTTCAAGGTCGTTGGAATGAATATAAACTCTTACCGTATCTGTCTTACCGTCAATGCTTTTATTTAATTCAACACCATAAGGAATAATATTATTATCTAAGTCTTTATATATATTTGTGTATTCTTCCATTGTTACCGTATGAATCAAATAATCATCTTTAAAGTTGGATATATCGGTATTTCCTTCATTTACAAACTCTTTAGCCCACTCGCCTAATTCTTCTGTGTTTAGATCTAAGCCTTTTTCAATAGCTTTTTCAACAGCTTCCTTAGCTTCTGGGTGTTCATTGTAAAACTCTTCTTTAGTAATACCGATTCTCTTGCTTTTAATGTCAGCAATTCTATCAGCCATATAGCCTACTTGTCGCTTATTAAAAATAAGGTTATATCTTGCACCTTCGTGTCTGTTGATTGCTTTGTCATACACTTCATTCCATTTACTAATTTTTCTATTAGTAAATCCATTTAATATGTTATATTTTGACTGAAACTTAGTATATGATTGTATTTTCCTGTTAGCCTTTGTAATACTTTTCATCTTACTAACAGATTTTTTATTGCCTAATTCATCATCAACAATATAGTTGCCATTTTCGTCCTTCTGATAACCTTTTTTGAATTCTGATGCAATAACGGCAACATCATCTTTTTGGCATTTTGCCATTGTTTCAACCATTTCTTCATAAGATAGGTTCGTTATTTTTTCAAGCTCCTTAGTCGGTCCATCATTCTGAACAGCTCTTATTCCTTCAAGGTGATTCTTGTAAAAGGAATTAAGTGCTGCTTTAACTCTTGGTGGAACAAACCTCATTATTATTCTTAATAACGCTTCAAGTGTATGCTGTAAATTCCTTGAATAAGAATCGAAGTCTTGTTTTATTTGTACCTCTGCCATATTTAAGCACTCCTTTCTTCATTAGTCAGCTCTGTTGTTTGTTTATTATAATACATTCCTCTATAAGTTTTCAGGAACTCGTTTCTTTCAAGCCTTTTAGCAAATTCTCTTGTCTGAAAATCTCCAGCAATGCTAAGTTTATATAAACTAATTGAATTTTTATGATTTACATTGTATTCAATAGTATCCTCACCAAATTTAAAGTGACCATTTTCCAAAAATATCGCTTGTTGCTTGTCATTTGGTGTCAGAATATATATTCCTTTGCCTGTTTTTAAAAACTCATTCTTTACCAAAGGAATATTTATTGAAATGCTTTGCGGTTGTTTAGTATTTTTTTCAATAACAGTTGTCTTTTCCACCTGTTTGTTTTTTTCCTGTTTGATATTAGGTGGCTCAATAAAATTTTCTTTTGTTAGAGTGATTTTCTCTGCACCATTATAATTATTAAAGACAACTAACGATTTAAAATAATATACTGGTTTACCATAGTTCTTACTTTCTATATCTTTAACTTTTGTAAGAGCAATGTATTCTGGACTAATTTTCTTTTTTTCCTCAGTTGTAATACTATCGGAAAAGCAGTCATTATATGGAACAAGAGCCATATATCCTAAATTAAATTGTTCCATTTTCCATCTTTCCCTGAGAACGCTGGACATAGGCTTAGCCACTCTATCATAATCATCCTTTTCGTTTGCAATAAAGAGTTTAGTATATAACTCTGGATAATCCTCAAACTCTTTTCTTGCTTCTTTTTCTGGGAAGGATTGCTCGTATTGTTTCAGCACTTGCTCTTTTTGTGATTCTGTCAGATATACTCTAATTGGCGTTTTCAGCTCATCATAAGTCCATACATTATTGAGCATTTCTTTAAATTTATTTAATAAGCTATTTTCCTCTTGAATCAAGTTTTTTTTATATGATTCTAAGTTTATAACATATTCGTTTATAAATGCTTCAACATCTAAATTTCTTCCATCCTCACTACAATATTTTTCATTGTTCATCCCTTCTAATATATCTGCATCAGCTAAATTGCCTTTTTGAATGAAATTCACAAGCTCCTTATTATTGTTTGCCGCAGCAATACTAAGTATTTCTTTCTTAATAAGCCGTACAAACCTCATCCTCATTGCTTTTTCGATTCTATCGTCTGTAATCTCAATCTTGACTTCCTGAGGATTTATAATATTCTCGTAGTCCTCTCTTGCAATAGATGAATTAGCAAGCACATATTCCTTGTATTTCAGTTCATCCAACGAATTCTTTATAAGCCCATCTTGTTTAATGCGTTTGTAATTATTAGCAACATTTTCAACGCTTAAATCCTTACCATCAAAGTAATGGTATTTCATTAGAAATTCAAAACCTGTAATTTTGGTTGCGAATACATCTTCTTTTGTTTTGCCGTTTTCGTTAAAATCCCCGAAGTCTTTTAATTTCGTTCCGAATTTTCCAGTATCATAAACACTTACATTTATTCCTTGTTCTAAAAGCTGCGGAACTATTTTCACCATAGCGTTCTTTCCAGCTTTATCAATACTTGGATTATCAAGACATATAACAACATCACAATTGAGCTTTTTAATAAGTTCAATATGCTGTTCTGATAATGCAACACCCATTAAGGCTGTAACATTCTTCATTCCCATTTCATAAGCAGATATAACATCAAAATAGCCCTCTACAATTACCAATTCATTGTTTTTAGCAAAAGTTTTAGCTTGATGATAATTAAAAAGTATATTGCTTTTATGGAATATCTCATTTTCACTTGTATTCAGGTATTTTGGCTTTCTATCATCCAGAACTCTACCGCCAAAGCCTACCACTCTTCCATACTCATCACATATTGGAACAAGTACACGATTTCTAAAGGTATTTCTTACCTCACCTGTGTTTACATCAAGTTTCAATAATCCATCATCAACGAGCTGCTCTGTAGCATATCTTTTCTCATTTGTTAAATAACGAATCATCCTGTTGTTATATTCAACACCAATGTTAAAATTTCTGATGGTTGCTTCTGACAATTTTCTTGATTTTAAATATTCCCTGCTCTGAATTGCAAATGTATCATTTGATAGTAAAGAAGACTTTGCTGCATTAGCTGCGTCTTGCATTATATTCTTCAATCTTGTGCTTCTTGCTTCTTCTCTACTTACCTTTTTTTCACCCAGACTAAAGTATTCTCTAAATGATAATAATTCAATATTCAATCCCTGAATATCAATCGCTTTTTGAATTCTGTCATAAAGCCCTAAAGTTCTACCATTGTTTTTAGCTTCGTAGTCTTTAATAAAGTTGATTGTGTACCAAGTTTGATTGTCAACAAAGCAATGCACATACTTATCATTTCTTTCGGCAGACATAGACGGTTTTGAGTCTTGATGAAATGGACACAAACATTGTCTGCTATTATTAAATGATATTCCATAATAATTAAGTACCTGAGTTATCGAAGACTGTTGATCCACTTCTTGTGCTTTATTTCTTAAATAGTCTGCATACTCTCTTTTTTTATGCTCATATTCCATTTGTTTTGTTTCTTGACTTGCCATAACCTCAACCCTTTCATAAATATAAAAAAAAGAAGCCTTTTTGTATTCTGGGGCTTCATTTACTTTTTCCTAAATACTATATTAACTAAATAGAATTGCATTGTCAAGTTATAAAAAAAGACAAGCATATCTCAGCTCGTCTTAGTTTTATATGTTTTGGCAATTTTGCCAACTACTAATTTATATCTTCTTTAATAATTTCATCATTTGTTAGATTCCGTGACAATACATCATTTATTTCGTCTTTTGACATTTCAAGAATATTTTTACTATTTTCTGGAGTATCTAATAACTTTGCAACATCTTCAAAATTATCTTGATTGTTAAGATTATCATAAATATAATATAACTCTTCGTCATTATTTATATATGATAATTTTTCTATTATATTTTTTACTCTATCATATTCTATGCACTTATCTTCAAGTAATTCAAAATTGCCACATAGTTTTTTAAAAAAATTATAGTCATAACTTTTAGGATTAAACAACACTTCTTGTATGTACTGAGCTTTTTTCAATAAATTTACCATATTGTTTTCTTTTCTTAAAAAAGCGACTTCTTTATTTAGGTAATTCTTATCTTTATCATTAGATATATCTACAATATTTATAACACTTTCCTTTACAGGTATCATATTGTTGATAGTAAGTTGTGCTATCGTTCTTTCTTTATCTTTTATATTAACAGTTAGTTTCTTATTTCTTTCTTTTACTTGACAAGTAAGCGGAATACAATAATCTACATCTTTATCACTAATCAATATTCCTGTATATCTTCTATCTGATTTTTTTCTTACATTATTGTCATATCTGCTTAAATATTCTAAATAATCTTTTTTTACCTCATATATAATAAGCTGTCCATTTTTTAACTTCATATTTTTTTCTCCCTATATACAAAAGCCACATTGTTTCCAATGTGGCTTTTTATCTTTAATCTTCCACTAAAGCAGGAACTCTCTCATCTTTAATCTTCCACTAAAGTAGGAACTCTCTCATCTTTAATCTTCCACTAAAGCAGGAACTCTCTCATCTTTCAGGTAATCTTCATTACCTCTTATTAGTATATTCATTGTAACATAAAATATTTATTTTTTCAAGTATTTTGCGAAATATTTTCAGAAGAGTGAATTTCACTTTGTTGTTATTGATTTGGTTTTAGACCAAGAAGAATATACTTTTTTATTATTTGTAATTTTATATGTACGGATTCTTACATAATATTTTTTCTTTGATTTTAGTTTCTTTATTGTTGCTGTAGTTGTTTTTTGTTTATTCACAACAACAGTTTTAGCATTTTTCTTAAACTTCTTATCTGTTGCCACCTGAATCTGATAGCCTTTTATACCACTTACCTTTTTCCAATTTACAACAATAGCTTTTTTGCTCTTTTTCAGCTTTTTTATTGAAGTATTTTTCGGTTTAGTATTAGCAACTTTTTTATAAGAAGTTTTCTCTATGCTTTCATAAGTTCTTTGCTCTTTTGTAGTAGAAGGCTTAGTGGTTGCTGCTGTAGTAATATTGTTTTTTGGAGAAGTTTGAGGTTCTTCCAACTTTTTTGTGTAATCGGTTATATACGAATAATGACAATTATTACATTCATATATCGTATAACCCTCGCTTACAGTAGTTGAAGGAATTACGGTTTTATTAAAATAATGCTCTGTTTTATCAATATATATAATTTTGGTTGCTCCGCAGCTCGTACAAGTGTATGTTTTTATTCCTGTAGATGTACAAGTCGGCGCCGTTGTTACTTTTCCTGCATCCCAAGTATGTGTATGGACTGTTGTTTCAGATGCACTTGTATTTGAGGTATCAGTAGAGGATACCTTTGTACCGTTTTCCTTATTAGTTATTTCCGTACTGGTACTCTCTAATGTTGTAGTATCCCTTCGAGGAAAAACATAGTCACAATACCTACAAACATAGTCTGAACCATTATTTATCTTAATACACTCTTGATTCGCAGCTTTATAACCGCATCTTGTACAACGCTGATAGTGTGTGCCATCACCGTTTGATACATATTCGTAAATATGACCGATAGCATATTCAGTAATATATTGATATGAATATCCACAATATTTACAAGTGTATTGTGCATATCCATCTTCTGTGCAAGTTGCCTGATTTATTTCACAATTATAATCGTGTTCGATTTTATCAATATTCTCAGTTCTTGTTGCTCCGCAGCTCGTACAAGTGTATGTTTTTATTCCTGTAGATGTACAAGTCGGCGCCGTTGTTATTTTTCCTGCATCCCAAGTATGTGTATGGACTGTTGTATTATTATCTTTTGCTGTTGTTGTTTCTTTTTCATACTTTGCCTTGCAATATGTACATATATAATTTTCACCATTATACTGTAAGGAGCAATTTTCTGTATATTTAATTCCACAGTTATTAGTACATATTACGGTATGTGTTTTATCATTGTTAGATGTATAGGAATAATTATGTCCTATTGCTGATTGATAATCACTTTTATATGTATCACCACAGCGAGAGCATACATACTTTGTATAACCGCTTTGAGTACAAGTAGGTTTTACTATTGTTTTATTGTAATTATGTCCAAGAGCAGATATTGTTGATGTCTTTGTCGCTTTACAACTCGTACAAGTGTATGTTTTTATTCCTGTAGTTGTACAAGTTGCTTTTTTAGTGACTTTTCCAGAGTTCCAAGTATGTTTGTGGGATGAAGTAGTAGATTCCGTTGTATCTCTATATTTAAAATCACCTGTCCATTTACCGCAATAACTGCAAGACCAGCACTCATATCCATATGGCGATTTTGAATAATACTCGCTATCTGATATTTCTCCTTTATCCCATTTTTCTGCAAGTGCATTACATTGATTTTTCCAATATGTTTCTATGTCACTTCTACTATTAAACCATCTTCCTATATTGCCGCAGCTCATACTATGATTGTTATTGTTTGTACAACGAGTTTGAGCTGTTGTAGTAGCAGCACTAATAGGAGAGGCTGCTGTTATAGTAATAAACACACTCACTATTATAGATAACATTATTTGACATATTTTTCTCATAGTTATCACCTTTCTAAAGAGCCAAACAAGGAAGAGTTTTATTAACCCTTCCTTGTTTCCTGTTCAGGGCTAATTACCCTTTATATTTCTTTTTAATGATAATCATTATTGCAATAAATACAACTGCAATAGCAGCCATTGTTAAATACATAAGGATTGATTTTGTGTCGCCAGTAAATACAGACGGAAGCAATGAGTTTTGATATACAATAGAATAAACATCATTTTCCTCTGTAAGCTTTTCTCCATTTGCAAAAACGCCTTTGTCATTTATTTCAATTTTGACAACTTCGTCAGATAACATATATCCCTTCGGTGCTTTTGTTTCCTTAATGTAATATGTACCGTATCTTAAATCGCTGAATAAAGCAGTACCATCATCTGTGTTTGCGTTTACAGTTACGATTTCATTCTTACACTCTGCATCAGAATATAATGTAAATTCAAACTTCTTGCTAATGATATTTTCGCCAGTTATACTATCAACCTTATTAACCAATACGGATGATAAAATTGGTGAATCATTCATCACAACTGTTTGAGTAGCTTTATCATTTGTAACAACAAAAACAATTGAGTTTGCTACCTCGTAACCATAAGGTGCAGTCTTTTCAGTAAGAGTGTATTTTTGACCTTCTACAAGTCCATTTGCATAATGAGCTGTATCTGTTGATGTCCAGCTATCAATTACATTGCCGCTTTCATCAGTAATTGTAAGTTCTGCTCCAGCAAGCTCTTGACCTGAGGTTACATCAATCTTGCTTATCATAACTTGTTTGTCAGTCATTGTAACCTGTTGTGTTGTCTTGTCGGTACTTACAACAAATTCAATACTTGTTGCTACTGCATATCCTAATGGCGCAGTCTTTTCAGTAAGAATGTACTTTTGACCTTCTGCAAGTCCATTTGCGTAATGAGCTGTATCTGTTGATGTCCAGCTATCAATTACATTGCCGCTTTCATCAGTAATTGTAAGTTCTGCTCCAACTACTTCCTTTTCTCCAGTAATGTCAGTTTTGCTTATCTGAACTTGCTTATCAGTCATTGTAATATTGATAACAACACCATCATCTGAAATATGAATATGATGTTGTGTAGCATCTACCACATATCCTGTAGGGGCTGCTACTTCTTTTACAATCCATTCGCCGTAAGGAATATTATTAAATGAAAATGCTCCATCCTTATCAGTTTTTGTTGTAGCAATAGCGTTCTTTTCTGAAAATTCTGTAGTGCCTACTTTAAAGATACCAATAATTGCGCCTTCGAGCTTATCATTATCTTTATTTATCTTAATACCCTCAACCTTACCTCGTTTAAGTGTATTATTGATTTTCTCATTACCACTAACATTTATTTTAATGACCTTTGTGTCCTGTCCAGCATAATTAGTGTTAAATTGATAATGCTTATTTGATAGTATATAATGTTCGTCAGTTGCAATTTCTTTAGCATACCATTTATAACCAATCGGCAAATCACAGTCAAATGTTATTTTACCGTTTTCATCGCAATTAGCAAATGTAACTAAAGAATCCTTTGGAATAATTGTTCCATCAGCAGCCTTTACATCTTCATCTGCAAAAATACCAAATTGTACAGATTTAATTTCATTGTTATTACCAATGCCATATATTTCGTCTTGTTCCATTGTTTTACTCAATGAAACTGAAACCTTCTGGCGCTCATTATAAACCGAAAGAGCTGTACTTGTTACCTTAATATTCTGTCCTGCATAAGTAAGCTCAACATTGTGCTTATCTTTATTAAGAACAAATTTAAGTGGAGCTGTTTTTTCAATAATAGTATATTTTCCAAGATATAATTCTTTTGATTTCGCTATACCTTTATCGCCTGTAGTTATTGTATCTACAAGTTCTCCCTTTTCTGCTCTAACTGTACCGTCTGTTGTTGTGATGTCTTCGGCAGCATAAATTTCATATACTGCATCCTTTAAATTGCCTTTTTCATAAATAGGCATATATGTATTGAGGTTCAGTTTTTCATTCATTGATGAATTAACGGATGAAAATACTTCACCTGTTTTGGTAATTTCGATTACACCTTTTTGTGCTATATCCTTAGCCTTAACTTTAACAACTGTTACGCCTGTATCAGTTGAAGAGTTTTCTTGATTTATGCTAAATGCTATAGGGGTGCTATCAAGCACATAACCATAAGGAGCTTGTACCTCAACAAGTTTATAATCACCATATTCTAACTTTTCTGGAGTAATTAAATATCCTTCTGAGTTCGTGTAGAATGTGTGAATAGTAGTAACTTGTGGATATGTATATTTCATTGAAATTCTATGACCGTCTGCATCATAAATTTCAAAGGCTGCACCAGCGTATGGAATCTGTTTATTTGTTTCTTTATCAAGTTTTACAACCTTTAAATAAGAACTGAAATTAGCATTGTTGATTAAGAATTTATAAGTAACATTATCTGATTGAATAAAAACATCAAAATCAGTAATTTTCTCTCTGCCATCCCAGCCCTTAGTCTGATGCACCGTATAAACACCATACGGCAAGAGTTTTGAAGATGCAAAACCATCTTCATCACAAATAATTGTATCTCTTTCGTCTGGATCAGCATTTACAAAAGAACCTGATGATTTTAAGTAAAGTTGAAATTCTGCGCCCTTTTCTGGTGTTTCGATTTTCGTACTACCATCATCTGTGTGCTTAATAATAGAAACTTTACCCTTTTTTACTTGTTCTTTTACAGTATTTGAAGTCCAGTTATATTCAACTGTATAAAGCTGAGGGGCTGCTCCTACTGGATATACTGTTTTATCAAGAAGATAGCCTTCTGATGGTTGGATTTCTTTAAGAGTCCAATTTGTGTCACAAACAAAATAATCAGTAGTAAATGTGCCATCATTTTGAGTTGTATATTGAGCTACAAGTGTATCGCCGTGATATAAGCCATAAATTGCTCCGCCGAGCTTTGCATCACCCTGAGGATGTGTTTTCTCAATATCTTGTTTGTTTACGCTTACTCTGAACTTCTTTAAAACATTTGAGAATGTTACTGTTGCTGTTTTGTTTCCACCTTCAACTGTTACTGTCTGTGAATTTTGTGGCACATATTTATTTATATTTTCTTCTGTTACTGTATATGTGCCAGGATTGATACCTTCGATTTTCCATTCACCGTTACCATCTGTTGCAATTGTTCTATTAAATCCATTCGGTCCAGTTACAGTAAAATTGATTCCGCTTACTTTACCATCTTCTGATGTTTTCTTTAATTGAAGATTACCAATAGGTTGAATTGTTCCATTAAACGCAAAACTAATTGGGTCATAATATGCAGAATATAGTAACTTTTGAGTGCCACCTTTTTTAGGATTATATAAAAGACAATCACTATCTTGTCCTGTTATTGATTTTATATATTTAGAATCTGGTATTCTAAAAGATGTTGCTGTACAATCTCTTGCAATTGTAATTACTAATTCATTTGAACCTTCTTGATGTGAAATTGTTACACCGTTAGTATCCTTGTTAGTAAATGACGGATAATCTTTAAGCACTCCGTTTTTATCAGAAATATTTTTAGTTTCTCCTGCTTTGATTGTATCAATTTTAGTGCCGTCAAAAGATGGTTTTTTATCAACTTCTTTCATATTTGCTTCCGCTTTAGCACACCAATTTTTGTAACCAGAATCAGAAAAAGTCCAAGAAGTGTCACTTCCTGTTACTGACCATACTTTTTTTTGACAATATGCCATATCAAGCCAATCAATACTGTTTCCGTGTTCCATATAATAACCAGCAAAAATCCATTTTGCTGCTGATAATACTTTTGAGTCACTTGGTTTTCCTTTAGACCCTAAAGAAGAACTGGTTGGTGATGTTTTTCCATATTCAATACAAAATAATGGGTAATTAGTTCCACCTACTGGTGTATAATGTAGTTCGTGTCCATAATGCGTTTCTTTTTCTACATCAATTGTTGAATTGTTATCCCTTTCACCCAAATTCATATTAGATGCTGCAAAAACATTTAGTGGAATAGTTGTCGTAATCATCAATACAATTAAAAACATTGCTAATATTTTTTTTAATAAGTGGTTATTTATTTTTATTTTCATAATTTTATCCTTTCTTTTTATTCTTTTTTTCTTTATGTACTATATTTTCTCCTTTCCTTACACACAAAAAAGAAGCCAAGTTTCCTTAACTTCTTTTCACTTTTCTTCTAAATACTATATTAACTATTATAATATCACTTGTCAAGAATTATTTTATTTATATTTACCTATATTTAAAATTACCTGTCCATTTACCGCAATAACTGCAAGACCAGCACTCATATCCATATGGCGATTTTGAATAATACTCGCTATCTGATATTTCTCCTTTATCCCATTTTTCTGCAAGTGCATTACATTGATTTTTCCAATATGTTTCTATGTCACTTCTACTATTAAACCATCTTCCTATATTGCCGCAGCTCATACTATGATTGTTATTGTTTGTACAACGAGTTTGAGCTGTTGTAGTAGCTGCGCTAATAGGTGTTGACGATTTTGTAGTAATACATTTCTTTTTAGACCAACTTGAATAAGATTTCTTTTTCTTAACTAATTTATATGTTCTTATCCGTACATAATATTTTTTTGATGACTTTAGACCTGTTATTTTCTTTGAAGTTGTCTTAGCTTGCTTTATTTGAATTTTTTTTGAATTTTTTTTGAATTTTTTGTTTGTTGAATATTGAATCTGGTATCCAGTAATATCGGACTTTTTTTTCCATTTAACAGTAAATGCTTTATCTTTTGCCTTTACTGATGTTATTATTGTTGTTGGTATTGATGTGGCAAAAGCATTATTAGTAAATGTCATTGATGTTATTATTATTGCTACCATTACTACTGTAAAAAATTTTTTCATTTCTTTCACTTTCTTTTTGTAATTTTCATTTATTTATCTATACTTAAAATTTCCTGTCCATTTGCTACAATAACTGCAAGACCAGCACTCATATCCATATGGCGATTTTGAATAATACTCGCTATCTGATATTTCTCCTTTATCCCATTTTTCTGCAAGTGCATTACATTGATTTTTCCAATATGTTTCTATGTCACTTCTACTATTAAACCATCTTCCTATATTACCGCAACTCATACTATGATTGTTATTGTTTGTACAATGAGTTTCTTTATTATTTTCGGCTGATGAATTGCTATTAGATGATGCAGACGCCGCATTGGACTTTGATTGTGCTACATTAGTTGAAGAACTTGAAGAGTTCTTATTTGTACTATTTTTTTGTGGCTGTTGCTGTGCTGCTTTCTCCTTCACAGTAACATCACAAGTCTTTTCAACACCATTAGCTTTTGCTTTTACGGTAGCTTTACCAGCCTTTATAGCTGTAACTTTACCATTATCAACCTTCACAATACTTTCATCACTTGAAGACCATTCGATTTCCTTATCCTTTCCATCAACCTTAGCTTCGATTGTATATTCATCACCAATATTGAGTGATAAGACGGATACATTAAAATCAATTGTAGGTTCAGTAATAATAACCTTTACTTCCATATATGAAACATTATCATTTGCATCCTTAGCAAAAACATTAGCTGTATATTCGCCTGCTTTTGTATAGTCTACATCTTTATCGTCAAATGTTATCTCTACATTTGTTAAATCTGTTGCTTGATATTTGTTTGTTATGTCCTCTTTACAATCCTTTACGAAGCTGACTTCTTTTGGATTCATTCCCTCATCAGTAGAAAATACTGGAGCTGTTGTATCTGAAATTGTCAAATGTATTTTCTTAGTATCATCTACAGAAAACAATTTTAATCCAAATAATTTATATTCACTTGTATGTGTTATTGTAATATTAGACTTTCCAACAGAATAATACGCCGCATCCCCATCTTTGGTAGCTTCAATGTCTACTCGTGTATTTTCGGAAGTGACATCAGGATACTTACCTGTATCTACAAGCTCAGATAATGATGGTTCGTAGATTTCGCCATACTCTATTGTAACTTGCTTTTCTCTTACATCCCATTGATTGATATTTCTTTCATATACATACCAAAAAGAAATAAGTACAGCAATTAGTATAATTATCATTCCGACTATAACAGCAGTTTTCTTTTTACTAAAAGCCTTTGCGCTTTGTTGTTTTACATCAGGATGCTGCTTGTTGTTTGTTTCATTATTTTTCATCTTTTATTTCTCCCCTATCATTGTATAAATCAATTCTATTTCCTAAAATACATATTTCGCTGTTTCTTGTATCATAATACTTTATCTGATTATTATCATTATTCTTTATTATAATATGAGTGGATGAATACATATCCAAAAAGAATAAGAATTCGCCTACTACTAATATTCTTCGTCTTTTGGTTGTATCGCTTAATTTTGAATTATTAAGTGCCTTTATAAACACATTATACATTTGTCCATCTTTTATATGCTTATGATTCAAATAGAAATTGATAAAACTCATACAATCAACTCTATAATCTTTCGCCGACCGTTTTTTAAGCTCTTTAGTTTCTAAAAAATCATCTAATTTATTTATCAGTTCTTTTCTTGTAAATGACATATCAATACTCCTTATTTATGTTTTAATTTATCGCAAGTGATATAGCATTTTTAATAAAAGAAACAATTGCAATTATAATAATTATTGGCATAATTAAAGGACAGAATATTACACTTAATATTATTTTTATTGCAAATTGCACTAAACCCAAACCTATAAAATAACTCAGAACACAATAGCTTACTAATGTGCTTGTGATCCAATATGCTCTGAAAAATACAGATGCAATACTCCAAAAACTTTCTGTCAATATAATGTTGTTTGTCTGTAGCTCGTTTCTTATAAAGTCTATGGTTGATACAGCTACACTATTCGGAATCCTTAATAATCCAATAATAAAATTATTTGAGTTAGTTCCATCAATTGCCTTAATGAAAACTACACTTAATATTCCAAACACTATCAACATTAAAAATAAACAAATTGATTTTGACATTTTATCTAATATTGCATCAACAAATTTATCACTAACTGCTTTTTCTGATTTTACGCTCATCTTAACACCTACTTATCAAATTCTAAATCTATTCCATCTAAAATGTCTTTAGTTGCTTCAAGCTCTTTGGTGTCCAAACTTTTAGATATTGTTTCCAGCTCTTTTCCATCAGTCTTAACAACATCTTTTAATGAGTATTTCTTGCCTATTGTTGAAATATCTATTTCTCTTACACATTCGCCGAACCATTTATTTTCTTCTGAAAAGCGTTTGATTGTATTCGCTACTTCCATTCTGCTCATTGCATTGTTCGTAATATAACACGAACCTTGCCTATGTAAAAAATCGTTATTTTCCATATACCGCCGAATTTTATAATAAGCTGTAGGTGCTGCTTTATGTGTAAGAGCTTCATACTTGTTTGTATCCAAGTCGAAGTTAATCATCATCCGTTTTTTAGGCATTTTTTATCACCACATTATAGTATGATTTTATACAGTCCTCAATATCGTTTTCAACATAGAAATACCATTCTTTAATTACTCTCATAAACCATTTTGTATATGGTAGATTCATTCCTAAATAAAAGAAAGGGTCTGTATTATCTAAATCAGAGCTATCAAATACTCCTTTTTCAATTTCTGTAAGATTGTGCTTAAAAGCATATTTTCTTATTATATTCAAACATTCCTCTTCTGTCATTCCATTTGCTTTTAACTTGTTCTCATCAAATACAAATTTCATTCTTAGAATTTCTTGTTCCATACTCTCCTACTTTCTTTTGGCAAAATTGCCAAAAATAATATTTTCCTTCGATTATTATATCATAAAGAATGGTTTTCTTACAATATTTTAAGACGATTTTTGACTAATCACAAATATCAGGTTCATCTTCGGCTAATTCCTGCTCATCAGAATAATAGCCCATTTTCATATATTCTTCTGCTTTCAAATAATCAGTTATACCATAAACGGTTTTATCATCAATCTGCCCTGTATATGAATGTAACTGTTTCACATTCTCCATTATTATTTGAGATAACTCATCACAAGGCGGCATATCTGGCGTTTTATATAAATCAAATAACTTATTCCAGTATTCGGCTGCCTTTTGGATATTACCTTCTGAATAATACTTTTTTATTTTATTTACACAGTCTTGTGATTCTTCCTGTTTTATTTCTTCTTTTGTCAGTATTCTAAACTTGTCTTCATTGGGGACAAGAGCTAATCTCCTACCATTATCCCATTTCATAAATATTTGTCCTATATCATCTACAAAATCAACTGTACCTCTTGTTCCGCTTTCAATCGCTTGTGAATCTTCCATCTGTTCAAGTTCTATCCTCGTACCCTCTGGATATTTTGCTTTAATTTTTCCAGCTTCTCTTGTTAAACTTGCAAAATCATTTTTCATAATCCACCTTCCCCTTTCCTTGTTTATACAAATGTATCCTCTTTTTTCCAACATTCTTTTTGCAGCTTGCGTTGAAGGATTATCTGGATGCCCATTTGCTCTTTCTATCGTCTGTTCAATTCTTGATGGTTTGATAATTTTCCCCTCTTGAACTAATTGCTCATATTCTTTTATAGCATTATTTCTTTTTGTATGATAATCTTCGATTGCTATACTTGCATTTGTGTCAAATCTTTTTCTTTCCCTCTGTGTCAATCCTCGTGGTATTTTTGTTTTATCTATAGTGTAATCGCTAATAGGTGAAGATACACCGTTTATTGCTAACCATTGTTCTAATGACATTTTCTTACTCATATTGTATTACCTCTTTCTATTTTTAAAATACCACTTGTGGCATTTTTTTTCAATTCGCAAAATAACCAAAGATTATCCTTTGTTTTTGGCTATTTTGTACCACTTGTAGCATTACAACATTGGTATCAACAAATAAGGCAAGTCATTCATTCCCTTATTAAGAAAAATAACTTGCCTTAAATAATTATAAATAATTTTCTGGATTCACTCTTACACCGTTTACTCTAACTTCAAAATGACAATGAGGTCCTGTACTGTTGCCTGTAGAGCCACTATAAGCTATTGCTTGCCCTTTTGTTACAGTATCCCCAACTCCTACCAGAAGTTTACTATTATGTGCATAAAGAGTTGTCAGACCATTGCCGTGATCTATGATGATATAATGTCCGTAACTATAATTAAGTTCTTTAGCTGCAATTACTTTGCCATCTGCGGCAGCACAAACCTTTGTGCCTGTAGGACAAGGAAAATCAATTCCGCCGTGATATTTACCTGATGAATAATTTGGATAACCAGCGGATATAGTTCTATATGAAGTTGGATAATCAAGTTTACCATTAGAAGAGCCATCACCAGTAGAGCCTGATATAGTTCCAGTATTTACAGATGATTTTCTTTTCTCATCAATTAGCTTCATAAATTTGTCCGAATCGTAAAGTTCTTTCATTAAGTCAAGGTCTTCATTAGTAATACTTGTTGCAGAATTCGTTTGACCTTTTTTTCTATAAAAGGTATTTACAACTGAATAATTTTTATTAAGCCATTCTGTAAAATCTTTCGGCTTACAACTATCACTATATAAGTCAGCTTTGTTAAACTCTTCTAAAATATATTGCTCTGCATCATCAAACTTTATATCCATATCCAAGCAATGTATTACAGTAAACGCAGCTTTCCAATCCACCTTAGTATTTAAGTCACTATCTATCTGATTCATATAATCTACATAGCTTGATATTGTATTGCTTTCTGCATATTCACCAAATATACCGCTTACACTACCTGCAATTCCTCCAGCAATTGCGTAAAATAGTGATAATAGTATAAGAAGAATTGCTCCTATAACTATTACAGGAGAGGCTTCTGCTAAAAGCGCAGCAAGTGATTTTAATAGCTTTGCTAACACATTAAAAACAGTCTTAACAATTTTTCCAACTAACTTAGCTGTACTTGTTCTAATTTTCTGTCTAATACTTCTCGTAGATACTTCCGCTGCCTTTCCAGCAGTTCTCATTGATGTATCCTTCATCTCAGAAGTAAATGCTTCTCCGATATTTCCTTCACTTGCTGTTTGTAGTTTTTTTCCTTTTCTGACAACAAACTTACCAACTCGATTAGCAGCCTTTTTAGTTTTAATTGTTTTGCTGACTAATTCCGAACCTTTTTGTGTTCGGTTTATTCTTGTTTGTATCTTAGCTTGATTGTCTACATTACCAGCTTGCTCTTTGTTTATTGTTTCCTGAGTATTATGCTGCTTACTATTAGCTTTTGTTTTTATTTTAGATTTTGAAGCTTTGTTGTTAGCAACACTCTCATTTTCAAAACTATTATAGCTTGAATTTCTGGTATTTTCATTTGAATTATATTCCTGAGCATCCTCGCCAGAATTATTTTCAGAATTGCTTGCTTTGTTTGCTTTAGTTTTTATAACTTCTTTGTTATCGAATGTAGTTCTTTTAAAAGAAGTTATATCTTCGTTTCTATCAGATGTTTCGCTGACATTTGTTTGCACTCCCTCATTTTTTTCAACATTAGTTGTAATTCCATCAGTATCCTCTTGTTCAACATTAGTTTCAAGTCTTGATGATAACTTTTCTTTATGTTTTTCCGAATACCATTTGTTTAAATCATTTGTATAGGAAAGTGCAACATTTTCAATATTTGTTCTGGCTATTTGACTATCAGCTTTAATATTACTTGCATCTTTTTTTGTGTCTTTGTAGTTGTCACTCAATTACACACACATCCCTTAATCTCTTGCTTTTTGCATATTTGATGTTTGGTTAAGCTCGTAAATATAGTAATCCTCAGGCACGCTTAGCTTAAATGCAACAATATCTTCACCATAAACAATAAGTCCTTGTCCTGCTGGCGAATCCATTACAAAGCTGCTTTCTTCATCTGATATTCCAAATATTTTACAAATCGGCGGAAGATCCAACGCTTTTTGTTTCAATATAACAGCAAACTCACTATTTGAAAGAATATTTCTACCTTGTTCGCAGCCCAATACATCCTGAATATTCTGTGTAATGATAGTTGGTAAAGCTCCATATTTTCTACCAATTTTATAAATTCTTTCAATATAATCGGCTGAGAACTTATTATCAAGCATAATATGGAATTCATCAATGAATATCCAAGTGTTTTTGCCTTCATCCCTATTCTGTGAGATTTTATTCATTATATGCTCCAGAACAACAAGATAGCCTGTAGTCTTCATACTTTGAGTAAGTTTTGATAAGTCAAATGATACTATTCTATTTTGCATTTCTACATTTGTATGCTTTGCAAATATATCCATAGCACCTTTTACATATCTTTCAAGAATCAATGCTAAGTTCTTTGCTTCGCCTTCTGAAAATCTTTCAAGCTCCGCATAGAAATGAGGGAAATCAGGCTCATAATCTTTATCATCTGGATGCTCTAAATAATTTTCGTACATAATCTTTGAGCATCTATCAATAATTGATTTTTGTTCACCTGTTAAACCATTACCGCCAACAATAGATTCAATAAAAGCTAATATATATTCCATTTTGGATTTTATCGGGTCTTCATCAGATAAATAACCAAATGATATATCAAATGGATTGATATATGTTTCTGCTTGCGTTGATATTTTTATTGTTTGCCCCCTCAGGTCTTTTATAATTTTTTCATATTCTGATTGATAGTCAACAATAATAATATCATCATTTGGATACCTTAATAATATCTGCTCAATGTTTGTCTTTACCAAGAATGACTTACCTGAACCTGATGTAGCTAATACTGCACCGTTTCCATTCATTAACCTTTTTCTATCGACAAACACAATATTTTTAGATACCATATCCATACCATAAAATATTGAACCTTCGTGCAGTAATTGTTTTGTGTTGAAAGGTACAAATGCCGCAGTTGCTTCACTCGTTAAACTTCTTTGAAATTGCAGAGTATTAAATCCAAACGGTAATAAATTGAGTAATCCCTCTAATTGCTGCCAATCTAATGTTCCCATAGTAACAATGTTCTCACCAGCAATTTTATTTACTTTATCTGTAGCTTGACTAAGCTCCTTTTCACTTTCTGCAATAATACATACCAATAAGTTAGTAGCAAATGATTTTTGTTTCTTTTTTGTCAGAGCTGTTCTAAATTCAATTGCATCTTCGAGCTTAGCTTCAAGTTTTTCATCTCGAACTAACGCATAGTCATAATGGTTTTTATTGGCTCTTTTAACTTTTTTCAGCCTTTCATCTTTCATTCCAGATATTTTCTTGTTAAGAGTATAGATAACTTTTGCTGGATTCTTGCCGATTATATTTTCTGTAACAATAATGTTAGCATCTTTAATTGTGGTAAGCTGGTTATAAAGTTTAGGTGTAATACTTGTATTCAGTTTATCTAAATACATTACTTTTATATATTTTTTATCGCCAATAACAATATAATCTTTCTCACGGAAGTTCATATCTTCTTTTGGTGCTAAAAAATCATACACATTTATATCTTCATTCACATACTGTTGAAGAATATTTTTACAGTCTGGGTAATCTTGTTCTAATGTGTTTATATTAAATATATTATATAAGAATTCAAGTCTTTCCTGAATAGTCCACTTGCGAACCTTAGAACCAAATAGCTTGAATTTTTCTTCCAATTTAATTTGATATGCCATAAACAAGTCTTTTGCATCATCAAGGGTCTCCGCTTCAACTGTTATTACAATCAATCTTGTTTCGCATAGTGTTTCCTTTTGATGCCCTATTACATTTGTAATTAACTCGTTAAATTCCTCTGCAATCCGTTTTTCATTATCACTTGCAGTTTCATTTGTTGTATAAATAAACCGATTTTTGTAATCCTTAGTTTCGAGAATTGTACTTGTATGCACTATTTGTATATGTTCATTTACACTATGTGAATTAAGGAAATCAACATATTTAAGGAATATTGATTCTTGAACTTCTGGGCTTGCCTTTGAGAAAGATATATCACTATATTCGTAGCAAATACTATAGTGTGTATCATCAATTCTCATTATACCAGACTTTTCATCCGTTTCTTTAAAAAACAACCTCAATACTTCGGGGTTGATCTTAGGCAATGCCAAAGATTCTTTAGTTTTCTTTTTGTCTGATTTTTTATCTTTGACTTTTGCTACTTTATTGTCTGTTTCTTTTTTCTTAAATAACATTTTTATCACTCCTTATATTTTTCTATTAGCTGTGGGATTGAATAAAATGTATTCTCCTTCAATTCGTTAAACATCCCACATAAAGTTATCTCATTTGATACTGGTTGATATTTTAATTTTCTTTTTGTACCACCATATAAGACAACTTTTGTGGGTAATACAAAATGATTATTACAAAATACTTTTATATATTTTGCATTGTAATGTTCAAGATGATATTTTAAAAAAAATAATTCATACTTATTTTTCTTTGATTTTTTCAAGTAACTGTGCTAACATCCTTTTTTCTTCATCAGTCATATTTTCAAGAGCTTTTTCATCAATGCTTACATCCTCTTTTTTTATTTCAGGCTGTAATTCTTCTTCGTTCTCTTCGTTTAGTGGTTCTTCTGATGCAGAATCTGTTATTTCTTTTTTCTCTGCGTCATCTTTAATAGAAGATATATTTTTATCATCTTTAAACATATAGCCGTATTTTTTTTTAGCTTTAGCAAGTTCTTTTTCCTGCTTAGCTTTTTTCTTGCGCTGTTTTGGTGTCAAATCATTATCATCATATTCTATAACTTTTGACTTTTTGTTTTTATTCTTTTTATCGTCAAGCATCTTCTGATACTCTTTGGTTGTCATATATTTAAGTGGCTTGTTAAATGCAAAATAATGACGATACCAGTATGGAATAATTTTCTCTGCTGGTAATTTATGAATTTTCACAAACCCAATAAAACCAATTATTGCAGCTTCAATAATAACAATGTAGCTTGCCATATCAGAAGTAATAAAGGTATATTTTGGTAGTAGGATATATGTTGGAACTACAACAATCAGCATTAAAGCAGAAAATACCCATTGTCTAAATGTCATAATTCCTAATTTTTCGTGATAATCATTATATTCCTCAAAAACCTGTATTTCAATTTCATCCATCTTATCACGCTCCTTTTATGATCTTCCGAATATTCTTTCAGAAAACTCGTGACTTAGCTGTATTATTGCAACAAACAAAGCATTCATTACAAGTACACCTATTATTTGTGGAAACGCATTTGTCATTTTAGATACGCTGCTTAGACCTTGTGTATATATCCAAGAACCTAATAATATAACTATTGACTCAAAGCCAACGCCTGCCGCATACATAAAATATGAGATTGCTTTTCCCCTGTATGTTTCGCCTTCGACCGCCATTGCCAATGGAATAGGAGAAAAAGCCATACAAAGCATAAGCTTCACTACTCTTAATAACACTTGCGCCCATATTTGAATAATACTTCCTATAAACGGTATTGCAAGAATTACATAGAGGAGTATTCCAAATAATATATTGCCAAGACTTGTATAGTTTTTAAATGCGTTTGCAACATTCTGTGAAATCGAGCTTACTCCTGAACCAACTGACAGAGCATTTGATATATCCACATATATATTATTCACTATTCCCATTATTGTAGTTAGTAGAGAATATGACCTTTGAACGAATGCTTTTACGAGAAAGAAATAGCATCCCCACAAAAGCACTCGTTCCCAACTAACTTTTTCAATTTCAGTAAGTCTTTTTATAAGACTTATCATAAAGAATAATGTAAGTAGCGATAATGCTACAGGAACAACAAGCTCATTTATAGTTTTTCCTATAGTGTATATTGATAAGGTTTTGGTTTTATCAAAATTTGTAAGGGATGCAATTGTGCCATACATATCATCAGTAGAAAAATTGATATTAAACAATTTGACATCTATCTTATAAATACCTGATATTCCTTTACCAATTTCGGTAGAAAGAGAACTCATAATCCCATCCCACCATTCATTGATTTTGTTGAGAATATCCTCACCCCAAGACACTATTCATCACCACCTTTTTGTATATTTTGTTATTTTTATTTAAAACCAAATGCTGCTGGAGAAGCACCAATTGCCGCAACCATAAATCCAGCCATTACAGTAAGCAATCCCCTACTCTTTCCTTCCGAATCCTCTCTTTGCCAGCCCAATGCAAACATTACGCCACCAACCATTGCAACAACAATACCAATTTTTACAAGCCACTTACCAATTGCGGTAACAAATGTATCAATTGATTCTGTGCCGTTATCTGCAAAAGCCGTAATAGGTGTTGCTATTTCCATAAGAGCTACACCACAAACCGCTATAATTGCCTTTGGTATCTTTTTTGTGAAATTTGTATTCTTTACTTCACTTTGAAGAAGTAAAGCCTTATTTACAAACTTCATATAGCAGTTTATAATCTTTTGTTTAATTTTGTTTTTCATAATATCATCAACCTTTCAAATATAATTTTGGCAATTTTGCCAACTATTCTCGCCAACTATTAAATTCTTCAATTACAATGTCGGCAGACAATTCTTTTTGTTCTCTATACCCTTTTTTACCACCGCTTCCCTTTACATATTTATAAATAGGTATCATTGTGTCTTTCGGATAAAATATTTTGGCTTGCTTTGGACTATTTCGTACAGGATATACCTTGCTTCTATCAACATTGATATACCATCCATAATATTCTGAGGAAGCAGGAAAACCTATGCTAATTAGCCAGATACTTTTACCTTTTTTATCTCTTTTTGTTATTGGTCTTGGATTAAACATCTGCTTTCTTGCAAATACTAAAGATACCCATCCGCTTATCTGATTTTCTTTCATTTCATTTACCTTTGCCTATTAACTGTTTTTTATTTAATTATAAAAAATCACACCTTTCTAATTGCGCAAAAAAGAAGTCGGGAAATTCCTGACTTCTTTTCACTTTTACAAATACTATATTAACTATTAAAATAGCATTTGTCAAGATTAAATTATATAGTTTCTTATAATCAAAAAGAGAATGATTATACTAAATATGATACACCATTCAACGCCGTTTAACAATCCATACCATAGCTTAAATAAGAATGGTACTTTAAAAATTTCATCATCCATTTGCAAAAACGCAGTTGTAGTGAAATCATAATTATTGTAATTTAAGTTTCCATCTTGATTTTCAAGTTTGAGTATTTCCTTAATAAATCGATCTTGCTCTGGAGTAAGATTCACTTTTTTTGAATTGGCGTACTTTCTTATTCTTTTTGTATGCCATTTAATAAGTTGCTCCTTGTTCTTTATTCTATGCAGCACTTTTGTTAGATGGCTCGTCTGTGAGCCTTTGAGATTAGGTGCTGCTTTTAAATCCCACCAAAGTGTATATATTTCGTAGTTTATTTTTCCTTTCATTCTTTTGTCTAAATATTTCTTCATTTTTTAACATCCTCACTTGTTTAATCTTCTTTGTGTTCTCTCCTCTTCAAGCTGTAGCTGTTGCTTAGTCTTGTAAAAACAACATTTGTTGCTACCGTAACATTTCATTTCAGATAAACACGCACATTTTTTATCGCTTAAATATGCAAAACAATTCTTTAAGCTCATTTATTCCACCTCTTTGTAATATTCTACAATAGCAGTTGTGATGTCACCGCTTCTTGCATTTGTGATATATGTAATTTTATTTATTTCTGCATTTTCTGCGGATAATTCATTTAGTGAAACATTAAGTCGCTCCTCAATAAAATCCCCTTTCCAATTGTTATTTGGAAATACTTGTTTCACTTGAAGTATTCTGCTCATATATCATCTGACCTCTTTTCTTTAAATTGCTCTGTATGCGTTTTAATTCTTTCTTTGTATAATAAAGTCCATACGCATTAACAATAACTGTTATTGACAATATTAGTACATAAGATATGAGAATTTTGTCGAAATTACAAAACGCCCATAAAATAATTGCGGCAACTAAGAATCCACTATTAAAGGGCATCACTATATCAAATACAAGAAATCTTTTCTTCATCCTTTTGTATAAAGTAATATTTCTTTCTTTTGAAATAGACTTTTTTTCATAATTAGAATTTGTCCAATCGCTAATATTTGCTTTACCATTGGTTATTACATTATTCATTGTAATTCTCCTTTGATTTATTTGATACATACATAATACCACTTGTGGTACTTTTTTTCTATTCGCAAAATAACCAAAGATTATCCTTTGTTTTTGGCTATTTTGTACCACTTGTAGTATATGTTTGGCAAAATTGCCAAACTGCATCTATTGAACATACTTTTAATTATTTTTTTCTATATCTTCTTTGATAAGACCTTTAATGTATCCCGATTTATTCGGCTGCTGTTCAAGATGTTCAATTAAAGGTTGTTCTGTATTTTTATAAAATTGTACAGTAACACTTTTTGTTGCTCTTTTTCTATATTCTGCCTTGATCTTCTTTCTGTTGTCTGACATTTTATTCTCCTTAGTTTTTCTTCTTTCTTTTTGATTTATATTCCTTGAAATTACATTTACCGTTTCTGCACCTGCAATAAATGGTATCTGCATCATTTCGCTTGTAATATGCGTGTGAACATCTCATACACTTTTTGAGCCATTCAGGCATTTCATCATTCAAATAGCTACTCATAGATTTTTCCTTCTCCATCTTGTATTTCAACAATATCATAGTGTGTATTAAATAAATTTATATAAGTTAAAGTTAGTTGTCTGGCACTTGCGTTGGCTCTTTTGTATGAAGAATATATTTGAGCTTCTTTTGGATTTCCAGTTATACATTTATATTTCTCGCCCAAACACATATAACTTCCTTTGGCAGAATAAAACTCATAATTGCCTACACCTACTGTAAATTTTATAATATATTTGCTATGCGCTTTCTGTTTTTGTATTTCCATTTGTCTTCATCATTCCTTTTTTACTTTTGAAGAGTGTTTGAAGTTTTACTTTACACTTTCGGAGAACTCTGGTACTGTTGTATCAACAACATTTATCTTAACACTTTTTTTGCTCTTGCAATATGGTATTTTTTCATAACCTAATATAATTTCCGCTTGCTTTGTTTTGATTTGATTAGCTTCTACTTTAATTTCGGTAGGATAAGCAGTACTGAATTGAGCAGTATAATTACCATACTTGTTATGTGATTTTTCCTTTATAAAATCCGTTGCTTTAACAGTATGAACTTGGTTGTCAAGCTCTATTGTAATATCAGGTATTTGAATACTATCTAATGCTCTTTGCTGATTACAAATATCAACAAATGCAAAAGTTACACTTACTAAAAATCCAACAATCACTATAATACCAAATATGGACATTATTTTACTAAAATTTAATTTTTTCATTATAAATACCTACTTTCAATAATTATTTTTTATCTTTTGTATATGCTTCCGACCTGTTTTGCCCCATTTTTTTATTTTTTATTTGCTTGAATACTTTATAACTGACAATGCTCACAACAATTAGTAAAATAATCGCTGCGAGCATTATTCCTATTTTTTTTAATTGAATCATTATTCTCCGATATGTGTCTTTATCCACTATAGAAGAAATAACTATCATACTTGCTATAAAATAGGATACAGCTTTAATAATCAAGTCTGTTTTGTTTTTATATTTCTTTATATTATCCTATCCTTTCATATAGCAGTTATTTATTCTTTTTGGATATTTCCTTTTGCATTTCGTTATATCTTCCTATTTGTAGCAAACACATTGCAAAAACTCCAAAAAGTTCTCCAACTATAAATGTGATAACATATAACATAAGCATCACTCCTTTTTAGAACACTATAACCTTACTTCCTGTTCATAATAAGTTTATGGATAAAATATCTATGTATCAAAAAGTATTGTAAATCTCATCAACAAGACTGATATAATCTTGCGCAACACCACTTTTGCAATTTCCTTCAAGTAACACTTGTCTTTCGTTTGATGCAGTAATAATAGGCTTAGCCTGATAACGAATAACGCTGTTAAAGCATCTCTCTGGAAATAGTTTTCTCATAGTGTTTTCAACCTTATTTTCTACAGCCGTCCTATTTCTCATTGTAAATAGTAGCTTAAAATCAAATGATAAAAATGATGAATAAGATAAAATTTCAAGCATTTGTTGGAGTGTAACATCAACTCCTTCAAGGCTTCCTGAATCTATCTTGATTGGTATAATAATCAAGTCACCTTCATTTTTACAAGCTGTTACGCCGTTTATTGTGATTGCATTTATAAATGGACTATTATCAATGATGCAAACATCATATTTATTTGCCACTTTTTGTAATGCAATATCAAGTCTTGTATCGCTCTTCATACAATTAGTTTTCAATCTCATATCAGTTTCAATGAGTTTTGAGCTTGCTGGCAAAATATCCAAGTTTTGATATACCGTTTTTTTTATTGCTTTTTCCATTAGTGTAGGATCAAGTAGCACATCACTTACATCATAACCATTTATTTGCTTATTCATATATGAGTGCAGCACTTCAATCCCTTCAAGTCCATTTGGTTCTTGTGATTGATTTTGTTTGTTTTCAAAAACATTTATCATTTCATCAAGATTTATCATTGATATGCTTTTATGCAGTTTTAATATCGTAGCAGAAGTATTCGCCTGAGGATCAAGGTCAACTACAAGAGTCTTTAACCCTTTGTTTGATAAGCCGTAAGAAAGGTTCTTTACAGTTTCGCTCTTTCCTGTTCCGCCTTTTTGAGTTATCACATTAAGAATTTTCATAATTAGTTATCTCCTTTACTTTCAGAGTAGTCATATTTTTCTTTAAGCCCAAGAAAATTATTTAAAAACTCATTAAGTTCATCCGTATTTGCAAATTTAAAGTTAATCGCCTTTTGGCTTACAGTTGTTGTAAAACCATATTTATTTTTTAATTTTTTTGCAAAGTCTTTGTTATATTCTTTTCTTTTTGAGTCCGTTGAACCTGTCCTTTTGTTCTTTTCACCTTCAAACTCTTTAATTATATTGTCAACATTCCTACTTGATATTCCAAGAGATTGTGCAATATAATCTCTTTTGTAAAGCTCTGGTCTTTGCCCATTATCAACTAAGTATTGATAATATTTTTCTTTCGCCTTAATTTCCTTGTATAATGTTTTATGGTCTGGCTTTCTTTGAAGGTTAGCATCATTGATGACATCTTGCATTTCTATAAGATTCTTTGGCTTATCCTGAACAACAACATTCATCATTCCATTGTGTTTTCCTTGTGAGAATAATAATGTTATCGCTCTATATCTCTTTTCTCCTGAAATAAGAGTATATTTTTTTTCGTCTTCGCCTTTTTCCTCATACACAACTCCATTATGCAGCTGCCCATATTTTTCAATAGACAACGCTAAAGATACTACTTCATCATTATTTATTACATAATCATTGTTGGGATTAACACGAATATCGTTAATATGTACTTTCAAGCTTTGTTTTCCACCATTTAATGTTTTTGCTAAACTCATAACTTTATCCTTTCAAATATTATTTATTTGTTACCTATATAATACCACTTGTGGCACTTACTTTCTATTCGCAATATAACCAAAGTTTATCCCTAATTTTTGTATATTTTGTACCACTTGTAGTATTTGTTTTGGCAAAATTGCCAACTGCTATATTTTAAATAATTCTTTCAATAAACTTTTTGAATAATACTCATAAAAGTTTATTATTTCATTTGAAGTGTTCTTGTATTCTATTTCTTTCATTTTGCACTTGTCATATACGAGAATCATTATTGTTCTTGTATATGTATTTATCGGTATTATTTTTTTATGCTTAACCATATCGGCAATAAAGAATAATATAATTTTAATTTTATTCTTATTTTCTTCTGCCATATTTTTTGTAATTTCTTCATTGTAATTTAGTTCAAGAGTTTCAATATTTTTTATGAATTCTTTTCTTTCATTTATATTAAATTCTTTATAATTTTCAATTTCATTTTTTATAACATAATAAAATAATCTATCAATCTTATTATTTATATTATTATCTTTGACTTTTTCATCAATACCCTCTTGATTTTTTTCGCAAGAGGGGTATTGATTATTTAAGCAATAGGTATTGTTTATTTTGTCAATAATATAAATTCGCCTTTCTATAATCTGATTATTTTCATTTTTGATAATGTTTACATCTATGTATCCACATTCTTTTAAATGCGAAATCCATCTCGATACTGTTTCAGGAACTACATCATACAGAGAAGCGAAGTATTTATTGGATGCAAAACAATATCCATATCTATTACTAAGTGCTGTTATTTCTCCATATAGTAGCCTTTCAGGATATTTTAATTTCTTATTATATCTTACTGGTGCAGGAATAACAGCGTAATAGTTTGCTTGCTGTTCTATATCCATAGTTATCACCATCTTCTTTATATTTAAAAAAGACTTGTTAAAAGTCTTCCATAATTTATATCAATCGTTATTTATAAACAATATTCCTTAATTTTATAATAGTTTAATTTTTTTGTAACATACCATATTTTTGTAACATTGGTTTGTAACAAATAATAGTAATTGTTATTACAAATATAAAAATCAACAAAAAAATAAACATCTACCGTTTTCACGATAAATGTTTATTTATAGCCATTTTCTATACTCTCAATTTTTATAAATTACTATGAGTTTCTAATAAAAATGGTTCAATTATGGCTCCTCTTGTTGGGCTCGAACCAACGACCTATCGGTTAACAGCCGAGCGCTCTACCAACTGAGCTAAAGAGGAATATATAAAATCTAGCGAAAGCCTATCTTCCCAACAAGGTAACTCGTAAGTATTTTCGGCACATTAGAGCTTGACTTCTGTGTTCGGTATGGGTACAGGTATTTCCTCTATGTATCTTCACTAGAAATTCTTCGTATGCTTCCTTTTTCCTTAGCACACTCAAAAATACATAGAATAAAACTTTCTCTCTAGAGCTTAATTTGTGGTTAAGCCCTCGATCTATTAGTATTGGTCAGCTTAATACATTACTGTACTTACACCCCCAACCTATCTACCATGTAGTCTTCATGGGATCTTACTTGCTTCACGCAATGGGATATCTTATCTTAAGGTGGGCTTCACACTTAGATGCTTTCAGCGTTTATCCCTTCCATACTTAGCTACTCAGCCGTGCCACTGGTGTGACAACTGATACACCATCGGTATGTCCATCCTGGTCCTCTCGTACTAAGGACAGCTCCCTTCAAATATCCTACGCCTGCGACAGATAAGGACCGAACTGTCTCACGACGTTCTGAACCCAGCTCGCGTACCGCTTTA
>ENA-ORSC01000106-ORSC01000106.1-human-gut-metagenome-genome-assembly--contig:-NODE-106-length-67360-cov-5.143793_pt1 | contig 67360 bp, 70 predicted proteins | sample MGYA00242178_ERZ509140 | MGnify/ENA primary metagenome ERZ509140 (study PRJEB26280, sample SAMEA2338681) | human gut metagenome | biome: human gut; feature: human-associated habitat; material: faeces... | reverse complement strand
TTTAAATGATAATATATTTTATTTTGTAAATCAAGTAATAATTTTTAAAGATGTTAGATATTTTTAAGTTATAAAATAATTTATTTATTTATAAATCCTTTGACAAAATTTTATAATTATATATTATTTATATGATTTGAATTAAATTAAAGGCAAATAAAATGTATAAAATATCCGAATTAAAAGAATTATTAAAAAATAAAAAAATGTCCGAAAAGTTTAGCGGAATTTACGGCGGAGATAAAAATTCTATAGAAGAAGCTTATTCAAGATTATCTTCTGTTTTAGATGAATTTCAAAAAATTGACAAATCGGAAAATATTTTTATATTCAGCGCTTCAGGAAGAACGGAATTATCGGGAAATCATACCGACCATAATAACGGTTGCGTTTTAACGGCTTCAATTAATTTGGATAAATTAGCCGTAGTTTCAAAAAGAGAAGATAGTAAAATAATCGTTTATACGAACGGCTATGATAATCCAGATTTAATAGATATAAATAATTTGGAAATTGACAAAAAAGAATTTGGAAATTCAAACGCTTTAATAAGAGGAGTTTGTTCGGGATTAAAAAATTCGGGTTATAAAATCGGAGGATTTACCGCATATTTAAATAATAGAGTTCTTATAGGAAGCGGACTTAGCAGTTCTGCAAGTTTTGAATCTTTAATCGGCGAAATTTTAAATTCTCTTTATAACGAAAATAAAATAGAAAAAACTGAAATAGCTTTAATCGGACAATTTGCGGAAAATATTTATTTTGGAAAACCATGCGGATTAATGGACCAAATGGGATGTTCGCTTGGAGGAATAATTTCAATAGATTTTAAAAATCCTAAAAGTCCTATAATAGAAAAAGTGGAATACGATTTTGAAAAATCTGGTTATGCGCTTATGATAGTTGACGCTAAAGGAGACCATAGTTCGCTTACGGGAGAATATTCCGCTATAAGAGAAGAAATGAACGCCGTTGCAAAATATTTTTCAAAAGAAGTTTGCCGAGATATAACAAAAGAAGAATTAATTTCAAACGCTTCAAAAATAAGAGAGAAAATCGGGGACAGAGCTTTAATGCGAGCTTATCATTTTATAACGGAAAACGAAAGAGTTATAAATCAAATTAACGCTTTAAAAAATAATAATATTAAAGAATATATAAATCTTATGAACGATTCTGGGCTTTCAAGTTTTATGTATTTGCAAAATTGCTATTCTACTACAAGCTCAAAAAATATGGGAGTCGCTTTGGCTTTAATGCTTACAAAAGATTTTTTGAAAGGAGACGGCGCTTGCAGAGTTCATGGCGGAGGTTTTGCTGGAACTATTCAATCGTTAATACCTTTAGATAAAGTTGAAGAATATACTAATTATATGAATTCTGTATTCGGAGAGAAAAGCGCAAAGAAAATAAAAATTAGACAGCTTCCCGTTTGCGAAATATAAATTATCTATCCGCTTTAATATCAATAACCGCATATTCTTCGGGAGGCAAAGTTTTCGGCGCTTTCTCTGAAATATCTCTTAATTCCTTTGAATAAAAATATTCTGTGCCTGATGTTTTTTTAGTAACATATTTTCTTATATTCGATATATAAACCGTAACGCCTGGAAAAAATCCTTCCATTGAAGAGACGCTGCTATTTGATAATTTTTCAAATTCTTCGCTCATTTGTTTTCTTTTTTCTTCCAATTCGGCAGTTTCTTTTACAAGGTTAGTAACTTTTTTCAATATATTTTTTATAGCTTCTCTTTTATTTTCTGGTATTCTTTGTATAAAAGCTTTAGGGTCTTTAAAATATTCCGCTCCTAATAAAGTTTTATATTTGTTTATCTCTTCTCTATTTGTTTTTATAGTCGCCACTATATTTTTAAATAATGCGTCAGCTTCTGCATCTCGTCCTACTATTATTGTCGTTTTTGATTCGCTTATAGCTCCAATACTTTTTGCCCAAATTCCGTTTAAGGCTTTAATATTTCCTCCAATTATAACGCCCTTTCCTTCCAAAACTATTACTCTATTATTGCATGATATGTCGGAGTTAACTATTTGATTGGCTATAACATCGCCGTTTGAAATTAAATTAGCGTTTCTTATAAAAGAGGCGTAAACTTTTCCGTTTATATGCATATCGCTATCTGGTCCGCCTATTATTCCGCCCGATACAATTAAATTTCCTCCGCAGTTTATTTTAGCGTCCTCAATATTTCCGTTTACTTTTATATCGCCTTCAGTTTTAATGCTAAATCCAGGCGTCACATTTTCTTTTATTATAACCGAACCATCAACTTCTATATTTCCCGTAGACAAATCGACTTTTTCAATTTCAATAACATTGCTTACGGATATAGTATTATTATTATTTACCAATATTCCTTTTATCGCGCTTTTTATATTTATTCCATCAGCTTCAACTTTAAGATTATTTCCTATTTTGTAGCATGGGTCATCGTCATAATTAGCTTCCATAACTTCGTCATATATATCAAGTCCATCAATGGCTGGTTTTTCTGGAATAAAATGAGCAATTTGAACTCCCGCTTCTATATTATGAATAAAACTTCTTTCTTTAAAATCTACGCTTCCGTCTTCGGATTTTTTTCCCGTTTCTATCGACATATCATAATCAAGTATAACTTTTTGCACATTTCCATCGATTGGTTTTTTTCCTTCGACAAATACGCAGCAAACTCCTTCGTTGAATTTTAAATTTTCTTCGACAAGTTCCGTTATCCTATCATAATTAACCATTAATTGAATTGGAAGCTCTGAAATCATACTATTAATATCATCGAGTCCTAATTGTTTTTTTACATTTTTTTGAGGAGGCAAAACCATTATTCCGCGCCATTTTTCTGAAACATTTATAACGGGAATAACCGAAACCGAATTCATTCCGTCATAAACTACATAACCGAAAACAGCGCTTCTATATATGCCCGTCATTTTATCAAATTTAACATTTTTACCGACTTTAATTCCCGCTCTCTTGCTTATTGATTTTAAAATCTGCTCGCCTATAGTCACATAATTTTTTGAAATCTCTTCGTATAAATGTTGATTATTAGGCTCAGAGTCCACTATTTTATAGTATATTTCTCTTATATTAATTGTATTGTCGAAAGAGTATTCGTAATTATTTGGGTCCATTGAAAGCAAACCGTTATTCTCTGTAGCCATAATATCTCCTTAATATTTTATTTTTTATATTTTACTTTTTACATAAAAAAAGCATTACATCGCCTTTATTAAATATTTTAACATATTTATCAAAAAATGATTTTATAAATTTATTCGTCTTCTTTTCTATCGGAATACTTCCCCAAGAAAAATCTTTAATAATATTAAATCCAATATCTTTCATATATTGAGATAAAGTTTTTTTTGAAAAAAGCCATAAATGTTGAGGCATAACCGCGCGCCATTTAGATTTATATTTTTTAGCAAATATTCCATCCGCATTTGGAGTCGTGATAGCCAAATAACCGCCTTTAGCAAGTATTCTATAAACTTCTTTTAAAGTTTCGGCGGGATTTGGAACATGCTCTATAACATGTGAAAAATGTATAAAAGAAAAAAAATCGCTTTCAAAACCTATATCAATTAAACTTTTTTCATAAACGATTAAATTATAATTTTTTCTTGCATATTCCGCAGAAGAAGAGCAAATTTCAATACCGTAAGTATCGTAGCCTTCGCTTTTAAAATAATTAAGAGTCATTCCCGTAGCGCATCCTATATCTAAAACATTTTTATTTGGAAATTCTTTTTTTATATTTTCAAATTCTATATCTTTTAACGCGAGTCTTATCAACTTAAAAAAATTTTCCTGATTTGCAATTTCGTATTCAAAATAATTGTCGTCATATATAGCGTTTATTTCTTTTTGAGTTATAACGGGAAATTGATATATAAGTCCGCAATTTAAACATTTATTATAGCTTACCAAATCGGATTTTATATAGAGTTCGGACTCATTGCTATTACAGAATTCGCATACATTATTCATTTTAACTATATATATATCTCCAATTAAAATTTTCGGAAAAATTTTTACAATTCTTATTATATATTTTGTTTAGTTTTTTCATTTTTACTCTTTATTTTATTCTTTATTATTAACTATTAAAGTTATTTCCGAGTCGGATTTTATAATCTCATTAGCCAAAGGAGTTTGAGATAAAACTATATTGTTTTCTTGAATATCCTCTCTTGATTCTACTTTATTGTTAATAATAACATTAGGCAATTTACTTATAACATCGTTCGATATTATATTAAGCGCTTCTTCGTATTTTAATCCTATAATGTCGGGCATATTTACGGTTATCTCTTCGGGCGCATTAACTACTAAATATACGGTTCTGCCTTTTTTAATTTTTACGCCGCCTTTAGGCTCTTGACTTACTATAGTTCCTAAAGGATAATTATTAAAATAACGAGCTTGAATATTTAAATTAATTTTTTCTTTTTCTAAAATTTTAATGGCTTCGTAAATTCCTTTATTTTGAACATCGGGAAGAACAAAAGATTTTCCGCCAGATTTTACGACTATAAATACGACTACTGAAACTACAAAACATTGCAATACGAATAATAATAAAGCGAATAAAATTAATCTCTTAAAAACCAAAGCGGAATTTCGATTATTCATTATTTTATTTGGAAAAATCATTTTAAAGAATTTAGTAATTTTAGGTTTTAATTTGATTTTATATAATTTTTTTAATTTATCTATCTGATTATTTAATTTATTTTGTATCTCTTTCATAATTTATAATTAAACCCCTCTATTTAAAATATTCGCCCGTATTTAATTTATTTCCGCATAAAAATTCTTTCACGGTTTGCCTTTTTTTTCCTTCTTTTTGCAATTCTTTTATAATATAAACTCCATTTAAAGCCTGAATAAAAATTCCGTTATTATTAACTTCGATAATTTTTCCAAAGTCGGATTTATTATCAGATTTTTTATATTCGCTTTTAAAAACTTTTATCATAAAATTATCGTAAAAACAAAATGCGGTTGGATATTTAACAAAGGCTTTAGTCATATTATGCAAAATTAAAGCGTCTTTTGTAAAATCTAATTTTCCGTCTTCTTTTTTTATTTTTCCGCAAAAAGTGGCTTTTTTATCGTCCTGTTTTTTTAAGTCTGAAATATATTTTTGAGTATCGCTAAAAAATTCTTTTAATAAAGAAACTCCGCTTTTTTTAATTTCTTCGTATAATTCGTAAAATTGCCAATTTTCTAAAATTTCAAATTCGTCTTGAAGTATAATATCGCCTTCGTCAAGTTTATAATCCATTTTTTGCAATGTAGTTCCTGTCTTTTCAAAACCGTATAATAAAGCATGCTCAACGGGACTCGCTCCTCTTAAAATAGGCAAAAGCGAACCGTGAATATTAACGGGCATTATTTTTGGAATAGATAAAATTCTTTTTGATAAAAGTTTTCCATAAGCGACAACGATTAAAAAATCAGGCGACAAATCTGACAAAGTTTTATAAGAATCGTCAGAATTAATATTTTCGGGTTTCAAAAGTTTAATATTATTTTCTAAAGCAATTTTGCTTGTAGGCGAAATTATTATATTTCCCTTTCTGTCTTTTTTAGAATCTATCGGCGCTATTATAGAGGATATATTGACATTATCCATTTTTATTAATTGCAAAATACAATCAGCCGTAAAATCGGTAGAACCAGCAACGATAACATTATACATAAATCTATTATATATGGCTATCGCTAAAAGTCAAATTAATAAATATTTGGAATTTCAAATTCAATATATTCTGCATATATTTTCTTTACATTATCTACCGTTATTATTTTTCCAGTGATTTTCATGCGACAGTTTTCAAAATCGTTAAAAAATTTATCAGGATTAATAATTTCGTAATCTTCTGGCGGAGTTTCCGTATTTACTCTTAAATAATAAGTTCCTTTTTCTTTATCATAAATACACATCCCTTCTTTTGTTATTAAAGGCTCTTCATTTTTACATCCAAAAATTATAAATAAAATTATAGTTATTATAGTTGTATAAAATTTTAATTTCATTTTAAGCTCCTTAAATTTTTATAATAAATATACAAGTTAATTTAATATACTTTTACAATTTTTGCATCCTCAAGATAATAATGATACAAACCTACATATAATTCTTTTTCATTCGTATCGATATAGTCAGGGTCGGTTAAAACCATGTATGTTATATATGAGATACCCTCAAGTTCTATTCCATTTGCCTTAACCTTCCTACCAAGATTATTTTTAAAATTTTGATATTCTCTATCCTTTGGTATAATAAGATAATATCTAACCCCATCTGGAAAATTGCTATCTTTTTTAGAGGTTTGTAGGTAAATATCATTCTCAGGGACATAACTCATATTATAACCTCTAAATGGTAAGTCATTTCTATGAATTAATATACCTTCATAAGAAAACTTCTTTTTGCAACCAAAAACTATTAAGCAAATTATAATTAGATAAAATTTAATTTTCATAATAAATACTCCTTAAAGTTAAAATGGAATTAACTAAATATGAAATATGATTTTGCAATAAGAAAATTAGAAATTGCAATAGAAAAAGGACAGAATAAGCCATGTCTGTCTGTCTGTTACGAATTTAACGCAAAATTTATTATTCATAAAATTAAACTCTTTAACTAGTCTATTTATAAGATAACAAAAATTTTAAAAAAGTCAAGAATTTTTTTTATTATTTTTTTAATTTCTATTCGTCATTGCGAAGTATATTCTGAAATAATCAATTTTTAATAAAATCCACTTATTTAATATTTTGCATTTTTATCTTAAATAATCTATAATGAATACAAAAAATATGAGGAATTTATTAAGTGTATAAATATAATTCGTATATATCGGGAATAATCATATTAAGCGTTTTAAGCGCGATACTTTTGGCTAGCAATGACGATTATGCGATACCTTGCAATGAGAATTTATTTTTTTAGTCTTTACTAGCGGTTGCAATTTAACTAAAAGAATTCATTGTTATTTTTACTAATTATGATAAAATTAATAAATAATAAATTGAATAAAATTTAAAAATTAGGAAATAAAATTTTGGCTAAAGTATTAGGGCAAAGCGTCCCGTTAAAAATAATGTCGGGAATTTATAAAAGCAGAAGACTTCATCATGCTTATTTATTTTATGGCGAAGAAGGAATCGGAAAATTTGAAAGCGCCTTAAATTATGCGAAAGCGATTTTATGCGAAAGAGAAAACGGAACTTATTGCGGAGAATGCGAGTCGTGCAAAATGATTGACAGATATAAACATCCAGATGTAATAGTAGCGGGAACTGACGAAAGATTTAGAAATGCAGAAATATATTTTAATCAATATTTGGAATATAAATTGTCTTATTTATTTAACGATTTTTATACAGCCTGCCGTTCGATTTTGTATAAAGTAGAATCTATGATTTTTGATAGCTATGATAATTATCCTGCAAGCGAGCCTAAAGAATATATGCTTGGGCAGAAAAAAGATACATCTAGATTTTCTTTAATCGAACCTTATTATTTAGCCGTTAATTATACTTTAAATGAACTTAACGAAGATAATATTGAATTTATAGATTCTATATTTAGAGGAAAATCTAAAGAAGCGATTGATATTGTAAAAAATAAGGGAAATAAAAAGAAATGCGTTATAGAAGGAAATTTTTTTGACGCATTAAAAAAGATTCATTATAATATAATTCACACGGTTATTCCGCTTGATACGGTTAGAAATATTATAGAAATGACTTACAGAAAAACAAGATACGGAAAGAAAAGAATTATTATTATAGAAGGCATAGAATTAATGGATAAGCGAGCGCCAAATATATTTTTAAGAACTTTAGAAGAGCCTTCGGATAATAATATTTTTATTTTAATCGCATCCGATACGAATAAATTAACTCAAGACGGAATGAAACCTTTAATATCGAGGATGATGGAATTAAAATTTTCTCCTTTGTCTGAAAATACTTTAAGAGAGATTTTAATGAAAAGGCTAAAATTTGACGAGGAAAAAACCGCACTTGCATTGCAATATTCTTACGGAAGCGTGGCAAAATCTATAAAATATACTCTTGACAAAAAATCGAATTCAAGCGATAATATACGAGAAGTTTTATTATCTTTCATAGAGGCTATTTTTAATAATAACGCTTCTAAAATATCGGCGATAATGACTTTATTAATTGAAGGAAATTACGATATTATAGAAACGATAAAAGAGATAATAAATATTTTAAAAAAGTCTCTTGAAGATAAATATCTTGAAGTCGAAGATAGAAATTATATATTTCCAAATTCGATTTCGGATAAAAGCGTAATATGGGTAATTGACGAATTGGATTTAGCGGTTAATACTCTGACAAATACCAACTCTCAACCTAAAATGGCGCTTTATAAAACTTTAAGCAATATTTATATATGGTTGCATAATTATTAAAAATTTTAAAAACAGGAGTTATACATGAAAAAAATATTTCTTGTATTAGTTGTAACAATTTTGGCTATAGTTTCGGTATATGCTCAAAACAATACCAATACTACCGACCAAAACAAGCAAACGGAAAACGCGGAAACCGAAGAAACGAGCGAAGAGACTGCGGATAATGTCGAAGAAATTTCTTCATTTGCACCTTCTTTTAGGGATTTGAGGAATACGGACGACCAGGCTCTCGACAGAAGTTATAATCTTCTTCAAACAAATTTAGGCATATTGAAAGACGATTATTTGTTTAGAATACTTTATAAGGCTAATAAAATATTGGAAGATTATACAAATGTAAAATTTACGGACACAAACGAAATGTTTTATAATGCCGTATATTATTACGATTTGGTTGCAAGACCTATAGCCAACGATAATAATGTCGATTTGGCTTTAAGAGAGCTTTACAAATGTTTCAGATTATACAATGAAGTAAAACCCGTATATGAAATATTAGGAAAGACAAATGAAATTGCTCAAGCCGATTACGAATTAAATTTATACGGAGGCATTTTGAATTTGTTTAAAGGCTCTCATCATTATTATGCCGTAAGCAGAAATTATTTAACAAAAGCCGTTGATAATATAAATAAAAGCGGTTCTGCAAATACTACTAATTTGATTATGTTAAATACTTATTTGGCTGGAGTTAATTATAAATTGGCTACGGAAAATCAGTCGAGCGATGTTAGAAAGGTTTATTATTTAAATGAAATGTTTAATAATCTTTGGGATTTAACGACTTTAAAAACTGAAGATGAAACTATAAGAGACGCTAAATATAAACTTTTATTAACGAGATATCATAAAATATTATATACTACTTCCGAAAGATTTAGAGGTATATATTCAAAATATTATGACGAATTAGGCTTCACTTACGGAGATACGGAAAGCGAAATAATGGGCAGAGAGGTTATGCCTGTTTATAAAGACGAAGAGAGCGAAAATTCTGAAGGTAGCGAAGAAGAATAATTAATTTAGATTTTTTGGTTCATTAGATAAATTCCTTTGAAAAGGGGCATGCCAATTAATTTTGGTATGCCCTGATTTATAATTAGTAATATTTATTAATAAGTTAAAAATATCATTTAATAAATACTTGACATAAATTTAAAATAATATAAACTATTATAAAATTAATTTTAAATTCACTTATGAAGGAGATAAAAATATGTTTGAATTAATTAAATTACCTTATGGCAAAGAAGATTTAGCGCCTTATATGTCTTCAAATACTTTAGATTTTCATCATGGAAAACATTTAAACGCTTATGTAACCGCCGTTAATGATTTTGTTTCCAAAGATAAATCATTGGAAGGAAAAAGCATAGAAGAGTTAATACTTCTTTCTCATAATAACGCCGACAAACAAGGCTTATTTAATAACGCGGGACAGGTTTATAATCATGAAGAGTTTTTTAAAGTTTTGAAAAAATCTGAAAAACCAAGCATTCCGTCAGAATTAGAATCAAAAATAAAATCCGATTTTGGCTCTTTTGACGCATTTAAAGAAGCTTTCACTACGGCGGGAAAGACTCAATTTGGTTCGGGATGGGCTTGGCTCGTTTTGGCTAATGGAAAATTGGAAGTTAGAAAATATCCTAACGCTATGAATCCTATCGCGGATAAAGTTCATGGTTTGCTTACTTGCGATGTATGGGAACATGCTTATTATTTGGATTATCAAAACAGACGCCCAGATTTTCTAAATACTTTTGTTGACCATTTGGTAAATTGGGAATATGTTGCGGAAAAATTAAAAAATGCAAAATAAAATAAATATTTTTACAGTTTAATATTTGTTTTATAAAAATTAATTAAGGAGAAGTTAAATGAAGGACTTAAAAGGAACAAAGACGGAAAAGAATTTAAATGACGCTTTTGCGGGCGAATCTATGGCAAGGAATAAATATACTTATTTCGCAAGCGTTGCCAGAAACGAAGGCTACGAACAAATAGCGGCAATATTTCTTGAAACAGCGGAAAACGAAAGAGAGCATGCAAAAATACATTTCAAATATCTTAACGGCATAGGAGACACGCTTGCAAATTTGCAATCCGCTTGGGAAGGCGAAAATTACGAATACGAAACGATGTATCCTCAAATGGCTAAAGAAGCCAGCGAAGAAGGTTTTGACGATGTCGCTCGTTCAATGAAATTAATTGGCGATGTTGAAAAAGAACATAGAGAAAGATACGCTAAATTAAGAGAAGCGGTTAAAAGCGGAACGGTTTTCAAAAGAAACACAAAAGTTCAATGGAAATGTAGAAATTGCGGCTATATTTTTGAAGGCGAATCCGCTCCAGAAGTTTGTCCAGCTTGTAAGCATGCAAAAAAATTCTTTGAAGTTAGAGTTGAAAATTATTAATTTATATTAAAATTATATTAATTAATTGAAAACTAAAAAGGCTTGCTAATTTATAGCGAGCCTTTTGCTTTTTATAATATTTTAATAAATTAAATTTTATTAATCAATATTTACATCCTCGCTATAATCTATTCCATCTATTTCAAAACCATGCATATTCATATAATCGCATCTAAATAAAGACATATCCGCTAATTCTTTTACATTATCTTTATTTAATTTATTCCAATCTTCCAAAACTTCTTTTTGAATATCGTCTCTCAATTCCCAATCGTCAAGTCTTATTCTATTTTCATTGTCAAGCGGAACATTTTTACCTGAAAATAATTTTTCGCTTAATAATCTATACATTTGCTCTATGCATCCTTCATGAAGTCCTCTTTTTTTCATTATTCTAAATAATATTCCAATATATAAAGGAACTGTCGGAATAACGGCGGACGCTCTTGTTACAACGGCTTTATTAACCGAAACATAAGCATGCCCTTTTATTTTCTCTTGCATTTTTTTATCCAAATCATGAGCCGTTTTTTCCAAATCGTCTTTTGCCTTTCCGATAGTTCCGTCTCTATAAACCGCTTTAGTCATTTCTGGACCTATATAAGAATAGGCAATATTTATAGCATTTTTTGAAAGCATATCGGCATTAATCAAAGCGTCTGTCCATAATTGCCAATCTTCTCCTCCCATAACTTTTATAGTATTTTTTATATCCTCTTCGTTTGCTGGCTCAATCGAAACATTTAATAATTCTTCAGTCATAAAATCTATTCCCATTCCGTTATAAGTTTTTCCAATTGGTTTAAGAGTAGAACGATAAAGTATTCCCGTTTTTTCGTCCATTCTAACGGGAGAGGCTAAACTATAAATAAATAAATCTATCTTTCCATCAAAAAACGATTTCGCTTCTTTTATAACTTCTTCTTTTGAAGCGTTTAAAAAAGCGTCTAATATTAAAGTTTTCTCTTCAATTCCGTCTTTTTTTGCAAACTCGCTAAAAGCCTCGTTATTATACCAACCTGGCGTAGCCGTTCTTCTTTCTGTCGCTGGTTTTTCAAAAGAAACTCCAATAGTTTTTGCGCCAAGTCCATAAGCTATCGCTATTCTGCTTGCAAGTCCATATCCGCCCGATGCTCCAAGTATCAAAGCGTTTTTTACATTAGATTTTATTTTTGGTTGAGATTTCACATAATTAATTTGATTTTCAACTTCTTTTTTACAACCCAAAGGATGAGCCGTAATGCATATATTATTTAAAATTTTAGGTTCTACTATCATTTTTATCTCCGATTAATTATTTTTTATATAAACATATATACTTTATAATAAAATAAAAAAATTTTCAATAAATTAAATATTCTAATTTTATTTTACTAATCTATATAAAAATTTAAAATAATAAATGCAAAATCGTATATATTTTTTCTATAAATATAGCTATAGTTAAAGGCAATATTCCCATAAACATAAAAACAAATAAAGTAAAAAATATAAATATTATTAACAGCAATGTAATAATCGTATATTTAAATATATTGGCAAACATAAAAAATAATCCGTTTTATATATTATTTTTCTTATGAGCAAAAAAATAAATATTATGTCCCATAGAGCGCATTTTCTCCTCGTATAAAGTAATTCCATAATTTTCAAGTTTTTCAGTATATTCTTTTTCTAAAATGTTTTTAAAAATTTCGGATTCTTTATATATTGGATTCATTATTTTTAAAGCGTAATTGTCATCGTCCGTTGCAGAATAAAATATTCCGTTATCTTTAAGTATAGAATAAATTTTATTTAAAAATTCTTTATTAAATATTCTTCTATGCGAATGTCTTTTTTTGGGCCAAGGGTCGGGAAAATTCAAATAAATATTGTCGAAACCATATTTGTTATTAAAATATTTTTCTATAACGGAATTTGCCTCGCCGAATATTATAGTAAGATTTTTTATATTTCTTTTATAAGCTTTCTCTACCGTTTTTTTAGCCGCCTTAAAAGAATATTCTACTCCTAAAAAATATTTGTCTTTATTATTAATTGCAAGTTCTACGATAAATTTTCCGTTTCCGCTTCCAATCTCCAAATCAATATTTTTATAACCGAATAATCTTTTTTCAAGTTCGTTTATTATAATATTATTGTCTGTTATATTAAAGTCGTCAAGTATATATTCTTCTAAAATATTTTGATTAAGATTTAAACTTCTTATAGTAATTCTCCTAAATAATTTTTATAATAAATTTTTTAAAATAAAGCTTTCAATCCTATATAATATCTGCCGTCCGTAGCGCCTTGAAAACCGAAATAAACGGGCGAGAATTTTAAATAAAACGAATATTCAAAACAGAATGAATCTCCTTTTTCTTTATAAACTTCTTTTGTATTATTATCTTTTATATAAAATAAAGGACGAATCGCAAAATTAAGCATTTTCCATTCCAAGCCCAATTCAAATCTCAAATAATGAGCGTCATTTTGTCTCCAAGTATATTCGCCCAACATATTAATCCAAATCGTTTTATCAAGCAAAGGCAATTTTCCCATAGCGGATAATTGAATTATATGACGAGTATTATAATAACCGTAATTATTCGGAGAGAGATTATTTTTATCGTATTGATAAAGAAAATGAGTTTTAAAAAAATCTCCGTTTATTTTAAATAAAATAGCCAAAGGCGAAGATTTTTCAGAAAAACCTTGAGAATAAGAAAGTTCAAAATAATGTCCTATAAAACCCGCTCTTAATCCCATTTCATTATTTACTCTCGGCAAATACCAATGCGGAATATCTTCAAAATTTTCAGTTGCAGAATCGACAACCGAAGGAATAAGCATAAAAGTCGAACCGTTAATATCGTTTGCGGCTTTTACTCTAAAAGATAATAATATTCTTGTAAATGTTATCGTTTCTATTCCCGCATTGTAAAGTTCTATTTTTCCCGTAGCTTTATTTTTATCTAATATATCAAATTTACCCGATAAAGTCGCAAAAGGCGTGGCGGAAAAAATCCAATCGTAATGAAAACTTTTGCCAAGCGAAAGATACATATCGGGCATACTAAATCGTTTTTTTTCTAAATTAGCTCCTATCAAAGTATTCATGTGAAACTCTATAGTTGATAATTCGTATAAAGCTCTTGAAGAAAAAGAATCTTTTCTTGGATTATTTCGTTTATAACTTTCATGAATATAATCATAATCGATAAAACTTTCCGTAGGTCTTTCAATTTCAACTAAAGAAAAAAGAGTTGTCATAGATTTAAAAAATTTTTGGTCTTTTTCCGTATAAGGAGATTGCGCATAAATTTTTATATGACTTAAAAACAAAGTTAATAATATTATTCTTATTAATATTTTCATTTTATTTAATTTTATATCTATATTATTTAAATATTATTTTATTCTATCATATAATTTAAAATTGACAATTCTATTATATATGATACAATTTATATGAATGCTATTTTGGAGTTGAAAAGTGGAAGAATTTAGTATTTTAGAGAGAAAGGTAAAAGATTTATTAAACAGATACGAATCTATTTTGGCGGAACATAGAGCATTAACCGAAAATATAAGTTTTTTAAATAAAGTAAAACTCGAACTTGAAACTAAAATTAATTCTTTTAAAGAAGAAAAAACTATACTCGAAACCGATAAAAGAAATATTATAGATAATCTTAATAACCTTAAAGAAGAGAGAGATAATTTATTTAAACAACTTGAAGCTGCAAGAATAGAAAAAGATAATTTCAAAATAAACGCGGAAAAAACAGAAAAAGATTTTATAAGTTTAATAGAAGAAAACGATAATCTCAAAAATAAAATCAATTTAGTTAATTCGGAAAATGAAAACTTAAAAAGAGAAAATACGGAATTAAAAAGTAAACTTTCTCAATTAATAAGCGATATCGACAGCGCAATGAAATATAATCAGGAATTTAATCAAGAGTCGATTCAAAATAAAAATAATAATCAAACATTTAATTATCATAAAGAAAAAGAAGAAATTGAAAATAAAAATGATTTTGAAAATACTTTAGATAATAAAGAAATCGACAATAATGATAATGTAGAAAATTACAAAGCAGAAGAGGAAGAAGAAAAAGAAGAAGATTTTATTGAAGATAATATATTTGATAATAAAGAAAATAGCGATAATGAAATATCTAATTATAGTTATGAAAAAAATTCAAATATTGCATCCGTAAAAGTTTCAGAGGACGAAGACCCTTTTTCAAGCGCTTCCGATTCGAGTTGGGATAATGATATAAAAATTGAAGACGAAAATAAAGAATATAAATTTGAAGAAGATAAAGAAAATATAGACGAAGAAATGGACGATATAAATAATAACGATGAAAATGAAGACGATTATTTATTTGAAGAAAACGAAGAAGATAATTATATGTTTGGAGACGATGAGGAAGAAGAATTTTTCTTTGATAACGAATCGAGATAAAAAATAATAAATAGGAACAATAATGAGCAATAGTTTAGAAGTTAATATTTTTGGAAGAACTTTGAATATAAAATCGAGTGAAGAGAATATTGAATATTTAATGGAGCTTGCCGATTTTGTAGACAAAAGTATGAACGATATAGCGCAACATTACGGACAAGATAAACCGAGAGATGTTATAGCGATATTAGCCTGTTTGAATATAGCCGATAATTTGAAATTAGAAATTGCAAACAGCAAAGCGGGAAGCGACACTTTAGCGGCATTAAAAGAAAGTATCGCAAGCAGGTCGAGAGAATTAATAAGACTTATAGACGCTATAGAAGAAAAATAAAATATGATATATTTTAATTTAAATGCGAAAACTTTTTATTATTCTATTTGTATTTATGTTCTTTTTTGATAACAAAAAATTGAAAAAGCGACTTCTTTTTTTCAATGTAAAGAAGTAAAAAATTAACAGTCGGAATTTCTAGTTCTTTAGTTTATTTTAAATTTTCCTATCTTTAGTATAGTAAGTTCTACTCCATTATAACTGAAATGTTAACTTTATTAAAATATTGCTGTTAGTCTAATCCAAAACTTATTAATTTATTTAAATTATTTATTTTTCTTAATTTTGTTGTCATTGCAAATGGACTTGTCGGCGTGGCAATACAAAATTAATAAAATTCTATTTTAAAATTTAACTTTATTAATAGTAGATTGTTTGGCTTTTGCCAGACTTTGTCGCAGCAGGGCTTTGCAATGACGATTAGTAAAAATTGCAAGGACAAATAAAAATTATTTCGGCAATAACTATTGGATAAAGTCGGAAGGACGATAAAAAAATTGCTTGACTTTTTTAAAAAGTTTGTTATCTTATTAACAGATTAAAAGAATAAATTTATTGAAATTATAATTAATATTAAGTTTATAGAAATTGATATTAAATTTATTGAAATTTGAATTATAATTAATATTGAAATTATCAAAATTATTATGATTTGAGTTTAAACTTATAAAATTGTAATCCGATAAATTAAATATATAAAGATAAAAAATCGATTAATGAATTTGACATTTTTTTTAATTTTATGTATAATTAATCGATAAATTGGTAAAATTGCAATGACGGAGAAAAAGGGAAAAAGATTTTATGGTAATGAAATTAAATTTAACAAATGATAATTTCATATTTGGGATTATTTCTAATATAATTACAAGTTTATTCTATAATAAAGCAGAAAGCAGAAAGCAGAAAGCAGAAAGCAGAAAGCAGAAAGCCTCTTTCTAATTATAACACAAAACAATATTTATGTCAAGAGTTTCGCGAATTTTTTTGCGAAAAAATTTCTATTGCAAATATTAAGTCGAACCTTCGGCTTTTTATTCATAAAAAAAATAATTTATTATAAGGAGGGTCAATTATGACTCAAAAAAACATTTTAAAAATTTTAGTAATAATGATAGCGGTATTATCATTATTTGCGGTAAGTTGTAGAAAAGCTTCAACTTCGCCAGAACCAACTCCAACTCCAACACCGTCTGATAATCCGACAGTTTTCACTGTAACGGCGGGAACATTAAGCCCGATAAAAATTATCAAAGATACTGACTATAAGCCTTATGCGGACGGAAATATCGGAGCTAAAGTTGGAGGAACAAGCGATTATTCTGTAACGATTACGAAAGTCGAACAAAAAGACAAAACGGTAGATGTAGTTTTAGACGCTTCTGATTTTACGGTTGATAAAAATACCATAAAATTAAGCGAAGAAGCCGACAAGGGAATAAATAAGTTTAGTGGTAAAAATCTTACTGAAAAACAAGCTAAAGAATATACCTTAACTTTGACTTACAGCACGACTGCAAATGTAGAACCTAAATCTCGTGAAATTACTACGGATATTGGCATTGTTCAAAACCATGTCGTGACTAAAGCTGAAGTTAAAGGTATTGTTGGCAGAGCTCAAAAATCTACCGAAGGAGTAAGCGGTTCGGCAGGGTTAATTTATCTTAAACCTAAAGAAGGTTCTACACAAATGAATGCGATTACTATTAATATGGCTGGACAAGATTTTCAAACTACTACCCCACCAGATTTTAAATTAACTGCAAATAATACTGATAATAATCAATTTGTAGCGGATGATGCTCTTAATATTATAGGAGAGGCTTTAAAAAATCAAACAGGATACGATACATATTTTACAGATATCAAAGCTATAAAGAAAGTAATTGACACTACTACAAGCGTTAATAAAGCTACTTTCTATTTTCAATTTATCTTAAATAATGAAAATGCTATATCAGATGAAATAAAAAATATCGTAGATGAAACTTCTGGTTTAAGTATTGAGATAACATTAACTGGTGGAGGTTGGGAATAAATAAAAAGAAAGTGGGATAATAATTTAGGACAATAATAATTGTAAAATATAAGTCAATCCATCATATATTAAATAAATTTTGTTAAACTCCTCATTGTAAGTAGTTTTTGCTTGCAGTGAGGGTTTGATAAAGTGAGTTAGAAAAGTTGAGGGTTTAAGATTTGCGGTTTTTAGATTGCGGTTAGAAAATTCTTTTTTTATATTATTGAAGAGGCTTGTCTGAAATGGGCGAGCTTCTTTTTTATCGATTAGTCATTGCGAGGGCTTTAGCAGAAACAATCAATTTTTAATAGAATTTGTTTATTAATGAAACTAAATTTTTAAATTTAATTTTTCATATAAATTGTTTCGCTATCACCAGAAATGACGATTTTTTTATAAAGTAAAAAATTAAATAAATTTAATAAATTCTATAGTTAAGTGAATATAATTCCCGTTGCTTAATTTAATAAAATTCAAAAAAATAGTATAAACTCATAACCATTGGACTTTAAATTTGAAATGTTAATGTTTGGCTTTAAGCGGACTTCATTTTTTTGGCTTTTAGTCTAGCGTGTTGTCAAAGAAAGAATAATTTTAGCTTTATTTTACAAAAAACCGAAATTTTTGATTTCTTTATATTTATATATTTCAAAAATTTAAATTTATTTTTATTTAAATTATTTAAAAAAAAGCAAATTATCATATTGTAAAAAATACTTTTTAATGATAAAATATTTATTAAATAAAAAATAAATATTAAAAATTATGAGGAAGCTATGAGATTCAGATGTTCAAAAAAAGATATAGTAAAATCAATCGGAGTAACCGAAAATGTCGTTGAGGGAAAAGTAATTTATAATATAGAAAGCAATGTGCTTTTTCATCTTTCAGGCAATATTCTAACATTAACCGCCACTGACGGTTCGGTTTGGGCGAGAAGTAGAATAATATTGGATGATTGCGAAGGCGAGGGTATCGTTGCAATATACGCTAAAAAAATAAGTTCTATATTAAAAGAAATGCCCGAAGGTATGATAACTATAAATGTAGAAGAAAACGAAAAGATTAATATAGAATCCGAAAACGGAAGAATAAAACACTTAATAATAGGAATGAAAGCGGATGAATTCCCGCAATATCCCGAAGGCGAAGGAGATATAAATTATATAATGCTTCCTACAAAAGAATTGGTTAATATGATTAATAAAACCATAACCTCGATAGCGAAAGAGCCTTTTAAACCAGCTTTAAGAGGAATATGCTTTGAAAAAACCGATTTTAAATTTTTAGCCGTTGCGACAGACGGAAGAAGAATGGCTATTATAGAGAGAGAATTTGAAGGAATAGAAAAAGGTTCTTTTTCAATAATTGTAGAGCCAAAAGTTTTAAATGAAATACTTGTAACTGCAAATTATGACGAAGTTGAGCAGGTAAAAATGGGAGTTGATGGACAGCAAGTTTATTTTCAAGTCGGAAAATACGATTTTGTTTCAAGTCTTATTGAAGGAAAATATCCTAATTTTAGACAAGTTATACCGAAAGAATTCGCTTATAGCTTTAGAGTTAATAAAAATGATTTGCTTGACGCTATAAGGAGAATTGTGCCAATGATTAACGATGTTCGTTCAAAAAGAATGATATTAAGCGTTTCTGAAGAGACTCTTAAAGTTAAAGGGATTAATCAAGAAATGGGAGAATCTGTAGAAGAAATAGATATAAAATATTCGGGCGAAGACAATTCCGTAGCTTATAATTATAGTTATATACAAGATGTTATTAAGCAAATTGATTCTGAAATAGTCACTTTTATGGTAAATAAAGATTCAAGTCCGACCATGATAAAAGAGATAGAAAGAGACGACTATTATTTTATAATTATGCCTATGAGTTTAGGAGACGAATAATTAAGTAGTTTCTATTTTTATTCTTTTTGTAAAATGAAAAATGAATTAAACGAATACGGCGAAAATTTAGATTGTCGAAGTTTAAATAGATGGCGTTTAATACTCGGAAGTTTTTCAAATTTAGAAATCGATAACAAATATTCTGAAATAGACGAAACATTAAATTTTTTATACGATAGAGAATATACTCAAAACGGCGGATATTCTTTAGATAATTTTAATAATTCTAATAGCTCAAAAGAAAAAAGCGCTTTAACCGTTCCAAAATGGATTTCAAAAGTTAAAAAATTATTTCCAAAAGAAACCGTTGAAATAATGCAAAAACAGGCTTTAGAAAAATATAAATTAACTGAAATTTTAACTGACGAAAATATACTTAAAGAAATTGAGCCTAATATTGAACTTTTAAAAAATATTTTAACTTTTAAGGATATGATGAGTCAAAATGTTAAAAAACTTGCTTACGATATAGTAAAAAAAACGCTTGAAGAAATTAAAAATAAAATGGAAGTCGAAATAAAAAAAGTTTTCTACGGAAAGAAACTTCCAAATTCAAATACGACAAATAAAATATTTAAAAATCTCGATATAAAAAAAACTATAAGATATAATTTAAAAAATTATGATATTAAAAATAAAACAATTTTTACTGATAAATTATTTTTTAATCAAAACATAAAAAAATATAATCCTTATAATATAATCATACTTATTGACGAAAGCGGTTCTATGCTCGATTCGGTTATTTATTCAAGTATTATGGCTTCAATATTTGCAAATCTTCCTTATCTTTCTATTAAACTTGTAATATTCGATATTTCGGTAGTCGATTTAAGCGAACATATAAAAGAGCCTATAGATATATTATTTAAAGTTCAATTAGGCGGAGGAACAAATATAGCGCAAGCTTTGGAATACGCTAAAAAAATAACTTTCGCTCCCGATAAAACAATCGTCTTACTTATAAGCGATTTATTTGATAGCAACGATTACAAACTTATGTATAAAAACGCAAACGATATAATAGAATCTGGAAGCAAATTGATTATTTTAACCGCTTTAGATTATAACGCGAATTCAATTTACGATAAGGAAGCTGCAAGATATTTTTCAAAAATAGGCGCAAAAGTTGGAGCGTTAACTCCAAGTAAACTTTCAAAATGGATTAGCGATATAATTTCTTAAGAATAGATTAATATCATTTTTAAAAATGAAGTAAACAAAAATTCTTGTTGTTTTTATAAAATAACTAAAATCTCCGTTATTTTTTTACACTAAAAAATAAGAATAAACTTTTATTTTCTCTGTAAAAAAAGAACAAAAATTTTACTGAAAGTAGTCAGTCAACATAAAATATTACTTTATCTCAATTATCCTCTCTTCTCTTTTACTATTCCGCTTTTATAGGCATTTAAAAGTTCCGACAAATCTGATATTCTTTTTGAAAGCGCTTTTCCCGTATCGGTTTCTCCGACTGTGACTCTTTTATTAAATCTTTCGACTACGGTAATTTTTGGCGAAATTTTAAATCCAGAATCTACAACTTCGGCAAAAGGTCTATGTTCAGCGATAATCATCATATTTGAATTTGATATTAAAGTATATCCTCCAATTCCCGTGCTTTTATGATATGCTTTTGATAATCCTCCGTCTATAACGAGCAATATTCCTCCGCCTTTTATAGGGCTTTCTCCTTTATGAGTTTTTACGGGAACATGTCCGTTTACAATATGCGATTTATTAATATCCAAATCAAATTCTTTCAATATGCTTTTGCAATAATCTCTGCTCTCTATATGATAATAATATGGATTATAATGCTCTTTATGAGTGGCTTTATCTTCAATAAAATATCTTTCAAAAGTAGTCATTTTATTTTTTCCAAATAATGGCGATTTCGGTCCGCTCCATAAATACCAACAATAATCTAAAGCGTTTAATTGCTCTTCGCTTCCAACCTCGCAATAAAACGCCTTTCTTACTTTATCTTCAACCTGTTTTAAATATTTCCATCCTGATAAATATTGTCCGTCAATATAAACATCGTCAAAAGTTCCGTCCTCTTTTGTAGGAATGCATCCATGATAAAGCAAATTGCCGTTAAATATTTTGTATATTCCGCCCTTATCGTAAATATAATTCATATGTCTTTGCAAAACGGGACTGTTTATAAAAGAGAACGCCAAACTTTGTATTAAAGTATTTTCGCCTTCGGTTAATTCAAAAGGATTTTCTGGATTAATTGTAGGAAAATTTTTATCTTTTAATTCGTAAACTTTGCCTTCAATATTTATAGTTCCGTTTTTATAATCTATTTTATCGAGCAAAATTCTTTCGTCCATTCCGTAATTAGGATGTCTTTTTATTAATTGACATTCCAATTTAAATTGAATTATAGAAATCGCTTTATGCATTTTTGCCGCTAATTCTTTATCAACTTCGTCATACATATTTTTATCTAAAGTGTTCGGCTTAAAAACTTCGCAAGGGTCGTCTTTATAAACTTCGTTTGCAAAAGAAGAAAGCGAGCGCAAATTTATTCCATAACTATATTCAAGCAAATCAAAATTATTATATCTTATCGCAAGACGCGCTGCATTGGCTACGCAAATTAAACTTCCTTTAGCCGCTCCAAGCCAATGAATATCATGATTTCCCCAAGCTATATCGACTTCGTTAAAAGTCATTATGCTTTCCATAACTTTATCGGGATGAGGTCCTCTGTCGTAAATATCGCCGACTATATGAAGTCTATCGACAGAACATTGACGAATCAAATGGCATAAAGCTATAATAAATTTTTCTTCCGCCGAAATTTCTATTATAGAATCTATTATTGAAAAATAATAATTTTCTTTATTTTCTTCATCTCCCGTTTGCAAAAGTTCGTCTAATATATACGCAAAATTTGAAGGCATTTTTTTTCTAATTTTTGAACGAGTATATTTACTTGTCACAACTTTGCAAATTCTTATAAGTCTATAAATCGTTATTCTGCACCAATCGTTAAAATCTTCTTCGCTTGATTTTTGATTTATAAGATTTTTAGTATCAACGATTAATATTTGAAGTTCCACTCTATCATGTTCTGGCAAAGTATTTTTAAATAACAATTCAATTTTTTCTCTTATAACTCCCGAAGAAGTTCCAAGCAAATATTCAAAACCTTCCGATTCTCCATGTATATCGCTTAAAAAATATTCCGTGCCTTTTGGAAGTTGAGATATTGCTTTTAAGTTTATTATTTCAACCGAAGCATCGTCTATAGTCGGATAATTTTTTGAAAGAAGTTCCAAATAATCTTTATCTTTTAAATTTTTGTTCATCATAATAATAAAATTCTCCTTAAAATAAAATAACTTATATTATTAAATATATACAAATTTATAATTTAATCTATAGTAATTTATTAATTCGGATTATTTAATCTATTGTTTTTTATCATACCGTATATAATATTATTTTTTGATTTTGTCGGAGCGTCTAAAATTTCATTAACATCGTCTATGAAATCTTTAAACTGTTCATTTTGACATAATTTATCCATAGTTTCAATATCTAAATAAGCTCTTTTTTGAGCGGAAAATAATATATTTGAATCTTCAGGATTATCATAGATTAAATGAATTATGCCAACTCCAAAAGATTGATTAAGTCTTTTCAGTTCTTCCATTAAATCCAAATTACCTACATCAATATCTTTAGCCACAAGCCAAGCCTCATTAGCCCAGCCTGAATTTGATAAAGTTTGAAAATAATGTTGCACTAAATTATTTAATTTAAGTTCAACTTTCAATTCGTAAGCGTATATTTGAGTTGTAGGTAAATTTATATGATTAAATAATTCTAAAATTGGTTTATTAATATAATCTTTAAATGTTACTGCGACAATATCGGGAGTTCCCCATCTCATTTTACCTTTTATGCTCACATCCGTAGCGTTTGCATTTATAGTTTTTGAATATATTTTCATTGAATTCAAAAATTGAGTTAATGGTTTGTGTAAATCAGCTTCAAGTATTTTATTAGTATTAGCAGTTTGATTATTGATATTATCGTCTTCACTATCTTCATCATTATCTTCTTCTATTATTATATTTTGATTAGTATTATCGATTTTACTTTTTAGAAAGAACTTTCCTTTTCCCGTTTGTATAAATATTGTGTCGTTTGGATTATATTTTATATCCGTATATATTTTTGCTCCTAAACTTGAAACGGGAGTTTTACTCATTTTACCGTCTAATGTTTTTTCTATTTCTTTATCTAATCCTAATTCAATAGCTTTATTCCAAATCTCTTCAACTCTCATTGGAATTTCGCTTTTTTCTAAAACTATTTTTGCGGCTTCCGAATATGTCATAATAATAACTCCTATTAAATATATTTACTATATAATAAATCAAATTATGAAAAAAGTAAATTATGAAAAGAGTTAATAAATAGTAGCCATGCATATATAAAATATGCATGACTATTGATTATGAAAAGTATTTAACTATTACTGATTAGTCGTAGTTTGTCGCTCGTTCATTAATTGCATAGCTTCTTCATAAGTTATGTAATTAGATTGCGGGTCATACTGTCCGCTTCTCTCCTCTCCGTTTAGGCTCGGGATTGTTAATCTCTGTCCTGGCAATATTAAATCTGGATTATCAGGGTCTCTCAATATATTTCTATTAGCTTCGTATATTCTATACCATTGAATAGGATTATTATATATATAACTATAGCCTGCAATTCTCCATAAAGCGTCAGTTAAAGGAACTCTTCTAACTACTATATAATATTGAGGAAGAACGGTTATTTTTCCCGCGGTATTAACGGGTTGTCTTTCTGTTCCGTCTATTATTTGTCCCGTTTCATTTCTTCCCGTATCTCCTATAACGACATCGCCATCTCTCGCTCTTTGAGGTCCTCTTTCCTGTATAGCATTTAAAGATTTATTAGCCTGTTCCATCTTCTCTCTTGCCAAAGCGTTATTATTTTTATTTAATGCGTCTTCCGCATCCGCTATAAGTTTTGAAATATTTTTATCTTCTTCGCTACCTTTAGTTATATATCCATCGTTAAGCATTTTTTCATATCTTTCTTTTAATTCGGACAAATGTCTTGCATTTTCTTCTCTTACGATAGACAAACTTCTATCGGAAACTATTTTATCCATATTTTTTGACGCCGTTATCGCCTTATCGCTTGCCGTTTTCGGGTCATTTTGAACAACTTTATTAGCGTCATTTAAAAGAGCGGAAATGCTTTTATCGTTAGCGTCTCCTTTAATTATAGTTTTATCTCCAAGTAAAGTGTCATATTTCTTTTGAGCGTTTGCTATATCGTTTTTTGCTTTATTTACAGCATCCGCTTTTGCTTTAGCTTCGGCTTTAGCCTTTGCATCCGCTTCTGCCTTCGCTTTAGCAGCTGCAGCTGCTTTTGCTTTAGCTTCCGCATCGGCTTTTGCCTTCGCCTCAGCTTGAGCTTTATTTAACGCCGATAATGCAGCCGCCACATTCTGCTGAACGCTTGCAAAATTATCATTTTTTAAAGCTTCTTCGGCTTTGCTTAAAGAACTTGCAATTGCTTTGCCATTAGCATCGCCCGCCGTTATAGTTCTTGAATTTAATGCAGCGTTATATTTAGCTTTAGCATCTCCAATAGTTTTTGTAGCTGTCGCTCTCTCTCTTCCTAAATAACCTTCTTTTACGCTATTTGCAGAAGCCAAAGCGTTACTGTAAGATTCAAAAACCTTATTAAAATCGTTTGAAGCGATTATAAATTCCTCTTCGCTTTGAGCGGTTTCATCAGGAGAAGGCAGAGAATCTATAGAATTATTGCCTTCGTTAAAATATCTAACGGCTTCGTCATATTTTGCCTTAAATTGATTATCTTTTGAAGCGCCTAATTGATTAATTTCTTTTATCGATTTATCGGCATCGTTTTTTGCCTTATTTATTCTTAAATTCATTAATTTATAAAATAAGTCTGTGGTAGTTTTATCTATCGAGTCGGAAGCTTCTTGAGATTTATCATAAGATTTTTGATATTCTCCGTCATTTTGCAAAGTTTCCGCTTCGTCTGTTATTCTTGCAGAATCTTCATAAGTTTGGGCGAATAGAATCGTCCAACTAAAAGATATTAAAGCTATAAAAGATATTACTTTTTTTATATTCATAATTTTTCTCCTTAAATAAATTTATTAAAAATTTTATTAATTATAAAAATGATTATTGTTCTTTTTCTAAAGTTTCTATTTCTTTAACCATATTTTCCAAATTAGCCAATCTCTCTTTAACTTTATTTAAAGCTTCATCGCTTTTATTAAAATCTTCTTTGACTTTATTGTATAAAGTTAAATAAGCTTCTTTGGTATTATATAATTTTTCAACCATAACTTTATAATCTTTCTTTTCGGCATTATAAAGAGAATTGGCTTCGTTATACATAGTTTCTGCTTTGCTATATTCCTCGCCATACATAACATCCGCCTTTATCTCTTGAGCGTTTGTAAAAGATTCGTCCATTTGCTTTTTTATAATTTCAGAATAAGGCTCTAATCCTTTATCTAAAACGGCATTATAATTTGTTTCAGCTTCAAGCAATAATTGTTTCGCTTTTTTAGCTTCGTCTTTGTTTTCCTCTTTCATTATAATATCCGCTTCGGCAAAACCTTTTTCCGCTATATCAAAATCGCTTTGAGCAAAAGTTTTAATTTCCTCGTATTTATTAACTTTGTCTCTTAAAGCCGATACTCTTTGATATTCTTTTTTAGGCAATCCGCAAGAGATTGTTATAAAAACTAATATCATAATAAAAATTGTTTTTTTGTTAGAAATCATAATTGGCTCTCCTATTATTTTTTTATGTTAAATTAAAACCATAAATTATGCAATAAATAAAATTAAATTAATGATTTATAATCGTTAACATATTATAAAATATAAATAAAGTCAAGCGTTAATTAATAAAATTTTTTAAAAAAATATCCTAACATTCATTTTATAAAAATTAATATGAAGTTTAAAAGCAATTTTATTCCGTAAAAATAATAACTATTCCGCAAATTATATTAATTATTCTCAATATTTTTGAATTAAATTTATTTTTAAAATATTTGTATAATTGCCCCAATTCCGAAAAACAAGATAGAGCTAAAGTCTATATCGAAAAATATTGCTATAAAAAGCGCTTTAAAAAGCCTGAAAACGATTATTAGTCAACGCCAAGTAATAACAAATAGGCATAAGATAAGCGAGTCCTAAAGTTGGCTCTTGAAAAAATATTTCATTTTTATTCCTTTTCTATTTTATCGAATCCCGTAAAACTTCTTAACGCTTCGGGAATTATTACGCTTCCATCTTCCTGCTGATAATTTTCAAGAATTGCAATCCAAGTTCTGCCAACGGCTATTCCGCTTCCGTTTAAAGTGTGAACTAATTCGGTTTTGCCTCCTCTCTTTACTCTCATTTGCATTCGGCGAGATTGATAATCCCAACAGTTGCTTACGCTTGAAATTTCTCTATATGTGTTTTGTGAAGGAAGCCAAACTTCCAAATCGAAAGTTTTATAAGCGGCGTTTCCAATATCTCCTGAAGATAAAATCACTACTCTATAAGGAAGTTCTAAAGCCTGCAAAATACTTTCAGCGTCTTTAAGCATTTTTTCATGTTCCATTTTTGAAGTATCGGGAGCGCATATTTTTACAAGTTCGACTTTATCAAATTGATGCTGTCTTATCAATCCTCTCATATCTCTTCCGTAAGAACCTGCCTCCGAGCGAAAACAAGGAGTATAGGCTGTGGCATAAATTGGAAGCATATTCTCTGGTATAATCTCTTCTCTGTATATATTAGTTAAAGGAACTTCAGCCGTAGGTATTAAATATAAAGCTGGATTATCAGTAGTCTTAAATAAATCTTCTTCAAACTTCGGCAAATTTCCTGTTCCCGTCATAGCTTTTGAATTAACGAGAATCGGCGGAATATATTCCGTGTAGCCATGTTCTGTTGTGTGTTTTTTAAGCATAAAATTAATTAAAGCTCTTTCAAGCGCCGCGCCTTTTCCTTTCATTAAAGAGAAACGAGTTCTTGACATTCTAACCGCTCTTTCAATATCGAGTATATTAAGTCCGACTGCAATATCTACATGGTCTTTAACTTCAAAATCAAATTTTTTCGGTTCTCCCCATCTTATAATTTCTTTATTGCTATTTTCATCGTCTCCTTCGGGCACTTCATCGGAAAGCATATTTGGTAAATAAAGAATTTCATTATTAACTTGCTCTTCAAGTTCGGATAATTTTTCTTCTTTTTTGTTTAAGGATTCTGTAAATAATTTCATTTCTTCTTTAATTTTTTCCGCTTCTTCTTTTTTTCCCGCTTTCATGCATTCGCCGACTTTTTTTGAAGATTCGTTTTTTTTCGCTCTGTCGTTTTCAACTTCTTTTAATAATTTTAATCTTTTGCTTTCTAAAGATTTTAATTTATCTAAAGAAACTTTGCTTCTTCTCTTTCTTAAATTCTCTTCTACTAATTCTATATTTTCTCTTATTAATTTAACATCTATCATAAAAAATCCTTAAATATAATTTTATACAATTTAATAAATTATACTATTATTTTAAAAAATGTATATAAATTAATTATTGATTTTTTAATATACTTAAAATATAATGCATTTGTAAAATAGTAAATACATTATAGGAGCTATTAATGAAAAAATCTGTTCTTATAATGGCGGGAGGAATAGGAGAAAGACTTTGGCCATTAAGCAGAGAAAATAAACCTAAACAATTTTTGAAAATCGGAGATAATAAATCTTTAATAGAAAAAACTATATCGAGAGCTTTAAAAATAACTAACGAAGAAAATATTTTTATCATAACGGGAATAAGATATAAAAATGCTTTTAATAAATATATACCAAGTTTTAAAGAAGAAAATATAATATACGAACCTTTAGGACGCGACACGGCGGCGGCGGTTACTTTAGGCGTTTTAACAATAAAAGAAAGAATCGGGAATTCAATTATAGCTATACTTCCCGCGGACCCTATTATAAAAGAAGAAGATTTATTTATAAAAACTTTAGAAGAAGCGGTTGAGGTTACTTCAAAAACTAAAAAAATCGTCATTATAGGAATTAAACCAAACAGGGCGGAAACGGGATACGGCTATATAAAATTGACTGATAATATTAAAGAAAACGAGTTTAAAGTTGAAAGATTTGTAGAGAAACCTAATTTAGAAAACGCTAAAAAATTTTTGGAAGACGGAAATTATTTATGGAATAGCGGAATGTTTATTTGGGATATAGAAAGCGTTTTAGAAGCGGTTAAATCTTTAATGCCCGACACTTATAATAAAGTTATCGAGGCTTTTAATAATATAAGAGATAAAGAAAAATTACATTTGGCAAAAGGAATATTTGCAAAAATAGAAAAAATATCTTTCGACTTTGGAATTATGGAAAAATTAAAAGATATTATTTGCATAAAAGCCGAATTTTTTTGGGACGATTTGGGAGCCTTTTCGGCGCTTGGAAGAATATATAAAAAAGATAAAGATAATAATGTTATTATAGGAAACGCTTATATTAAAGAATCTAAAAATAATATAATAATAAACGATGATAAAGATTTTATAACCGTTGACGGAATAAACAATTTAACTATAGTAAAATCTAACGGAGCGCTTTTAATATATTCCGATAATCAAGATTCAAAAATAAAAGAAATATTAAAAGATATAAGAGAAAAAGAAGAATTAAAAGATAACAGAAAATTTTTATAATTACTCTTCTTTATAAAATAATTTTCATTAAGTTTTTTTAATTCTTTTAATTTTTTCTAATTTCTTTTTATCTTCTTTAGCTTTTTGATTATTTTCAATTAATTTGCCATTGATTAAAACATTTTTTAATTCTATTTTATCGTTATCAATTATTTCTGCGGGTTTAAAATTTCCTTTAAATTCTACATTTTCAAATTTCATTTTCTTAAAAAATACTACATTTCTAAAATCTGCATCTTTTTCTACGATTATATTTTGAAAAGTAAAATCGTCTCTAAAAACTGCATTTAAAAAATTTAAATTATCTTTAAAATGAATATGATTAAATTCAAATTTTCCGTTTATACGAGTATTTGAAAAATCGGCTTTGCAATTAATTTTTGTATTATATGTAATAAGAGAATCGAAATTGCTTAAAGAAAAATTTAAATCCATCGATATATTTGAATTTTTTATTATTATCTCTTTTTTAATATCGGATAATATTATAAATAATCCCGAATCAAAATTAGCGTCCGTAAAATCAAAAGAAGCGGTTAAATCTCTATTTTTTATTTGAAAAGGTCCCACAAAATTAGAATTTATAAAAATCATTTCGGCATCTTTTTCAATTTTTAATTCTTCTAAACTAAATCCATCGTAGCTAATCATATAAGAAAAATTATAAAATCCTCTGTATATATCGTCTCTTATAATTTTTCTAAATATATTATTCGGTTTATCTTTTCCGTTATGATGAATTATACAAAAACCGTCTTTATATTCTTCTCTGTTGCAGTTTTGAGTATTTGAAATTTTTTGTTTGCAAATCTGTGGCATAATTAAAACATAAAGCTTAATCCAAAATCATGCGAAATATTATTCTTATTAAAATTATCGAATACGATTGCATAATCTAATCTGAATAAATCGACATATAAGGATAAGCCTAAAGAAACTCCTTTATTTCCAACTCCGAGTCTTCCTAAAATTCCGCTTGGCAATTTTGTTAAATGTCTTTTTTGCATAGCGTTAGGTTCGTCAAGCGCGCTTTCGGGCAAATCGTCATAATCTATATTTGAATTGAATAAACCTAATTTATTAAAATTTATTATCATAGCTTCTAATCCAATCGCTACTCTATGACTTATCGAAGGAACTGAAATATCATATTCTAAAGAAACGGCAAAACTTGAATCTTCTTTTGCATAAGCTATAGAAGTTATTATATCCGTATCTATTGCCACAAATACTTTATCGTAAAATCCGAAATTTTTTATTCCAACTCCAATTTTAAATGAAGGATTAAATATTGATTGCATATAAGATAAATCTAAAAATCCTCCAAATATATTTTCTTTATCAAAATTATTTATAACGGCTTTAATATTCGCTCCAAAAAAAGAATTTTCATTTATCATATAAGCCGCTCCTATATTTATTAAATAATTTCCATTATATATATCTTTATCTCTTATTCCCAAATTATTATAAGTTTTTATTTTATTAATTTCAGAAGCTAAACCTATTCCAATTGCGTAAACATTATCCGTATGAGAATAAGAACCGTTAAATAAATATTCGTCTTTAAAATTTGGAGATAAAGTATAATTTAAATTAATAGAATCTCTTATTAAAGACATTAAAGAAGAAGAATTAATAAATATAACAGAAGAATCTTTTCCCGTTAAAAATCCCGAATCCATAATTCCTCTATTTCTTGCGCTTGTAGAATTTAAAATCGATAAAGAATGTTTTGAAGAAATATTATCCGAAAATAATATATATGAAAAAGATAAAAAAATTATAATTAAAATGAAAACTTTTTTTAATATTGCAATATACATAATCTACTCTGATAAATATTATTTCAATTATATCATAATAAATTGAATATGTTAATATATTTTAATAAATAAATTATTATTTTCCCCAAACGCCGCCAAATTTAAAACTCATTCCCAAATAAAAATCGTTATCAACGGTATAATGTTTTCCGCCTTTATCGTTATAAGATATTACGCCGACTTGACGCCTATCTTCCAATTCGTAATATTGATAATTATTTTTATAAACAGGGTCGTAAGTAAAAGTATCGGAAAGCATTATTTTAAAATCGTCCGTTATATTAAAAGTAATTTTCAAAAAAGCTCTGTATTTTAATTGATAAATATCTTCAGAATTTGAATATATATTATTATCATGAATTCCAAAATGCGCGGTTATGTCGAATTTCCATAATCTGCAAACTTCAAAAAATATAAATCCGCTCATTGCATAAAAAGGTTTTTTAGCTGCAAATGTTTGAATTGAAAAATCCGTATAATATCCGCTATTATAATGATGTTCGTTTGAGTTTGAACTAGAAGGCGAGTATTGATTATTTGCTCTTATTCCATGCCTAAACCAAAATCCTTCAATTCCAATAGTAAATCTTCCATTTTTGCCGTTTCTAAAATATAAAAAAGCGTTAATGCTATCGCCGTATTCTTTTATCGGTATCGAACCTAATTCGCTTACTATTCCCGCAACTCCCGTATTGATATAATCATTGCTATAAGAAATTTTTGCCATTAAACCTTTTGAAGAGTTTGCATCGAGTCCTTCTTCGCCGTTAACCATTCCAACTCCAATAAACACTCCGTAAAAACTTGATTCTAACATTATTCCCGTATCGTATCTTGGAATAAATTGAGTGTCGTATCCTATAGGCAAATCTCTTGGTCCCGAAAGAACTGTCGCCTTATTAGTGCTTACCGTATGATAATAAAATAAAGTTGGAAAATAAGAAGTCATAGGAATATTTTTAGTATATGATTCCAAAACTCCGACTCTTATTCCAATATACTTAAAATTTACGAATAAATTTAATTTTGTGAAGTCGAATAGGGGGGGGGACATATCTTTGTAGAATCTCGCTTTATGCGATAAAGGTTCGTAAAATCTTGCTTTAATATCCGCTCCGATTGATGCGTATTTATATTCTTTTATATAACTTAAATCTCCATAAAGTAAAACTCCTAAAGTGTCTTCGTTTCCCGTTTGTTCTATTAAATCGCTCATTCTTCCGTAAGCGACTAATTCTAAAGACGCGCTTAAAACTCCGTATTTTCCCGAGTTTGTATTATTATTCGTATTTATTTCATTTGTATTTTGAGAAAATAAAATTGAATTTATAGCCAATAGTAAGCAAAATATAAATTTATTTGTATAATTTAGAGTTTTCATAATAATATATTTATATAATAATTATTTTTTTATGTCAATTCTTAAATACTTAATATGTATAATTATTATGCATAAATTAAATTGTTATATTCTATATTCTCTGCCTGCCTTATAACTATATCTAACGCTTCTTCTTGATTTTCTGGAGGATATTTATATTTTCTTAAGAGTTTTTTTACCGCTAAACGCATTTTTGCTCTTGTGGATTCTTTTCTTTCCCAATCTATAGTTTTGCTTTTTCGCACGATATCGGTGAGTTCTACAGCAATTTGCTTTAAAGTTTCATCGGTATAGAATTTTTTTATAGAAGGAGGTTTTAATATAGCGTCATAAAAAGCTTTCTCTTCGGCGCTTAATCCCAAAATATCGCTTTCTTTTTCCAAATTTATTAAATCTTCTCCCATTTTTAAAAGCTCTTCTATAACTTCCGCATTTGTAATCATTCTATTTTTATAACCGTTCATAATATCTTTCATGCGTTTTGAAAAAAGTTCAGACTGCACTATATTTACTCTTAAATGCCCTTTTATTTTATCAGCTAAAAGTTTATGCAAAAGTTCCAAAGATAAATTTTTATGTTTCATAGACGCTATAGATTTAAGGTATTCATAGTCAAATACCGACACTTCTTTTATTTCTCTTTCGCTAAAAATATTTATTATGCCTTCGCTTCTTACCGAATTTTTAAGCATTTCGGATATTATTTTATTTATTTCATACAAAGAAATTTTAGATTGAGAAGATATTTTTACTATAATAACTTTTACAGCTTCATATAAAGCCGTTTCTACTATTTCTTTTTGTTCTATAATGCTTATGCATAAAGTTTCCGCTTTTTTTAGTTCTGTTGTTTTATCTATAAATAATTTTTTCTTATCTTCATTTGAAATTATATAATCTGCTAAATTTTTTATAATATTTTCTCTTTCTTTTGCGGAACAATCATAGAAGTTTGAATAATCGATTTTATTATAAAAAATTTCTCTTATTATTTCCAAAGCTTCTTTAAATTTAGGAAAAGCGCTTTCCTCTATATCTAATTTTCCGTATCTTTCATTATCTCTTTTAGTATAATTACTTAAAGCCTCTTTTAACGAACTTGCAAGCCCTATATAATCTACTATAAGTCCGCCTTCTTTATCTTTATACGCTCTATTTACTCTAGATATCGTCTGCATTAAATTATGTCCGCTTAAAGGTTTATATATATACATAGTGTTAAGAGATGGAATATCGAATCCCGTAAGCCACATATCGACTACCAAAGCTATTTTAAAATCAGAATCAGATTTTTTAAATTCAAAGGCAAGCTCTTTTCTCTTTTCGGAAGTTCCCAAGATATTTCTCCATTCTTCAGGGTCATCGTTTGTAGTCGTCATAACGGGTTTTAATTTTTCTTTCCATTGAGGTTTTAAAGAAAGTATCTTTTTATATATTTTTATTCCTATAGGTCTTGAGTATGCTACTATCATAGCTTTACCTAATAAAATATGTTTTCTTTCTTCATAATGTTTTATAATATCTTTACATAGAGAATCTATAACATCTTCAGAACCTAATATAGCGTCCATTTTTGATAATTCTCTTTTAGATTTTTCTATATCATATTCGGAAGTTTGGTTTTTTATAGATTCGTATTTTTCATCTATCTTTTTTAATATATCTTCGTTTAATTTTAAATTATTTACTCTGCCCTCATAATATATTGGAACTGTAACTCCGTCTTCTACGGATTGCGTTATATCGTATATATCTATATAATCTCCAAAAACTTCAATGGTGCTTCTATCGTCTTTTTCTATAGGAGTTCCCGTAAATCCTATTTTTATAGCGTTAGGCAAGGCATCCTTTATATATTTAGACATACCGTAAATTATCTCGCCTTTTTTAATTTCCGCTTTATCTCCGTAATGAGAGCGATGAGCTTCGTCAATCATTAAAATTATATTTTTTCTTTTTGAAAGTATATCGCTATAATCTTCAAACTTTTGCAAAGTAGTAAATATTATGCCGCCCGTTTCTCTATCTTTCAAAAGTTTTTTCAAATGCTCTCTCGAAGACGCCTGAATCGGATTTTGAGATAAATATTCCGCAGCGTTTGAAAAAGAATTAAAAAGTTGGTCGTCCAAATTACTTCTGTCGGTTATTATTACTATTGTGGGATTATTTAGAGTTTGAGTTATTAATTTTGAAATCATAAGCATAGTATAAGATTTGCCAGCTCCCGTAGTATGCCATATAATTCCCGCCTTGCTTCCGTTTTTTGAAAAAGATTCTTCTATTTTTTCTATGGCTTTTATAGAAGCAAAATATTGATGATAGGAAGTTAATATTTTATTATAATTCTTTTTTTGAGGGTCGTAAACAAAAAACAAAAAATAATGAACTATATCTAAAAACCTTGATTTTTCAAACATACCTTTTATTAAAGTTTTATATTGTAAATCTAAAGAAGCGTTTTCTTTTATGGTTTCCTTTTCTTTATCTTCTTTTTTCCAAGATATAAATCTGCTTTCATCGGAAGTTATAGTTCCTACTTTCGCGTTTATCATATCGCTTATAACAAGAAAAGCGTTATATTCAAATAACGATGGAATATCATTTTTTATATAATTTCTAATTTGTTTATAGGCGTTTTCTATGGTAATATCTTCATTTAGAGCGTTTTTAAGTTCCATTACGACTAAAGGAAGTCCGTTTACATATATTATAATATCTGGTCGCTTAACGGTTTTATCTTCTATTGTAAGTTGATTTACGACTAAAAAATTATTGTTATTTTTATTTTTATAATCTATTAAATTTATATACGCGTTCTTTTCTTTTCCGTCCGCAAAATATGAAATATAAATTCCGTAAGATAAAGCGTTTTGAAAGAATTTATTTTTTTCGATAAAATCCAAACTTTCTAAATTTATTATCTTTTTAACGGTTTCTTCTATCGCTTCTTTATCCGCATTTTTATTTATTTTTTTAAGATAATATTCAAAAATTTCTTTTATGACTACGGAATTATAATCATTCATAGAGGAATATTCTTCTCTTAAATCCGCTCCTTTTTTATATTCGTATTCCATTTCTTCGACAAGAATATCAATTAAAGAATTTTCAAAATCGCTTTCGGATAATATTTGCATAATATAAATCTATAATAATTTTTTTATTTTTAGTTTAACCGCCTTATAGATAATTTGCAATAGCTATTTTTTGAGTAATTATATTATTAATATTTTAATTAAATAATATATCATTTGAAAATGGGATAATTTATTCTGTTTTTATAGAGTATATATTTTCTTTTAATTTTGGAATGTCTTTATTTGCGGTTTCCCATATTATATTATTCGATACTTCATAATATTTGTGTATTAAAAAATTTCTCATATCTGAAATTTCTCTCCAATTTATATTTGGATAATTATTTTTAGTTTCTATAGATATTTTTGTAGCCGCTTCCCCTATCATAATTATTTCATAAATCATTAATTTTTGCATTCTTCTATCGGATAAAAAATTTTCTTTATTCTTTAATTCGCTTAAATATTCTTCTATTGATTTTATAGATTCTTTTATATCGTTTATTAAGTAATTGTCGCTTCTTTTCATAATAAAACTTCTTTGCTTTTCTCTATTGATTGAACCATATAATTTCTTATATTTTCTTCCAAAACCAAATCGACTTTTCGCAATATTAACGATTGCAAATCTTCCTTTATTTTCATAATTTCAAAGATACTTTTATTGTCTTTAAATTTTACCAATATATCAATATCGCTTTTATCATTAAAAGAACCTTTTTTATTACGCGTGAAAGAACCGAATATAGTTATTTTTTCCGCTCCTTCTTTTTTCAATTTTTCCAATATTACTTTTTTTTGTATTTCTGGGAATTTTCTTTTTTCGTTATTAAGGAATTCTATTCTTTTTTCGCATACGCTTTCAAAATAATTATCATATTTGCCGTTTGCTATTCTCCATATAGTCATATATAAAGAACCGCTGTCTCTGTTTTCTCCCGTTATCTTATTATATAAATAAGCTATTTGTTCCGAGTCGCCGTAATCTGGGTTTAGTCCAAATCCATTTCCTATTGATATTTGCATGAGTTTCAATAAATTTTCTTCAGAATATTTTTTATAACTACTTTTTAATTGGTCGGGAATATAATATCCGTTTATAAAAGGCATTTTTAATTCTTTTAATCTTACTTCAAGCATAAATTCCGTAACGCCAAAATATTTTCTTATTAATTCTCCGTCATGTTTAAGTAAGTCTATAGTTCCTTTAATATAGTTTTCTTTCAAAAATTTCTCCAATTCGTTTTTTGGAATTAATAAATTTCTGGCGTATTTATTTGCAAACTTTTCGCCGTTAAGAAGTATATTTGGATAAGAATCTTTATAATTTTCTTCTCCAAATAAAGTGTTTCCGTAATTTTTGCGATTTTCTTCATATTGCGCGTAATGTCCTATTTCATGAGCTATAGTTTGATTTTCAGATTCTTTTATATATAATTTTGTAGGAACTACAAATTCTCCTATTTTAAAATCTTCTCTATCTGGATTTATTATTATAACTTTCTCTTTTATTTTTATAAGTCCCGCTTTTCCGTTATCGCCTCCGAACGATAAAGCATCATATTGAACATCTAAACCAAAATTTATTAACGCGAATTTTGAAGCGTCAAAAGGATACGATATTTTTCCGCCTTTTTCTTTATAATTTTTTAAGTTTTTATTTACTATTTCTATAATATAACTATCTTTCATAACAATGCTTTACGCTTTTTTAATGTTTTAAAATATGTTTCTTCTTTATATTCTATTTTATCATCATATTGATTATTAATTTTCGAGTGTTTTAATTCTTCGGTAAATTCTTCTAATCTATTTATACTATCCAAAGAGTTTAATATATTTTTTAAAGTTTCTATATCGGGTAAAATTCTGCCGCATTCTATAGCGCTTAAATATACATGCCCGTTTTCGTCTAATTTAATTTTTTCGGATAAATCTCTTAAACTCAATAATTTTTCTTTTCTAACTTTATTTAATAATTTTCCTAAATTATATTCCATAAATAAATATTCCTTGTTAAATTTATAAATCTACAACTTTTATTAGACTATTTATTTGCATTATAAATTCTTTGATAATTTTTAGCAAATTATATTAATACATATTTTATACTCTAATCTCTCCGTCCGCTCTGCGCCCCTTTGGGGTCATAAGTTTAGGCAGTAAACTATCTCTAATATTAGAAAGTTTTTCATTTTCTATTTGGTTATTTTTTATTAGGTTGAACATATCAAAAACTGCATTGTGAAATTTATTTAATGTATTCTCTTTTGGTATTATTATTTTTATAGACTTAATAATTTTAGAATTTATAGCCTCCGCTATAGACGAAGTATTTCCTAATACTCGATAATTAAAATTTTTCAAATAAAAGTATAAATATTCATTAATAAAATTATTATCGGAATTAAAATGAGCTATAGCTTCATTCGTTGTCATATCTTCGCTCGTTATAGATACTCTTCCTATTGTTAACTTAAAACTTAAAATAACTGTATTTTGAGGAACTATATTAACATTATACTTTTTTATAGCTTCAGAAGTTAAATATTCTGAAGTATCAACAATAAATAATCCAGAATTTCCCATATCAGAAATAGAAACCCATTTAGTATTTTTGCAATTTTTAGAAAAACATTCTATTTCTTTTCTTGGTGGGGTTTTACCTATAGTTACATTAAAAAAGTTTGAAATTATATCTACTTTCCAACCTTTCGGAATTTTTCCTAATTCGCTATCAATCATCTCGCCTCCGCTTTTCTTATAAGGTTTGCCGTCTTCGTTAGGAAAATTAAAATTTATAAACCATTCCTTAAAAATAGTTTGCGCCATCTCTTCGAGTATTTTATTCGTTTTATTGTTTAATTCTATTTTGTCGTCTAATGCTGAAAGTATTGATGCTATGCGTTTTTGTTCTGCAAGCGGCGGAAGATTTATTTTTATATTTTTCATCGCATCTATAGTTAGCGCCTTTTGAACAGAACCTATAATTATTCCTTCCACTTTATTTTTAGCTTCTTCAGATTTGAACCAATAAAATAAAAAATTACTATCTGCAACATCTTTAATGTTTTTCAACCAAATTAAATTTCCATCTTTAAAATAAAAATCTCCGTCTTCATTAATTAAATAAGGTATTCCATAAGTTCCAACTGCAGTAATCAATATATCTCCGTTTATTGGTATACCGTATTTATTTTTTATTTCTTCAAATCTATCTTTAGAGATATATAAACAATCGTTTAATTCTTTTCCATTAGACTTGGCTATAATCTCTTTTGAACGATAAAAAGGAATTCCAGATTTTACATATTCTCTATAAAATATTCTTTTACTTGAAGTAATATCGCAAAAATCTTTAAAACTGTATTCTTTCCAATTTGAATATGATTTCCCCATATTTACTATTCGCTTATATTTGGATTTGACATATTTAATATTTCAAATAAAGTTTTATTTCTAAATTTAGCTATTCTTAATAAATCTTGTGTCGATAGTAATGTTAAATATAAATCAACCCTTTCATTTTTAGGTAGAAAAGAAACCTTTCCTTCAAAACTACCTTCAGTATATGGTATTAATTTAAAAATAGTGTCGTCTTGTCTAATTTCTTCTTTTTTAATATCGTTAATATCTGCAATTATATATCCAAAAAATCTACATTTTTCTACATTTATATTTACACCATTTTTTGTTTTTGCATTATTATAAATTTTGGAAGCATATCTCTTAAGTTGCTCTATCATTTGTCCAGGATTATGAGCTTTTGTAGGGTTTTTTAACTCTAATAATACAATATGTGTAGGCTGTTCCTCGTCATTAATAAATGGATTAAAATAAAATTCAACATCTACGCTTGACTCACCTATTTTAGAATTATGAGCTTCAAAGAAATATGAAAATTTGTCATCTAAAAGCCATAAATTATGATTAGCTACTTCTAAATTCTCACATTTTCTGTCTGTCAATAATTGATGAAAATCATCTTCTTTAAAATTAGAATCTCCCATCATTTGTTCTAATTTAGCTAAAACTCTTTCTCTATGCTTAACATATAGATACAATGACGATTTTTGTAATCTTGTGTCCAATTGCTCGTCTTTAGATTCCCAAAAATTTTGTTCTAATTTTCCTTTTTCATTAATAGCATCTTGTATAAAATCAGTTTTACTTTTAATTTTATAACCGTTAATTGATTCAAAATCTGGCATAAATTCTGCTAAAAACGGAAGTTCAGATTTTGTAACTCTTAAATTTTCTCGAGATTTTTCTCGTTGTTTTGCTATTAATTCGTCAAATTCTTTATCCAAAACTTTTGTTATTTCTTCCTCTAATTCGGATTTAATATCTTCTATTTCGGCATTTAATCCGTCTGCGGTTATTCTGTCATCCAATAATGGAGATGATATATAAATTTTTTTGTTTAAGCTATTAATAATTCTATCGTAGTCAATCTTTTTTTCAATGAGAAGTTTATGGGCTACTAATTTAATATCTAAATTACTTTTAGAATTTACAATAAGTATTTCTATAGGAAATTCTTTATCATATATTTTAATATTAAATTCTTTTTTATCTATATTAGAAAACTGCATTTCTTTTATTTTTTTATCTATTGAAGCGCTAATTTTTAATTCTTTAAAATCATAAAGTAAAAAAGCAAAATTATCTATAATCCATTCTTCAAACTTTTCTATAGGATTTGCATATTTTTTTATAAATGTTTTTAAATATTTTTCATCCATATTTAAACTTAAACTCGTTCCATTTTCTTTATATGTATTTTCAAATTTCTGATTATAGATTTTAAATAGATTATCTTCTTGTTGCGGATATTCAAATGAAATAAATTTTTTATTATGTGTTGTTTCATAATGTATATTTTTAGCAAAATATATAAATACTAATCTTCCTAATCCTTTACTTGGCAATTTATTTTCTTGTTTTAAGATATTTGATTTAGCTATATCAAAGAAAAGTCTTTTATCATCTTCTGAAAAACCTATGCCATTATCTTCTATTTTAATACTCTTTTCTTCTGAATTTATTATAATAGAAATTTCTGGCAAATATTTATTATTTTCATTTTGTTTATATTGAATAATGCAGGCATGAATAGCATTAGATATAGCTTCTCTTAATATTAATTCTACTGCATTTCTCTTATTCTTATAAAAACTTGTGGCTAATCCTCTAAGACTTGCATAGGTATCCATATATTTTTAAGTTTCCTTTCTGAAAATATTTATTTATTATATACAAATTATATAATTTTTCAACTGTCTAAATTTAACTCATTGATATTAGGATTAGATTTTTATTAAACGCCATAACTTTTATTAACTCCGTAATTAATTTTTATCATAAATAACAATCCCATCTTCGTCAATATGATTCTTCAAATTAGGATTTTTTATATCGTAATAATTTACAATATCGAATTTCAAAAGCGTGGGAATATTTGATAATTCTTCTTTTATTCTTTCGCAAAAAAGCAAATCGTTATCGCCAATAATTGCAATATCTATATCGGAATTATATTTTTCGGTATTTGAAGCTCTAGAGCCGAAAAGAATCGCTTTTTCTATTTTTTCATTTGAAGAAAATACTTCTATAATTTTTTTTAAAAGTTTGTCTTCTATCATTTTTATTTTTCTAAAATTCTATCCATAAAAAATAAATATAAATCGCTTAATTCTGGCAGATAATCTTTTTTTACCTTTATTAAAATATCTCTAAATTTATTAAAATCGTAAGTATGAGAAAGCAAATTACGGCTAAGCATCATATCTATAAATATTTCCGAATTTTTAATAATTCCCGAAGAATAAGCCTCTTTAAATATATTTCTTGCGGTAATCTCCGTAATATTTACGCCGTTATATTCCAAATAATCTTTTAAGGTTTTCCATGCAAGTTCGTATGTATATTCAAATCGCTGTATAACGCCTTCTTGCTCAAGATTTGATAAATCGTCAATATCGTTTTCTTCCAAAGCGCAATTAAGCAAATTATATGCCCTACTAAAATTTTGAAATCTCTGTTTCCATCTAATTTCTTTTTTAAAGTCCATATCCTATACTCTCAAGTTTTTCATTTTTATTGATTAGATATTATAATTTTAGATTTTTTTAAATCTTTAAATCTAAAAGCTTTTATGGTTATACAAACAGATATATTATTATTAGTTTTAACAGCTTTTCTTTTATATAAAATTGTAATCGTTATTGGTTTATTTATGTCGGAATATAAATCTTCTTCTTTTATTAAAAATAGTCCTTTTTCTTTATCTAATATAAAACTCTTTTTTCCCTTTGCAATCTTATAATATATAGAATTATAAAGTTTTTCAAAATGCGGATAATCTTTAATTATAATATCTTTATATTTGTTTATATTATCGTCTATAACAATATCTATTGGCATATTTTAACCTATCAAATATTTAAAGCCCAATTTACATCTTCTTTGCTTATTTCCGAAGGTTTAGCTATAAAATACGAATATAAATCTATTTCTTCATCTAAATCAAGCAATTTCCATAACTTATTTTTATGAGTTATATCGCTTATTTCTTTAGCCTTATAATTATTATATATATCCATTGTTATGCTTAATAATACATCAATTTCTACGGATGTTAAATTTGATATATATGGTTCTTTTAAACTAAAGAATAATTTTGTATTATCGTTTCCTTTTCTTATTGAAATTAAATTTTCGCTTTCTAATTTATTTAATATGGCAGAAATATTTTTTGGAATTGGTCCTCTTTGCTTTTTTATATAAGTATCTCCCGTTAAAGTTTTATTTGTTTTCATTAATAGAATGCCATCCGTAAATAATAATATTTTATTTAATTTTATAGAACCTAATTTATACGGGTCTTTACATTTATCTATTACAAAGTGAACGGCGCTAATATATTTATCATTCATAAAATATTGCCTCCTTTACAAAAATAATTGTATATTTTATATAATTTAAAGTCCATATCCTATACTCTCAAGTTTTTCTTTAATTGTTTTTTCAAGTTTTCTATTTTCCTTAAAACAAAAATTAAGCTCTTTGGTTAATCGTTTCATTTTATTTTCAAAGTTTTCTTCGGTTTCTTTGTTTTGTTCCAAACCTACATATCTGCCAGGAGTAAGAATATAGTTTTCTTTTCTTATATCTTCAATATTAACAGATTTGCAATAACCTTCTATATCTTTATATCCTTTAATTTTTTGCCATGAATGAACGGTTTCGGCTATTTGCTTTATATCTTTATCTTCTAAAATTCTCTGAACTTTATTATACATTTTGCCAAAATTTCTTGCGTCAATAAAAAGAATATGATTATCGATATTTTTATTTCTATTTAAAAACCATAGAGAAACGGGTATTTGAGTTGAATAAAAAAGTTGAGTTGGTAGAGATATTATGCATTCTACAATATCGTCTTCTATCATATTTTTTCTTATCTCCCATTCTCCTCCAGTTTGAGTTGAGAGAGAACCGTTTGCCAAAACAACCCCAGCTTTACCGTTTGGGGTTAACTTTGAAGCTATATGAGAAAGCCAAGCGTAATTTGCATTGCCGTTTGGCGGAATTCCCCATTTCCAACGGGCGTCTTCCGTTAATGAATCCGCTCCCCAATCTGACATATTAAAAGGCGGATTAGCAAGAATATAATTTGCCTTCATAGTTTTATGCAAATCGTTATGAAAACTGTCGGCATTTTTGATTCCCAAATTAGCCTCTAATCCATGTATTGCAAGATTCATAGAACACATTTTCCAAGTAGTAGGATTGTTTTCTTGCCCAAATATTGACACATCGTCTATATTTAAAGAATGAGCGTCTATAAACTTAGCGCTTTGCACAAACATACCGCCGCTTCCGCAACATGGGTCGTATATCCGTCCTTTATAAGGTTCTAATATTTCAACTAATAATTTTACTATAGAAGAAGGAGTATAAAATTCCCCTCCTCTCTTTCCTTCGGCGCTTGCAAATTGAGATAAAAAATATTCGTAAACTCCTCCCAAAATATCCTTTGAATTTTTATTCTTAATTTTTATATTTGAGAATAAATCTATTATTTCGCCTAATCTTCGTTTATCAAGTTCTGGGCGACTATAATTTTTAGGAAGTATATTTTTAAGCCTGCTATTTTCTTTTTCTATTTTTTGCATAGCTTCGTCTATAATATTTCCAATTTCAGGAAGTCGTGCATTTTCACTTATATATCCAAATCTTGATTTTTCAGGAACAAAGAAAATATTGCTTTCCGTATAAGCGTCTTTATCCTCTTCATAACCATCCCCATTTTCAACAAGTTCTTTATATCTTTCTTCAAACTTATCTGATATATATTTTAAAAATACCAATCCTAAAATAACATGTTTGTATTCGGAAGAATCCATACTTCCCCTTAATTTATCGGCTGAAGCCCAAAGTTCTTTTTCAAAACCTATTTCTGAATTATCTTTCATAATAATATCCTCGATTGATAGCGTTATATTGATAATAATTTATGAATAATTAAAAATCAAGAGGGAAATTCTTTATTTAATTTTATACTATTGACAAATAATAAAATTAAATTTATAGCCAATAATATTAAATTAACAATTTGTATTTATTCATATTTTAAATTAATCCATGCTAAAATTCTGATATATAAACTTAAACGGTATATACACCTTACCGTTTTCCGCATAATCTCTAAGCAAGCCTTGAGGCGGCGGTTTTAATTTTTTAGCGTATTCTATAGCTTTTGAACAAGAATTATCTAAACTGCCTTGTCCGATTTGAGATTTCTTTAAAAACTTTTCAAATAAAATATTTCCCTCTTCGTCTATTGAAATTAAAACTTCAACCTCATCCGTTCTCAAAAGTCCTAAATAATGCGCTTGATTTGGAATCGTTAAATACCAAGAATCTCTTATTGAACCTACTAAAGAATAAAAATACCAAAAATATTCTTGAGCCTTCGTTCCTAATTGAATGCCTCCCGTTTGGCTCGAAAGAACAACCGCTCTGTCCGCTCCGTCTTCAAAAGAAGCGGGGATTTTTGTATTTCCTTTAATTCCAGGATTTTTAGGTTTATAAGTTTCAACTTTTTCTCTGCTTATATTTTCGCCTAATTCGTTTCTTTTTATATTATTATCGTTATTATTTGGCGATATATTTTCTCTTCTTTCGACTATCGGATTATTTGCTCCGTCTCCGAAAAATGAAAATACAGAAGTGTCCGAAAAAGTTTTTGAAGGATTAACATTTATCTGTCCTCTCGACCTTAAAGATTTGTCGGAAGCAAAAAGAGTATCCTCTTCGTTTTTTTCTTCTTCAATATCGGGCGTTTCGACTAAAAACATATAATCGTCTTTTTTTATATTTTCTTCTAATTCTTCGGCTCTGTCATAGGCAAAAACCGATTTCATAATAGAAGTATTTATAAAACTAAAAACAAATATATGCAAAATTAACGAAACTATTATTGCAAAAATCGTGTCTTTTCTTCTGATTATTTTATTTCTCATATTATTTTATTATTCAATAAAGTTTGATTATTAATTATAAAATATAAACTATAAAATTTCAAATATAATTAAAATTCTACATAATAAATTACTCTATATAACAATAATTAAATTTATGCCTTCCTAAAGGATTAAGAACGACTCCTTTCAATTTTGGGCTAATCATTAAAGCGTCCGCTCTGTAATATAAAGGAATTATTGGCATTTCATCCATTAAAATACTTTCCGCTTGTCTCATTGCATCCATTCTCACTTTATTATCGGGAGATTGTTTTGCCATTAAAATTAATCTATCATAATTTGCATTTGTAAAACCGCTATGATTTATTCCGCCATAACTAAGCATAACATCGAGCATTGTCATTGGGTCGTTATAATCGCCCGTCCATCCCATTCTTGATAATTGATAATTTTTTTCTATTAAAGATTGCAAAGTTATAGGAAAATCTTCTATTATTAATTGAACTGTAATATTTAAATTATCTTTCCACATTTGCTGAATTGCTTCGCCTACTAAAACATAAATTCCTGGCGAAACTTTTAATTCTAATATCGGATAATTTTCTCCGTTAGGATAACCCGCTTCCGCCATTAGAGATTTTGCTTTTTCAATATTCTCTTCATAATTATTAATATCTATATAATCTCCCGATTCGCTTCTAAAAGTTCCGTTTAATCCTCTAACTTGAGTGGGAACGAAAGCTCCCGCTGGAATTTGTCCGCCTTTAGTTACATTTGAAACTATATAGTTTCTGTCTATTGCGAGAGCGAGCGCTTGTCTAACTCTCTTATCTTTTAAGGCTTCGTTTGTTATATTTAATTCTAAATAATAAGTTCCCAAGCCGTAATTTGCAGCAATATAACCTTCTGATTTAAGATTTTCTATTTCCGCAGCTGGAGGCTCTAAAGCGGAAAAATGAATAGTTCCGTTTTTAAGTCCAGCTACCGCCGTATTTGGGTCGCTCATTATAATAAAAGTTATCTCTTTTGCAATTTGCTCTTCTTTAGAATAATAATTTGTATTAATAGAAAATATTATTTTATCGTCTATTAATCTTTCAGTCATTTTATAAGGTCCATTTCCTATATAGGTTTCAGGGTTTAAAGTCCATTCGTCTTTATAAGTTTCTATAATATCTTTACGAACAGGCATAAAAATTCCCGTAGAAGCTATAAACTCTAAAAAATACGCAGTCGGATTTTCTAAAATAACTTCAAGAGTATAATCGTCTATAGCCTTAACTCCTAAATTATTATAATCCATTATTCCCGCGTTAATTTCTTTAGCGTTTTTAACAACTTCCATCATATAAGCGTATTCGGCGGCGACATTTGGGTTAACCGCTCTTTTCCAAGAATATTCAAAATCGTTCGCAGTAACTGGTTTTCCATCGCTCCATTTTGCATTCGTTCTCAAATGAAAAGTATATTTAAGTCCGTCATCCGATATAAACCAACCTTCAGCAACCGCTCCAACAACATTATTATTTGAATCGAGTTTTGTTAAACCTTCAAAAGCATGAATTATATAAACAGACACGACATTTATAGAGTTTAAAGTTGGGTCCATAGTTTTAGGTTCTGCTCCCATATTAACGACTATAGAATCCGAAACCGTTTTATCTTTACAAGAAATAGCGAAAGCGCTTAAAATAATTAGTAAAAAAATAATAATCTTTTTCATTTTTATATCTCCGAATTAAAATTTTACAAATTATATTTAATTAATTTATAAAGTCAATATAAAATTCTATGAATAATAATTATTATGATAGCATAATTAATAAATTAAAAAATTAATTAAAATTAATAAAATTATTAATATAATCGCTTGACAAAATAATTATTTTATACTATACTATTATTAAATGTATCAATTATTAGTCTGGTATATTTCTACGAATAAAATCGTATTAATATAAAAAAAAAATTCAAAGAAAGGATTGGACTTATGGTAAAAATAATTTCAAAACAAGAAGCCTGCGATTTGATTAAAGACGGCTCGGTAGTGATGTTTGGAGGGTTTTTAGCATGGGGTTCTGCATGGGAAATCACCGATTTACTTGCAGACCAAAACAAAGTAAAAAACCTAACTCTCGTTGGAAACGACACAGCTTTTGCCGACAAATCTTACGGTAGGCTTATGACCAATCGTCAAGTTTCTAAAGTTATAGTTTCGCATATCGGAACTAACACCGAAACGCAAAAACAAAACAATAACAAAGAAATCGAAGTCGAATTGGTGCCACAAGGAACTTTAGCCGAAAGAATAAGAGCGGCTGGAGCTGGTTTGGGAGGAATACTAACTCCTACGGGTATTGGAACTCTCGTTGAAGAGGGCAAGCAAATAATCGAAGTTAAAGGCAAGAAATATATTCTTGAAGAGCCTTTATACGGAGATATAGCGCTTGTTTATGCGGATAAGGCGGATAAATACGGTAATTTATACCACCATGGCGTTACGAGAAACTGGAATATGATAATGCCTATGGCTTGTAAAACCGTTATAGCCGAAGTAAAAGAGATAGTGGACGGAGCTTTAGACCCTGATAATATAACCGTTCCTCGCGTATTTGTAGATTATTTAGTTAAGAGCGATTACGACTATCTAGCTAAAGGGCTTAAAAAGGCTTAAAGGAGGAATTAATCATGGCAGAATTATCAAAAGAACAAATAGTTGAGATTATAGCAAAAAGAGTCGCTAAAGAATTAAAAGACGGCGACTTGGTTAATCTTGGAATAGGAATTCCTACTAAAGTTGCAAACTATTTGCCTGACGGAGTGGAAGTTTTATTGCAATCCGAGAACGGCATGGTTGGAATGGGACCTACTCCCGAAAAAGGAAAAGAAAGCGCTAATATTACTAATGCTGGCGGAGCTTTTGTAACTTTATTAGAGGGCGGAGTTTATTTCGATAGTTTCACTTCTTTTACAATCATAAGAGGCGGACATGTTGACGCTACTGTTTTGGGAGCTTTGCAAGTTGACCAAGAGGGAAATTTGGCAAATTGGATGGTTCCAGGCAAATTGGTTCCAGGAATGGGCGGAGCTATGGATTTGGTTGTCGGAGCAAGATTGGTTATTGTCGCTATGGAACATACCGCTAAAGGCGATAAAAAGATATTGAAAAAATGCAATCTTCCTCTCACCGCTAAAAATCAAGTTAATATGATAGTAACGGAAAAAGGAGTAATGAAAGTAACCGATAAGGGATTAGAACTTACGGAAATATTTTCAACTTCAAGCATAGAGGATATAAAGGCAAATACCGAAGCGGATTTAATAATTAATAATCCTAAACAGGTAGATGTTAATACTTTATAAAAAATAATCGTTGCGGGGGCTTTATTAAGTCCTCGCAATAATAAAAAAAACAAAAAATTAAAATACAAAAAAAGGAGATAAAAATGAGTAATGTGAAAAAGAAAAGAGGCTTTATTGAAAGTTTGGCTAATGCCTCTACAATGGTGATGCAAAAATTCTTACCTGACGCTTACATTTTTGCCGTTATTCTAACAATTATAGTATTTATCGCTTCTCTAATTGCTACAAAACAAAATTTCATATCTATTGTTGGGCATTGGGGAAAAGGCGTATGGAGTTTGCTTGCATTCAGTATGCAAATGGTTTTAGTATTGGTAACGGGGCATGTTCTTGCATTATCGCCTCCATTCAAAAAACTTCTAGACCATTTATCAAATATTCCAAAAACTCCCGCTCAAGGCATAGCTTTGGTAAGTATAATTTCATATACGGCTTGTATATTGAATTGGGGTTTTGGTTTAATAATTGGCGCAATTTACGCAAAAGAAATAGCTAAAAAAGTTAAGGCAATAGATTATAGACTTTTAATTGCTTCGGCATATTCTGGATTTGTTTTATGGCATGCTGGATTTTCTGGTTCAGTTCCTTTGGTAATAGCTGGCGGCGATTTATCTGCAACAGGAGGTTCATTGACTGAAGCCGTTCCTGTAAGTCATACTCTATTCTCAAGTTATAATATTTTCATAGTAGTTGGAATGTGGATTTTGCTTCCAATTATTAATGTTTTGATGCATCCTAAAAATGAGGAAGATGTATTTGTTATCGACCCAAAATTGATAGAAGATTTAAAAGTTGACGATGTATCTAAAGACGACCCTAATAAATTGCAACCTAAAAGCGGACTTTATTTTTCAGCGGTTTCAAAAGAAGAGTTTGAAAAAATGACTCCTGCAGAAAAATTGGAAAATAGTTGTTTTGTAAACTATATTCTTGCAATATTAGGATTTTCATATATAGTTTATTATTTCGTTAATTCGGCTAAACAAGGCAAATTTGATTTGAATTTAAATATTGTAAATTTAATATTCTTAATGTTTGGGGTTTTATTTCATAGAACGCCAAGAAGTTTAATAGACGCTTTCAGCGAAGCCGCTAAAGGAGCCGCTGGAATAATATTACAATTCCCATTATATGCGGGTATTATGGGAAGATGACGGGAGCTTCTGCAGAAGGCGTTTCTTTGGCAAGCGTAATAAGTAATTTCTTTGTAAATATATCAACTGTTAAAACTTTCCCACTATTCACATTCTTAAGCGCAGGAATAGTTAACTTATTCGTTCCATCAGGAGGAGGACAATGGGTTGTTCAAGGACCTATAATGATGCCTGCGGGATTAGAGATTGGAGTTGACCCTGCAAAAACTGCAATGTGTATAGCTTACGGCGACAGTTGGACAAATATGATTCAGCCGTTTTGGGCTTTACCTGCGCTCGGCTTGGCTAAACTTGGAGCAAGAGATATTATGGGTTATACTTTAATAGTTCTTATTGTTAGCGGATTAGTCATAGCGGCTGGGGTATTCTTCTTATAAAGCAATAATGGTATACCTCCTTTATTGACATTGGTTTTTGGGGCATGTAGAAATACATGCCCTGATTATTTTAAATGCATAATTTTAAAATAATAAAGCCCGCCATCCCAAAGAACGACAGGCTCAAATCTTATTATCTACTCTTTTTACTTTTTTAATTTATTTGCTTAACAAAATATATTGAACCGTTTTGCCATTTCTAGTTATATTTACATAACCGTTTGCGAATAATTTAACATCGGCTCTATCTCCGCCAGCAAGCAATACATAGCTTCCGCCTTTACAAGCAGGACCAAAACCTTGATAGAATCTTATACCGTCAATTTCCATGTAATAAGGCACTCCGCCTACTTTAGCGATTCCACCGTCTTTATTTATGAAAGTGAATCCGTCAAATTGTCTTAAATTTCCTTTAGGGTCAATTGTCAATCCAGAAATTGGTTTTTCAGGAACTGCTGGTTTTTCAGGAGCTGCAGGCTCTGGTTCTGGAGTCGGTGTAGGCTCTGGAGTTGGTTCTGGAGTCGGCGTAGGCGCTGGAGTAGGTTCTGGTGTTGGTGTAGGCTCAACTATTTCATCTTCAGCTTCTGAAAAAGAGACAGCTTGCGTAGGTTTGTTTTTACATGCTATTGACATTATTGCTACCATAAGGGCAACTGCTAATAGATATAAGATACTTTTGTTTTGTTTTGTTTTAGTCATTATAACTCTCCTTGTTGGATTTAATCCAAACATTTTTTTATTTATTTTCTATACTTAAGATAACAAATTTTTTAAAAAAGTCAAGCATTTTTTTTATTTATTTTTAAATCTATTTTTAATTTTTATTAAATAAAATAATCAAAGTAAAACAATAATACTTAAAAGCAATTATTTATAAATCAAAAAGCTTTTATTTTTAATATATCATGTATATGAACTATTCCGATTGGAATTTTGCCTTTATCCGTATCTTCAACTACTACAAGATTAGTTATTTTACCTTCCATTATATGCAAAGCCTCTCCTATTAAAGTGTCTTCGTATATAACTTTAGGATTTTTATTCATTATATCGGCTACGCTTTTTGATAAAATATTTTCCGCCGATTTATTTTTTATTAAAAGTCTTTTCAAATCTCCGTCTACTATTATTCCGCTTAAAATATTATTATCGTCCGTTATTATCGCTATTCCTAATTTGCATTCTATTATTTTAAATAAAGCGTCATATAAAGTGGTTGATAAATTGATTATAGGCAAATTATCTTTATGCATTATAGATTTAACTCTTGCAAGTTGTCTGCCCAAACTTCCGCCAGGATGAAATATTGCAAAGTCTTCGGCTTTAAATCCTCTTAATTCCATTAATGCCGTAGCCAAAGCGTCCGATATTCCTAAAGACGCCGTAGTACTTACGGTTGGCGCTAATTTAAGAGGACATGCTTCTTCTTTCACATGAGTAAGCAAAGTTATTTTAGCGTTTTTCGATAAAGTAGAATCTCTTTCGTTGGTAATCGCTATATAAGAAATATTTTGTCTGCATAACCAATTTACTAATTCTATTATCTCTCTCGATTCTCCGCCTTTTGAATATAATATTAAATAATCGTTTTTCGTTATCATTCCGAAATCGCCATGCAAACATTCGTTAGGGTCGACAAAAAAACTTGGCGTTCCCGTTGATGCGAAAGTCGCAGCCGCCTTTCTTGCAATATGTCCGCTTTTGCCAACTCCCGAAGTTATAACTCTGCCTTTAATCTTAAATAATTCATTAACCGCTTTTTCAAAATTGCAATCCAAATTTTCGGATAAACTTTTAAGATTTTCGCTTTCAAGAAGTAGAGTAAATTTTCCTCTCTCTATTATATTCATTTTATTCTCTTTTTAATTTTAATCGATTCTATTTCTATATAGTTTACAAAGCTTATTAAATCTCCTGCTAATCCTTCAATAGCTTTGTCTATATATTTTTTATCTTTTAATTTTTTCTTGTATAAATCTATTTTTTTATAGTTAATTACTACAGCCGTTTTCATATCTAACCCCTAAATAAATATATCTTCTATAAAAGATATTTCTCTGCCATTAAGGGTATCGTCTATTAAAACAGCCCCAAAGGAACATTTTTGATTTAAACCTAATCCACTATTAATTAAGTATTCTTCCGCGGTTTCGTATAATTTCTTTTTTTTACGCTCCGATATAGAGTCCGCCGAATATCCAAAACTTCCCTGTCTTCGATATTTTACTTCAATAAACACAATAACAACTCCTTTTGTCATTACTAAATCTATCTCTCCTCGATTCTTTCCTCTAAAATTTCTTTCAAGTAATTTAAATCCAAGTTTTTCGAGATATTTTAAGGCAATTTCTTCTCCTTCATTGCCTATAATTTTATTGTTTTTCATTATTATATTTTAATCTTTATTTAATATTTTTTTGTCTACCTCCTCCAAAAATTTATCGTCTCTATCTATTCCGTTTATAAATATTTGATTATTCTCAACCAAATTCACAACCTCTCCATTTTCTATAATATTTCCGCTATTATCAGAAACTATTTTTATAATAGGTCTTATAGGAAAATTAGTATTCGTTGCAAAAACTAAACCCTTTCTATTATCATTTAAAATAACGACAGAACCTATAGGATAAACACTAAATATAGCGACAAAAACTTTAGAAATTGTGGGGTCATATTTAATTTTCGCTCCATGTATTATATGCCTAACCGCGTCAAATAATAATTTCTTTTCTACATTATTATTTTTATTGAAATTTAAACTTTTTTCGTCTATAGCTATTCTTCTATTTTTCATTACCTTTTCCGCTTCATGCGCAACCGCTACAATTTTAGCGTATAAATGTATTTCATTTCCCGATATTCCTCTTGGATAACCTTTTCCGTTAAAATATTCATGATGTTCCAAAGAAATTACGGCAACCTCTTCTTCAAATCTAAAATTGCTTTTCATTAATTTATAACCGTAAACGGTGTGTTTTTTAATTTCGGCGTATTCTTCGGGATTATGTTTATATTGTTTATTTAATATTTTTTCAGGAACTTTAACCAAACCTATATCGTATAAAATCGCTCCAAGTCCAAGTTTCTTTAATATTCCATCGGATAATTTCATTTGCTTGCCTATAATTAAAGATATTATTGCGACATTTAAAGAACGAACATAATAAAAATCTTCTTTATTAAAATTAAATATGCTTAAAAGTTCTATAAAACTATTTAAATTTCTATTCATTATATCTAAAAGTCCGTCTATAATCTCGTTAAGCTCTTTCATATTTACAAGATTATTATGTCTAAAATTTCCCAAATTATTTTTTGTTTGTTTTATTATATTCAAATAAATATTTTTAAATACTTTATATTCTCTTAAAAATTTTTCAAAATCTTGAACGGAGTTATGAGTAGCGTCTTCGCTTTGTAAATCTTTAATAAAAACTTCGTTTATATCCCATTTTTTTAATCTGTTTATATCTTCGTCAGTTATTTTAATATATTTGCTTATAGCTATAAAATCGTTATCCAAATATATGTCTTTCCTTTCGGCTTGGGATTTAATATCCTTCGTTTTTAATTTAGCAAAATTTTCCATTATTATAACTCTGCCTTTAATTTGTATATATATCTTAATATTATACTAACAGCTTCATAAAGCGAATAAGGAATCTCTTCTCCTATATCCAATTTCATTAAACTTTTTGCCGTATCTTCGTCTGAAACTACGGGAACATTATATTTCTTTGCAAGCTCGACTATTTTTTTAGCAAGCAATTTTTCTCCTTTCGATATAACTATAGGAGCGTTATGAATTTCCCTTTCATATAATAAAGCTATCGCATTTTCAATATCTTTATTCATTTGCATATTCCATTTTTAATTTTAAATTATCAAAAATTTTAAGCTCTTCGTCAATAATATATTTTGTATCTCTGCATTTTTTATATAAAATTTTATCAAATAATTTTAAAGTTATTAAATATTCGTTTTCAAATCTTTCAATTATAATTTTGCATAATTCTTTATTTTCTTCATTGTCGTAAGCTATAAAACTATATTTATTATTTTTGCTATCTCCGTTTATACATAATAATATTTCTTTTAATTCATTATCTATTATAAAAGGAATCGGAATAAAATAAAAAAGCAAATTATTTTTATCTTTTCTATTAAGCGATAATATTTTTAAAATCATAATTATTATATCTTTATTATATTTATTATCCTTATCTTCAAAATATAATTCGTTATGAAGCATGTCAAAGAGCATAAACCAAACGCTAAAATATCCGTTGGTTTCTATATAATTTTTTAAAAATTCCCTATCGTTTCTTTTTAAATTAAAAATCATGTTTTTTAATATTTCGGCTAATTTATAATTTTTGTTAGAGTTTTTTATTGATAAGTCAAAATTTACAATTTTATTAAAGATATTTCCAAAATTTTTAATCTCTTCTTCCGTGAAATAAATATTATTTTTCATAGCGTTAATAAAAAATTCTTTTTTTTCGTTATTCGGCAAATATTTTAATACGGTTTCATAGTAAATTATATTTTGATTATTTACTTTTATATTTTGCGACAATAATAAATTTGCTATTTGAGAATTTTCTTTTCCTGCAGAACTTATGTTAACCGAAACGCCATTTTTTATATTTTCTTTAGCTTCTTTTACGCTATTTACATTTTTTAAGATTGTTAATATTAATTTATTATTTTCTTTTGAAACCAATGCAAAACCTTTTTCGATTATTTTATCTTTAAATATAGCTATAATTTTATTTCCCATAATATTTACAATAGCTTTGTCGTTATCAAGTTTTCTTACAAGCGAAAATTTAACTATATCGCCATTTTTTATAGATTTTGGGCTTTTATTTATTATAGAATTGAAATATTTATTAATATTTATCATAAAAAATCTAAAAAATTATAAAATAAAAGAATCTTTATTATTATCGTTTTTTTTATCTTTATGATTATAAGATTTTATAGGCTCGAAAGAAAATCTATGCATATTGCTTGGACCATATTTTTTAATAGCTTCAAGATGTTCTTTTGTTCCATAACCTTTATTTTTAGAAATTTTATATTTTTGATATTCTTCGGGCAAATTATTCATTATTTCGTCTCGGCAAACTTTAGCCAATATGCTCGCACAACCAATAGAATAAGATTTTAAATCGCCTTTTATTATTGAAATTTGTTTTATATCAATATCGATTTTCAAAGCGTCTATAAAAAGTATATCGGGCTTTATTTTCAAATTTTTTACAGCGTTAATCATAGCCGATTTTGTGGCATTTAAAATATTAATTTCGTCTATTGTTTTTTCAGAAATAGAATAAATTGAATAGGAAATAGATTTTTCAATTATTTTTTTAGAAAGTTCTTCTCTTTTTTTAGCCGTAAGTTTTTTTGAATCTTCTATTCCGTTTATTATATCTTTATTGTCTTTTAAACTTAAAGGCATTATTACCGCAGCGGCTGTAACGGGACCAAACAAGCATCCTCGCCCGACTTCATCTATACCGCAAATATATTTATAGCCTAACTTTAAATATTCTCTTTCGTAGGCTAATTTGTCATTATCGATTTTAATCATTATATTACATAAATAATATTAATAATAACAAAGCGGCGGTTATTCCCATTAAGGAAAACAAAACAACAAAAATATTATTTGAAATATCCTTTACTATAATATTTTCAAATTTTTCTGTGTTTTCTTTTACTTTTTTGTTTTCGATTAAAATTGACATTTTATTCTCCTTAAAAAATAAAGTGTGTAAACATAAAATAGTTATCATAATAATACACTATTATATAAAAATTGGAATATGAAAGTTTGTTATTTAATATATAAAAATATAAAGCAAATAATTAATTATCATATAATCTATTTACTCATATACTTATTTACAATCTCATCGTCTTCTAAAGCGGTTAGAATTTCTACTCCGTCATTTGTAATTGCAATCGTATGTTCGTAATGCGAAGATAAAGAACCGTCCTTTGTTATAACAGTCCAATCGTCTTCTTCTATCAAAATAGAATGATGTCCCATATTAACCATAGGCTCTATTGCTATAACCATATTCTTTTTTAATATCGGACCCGTTCCTTGTTTTCCTCTATTTGGAACGGAAGGCTCTTCATGTAAATTTGAACCGACTCCATGTCCTTGAAACTCGCGCACAAGAGAATAGCCCGCGTCTTCGGCAGTTTTTTGAATAGCGTAAGAAACATTTCCTAAATGAACTCCGTCTCTTATAACTTTAATTCCGTTAAAAAAAGATTCCATTGTCTTATCTACTAATTTAGAAGCTTCTTCCGAAACATTTCCAACTTTAAATGTAAAAGCTCTATCGGAATGATAACCTTTATAATAAACTCCAATATCCAAACCTATTATATCGCCGTCTTTTAAAATTCTTTTCTTGCTTGGAATTCCATGAATTACTTCGTTATTTATTGAAGCGCAAATTGAAGCGGGAAAAGGCGGATTTCCATAACCTTTAAATGAAGGTTTCGCGTTATTTTTTCTTATATAATTATAAACGAATTTATCTAATTCTTTAGTAGATATTCCAGCCTGCACGATTTTTCCGACTTCTTTAAATACATTTGCAAGAATATGTCCGCTCTCTCGCATTAAATTAATTTCGGATTGAGTTTTTATTTTTATAGACATTTTTATCCTTTATATTATTTAGCGTTATCTATATCGGAGTTTTCAGAAGGCTTATTAACCGTAAAAGATTCTTCAACAACTTTTGTAATATTCTTTTTTTGTCCGCCCGTAATCGTCATCTCGCCTTGAATAATCGCTCCTTCGCCAACATCTATTTTAGGCGCTTCTATATTTCCCAAAACTCTTCCCGTTTCTATTACAATAACTTCTTTTTTTGCGTCAATATTTCCGATTAAAGTTCCCGCTATCGTTATACTTTCTGTAAGAATTGTGCTTGTTTTTACTCTTCCGTTTGTTCCTATTATTAAATGTCCGTCTATTTTTAAGTCGCCTTCAAATTTCCCGTCTATTTGAAAAGAACCTTTTACTATAAAAGTTCCTTTAAATGAAGAACCGTCTCCAATTACGCTGTTTATAATATCTTTTCTTGCCATAAAATCAACTCCGTAAATATATTAATTTAATTTTATAATCATAATATTAAAAAGTCAATATTTATTTTTTATTTTAAAAATTTAATTATTATAAATTTAATTATTCAAAATAGAATTTATTTCGTCTTTAGTTAAATATTCAAATTTTCCTTCTTGCAAATCATTTAGATATATATTTGAAATTCTCAATCTCTTTAATAAAATAACTTCAAAACCAACCTTTTCACACATTCTTCTTATTTGTCTATTTCTGCCTTCTTTAAGAATTATATTAAAAGAATTTTTTGAAACTCTTTTAACTATAGCTGGTTTTAATTTTTTTCCGTCAAGCGAGATTCCAAATTCTAATTTTTTTAAAGCGCCGTCTGAAATATTACCTTCTAATTTTACATAATATTCTTTTTCGCATTCGCTACTTTCTCCGATAATCTTTCTGCTAAAAACTCCGTCATTTGTAAAAAGTATTAATCCTTTGCTATCTTTATCTAATCTTCCAACGGGATATAATTTTTTTAATTTTTCGTCTAATAATTTATAAATCGGTTTTCCTTCTTTTTTATTATTTGAAACGACATAACCAACGGGTTTATTTAATTTGATATATATTTTTTCGTTTTTATAATCTTCTATATCGCAAATAATTTTATCGTTTTCTCCAACTTGAATAGCGGGATTAATTATAATCTCTCCGTTAACTTTTACTTTTCCGTCTTTAATTAATTTATCGGCTTCTCTTCTGCTTGCAATATTTAAATAGGCTATATATTTATTTAATCTCATATTTCAACTTTTTATTTTTTAATTATCTTATCATAGTTTTATTAATAATAAAATAACCTAAAAAATGGTAAAGTTTTTATTCCGTCATTAAGAGCGTTGTAAAAGGCGCACAGAGTGAGCAAAGCAATCTACTTTTTATAAAATTCAATTATTAATGAAATAAAATTTTTAAAATTAACTTTTTTAAATTTTGACAAATAAAATTATTTTGTTATAATATTCTTATGAATAAAAAACCTTTTAATGCATTAAATGATTGTTTTGTTCGGTATTTTTTCACGGACAAAGGAGGCGAAAAAGTTTTACTTGACTTTATAAACGCCGTTATGATTAGCGCCGACATGAAAACTTTTAAAGCGGTTGAAATTTTAAATCCTTTCAATTTGAAAATGAATTATAAAGATAAAGAAACCATTGTAGATGTTAAATGCATTACTAAAAACGGAACGGTTGTTATAATCGAAGTGCAATTATCGGGCAATTCAAGGTTTCCAGAAAGAATACTTTATTATTGGTCTTCTAATTATAGCAAACTTTTAAAGAAAGGCGAAGAGTATGAGGATTTGACGCCCGTAATAAGTATTAATTTGCTTAATTTTAATCTTAATAAAAACGATAAAAATGTGCATAGCTGTTATATGATTTATGATACAAAAAATGTAAGGTTGCTAACCGACCATTTGCAAATACATATAATAGAATTAAAGAAATTTAAATTCAAAGATAATGATTTAAAAAAGGATTTAAATTATTGGCTTGGATTTTTTACAACTAATAACATGGAGGAATATATGTCAGAAATAGTAAAAGAAAAACCTATAATGGAAGAAGCGCATAAGCGATATAACAATTTTATCAGAAGCCGATTAATGATGACGGAATATGAGAAAAAAGAAATCTATCAATACGATAAACAAATAACGCTTGAAGAGAAAAGACAAGAAGGAATTAAAGAAGGCAGACTTGCAGAACAAATCTCAATGGCAACTGCAATGAAAAAAGAAAATATCGATATAGAAACTATTAAACGAATAACAGGCTTAACCATAAAAGAAATTGAAAAATTATAATTTATAAACCGTATCCAAACAGATAAAAATAAATTATTATCTTCATTAAAAAATAAAACCCCTATGCTCTTTTTGAACATAGAGGTTGTTCTCTTAAATCTTTATTGTTTTATTATTTTTTAGTAATATCTATAGTTGATGATTGTGAATTTAAATCTAGTGTGACTTCCATTATTAACTTTCCTTGAGTATCGCTACTAAAATTAAAAGTCAATTTTGTGCTTACTTTTCCTTCTGTAATATTAGTATAATATGAACCAATATAATTTGTATCGCTAACTCTTGTTACAGAAGACGAAGGAATTATAACTTCATCACCAAGCTTAAAAGTAATAGAACTGTCACCATTTATTGTAAGTATATTATCTTCAGCTGTTTCTCCTGAAGCTTTTCCCCACCAATTACCCGCATAATAAGATAATGTCCTTTCTTCTTCTTTTTTAACTTCTTCAGCTCCTGTTTTATCCTTATTATCACAACTTATTAAAAATAAAGCGATTAAAGATAAAATAATTGATAGATAAAATTTTTTTGTTTGTTCTTTCATTTTAGAACTCCTTCTTTTGGTATTTATTAATTGTATGCAAATTATAACATTTTAAAAAAAATTGTCAAGCGTTTATTTTAAAAAATTATCATTAAATTAAAGAATAAATATATTGACATTATAAGTATTATCGTATATAATAATCTTTATTAATTAAAAAAGGAGCATAATAAATGAGGCAGACAAATACTTTTGCAATAAGCAGCCAAAATAATCGTAATAATTCTAATATTTATTTTCAATTTTCAAAATTATTCAAATCTCTCAAACATAAATCTCAAAAGTCTAAAAAGTAATTTTTTTATAGTTTAATAATATATTTTTAATAAAATAATTTAAGGCATTACAATGAATAATATATATAATAATGATTTGATAGAATCGGAATTAAATTCTATGAAAGATTTTTTAATTGATTTAAGAAGAGATATACATAAACATCCCGAATTAGGTTTTGAAGAAATAAGAACTATGGAAAAAATTTCTTCTATTCTTAATTCTTTAAATATAAAATATAAAACTAAAATCGCAAAAACGGGAATAATAGCAGACATTGAAGGAGAAGATAAAAATTTTACTATAGCTTTTAGAACGGATATGGACGCTCTTCCAATGGACGATTTAAAAACCTGCGAATATTCCTCTAAAGAAAAAGGAAAATGTCATGCATGCGGACATGATGTTCATATTGCAATTTTAACGGGAATTGCAAAATATTTTTCTAAAATAAAACCGCCATGCAATATCAGATTAATTTACCAGCCCGCCGAAGAAACCACAGGAGGAGCAAAACCTATGATAAACGAAGGCGCTTTAGATAATGTTAATATTATTTACGGTTTGCATGTTCGCCCCGAAATAATGGCAGGACAAATAAGCGTAAAATATGGCGTTATGTATGCAAGCTCAAATATGTTTGATATTAAAATTTACGGCAAAGCGTCTCACGGAGCAAAATCTTATGAAGGAATAGATTCTATAATCGTAGCTTCTAATATTTTAAATCAATTGCATAATTTTGTGTCCGCTTTTACCGATGGAAGTATGAGATTGCATATCGGAACTATAAAAGGAGGAAGCGCAAGAAATATAGTAGCCGATTTCGTTAAAATGGAAGGAATAATAAGAATGTTATGCGATGACGAAACAAGAAATAAAAGATTGTCAATGATAGAAAAAATTATTTTAAATACCGCAGACTCTTTTAATGCAAAAGCGGAGTTTATAAATATGCCTTCTTATCCCGCTTTAATTAATCATACCGAAGCCGTAGATATTATTAAAGAAAACGGTTTTAATATATTGGGAAAAGAAAATGTTTTTATAGAAGAAAATTCAAATATGACAACGGAAGATTTTAGTTATTATCTTCAAAAAGTTTCGGGAGCTTTTTTTAGTTTGGGAGTTTCAAATAAAAATATAAATATTCCTATTCATAACGGTTTATTCGATATTGACGAAAGAGCTATTAATATAGGAGTTAATATGCAAATAGCCAATGTATATGAAACTTATAATAAAAAAGATTTGTTTATTAAGAAAGAAAAAATTAAAATATTTTAAAACAAGGAGATTAATATGTCATCACTATTTACGGGAGCGGGCGTAGCCCTTATAACGCCATTTACAAAAGACGGACAGGTTAATTATAAAAAATTAGCCGAGCTTATCGAGTTTCAAATAGCAAATAAAGTTGACGCTATAATTGCAGCTGGAACTACAGGAGAGAGCGCGACTTTGACGAGAGAAGAGAGAATCGAAGTTATAAAATTCTGCATAGAAGTGACGAATAAAAGAACTATGCTTATAGCTGGAACGGGAACGAATGTCACGGCGACTGCGGTAGAACTTACAAAAAAATCTTACGAATATGGAGCGGATGCGATTATGGCGGTTACTCCGTATTACAATAAAGGAAACGATAGCGGGCTTATAGATTATTTTACTCAAATAGCAAACGCCGCAAAATGTCCGATTATAATGTATAATGTGCCTTCAAGAACGGGAGTTAAATTGCCAATTTCTGTGATTAAAAAATTATCGGAAGTTTCAAATATAGAGGCGATAAAAGAAGCGAGCGGAGATATAAGTTATACGGCTGATATAGCGAGCGAAGTTCCTAATTTAGATTTATATTCTGGAAATGACGATATGGTGACTCCTATATTAGCTTTGGGAGGAAAAGGCGTAATATCTGTAACAAGCAATATTGTTCCTAGAGAAAATCATGATATGGTTATGAATTATCTAAACGGAAACATTAAAGAAGCGATTAAAACTCAAATACATTTTATAGATTTAATAAGAGCTATGTTTATAGAAGTTAACCCCGTGCCTATAAAATATGCAATGAATATAATCGGTTTTGAAGTTGGAGATTGTCGTTCGCCTTTAGGACCTTTAAGCGAAAAAAATAAAGAGCATGTAAAAGAGATAATAAAAAAATACGGAGTTAAAAAATGAATACGATTAAAATAATTATTCATGGAACGGGAACAATGAGTTCTATTTTAAAGAATGTAATTGAAGCCGAAGAAGATTTAGAAGTGTCGGGTTTTGCTGACGATTTGACTAATGAAAAAGGCGATATAATAATAGATTTTTCGCATTTTTCTAGAATTCCAAATATGCTTAATTTTGCAGTCAATAATAATATTCCGATAGTGATTTGCACTACGGGTTATGACGATAAAATATTGAGTCAAATTAAAGAAGCGTCTTCAAAAATTCCAATTTTGCTTTCGTCAAATACTTCTATCGGCATAAATTTAATGAATGATTTAGTTTCAAAAATGGCGGAAAATCTTAATGGATTCGATATTGAGATTATAGAAACGCATCATAATAAAAAAGTCGATTCTCCAAGCGGAACAGCTAAAACTTTATTCAATATGATAAACGAAACTTTGGAAAATAAAATGAATTTGATTAACGGACGGGAAGGAAATCATAAAAGAGATAAAAATGAAATCGGCATTCATTCTATTAGAGGCGGTTCGGTTATAGGCGAGCATAGAGTTATATTTTACGGAGACGATGAAGCGATTGAAATAAAACATTCGGCTATGTCAAAAAAAATATTTGTTCATGGCGCTATAAAAGCCGCAAAATTTTTGATTGGAAAGAAACCAAATCTTTACGGTATGAAAGATGTTTTATCTTAAAAATTTAAATATTATAACTTAAGCGGTTTTTTATACCGTTTAAGTTTATATTTATATGGCGTTATTTTTTATTATTACTAAAACCATAAACGCTAAAATATCTAACTTGAATATCCTCAATATCGTCTTCTATATTTTTTAAAAAGAATTTTAAGTTAAGCCCGATTAAATAATTATTATTCAAAGCTATAAATCTTTCTTTTTTGTTATCGGCTTTCAAATAATAATCGTTCACTACCATATTAACATCTATATGTATATCAGAGAGAATATAACCGTCTTCTAAAATTTCAGTAGTTATCAAAACAAAATTATTTAAATATTCGTATTCAGCATAAGCTCCAGAATCTAAAGAATATTTTTTTAATTCGGTATTATCAAGAAAATTTTCAACTCCTTCTTTAATAACTTTCTCAATATTTTTATCTTTATAAATTTTTTCTCTAACTTCTTCTTTGCTTATTCTCCCGCAGGAATTTTTAATATTATTAATATCCAAATTTTCTAAAGTTCCCATAATTATTATTCGCTCCTATTATTAAATCGTTAATTCTATTTTATTATTTTCTGGGTCTAATATAACGCTTTCATAATATCCGTCTCCTGTAGTTCTTGGATTTGAAGAGATTATATAGCCGTCATTTTTTAATTCTTTCGTCAAACTATCGACTTTATATTTGCTTCCAACCGAAATTGCAATATGAGCAAAACCATAAAAATTATTTTCTTTATTCAATTCGTTTATATCTTTTATATTCATTATTTCTATTTTAGAACCGTTTTCAAATGAAAGAAAATAAGATTCAAAACCTTTTTTATTATTAATATATTTATCGTTGCATTTGCAATTAAAATATTTTACATAAAAGTTTTTTATATTTTCTATATCTTTAACCCAAATAGCTATATGCGAAATATTCATTAAAATCTCCTAATTATTATTTATTTAAAATCGCTTCGCCTTCGGAGTTAAATTTTATTCCGCTGTTTGGAAAATCTAAATCTGCATAATTATTTAATTTTTTTATCGCTTCGTTTGAAGAATCAACGCTCGGAATTCCTCCGTTTATAAGTTTAATCGGAATCACTTTTGCCGAATTTATTTTTAAATTGTCGTTTAATGTAATTTGCAATATCGCGCTTATTCCGTTATTTCCCGCCAAAGAAAATTGTTTATATCCGACAAAATTTCCAAGAGAATACGCTATAAAAGAATTATTATAAATTTCCATAGCTCTTAAAACATGAGGACCATGCCCGATTATCAAATCCGCTCCAGCATCGCTTACTGCTCTTGCAAATTTATAAACATCGCCTCTATTCTCTCCGTAAAATATTTCCGTTTCTTTAGGAACTCTAAACATATTTCTGCCTTCAGCTCCGCCATGAAAACTCACGACAAGAAAATCGCATTCTTTTTTTGTTTTTTCAACCAACGCTTTTGCAGAAATTATATCTTGAATAGAATTATTCGCGTAAGAAAAATAATAAAAAGCTAAAAAACCTATTTTTTTATTTTTAATTTCTATAATAGTAGAGGTATTTAAAATATTTCCGACTATTTTAATTCCCGCATTTTTTAGATATTCTTGAGTCTGTTTATAACCTTTATCTCCAAAATCTCTCGAATGATTATTAGCGACTGCGACTATATTAAAACCCGCTTCGGCTATTCTGTTTGCCATATAAGGAGGCATACGAAAAGAATAAGAATTTTTGCTTCTCTTTGACGACTGCGTATTTGTATTTGCTATCGCTCCTTCCAAATTTGCAAAATTAATATCTGAGTTTTTAAAATAATTTTCCACGCTTTTAAATATATCTTTTCCTTCGTTTGACGGCAAATAACTTTTATCGGGATAATCGCTTCCCGTCATTACATCGCCCACAAATGATAATATTATCTCGGCATTTAAAATATTTACAAATAAAGAAAGTAATATAGAAATAATTATAATTTTTTTAATATTCATAGTTTATATTGTATAATTAAAAATATAAAATTACAATGTTTTATTATTTAATAAAAAACTCTAAAAAATTGATTTTGTCTCTATGAATCCTTTTATGGAAAGCATGTAAATTTGTATTATTATTTTGTTATAAAATAAAAAATAGGGCTTTGAATATTTTATAATAAAGTATAAATTAAAAAAGAGTTAACTCGCCTTCTTTACTTCCGCCTGAATCGTCAAATTCTATACTCACATCTTCCGAATTATTTCCTTTAAGCGCATCCTCAAATATAGGAGAGTTTATTAATCTATTATATCCTTGATTTGCAGCAACCTGTTCAAAACTAATTTCGGGATTTATTTTTATTGCATGAGCGATTAATAATTTTCCGAAACCGCTTCTTCTATAAGGATAACTTATATAAATATACTTAAGCATATTTTCTTTATTTATATAATAATATCCTTCAATTCTTCCGTCTATCGTAAGCAAACCTATATTTTTATTATTAGTTTGTATTATTTTAAAAAAATATGGTTCGGTATAAACTTCTTCTTTATTGTCTTTTATTTTAATATTATGAATAAAATTAATAAGTTCGTTTTTATATAAACTATTATATTCTATAACTATAACCGAAGGATATTCTTCATGTTCTATTGTTACAATTGGCATATTCTCTCCTAAATATAAAAAATATAACTCTATATAATATCGGTAAATTTTTAGAATTCATACGATTTATAATCAATAATCTCTTCTACCTTTCTTTATATTTCCTTCAAAATCAACCGTAATATTTGTTCGATTTTTAAACTTTATTTTATACGCGTTTTTTTGTTTTTTTACATAAATAACTTTTTCGTTTGGAAATTCTTTTTTTATAGAATTAATAACTTCTTTCTCTAAATATTCTATATTTATTTCATCTCCGCCTCCGCTTACAGTCGTCCATTCGCCTTTTGAATTGATATATATTTTAAGTCCGCCTTTGAATATAAGAGTAAATGAGCCTGAATTTTCAACCGCTCTATATAAATAATAATCGGGAAAATAAGCGTCCGCAAAATTAATCGCGCTTTTAGGAATCTCGCTCATAGCGACAGACGATGCAAACAAATTAAAAGCCGTAATAAAACTTAAAACGATAATTATTTTTTTCATTTATTTTTTTCTCCTTAAAAATTAAAATTAATTAAATATTTTATTTTATAATTTAACATATCCTGCAATATAATATCTTCCATCGGTAGAACCTTGAAAACCTATTGCAAACTCCGCAGGACCCACCGCAAATTTTCCAAATATAGCATATTCCAAATAGGCTTTTGCATTTTTATCTTTTTTTTCTATATGAACAATTTCTCTTAAAGCTATATTTAGCATATACCATTCAAAGCCTTGTTCTAAACGAATATAATGAGCGTCATTTTCTCTCCAAGTATATTCCGCTATAGCGTTTAGCCAAATTGTTTCGCTTAAAAAAGGAAATCTTAAAGTAGCCGAAGCCTGAATTAAAGACTCGAATAAAGTTATATGATAATCTTTAGGAGCTTTTCTATTTTCATGTTCGTATAATAATCTTAATTCTATATTAGGAATATTAAATCTAAATAAAAACGCTTTCGGTATGCTGTGCCTAAAATCTCCTTGCGAATAAGCTATTTCGTAATGATTGCCTATAAAACCGACTCTTATTCCAGGTCCGTTTAATACTTGAGGCAAATAATAATTTGGAGTATCAATATTTGCAGGATTTAAAGTCGTATCATAATAATGAGGCATTAACATAAAAGTAGTCGTATTAATATCGAAAGTCGCTCTTCCTCTTGCCGAAACTAAAATTCTATCGATAAATATAACTTGCGCTCCGCCGTCATAAAGTCCCGCATTTCCTTTTATATAAGAATAATTGCTGTCGGGTTCATGCGTATCAAAATAACCAAATGCAGTTATAAATCCCGTGAAAGCTATATAATTGTTATGAAAAGTCTGCCCTAAAGATACAAAAGTGTCTCGCATATTAAAAGTATTCGTATGAGCTGCATAAGAAAAAGTTGAAGTTAAATGAAATTCTAAAGGATATTTTTGAAAGAAAGATAAATTCGTATTATTCAAATCGGGCAATTTTCTTTTATAATCGTCTCTTATTAAATCGTTTTTTATATATTGCGGAAGTTTATTATTTCCTTCTCTTCCGATAAACATATCAAACGCGCTCGGTAATTTTGGCATTATTGCATTTGAATAATTTTCTTGAGCGATTAATAAAATATTTGATATAATCAATAAAGTTAAAATAAATTTTTTCATCTATATAAGCCTTTTATAAATAATTAAGTTAAATTATATTTGTTATAATAATCTAAATTGATTAAAAAGTAAAGTTTTTATTAGTTTGTTTAAGAGTTAGAAAATAAAATAAAAAAGACATCGTAATTAAATACAATACCTTTTTAGTAGATTGCTTTTATATTTCTAGCAATTATAATTTATTTTATTATCATTATTTAATAAAGTTAATTTTAGAAATTTAGTCTTAATTAATAAATAAATTTTATTATTTTATATATATTTCTATAAAAATTAAGATTTATAAATACAAAAACCTATATTTTAATATAAAGAAAATCAAAAATTATAAAT
>ENA-ORSC01000102-ORSC01000102.1-human-gut-metagenome-genome-assembly--contig:-NODE-102-length-68756-cov-5.319020_pt1 | contig 68756 bp, 72 predicted proteins | sample MGYA00242178_ERZ509140 | MGnify/ENA primary metagenome ERZ509140 (study PRJEB26280, sample SAMEA2338681) | human gut metagenome | biome: human gut; feature: human-associated habitat; material: faeces... | reverse complement strand
CCGCCGAACCGGCTGCCGATGCAATTGCGGTAACATGCACGGCGATACTGTTTTCAATCGAATTCCGAAAAGCTCTGAAAAAACTGAATGCGGATTCCGCAGGCGGAACACAAACCGCAAAAACGGACTTGCGGGTTTAGCCCTCCGAAACAATGCTCCGCAGTGCCCTATACTTTATGATAATGTGCTGACGGAATAATGTATCGATAACAAAAAGCCGCCTTCCGAAACTGTCGGTCGGCGGCTTTTGTGAACCCGATATTCTAAATAAGCTTGTTATACAAAATTTTTGTTAACTCTGATTTAGTTATGATTCAGTCAATGTTCATAGGGAGCATGAAACGAGCGACTCTTTGAGCGTTGAAAAGATGATAATCAAACTCAATATCCTCTTCATGCGTAAATCCCTCAAAGTTTTTACTCAAACCTGATATTTTCCGCAATATAAGCGGCAAGCCCTGCGGCGTTGTCAACGCTGTTGGAAAGCTCAATGATAACGAACACGGGGTTGTCCTTCGTGAATGCGGCTGCGGCGGGGTTTTCGAACGCATGGAAGCCCTTTCCGACCGTCCAGTCGTTGGGAGTGCATTCATGGTAGGCGGAGGTCCAGCCGCTTTCGAAATCAGCGGAAGCTTCGCTGACGGCGTGATAATTGGATTCGGTGAAAAGGCGAACATGGTTCATGAGCGTGGCTGCGGCATAGACGCCTGCAACGCCGTCGGTCTCATAGGCCTGCTTGTCATATTCGGCGGCACATACGGCGCCGACACAATTGCCGTTTTCGTCAAGAATAAGCTTGCGCATATCCATTCCGGCGCAAAAGTCCGAAAGGGAAGCGGAAGCGCCGTCGGTTTCGGCTTTGACCGTCCAGCCCTCGGGCAGCACAAAGTTGACAGAGAAAGCGGAGGCGGAGCCTGCGGCGGGGAAAGTGACTTTCACAGGCTGACAGGCATTTGTGTACCCGCTGAAAACGGGAACCGCCGTTGCGGGCGGAGCTGTCGGGACGGCGGCGGGGGAAGCTTCTGCGGCGGGGGACTGCGGTGCGGGTGTTCCGTCAGCCGATGAGGGCTGCTTTTGGCACGCTGCAAAGGAAAAAACGGTCACGATTGCAATTGAAAATGCAGCAATTGCTGCAAGCACTTTCGCCGAGCGGCGAACGATTGAGTGGTTGTGTTGCGTCATTGTTGTTCGTCCTTTCTGAATTTCGGTCAATGGAGAAATATTCGGTTCGAACTCTCGAGCCAAGTGAATTATACATCAAATCAAAAAAAAAAAACGGTTTTTGCACCTTTAGAACCGAAATAACAAACTATATTTTATTAAGGCAAAACTGTTAACGGCAAATGAACCGGCATTGCCCGCGTTGTCTTTGACAGATGCGATATTTTGCGGTATAATAACGTGAATTCATGTGCCTCGCGCGGCGGAACAGGGGTATGAACGTTCGTCCGTCGGCGCGGGGATGGAAAGGAACAAAATGATGACACAAAAAAGGTTCAATGCGCTGCTTTCAATGCTGCTTTGTGCGGCGATGCTGCTGAGCATGGTCGCTATGCTTTCGGGCTGCACTCATTCGGGAAAAAATGATTCCCCTGCTTTGCAGCACAAAATTCTGCATTATTACAGTGAAAAAGACAGCACTTCATATTTCTTTGTTGACGGCAAAAAACTTGAAGATCGCATCGGAAGCGGCATCAGCACCTTCCTTTCGGTTGACGGCACGTCCGCAGCCGTGATCGCTGCAACGGCTCTGTATCGCGTTGATGCAAACGGAATTATTCTCGTTTACCCTGCCGCCGTAACGCGTGCGGTGCTTTCCATGGACGGGAAAAGCATCCTTTTCGCAACGGCAACGAAGGCATTTTTGTACAGCAGCGACACGGGCGAAACGACCGAGTTCGAAGGCATTGAAGCTGAAACCGTGCTGAGCCTTGCGCTTTCCGAGGATGCAAAAACAGCCGCCGTGACCGTCGGTCAAAAGGGCGGAAGGACGGCGACCTATATCTGTTCCGAAGGAAAGGCCGAAAAGAACAGCGAGGATACATATGCGGTTGCGATTTCAAACGGAGCGGAGCGTATGTATTGCCTTGAATATGTTGACGGCGAGCTGACCGGGAGACTGCATTTTGTTCAGAACGGCAAGGATTCCGTTATCAGCACCAATGCGTCGCATTATTTTGAAGTAAATCGGGACGCAACCGAAATAACTTTTGACGTTAAATCCAAAACGCATTACAGCGCAAAGGGCAGCGAGGCAAAGCAGCTTGTTGATGCTTCCGCGCTTTCGCTTGCGGGTGCGCAGTATTCAACGATGGGCGGCAGCGAATGCACCGTTCTGCTCAAAAATGCCGGCAGCCTGTTCAACAGCATGTTCTACACCGAATACAATGCCAAGGATTCGGACGGCAACCAATTCGTTGAATACGATTTGTATTTTGTAAATTCCTCCAAAAAGGCTGTGAAGCTTGTCGGCGGTGCAACCCAATTCACCGTTCAGCCGGACGGAACAAGCGTTTACTGCGTTGTTGACAGCAGTCTTTACACCGTTTCCGCGTTCAACCCCAAAAAACCGGAGCTTGTTGAAAGCAATGTTTATGCTTTCGGTGCGGATGAAGGTTTCAAGAACGTTTATCTGACCGATATTTACGGCAATGTTCGCCTCAAAAAAGACGGCGCGTCGAAGCTTTCGGACATCATTCTGATGAACATTTCTCATTCCGCAATGATGAACAACGGCACTCTGCTTTGCATCGGGCTTTATGACGACGGCGGCACTCTTTGCAGTATTAAGGGCACCGAGAGCAAGATTCTTGACGAAAACGTTTATTATTTTGAAGTTTACGGCGATGTTGCCGCTTATTATAAAAAAACCGGCAGCAAGGACGGGCTTTATGACGTCTATATGTCCGAAGACGGCGAGAATTTCACCCTCTGCGTTGAGCAGGCGGCAATCGGCGGCAAGGCTTCCTGACGGTTCGGCAGCGGTTTTTGAATAAAATCCGCAAAAGGGATCGGAACAGCCTGTAAAGTTTCATACAGAGAATCTGCAATCCCTTTTGCATGGCGGCAGTGTCGTGCAAAGGGGGTTTTTAAAGCAAAAGATTCTGCTTTTGAAATTTATTTACGTAATCAGAAACAGTTTTTTAAAATATATTGAATTTGGGTGCAATATTTTGCGGTCGCCGTGCATTAACATGGCGAAAGGAAGGAAAGGAGAAACAAAATGCTGATATTAAGTGCAATTAATCCGGAACAGGCACTTTCCGACGATGAAGCGGAGCTTATGGAACTTGACCTTGCCGCTGTTGCAGCAGGCAGCACGGAAGCGTTGGAACGACTCTATAACACGGCTAAAGCGGCGGTATACAGCTATTCTCTTTCCGTTTTGAGGAACGTTCAGGATGCGGAGGATGTTCTGCACGACTGCTTTGTGAACATCTTCACCGCTGCGGCAGGTTACAGGCCGCACGGCAAACCCATGGCATGGATAATCACCATTGCTAAGAACCTCTGCTTTGCAAGGCTGCGGCAGCACAATCGACAGGAACAGCTTCCCGATGAGGACTGGAGCGAGATGCTGGCGGACAATGCCGGGCTTTCAAATGAGGACAGGCTCGTTTTGCGGGAATGCCTCGGCAGGCTTTCCGAAGAGGAAAACAGGATCGTTGTTCTTCACGCCGTGGCAGGGTTCAAGCACAGGGAGATTGCTTCCGTTACGGGAATGCCGCTTGCAACCGTTCTTTCAAAATATCGCAGGGCAATCGCGAAGCTCCGCGAAAACCTTCAATAACAAAGGAGAGAAACAACCATGAAACACAACGAACAGGAAATCAAGGCGATGGTCAAAAAGGCATATTCGGCGGCAACCCCCGATGTGCTTGAGTCCGTACTCTCCGACTGCAAAAAACTGAAAGGAAGAGTCACACCCATGAAAAAGAAAAACTATCTCAAAAGCATCATTGCGGCGGCGGCCGCGGTAGTGTTCGTGCTTGCAGGCGTTATCGGCTTCGGCACATATCAAAAGGCAAACAAAGTCGTTTCAACCGTTGCACTGGACGTGAACCCCGGCATTGAGATCACAGTCAATGCAAAAGAAAAGGTGCTTGACGTTAAAGCGATGAACGATGACGCAAAAAAAGTTATCGGCGACATGAACTTTAAAGGCAGCGATCTGGATGTTGCCGTGAACGCGCTTATTGGCTCGATGCTGCGCTGCGGCTATCTGAGCGAAATCACAAACTCCATCCTTGTCAGCGTTGACAGCAGCGATGCGGCACAGGGCGAAGCCCTTCAAAAGCGAATTGCGGCTGAAATCGAGGCGATTCTGAATCAGAACGGCGGCGGTTCGGTTCTGAGCCAGACCGTGAGCCACGATGCAGAGCTTGAGAAGCTTGCGGCGGAATACGGAATCACCCTCGGCAAAGCGAAACTGATTCAGCAGATCACGAGCGCAAGCCCGCTGTATACCTTTGAATCCCTTGTTTCCCTTTCCATCAACGACCTGAACCTGCTCATGAACTCCGGCAAACTTAACCTTGGCGGAATTGACCGTAGCGGCACTCCCGCAAGCGGTGCATATATCGGCGAAGAAGCGGCAAAGCGCATTGCACTCGAACATGCGGGCGTTGCCGAAAGCGAAATCACAGGGTATGAGTGCGAAATGGACTATGAGCACGGCAGAATGGTTTATGATATTGAGTTCAGCGGCAGCGACAGCACGAACGGCGGTTATATCGAATATGACTACCATATCGATGCCGAAAACGGTGAGATTCTGAAGTATGACTTTGAACACGATGATGACCATCATGCAACCCCCGCGCCCGGCAGCGAATACATCACAAGTGAAGAGGCGATCGCATTCGCTCTTGAACGTGCAGGTCTTGCACGCAATCAGGTAACGAACCTGAAAGCTGAATTTGAAACCGAACACGGCATTGCGTTGTACGAAGTTGAATTCGATGCAAACGGCTATGAATACGAAATCAAAGTTAATGCAGCGGACGGCAGCATACTGAAGTTTGACAGGGATTATGACGATGACCACAACCACGGCGGTCATCACGAAAACCCCACGGCAGCACCCACGGCAGCACCCACTCAGGCTCCCTCCGAAAGCTATATCGGCACGGAGCGCGCAAAGCAGATCGCTTTCAACCGTGCAGGCGTTTCCGCAAGCCAGGTAAAGAACCTCAAGGTTAAGCTCGATACGGACGACGGCAGGGCGATTTACGAAATTGAGTTCGATGCGAACGGCTATGAATACGATGTTGATGTTGACGCAGTGAACGGCAATGTTGTTGACTTTGACAAGGACGTTATCGACGATGACGACGACGAACCCAAGCCCACTCCCGCACCCGCAGGCGATTATATCGGCGCGGAGCGTGCAAAGAAGATCGCTTTCAACCGTGCAGGCATTTCCGCAAGCCAAGCCGAAGAGCTTGAAGTTGAGCTTGAGCGAGAGGACGGCAGGATGGTTTACACCGTTGAGTTCAAGGCCGGCGGTTATGAGTATGAAGTTGAAATCGATGCGCTGACCGGTGAAATTCTTGACTATGACGTTGAAAGGGACTGATGCGGCAGGTTTTAGCTTGAAAAAGCAGAAAGTATAACCCGAGCCGAAGCAGCAAAACAATAAGGATGCGTCAGTATGGAACGGCAAAGGCTGCCAAAGCGGCCGATGCCGTTCCGTTTTTTTGCTGCAAATGCTCCGCTGCAAATGCTCCGCTGCAAATGCTCCGAATGATTATATGCGGTCAAATGCGGGGCACAATCACTTGAAAATAAACAAAGGCGGCGGAACGCTGTATAAAGAGAACGTTCCGCCGCCGGACAGTATTCAATTTTGATAAGTCGGGAACCGAACCCTCGCTGCGCGGCAGGTGTTCAGCCGGCGTAAAGCTTATCTGTCGGGTTCAATAAGGCCGAAGTTGCCGTCTTTTCTTGCATAAATGACGTTGATGCGATCGGTTTCGGCGTTGGTGAAAACGAAGAAGCTGTGTCCGAGAAGTTCAAGCTGAAGCATGGCTTCTTCAACACTCATGGGTTTCATGCTGAACCTTTTCACGCGGACAATATGCGGACCCTCGTCCTCGTCGTCGTAATCATCGTATTCGGGGGAAGCGTCGTCATAGCGGAGAGATTTCTCAAGCCGCGTTTTGTGGCGGTGAATCTGCTTTTCAAGCTTTGCAATAACGTTGTCGATAGATGCGTACATATCGCCGGTGGATTCTTCGCCGCGAATGATGCCGCCCTGATAGGGGATGGTAACCTCAACAATGTGACGGTTTTTTTCGACGGCCATGGTGATAAGAACCTCGGTATCCTCGGGAAAATAACGTTCGAGCTTTGCGATTTTTTTAAGAGCCAAATCACGCAGATATTCGGAAACCTCAATGTTTTTGCCTGTAATCGTGACCTTCATGGTAATGTACCTTCCTTTCAACGGATGCTGCCGCATACGCTGCAAAATGCTGCAATGTTTCTGCGGCTGCACACTCTTTTCTTGGGAATGCGTCGAACGAGTTGATTTTCGGGAAAAGAATTCGGGTTCGGGTTTGTTCGTGCCGTTTCCCTTGTTGACCTTCTCCTGAAAAGCAACCCTTACTCGGCATTTCCTTAGGTGTAGATATATTATACAGGAAGAATGCGAATTTGTACAGTACTTTTTTTGTATCTTTTGGCAAAAAAATGTGAATTATTCGGCTCATTCTCCGCAAAGCCGCAAAAATGGGAGGAAAAACGCCTGCCGGACTGCAAAAATCTTAATACGGACATTTTTTTGAAATTGCCCATATACGCTGCTGCGGCACAATGCGAGTGCTGTATATGAAACCTGTGGATAAGGACCGGTCACGGAAGCAGGCAAACCGAACATAATATATCAAATTAAATAAATTATTTACGTCCGTCCTGTGTTGACTTTGATGTCTTGTGCAGTTATAATAAGATTAGTATGGGTCTTGCCGAAAAAGAAAACAAAGGTCTGTTAATTTAATGAAATTTCGCGTTAAAAGCACATTGAAATACTCCGTACAGAGAATGACTCCGACTAAGGCTGTTCGAATTGCGCTGCTTGTGATAAGCGATGCGCTGATACTTAATATTGCTTCTTTTTTGGCACTTTGGGTCAGGTTTGAATTCCATTTCGAACAGCTTGTCCGTGAGACGGAATATTTAAACAATATCCTCCGTTTCGCACCGTATTACACGGCGTTCGGACTCATTGTTTTTGCATTGTTCAAGCTTTACACAAGCCTTTGGCAGTTTGCTTCAATAGACGAATTTTTAAAAATAATCCTTGCGTGTTTTATTGTTGATGCCGGGGGCTATGCGGGAATGCATTTGATGCATCTCGGCATTCCGCGCAGTCATCCCGTGCTGAACGGAATATTCCTTGTAATAATGATAACCGGTGTGCGTTTTTCATACAGATTTATGCGCCAATACAGGCGGGCAAACAACAGCTGCAGGCGGACGATGATAATCGGCGCGGGGCAGGCAGCGACGGTTGCCCTGCGGGAGTTCCGCGCAAGCACACATTCCGAAAACAAAGTCGTTTGCCTTATCGACGATGACAAATCAAAATGGGGACAATATCTTCTCGGCGTTAAAGTCGTCGGCGGACGCGGCGACATTCTCGGCGCTGTCAAAAAATACGATATTGACGAGATTATTATGGCAATGCCGTCGGCAAGCATCCGTATGCGCAGCGAAATTCTGGATATCTGCAAGGACACCCCGTGCAGGCTTAAAACGCTTCCGGGTATTTTTCAGCTTGCGAACGGCGAGGTCAGCATCAATAAAATCCGCAATGTTGAAATTGAGGATCTTCTCGGGCGCGAGCAGGTTCGCGTTGACCTTACCGATATTTGCGGCTATGTCGGAGGCAGAGTGGTCCTTGTTACGGGCGGAGGCGGCTCAATCGGAAGCGAATTGTGCAGGCAGCTTGCTGCGCATAATCCCAAAATGCTGATTATTTTTGATATTTACGAGAACAATGCGTACGATATTCAACAGGAGCTGCGTGCGGCGCATCCGGAGCTTGAGCTGATTGTTCTTATAGGTTCGGTTCGCGATAAGCAGCGTGTCCGAGATGTTTTTTCAAAATATCGTCCGGAGCTTGTTTTTCATGCGGCGGCGCATAAACACGTTCCTTTGATGGAAACAAGTCCGAATGAAGCTGTTAAAAACAATGTTTTCGGCACGCTGAATGTTGCGCTTGCGGCGGATGAATTCGGAGCGCGCCGAATGCTGCTTATCAGCACCGATAAGGCCGTTCGTCCGACGAATGTGATGGGCGCAAGCAAACGCATATGTGAAATGATAGTTCAGAATATCAATAACCATTCAAAAACGGAGTATGTTGCCGTTCGCTTCGGCAATGTTCTCGGCTCGAACGGTTCGGTGATTCCGCTCTTCAAAAAGCAGATTGAAAAAGGCGGACCCGTCACGGTCACGCACCGCGACATAATTCGCTATTTTATGACGATTCCTGAAGCGGTCGCGCTTGTTCTTCAGGCGGGCGCATACGCAAAGGGCGGAGAGATTTTTGTTCTTGACATGGGAAAACCCGTGCGCATTGACGATCTTGCACGGAACATGATACGCCTTTCCGGCTTTGAGCCGGAGCGCGATATTCAAATTGTCTACACCGGCCTGCGCCCGGGTGAAAAGCTTTACGAGGAACTGCTTTTGGATGAAGAGGGCATCAAAAAGACTGACAATGCACTTATATATATCGCAAAACCGATAGTGTTTGACGAGGAGGCTTTTGCCGAGGGAATGAAACGCCTGCGTGAAGCCTGCAATGCGGAAAACACGGGGAATGCGGCGGACATCCGCGTCATTGTGAAGTCAATTGTGCCGGAGTATCACGAGAACAAAATGCATTGATAAAACGGAATCGGAACAAAATTGAGCAATAACAAACAGAAACCCGAAAGTGTTAAATTCGGGTTTCTGTTTTCGGCATTAAGTCTCTGTTATGCGGGCATTGATTTGAAAAAGCTCAGCTTCTCAGCACCTTTTCGATATAGGAGCGGAGCATATCGCAGTCGCTCTTCTGCACGGTTCGAGTCGTTTTGCCGCGTGCGAGAAGCTGATTGCCGCCGCCTTTTCCGTTCATGATGCAATTGACGGCGGTGCAAAGTTCGCGCATGCTGAGCTTTATCGCCGCATCTTCCGTGCATGCCATGCAGTAATCGGTTCCGCCGGCATTCGGCGCAAACAAAAGTGAAACGCAGGGCACGGTGCTGTCCTTTTTACAAAGCTCGTCCGCCGTGAGCTTTAAATCGTTGGCGGTTGAGCCGTCCATAACGGAGCATACCACGGCGATGCCTTTTATGCGTTCCGCCGTTGAAAGCAGACTGACGCTCTCGGCAGAGGCAAGACGGCGGCTTTTTTCGCGCAGCTCGCTTTTTGAAGATGCAAGCTCGTCTGCCTGTTTGCGAATTGCGGCGGGCAATTCCTCGCGGGAGGTTGAATACTGCTTTGCAAGCGCGGAAACGATGTTTTGAACCGTGCGCACTGCTGCGGTAGCTCTGCCTCCGCAAACGAACCAAAGCCGCGTTCCTCCCTTGTAATGCTGAGCATCGGTGAACAGAATCGTTCCGACACCGCCCGTTGCCGCAAGATGCGTGCCGCAGCAGGTACAGGAATCGATTTTTCCGTTGTCGATATAAACAATTCGTACAGCTTTTGCGGGCGGCACGGGTTCGCAAATGTTATTTTGGGGTTTGTCGGATTTTTTATTCTTATCGTTTCCGACAGCTTTATCGGATTTTTTCCGCAGAGTGCGTGTTGACGCATCCTCCGGAGTCGTAACTTCCGTATGCACCGACAGATTTGCACGCACGGCAGCATTTGCAGCACGCTCAAGCTCCTCAAGCTGAGCCTGCTCAAGAGGAATATCGAAATCTATCGTGCAGTAATCCGCTGCCATGTGAAAACCAACGTTCACCGCACCGAACAGCTTGCTTGCAAGCCCGGAAACAATATGTTCTCCGGTGTGCTGCTGAGCATGGTCAAGGCGGGTGTCAACGTCAAGTACTACACGAACGGTTGTTCCCGCAGGAATTTCAGCATCACAAAAATGAACAACGCTGCCGTTTTCGGTGTGGGCATCGGAAATGCGAACGGTCTGCTCCGCTGCGGAGTTGTCGGGCCTGAAAACAATCGAACCCCTGTCGGCAGGCTGCCCGCCGCCTTCGGGATAAATCATTGTTCTGTCAAGTATGATTTTGTACGCGCCGCTGCGCTCATCTTTTTCACAGGAGAGCACCGCCGCACCGCATTCGGTGATAATGGGAGTCGAGTAATAAAGCAGTTCGGTCATTTTGAGTCACTTCCTTTAAGTTGGTAATATATAAAAATACTGTTAATAAAAATATATTTATTTTCGGTTCTGTTCCTTAAAAAAACGATGCCGCAATCGTGCAGCCGAACCGAAAAGGCGCAGAAGAGCGGGACGCAGCGGGAACAGAAGCCGCCACAGCGCGGCGGGGATTCTGTATGCGGGGGAATTAAAATCAAGCTTGTGTCCGCCGCGTATGCGTGCTTCGGCAATGCCGAGGAGTTCGCCCGTTCGTTCGGATTCATCGGAATCGTTAAGACTGCTTGAATCATTCGGCTGTTCCGACTGCTTTGAAAGCGGAATAAGCCGCAAAGGGTTCTGCGGAGAGGCAAAAGCATCAAACCCGCGGTTGCCGTCGCCGGCGGTCACAACACGATTTCCCTCAATGCGCATTACACGGTGCAAAATGTATTTGCCGGAAATGCAGAAAAGGATGATGTCCCCGCGTTTCGGTTTTTCAATCGTCACGGAGGAGCAGGGGCGTATGCAAACGGAATCCCTTCCCGCGCGGAAAAGCGGGAACATGCTGTTCCCCGTCACACGAAAACACACAGTTCGCCCTGCAAGAAGTTTTTTTCGCACAATTGAAAAAAACTCGGCGGCGGGCAGAATTTTCGGCACGGGTTGCTGAACGGAATCTGTCGGGTATTGTTGATGCTGCGAATCCATTCTGCTGTCTCCTTTTGCTGTTTGCGCAGGATGTATGCAAAAAACTGCAAAGCTGCGCCGTACAGCAAAGCATATAGCAAAAACATTTGGTTATCAAGGCAGGCACTGTAATTTTTGTGTCAAAAACCCGCCGCAGTGTTAAACTGCGGCGGGCATGACGGAACTAAGTTCGATATTCGTCGAACGCGAATGGATTATTTTGCAGGTTCGGTATCGGCGTTATTGCCGCCGAACCACTTTGAAAACAGGTCACGGAGGAACTGCGCAACATCTTTGAAGAAATTGCCGATGTCTTCAAGGGTTTGCTTTGCGCCCTCGGTGAATTTCTTCCAACCGGTTGCTTTGCGCGTTGCATCGGCAAGGCCGTAGGCGCGTGCGCGCAGCTGTTCAACGTCGAGACCCTCAAGCGTTCTTGCAAGGGTCAGGATCTGGCTGATTTCGGTTTCGGTAAGCGAAACATCGTTGTCGTCGGCAATTTCACGAATTTTCTGCTTGACTTCATCATCGGTCATCTTCTGAGTTTCGTCAAGAATCTTTTTCAGCTCGTTGATCACTTCGGTCGCTTCATCGGAGCCGATCATTTCGGCAAGCTGACCGGTTGCAATAAGCTCATCAACGCCCGCCATTTTTGCGTATTCGCTGAGGATGTTGCCGGTGAGGCTTTCATATGCTTTATAGACGCCTGTCAATGCTGCTGTGCCGCTGACAACGCGGGGGGAAGCAACAATAATTTTTGCGTCCGTGATGCCGACTGTGGTAAGGACGTTGCGGTACATTTCCTCGGTGCAGTAGTCAATATTGTAAGTCTTGATGTCAAGACCGCTGCCTGCGGGCATTGCGCAGATGTAGATGCTGGAGATGGAACGCTGCCCGATTTGTCCGGAGGGAACCTTACCTTCAAAATAGAGGCGTTCTTCAGCGTTGGTAACGGTCAGGATGCGGTTCTCGTCAACTTCACCCTGAATGCCGAACATGCCGATAACCTGGCTGCGTTGTTCATCGGTCAGATCCGCACCGAAAACAATGCGGTAGTCGCCGTCCTCCATTGCGAAAGCGGAATTTGCAGAGCCGAAAATGCCGACAGTGAACAGCAGAGCAAGTACAAGGCTCAAAATGCGTTTTTTCATATTCTTTCTCCTTTCAAAAATAAAGCCTTTCGTGAATGCATTAAAAGATTTCGGATCGCCGACCGCCCGAAATGAGCACGGTTCCGACGCATCCGTATTGCATTCCGATAATACTATAACATAATATGCCCGCAATATCCAGTCATCCCGTGCGGAAAAAAGCGGCAAAATCGCCGTATTCACGGCTTTGTTGCAAAAATGTACAAAAAAAGTATACATTTGACCTGCAAAACACGGCGGCGGACGGATTTTGACCGCGAAACAGCTCACAATTCAAATATATTTATGAAAAATCAATCCGCTTACTGAAAAATACTGTATAATTAAGAATGTAATTGCCCGAACGCATTCGGACAGGGGTACAGTCGGGCAAAAAACTGATAACGACTTATACATCAGGAGGACTCCAATGGAGAAGAACAGCGGCTTCGCAACGAAGCAGATACATACAGGCAAAATCGAAATTCCCGGCATTGCGCCGCTTGCAACGCCTATTTTCCAAACCTCGACTTTTGAATTTGAAACCACGGCTCAGGGCGCACACCGCTTTGCGGGTGAGGAAGCGGGCTATATCTACACCCGTCTCGGCAATCCCAACACGACAAAAATCGGCGAAAAGCTTGCTGCTCTTGAACATGCCGAAGCGGGCATGGCAATGGCAAGCGGCATGGGCGCGGTAACAACCGTTATGTGGACCGTGCTCCATGCGGGAGACCATCTGCTTGCGGATGACGCGCTTTACGGCTGCACTTTCTCCTTTTTTACCCATGGGTTGACCCGCTACGGTGTTGAAGTCACCCTTATTGATTTCGAGGATCTCGATGCCGTTCGCGCTGCGATTCGTCCCAACACAAAGGCTTTCTATTTTGAAACGCCCACGAACCCGAACCTCAAGCTCATTGACATTGCCGCAATCTCCAAGATTGCGCATGAGAATTGCCCCGATGCAAAGGTTATTGTTGACAACACGTTTGCAACACCTTACCTCCAGCGTCCCCTCGATCTCGGTGCGGATGTTGTTATCCACAGCGCAACCAAGTATCTTAACGGTCACGGCGATGTTATTGCGGGCATGGCGGCAGGCACAAAGGAATTCATCGATGAGTGCAACCTGTTCGGCCTTAAGGATATGACCGGTGCGGTTCTCGGGCCGTTTGAAGCTTTCCTTATCGACCGCGGTCTCAAAACTCTTGATATCCGCATTAAAAAGCATTGCGAGAACGCGATGCGGGTTGCGACCTTCCTTGAAGGCCATCCCATGGTAAAGCGCGTTATCTACCCCGGCCTTGAGAGTCATCCCCGTCACGAGCTTGCAAAGAAGCAGATGCACGGCGGCTTCGGCGGCATTATCACCTTTGAGCTGAACGCAACCCGTGAGCAGAGTGCGGAATTTGTAAATTCCCTCAAGCTCTGCACCATTGCAGTCAGCCTCGGCGATGCCGAAACCCTCATTGAGCACCCTGCAACCATGACCCACAGCACCTACACTCCCGAGGCTCTTGAGCAGGCAGGCATCGGCGAAAGCATGCTGCGCCTCAGTGTCGGCCTTGAGGATGCGGAGGATATTATTGCGGATCTTAAAGCGGGTCTTGACAACCTTCAGAAATAAGCTGTCGCTTTTGTCTGATTAAATCCGAAAGCACATGCACCCCGCCCGGGCGGAGGGATTCCGCCGGGGTTCGGGGTGCTTTTTTGTGCGCATACGGCAGATGAAGGGCGTTGTTCAAAAAAATTTCGGCCGAGAGCAAAATGTTTACAGTTTCGTAACAAATTCCCGATGAAAATGTGCTATCATTATTGTCGAAGGGAATGAACCCGCGGAAACGGCGGAGGGAAGCATGATGAAAAAAGTGATGAAATCGAACGAAAAAAGAGCCGTTAAGGCTGAAAATGCCGAACGCAGGCACCGCAATTTGATTCTTGCGGCTGTTGCGCTTACGGCGGCTGTTGCAATTGTGTCACTCGTTCTTTTCATAAGGACGGCATCGCAGCTCAAACGCGGCACAAACGAAGAAGAAAGGACGGATATTCCCGTGCTCATCGGGAATATTAACAGTGACGGCGGGGCGGAGCAGCTTTACGGCGGCGAACCCTGTGCAGTTCGGCAGAACCTTCCGAAAGAACCGGCTCTGCTTGCACGGAACAGTTACTGAGTACTGAGCAATAATCGGATGTCAACCCCTTGCAAACGCCGTACAGCGGGCGAAAGCTCGTGAATACGGCGTTTTCCGGCAAAAGCGAGGATGATAAAAATATATTGCATCCGTCCTTGCGGCTCATGCGGTAAATATGTTGCGGAAAAGCTTTGAATATGCTATAATTCGGAGCGAAAATTGAATATGCCTTATCAAGAGTGGCAGAGGGAACGGCCCGGTGAAGCCACGGCAACCTGTTTAATGCGAAAGCTTTTCACAAGGTGCCAAATCCGACGGCATTGCCCGGCGCAAACTTTTTTTGTTGAGCTGCGGCTGCCGGGAGATGAGAGCGCAAAGTTAAAAAGGGTTTCCGTGCGATGTTCCGACAGGGTTCATCGCATTTTGTTTTTCTTTTGCAAAGGCATGGAAAGGATAAAATATGAACAATAACGAAGTACAGAAGCGGCTGTTTACCTCAGAATCCGTAACAGAGGGGCATCCGGACAAGGTCTGCGACAATATCGCGGACGCCGTGCTTGATGCAATGCTGCGCAATGACCCGAATTCGCGCGTTGCCTGCGAATGCTGCGCAACAACGGGCATGGTAATGGTAATGGGCGAAGTTACCACAAACTGCTATATAGACATTCCGAAGCTCGTTCGCGATGTTGTGCTTGAAATCGGCTATGACAAGCCCGAATACGGCTTTGACGGCCACACCCTTGCGGTTATCAGCGCAATAAACGGACAATCCCCCGATATTGCAATGGGCGTTGACAAGAGCTTTGAAGCAAAACACGGCGACACCGACTCCTATGATATCGGTGCGGGCGATCAGGGAATGATGTTCGGATATGCCTGCGATGAAACGCCCGAATGTATGCCGCTGTCCATCAGCCTTGCGCACAAGTTGACCCGCCGCCTGACGGAAGTTCGCAAGAGCCGTCATCTCGGCTATCTCCGTCCGGACGGCAAGAGCCAAGTCACCGTTGAATACGACGAAAACGGCAAGCCTGTCCGCATTGACACAATAGTCATTTCCACACAGCACGATCCGGATATCGACATGGAGCATCTGCGCCGTGACGTTATCGAAAACGTCATTCGTCCCGTTATTCCCGCAGAGCTTGTTGATGCGGAGACAAGAATTTTTGTAAACCCCACGGGAAGGTTCGTTATCGGCGGCCCGCAGGGCGATTCCGGCCTGACCGGCAGAAAGATAATCGTTGATACCTACGGCGGAGTCGGAAGACACGGCGGCGGCAGCTTCTCCGGAAAGGATCCCACAAAGGTTGACAGGTCCGCTGCCTATGCGGCACGTTATGCGGCAAAGAATATCGTTGCACAGGGCTATGCAAAACGCTGCGAAATTCAGCTTGCCTATGCTATCGGCGTTGCAAAACCCGTCTCCGTCCGTGTTGACACTTTCGGAACGGGAACAATGCCCGATGCAGAGCTTGAAAAGATGCTGCTTGCAAGTTTCGATTTCCGTCCCGCCGCAATCATTGAAAAGCTTGACCTCCGCCGCCCGATTTACAAAAAGACAGCGGCATACGGCCATTTCGGAAGGGATGACGCCGATTTCCCGTGGGAAAAGGTTGATTTGCAGTTTGTGAAATGAGTTTGCACAAAGCAATTGCTGCCGGTTATGCAGCGAGTTTTGCAGAGAAATGAACGCTGAGTATTGCGCCGGTTCAGTGCCGTGGTATTCTTTTTAACCGAAATTGAAATGAAAAGGGATTGCCGCAGAGTTTGTGCGGCGATCCCTTTTTGATTCGATATATAAATGTGAAAAAAGATTTATATCAAAAAATTACAGTTCCTGAAAATACGACACGATCCGTCCCAAAGTATCATCGCTGATTTCATCGGGAACCAGAATCCCCTCCTCGATATAACGCTTCGCACCGGAAGAGGCATTGACGATTTCGGCGAATTCCTCGCTTGCCGCATATTGGCTGACTGCCGCAAGATACATTGTTGTTGAAACGCTGTAAGGGCTGTTTTCATCGTTTACAATTTTGTTGATTTTTTGCGCACAGGCGGCCGCAAGCTCCTTGGCCTGTTTTGCCGTCAGGCTGTTTAGGATCTCCGGCATGCAAAGCATGGCTTCAAGATAGCAGAGCCTGATGCAGCCGACGCTGTCGCGTGCTTTCTGCTCGTCAAGGTCATAAAGTTTATATAGCCTTATAAGGCTTTCGGCAGCGTCCGGCCGGGTCATCAGCTCGCGTATGCCGTTATAGTCGCTGCGTATGTTCTCCATACCGTCCTGCATTGTGTCAAAAAGCATAAAATCAATAAACAGGTTATAGTTCATGCAATAAAGCACAAGCTCGTCGGTTGAAACGGTTTCGAGAATGTCCGCCGGAATCTGGGAAACTTCGCGCATCTGCACGGCGTCCTCAAGTGCGTCCCACTGCTCCGGAGTATCGTCCGGATTTATGCTTGAAACGTATTTTTTTTCATCGGTTTTTTTGTTAAGGTATCCTTCGGGAACGGGAAACCAAAATTCGGAGGAATCGTCGTCCTCATCCTTGGCAGGTTCATCCTGCGGGTCGGAATGCCGAGTTTCGTATTCGGCATAATGCTTCCGCGCATTGCGCCCGATTGCCGCATAACTCTTTTTTGGCAGTGCCAAGGCAAGAGTGAATGCTGCTGCTGCCAGTATGCATATGCATACAATGATCGCTCTTCTCTTTTTCATTTGAATAAATCCTTTCCGTGCCGACAATATCGCGTCTGACAACTGCTTTTAAATAATAACAGATTATTTTTTAAACGTCAAGTCTGAAACCAAACAATATATATACAATAAACGCAATCAGGTAAATGCATCGGCAGGACTCCGGGAATCTGTCGGGGAAACTTCGGTTAAAGGTTGTTTATCAGAGCGCTTTATTCACTTGTGATTGAGTTCACAACCTCGGACATCTTTCCGAAATCGAAAGATTGAACGATCTCCACAGCTTCACTGCGTGAATTGTAAACGGTCAAAATTTCAACAAGGAAACCGTCAATATCCGCCCAGAACGTAACGGCATCATCGGAAACATCCGTATCGTTAACAATATAGAGTCTGCGTATTTTGTCCGAACCGGTCGGAATTATTTGCGTAACGTCCTTTGACTTGATTTTGCCGTTGAGCAGTGTTTCCGAATCGGCGGAAAGCCCCTCATAAATCGTGAAGTAACCGTGCCCTTTATCAAAGAGGTACACAAGGGAAAAACGCCCGAATGTGGGGTAATAATCCATGTAATGCGGTTTATACTTCGGGTGGGTCGGGAAGGGAATCCTGTCAAAGCGTTCCAACAGATCGGACAGCTCCGCCTTGTTGCGGACGCCGCAGCAGCGGCGGATTCCACGCTCTTCAATGTAGCTTTCAACCTTGCTCTCATCCAGCTTCACGGATGCAAAAAATGCCTGCATTTCTTCAACACTGCGGAACTCAATGCTGTCGGGGGGAACTTGATGACCGGCTTGCCATTCGGTCGGTTGTGCGGTCGGCTGCGCGGTCGGTGCCGTTTCCGTTTTGTGAACGGAAGAACATGCAAGCGCCGAACAGATGCATACAACAAGTATTGCTGCGATGAAAAGATAATGTTTTTTCATAGCTATATTCCTTTCCGTTAATGATAGTGTGTGTCGTCGTCGGGGGTGTCATTTCAAACGGCTGCGCTCGGAGAAGAAGTTTCACGGGGACAATATGCCGAACATTGTTCCGTGACGTCCGAACCGGTGAAATGATTTCCGCTGTCGTTTGACTGCGGAAGCCTGCTTGGCGGAGAATGCATCGCCTCCCTCAAATGTGATGACTATATTATACCGTATTACCTATCGTTGTCAAGATAAAAAATCATTTATTCTTTACGTCGAAACACAAACAAAAACAGCCTCCGCAAGTGCATAAAATTTGCGGAAGCTGCTGATTTTTTGCGTTTTAGTTGAAAGCGGAAACGCCTGCGGAACGAGTGTTCCGTGAAAACGCCGTGGGAATATATTTGCAGAAAACATATGCCTTGTGCAAACATAAACCGTTCGGAGTTTTCGGTTTATTCGCCGAGGGCATCCTCCCAACGGGGAGTGCTCCAGCCGGTTGTGTCGAAGTATTGGCGAATCTTATCGCTCATGTATCGGAGCTTTGCGTAAAGGTGCGGATATTCCGAAAGCTCACTGCCGAAGAAACCCGTCATTGCATATTCCATGATTCGGGCGCGATCCTCGCGTTCATTGGTTTTTGCATAACCGTCGATGAAATAGCAGTCCTTGGGTTTTGTCGAGCCGAAATAAGTGTAATCACCCTCGTTCAGAATGCTTTCGGCAGGATCAAAGATGTATTGGAAGCCGTCGGGGTTCAGCTCGGCCCATTGGACAACATCGAATTCGCCGTAGTTGATGCTTGTGATATGATCCTCCGTTGCGTGCCAGATCTCGTGGCAATAGGTGCCGACAAGCCCTTCGGAGAAAATGTCTACATAAATATTATGCCACAAAGAGTTTTGCACGCTGTAGCCGATCATGTTGAAATTGCTTTCAAACCCGCCGACAAGCATTATGCGTATGCCGCCGTCACCGAATTCCGAACGGAACTGCGGGAAAAAGCGCTCCGGATAGAGCGAAAGAGCTTCTTCGAGAGAATCGAGTGCCGCGTTTATTGATGCGGCTTCGTCTGCAAGATCCATTTGATCGGTTGTGGTCGTCGGATACTCGGCAAAAGTACATGCGGGCAGACACTGGGAGGAGAGCAGGATGCGCACCCCGTATTTTTCGGAAATTTCATCCGCACGGCTGCGCACTCCCTGAAGATTTTCGGGGAGGCTGCTGCCGTTCACGGCGAACCAATAATCCTCGGCAATGTATTCGTTGACGGTGAGCATGGATTCAGCCGGTTCGGTGCCGTCGATAACGGAATAATCAAGCACGGACGGAGAAATCAGGTTAAATTCAAATTGTGACTCAACGTAACTCACCGCTATGATTCCGCCGATGTTCGGCATGAAGCACTGCGCAAGCAGCTCATGCTCGATGCCGTATTGGGTAAGGTCGCAGCACTCAAGCGCGCTGCCGAGCCTGAACAAAGCGGGGGAATTTCCGGATGTTACGATGCAGTCCGAATAGGGAACGGGGTAAAGCTCGGTTTCGCCGCCGGGCAGCAGGGAGGCATCCGCAAAAACAAAGCTGCCGTCGGCGGAATATGTAACATCGTATCCGCCGGCATCGGTGTTGTATTTAAAGAAATAAACATCCGAATCCTCGGTGAAATGCGGAATGAACGAGTCGGAGGAAATCATTGAGAATGAATTTGAACCAAGGTCGAGCAGAGCCGTTCCGCAAAGCATTGTGTCCGGGGAGAGAAAAGCATCCAAAAACAGTTTGTCCTCGGTCGGGTGTATGTCAACAAGCGAATTGAACCGCAGGTTGAATGCGGCTTCCACGGGGGAGACTTTGCCCGTTTCGATATTCATGCTGCACAGCACGGAATCCTTAAGAAAATAGTATTCTGTCAAATCATGCGAAAACTGACCGTAAATCGTTTCAACATCGAAACGTTTCTTTTGATTCAAATCGGAATCGAAAAGGATCCACTCGTTTTCGTCAGCGTTGAATGCGGCAAAGGTGTCGTCCGGAAAGATTTCGTCCGAAACAGACCAGTTTCCGTCAATCGTTACGGACTTTATGACACTGTCCGAAACAATATCGACGGTTGTGAACGTTGTTTTTTTGCTTTCGTAATCACTTTGGCAGGCAAGTGCGCCGCTTTGTCCGAACGGATGCAGCACGGCAAGCAGGGATGTATCAAAGCTTGTGAGTTTGCGCACAGGTTCGGGTACGGGTGTTGCCGTCGGGATCTCTGTCGGGGCGGGTGTTGCCGATGCGGGTGCGGGTGTCTGCTGCGAGTCACTGCCGGAATTGCAGCCGAGGCAGAAAACACATGCCGCAAACAACAGCGCAAGCAGAGCGAACAGCGCGTGATTGCGATAGCTTGATAATGAAGTTTTTTTCATGACGGTAAACGCCTCCTTAATTATTAATCTGCCGAAAGAGTGCGTATGCTCAATCGGCATGCTGCCGAATTTTGAAAAGTTCCGTTCAATTCGCAGTCAACACCGAACAAGGCCTGCGGAAGTATTTGAATTCGCTGCCGCATGTGGAAACAACGACTTTGTTCTGCGTTGCGGAGCAATGCGCAATAAGCGGTTCACCGTTTTTCAGAAAGCCGACACAGATTCCGACATGGTTTCCGTCGCTTCCGGGGTATTTGTTGATGAACGCAAGATCGCCAATCCGAACATCGCTTTTTTTAATTTCAGCGGATTTATCCCACTGATTCCATGTGCCGACTCCGATTTTTTCAATCGTTTCGGTTTTGTCCGCGCCCAATTGAATATAACACCAAAGCACAAATCCGGAGCAGTCCAGTCCGTAAGGGATGGTTGTTCCGCTTGTGGAATGACCGGGGCTTGTGACTTCGGCAGGTTTGCCCCAGCGGTCATCCCAACCGACGGTGTAACTCTTGCCGCCCCAAAAATAGTTGACCTTTCCGACAAGCATAAGCGCGGATTCCGCAAGGGTGCGCTGAGCTTCCGTTGAATACTCGCTGCGTGCCGACATTTGCTGAATCTCCGCATCGTCAAGTATGCGGTATTCTGTTCCGCGGCATGCAAAATAATATGTTGCTGCCGCAATAAGCATAATCAGCAGTGCAAAGCAGACAGCGCAAATGCGAATGCGACGCGAATTGTTTTTTTGCTGCATGGGTGGCCTCCTTAGCTGCGGCCGAAGCTTTCAGCCGGGTTTTACCGCAATAATAACATAATGCGGTGGCCGTTGCAAGCACACCGAAAAATAGATAATATACTTACTGAACGGAACTTGGTTTGCCCTTTTCCTGAATTGTGTTCGGGTGATAAAAAACTAAAGCGAATAATCCTTAAAGTGTACAATGGTCAGCTAATTTTTGACAAGATTGCCGGAAACTGAATTAAACAAAATGCGGAGGTTTCGCATTTTCGGAAGAAAAACGCCGATACTTCCGCAATCAGAAGTAATATGCTATAATAGACACAAAGCGATATACACAGGAATGCTCTGAACAGACAGGTTTGCGGGGAAAGACTTTGGGTAAATGTTTTTTCGTGCAAAAAGCATTGAGCGGAGCTTCCGAAAAGGATTGGGGAAATTCGAAAATGATAAGTATTGCAATTTGCGACGATGAAGCTGTCTTTGCGGAGGCACTTCATGCTCTTGTCGACGCCGGAATGAAGGAAATTCTGTACGGCGAGAATTCGATGGACGAAAGAGAGCTTTCATATGAGATAACGGTATTCACGAACCCGTTGATGATGATTGACGCTTTAAAAACAAAGCGGTTCGATCTTGCTTTTTTGGATCTTCTCATGAATAAGGAAAGCGGGTTCGGCGTTGCGCAAGAGATCCGCAGAATGAGACTGAACACTGAAATTGCAATTGTTACTTCATACGGCGAAGCGAGGAACGATGCATTTCAATACAGGCCGATAGGCTATGTTGACAAACCGGCAACGATTGAAGAGGTAACAAGACTTCTGCGCCTCTATATCGATTTTTATTCCGATTGCAAGCGTTACATTTATGTCGGAAGAGCAAGCGAGGAACGCAGAATTGCGGTCAATGATGTTACTTATATCGAAGTCCGCGGACGCAGCATCAAAATCGAGATGTCAATCGAAGGCAGAAAAGACGAGATTAACACCACGGGCACGATTTCCGAATATGAAGAAAAACTTAAGAGCAGCGGATTTGTGCGCTGCTACAGGAGCATTCTCGTGAATCCGCACCATATAAAGGCATATAACGTAGTCAGCAAGGAGTTCAGTATGAGCACCGGAACGAGGCTGCCCGTATCCCGCAGCTATGCGGTGCAGGCCGTGACTGCATACAACAGGGCAAAGAACGGGGACGGAAGGCTATGAGTCCGACAGCGTTTTTTAAGCTATGCTGCGTTCCGGTGTCGGTGCTGAAGGCTTTCTTTGCGGACTACATGATGGCCTCGGTGCTTGAGCGCAGGTTTGTGAATAAAAAAAGGAATTGCTGCTTTACCCCCCAAGTGTTGGGTTATGCTGTCGTTTTATGTGCAAGGCTGCCGTTTGTTACGCATGAAAACACTGTATATGTATCGATTATCAAGCTGGCGGCATATCTTGTGGCAGTCATATTCATGTACAAGGGAAGGGTTACGCTGCGATTGCTGATGTATGCCATCCATATATTCACAATGTTTACCGGAGAGTTTCTGAGCATAAACATTTTGGGTGCGTTCGGATTACTGTATAACGGCTTTTTCGAAAACAACTTTTATCTGGGTATGCTCATGAGCGAATTGCTCTCTTCGTTCTGCGTTTTTGCTGTCGGCTTTGCTGTACGCAGGATCGGCAAGTTCCCGACCGAGGCTTCCTGCGAGACACAGTTCAGAGAAGTATCCGCGCTGCCGATTACCGTCTGCTTTGCGGTGGTTTTTTTCTGTCTGCTTCAGTACGGATTCATTTCGCCCGGTCCGGAAGTCGGCTGCATTTCGCTTACACTGATTTCTGCGCTGGCAGCAGGAATAATGCTGCAGTTGGATGTTTTTTCGAAAATGCTGAAAACGCAGCAGTATGCGGCTGATGCTGTGGCGGATGCGCAGCGAGCGCAGCTTGAACTTGAGAAGGTGAGGGCAGCGGTAAGCCACGGTGAAGCCGTACAACGACTTGAGCACGATATGAAGAATCTGCTGCTGCTTGTCCATATGCTTAACGAGCGGGGCGACAGTGGACGTATAGATGCAGTGATCGACAGAATTGAAACAGAAATAAAGGCCGAAGCGGACGGCGGCATTCAAGAAAAGGAACATGGCGCATGCATTCCGATTGAGAAATTTCGGACTTGCATCGGTTCTGCGGATTCGTGTGCGGAGGATGTTCACAGCGGGAACGGAGAATTTGCTGCAAACAACGAAATGGAACTGCCCGTATCCCGCAAATATGCGGAACAGGCCGCGACAGCAGACAACAGGGCGAAGAACGGGGGCGGAAATTTATGAGTTCGGTAACGTTTTATAAAATCTGCGAGCTTCTGCTGGTGGTCATATATGCATTCGGTGCGGATTATATGATGACATCCGTGCTTGGACGACGATTTGTCCTGAAAAGAAAGATTCCGTTCTTTAATTTTCAACGGCTGGCATACATACTGACTCTTGCGACAACATTCTTGTTTTTGTCGCACGAGAACACGGCATACACAACCGTGTATAAGCTTGTTATGCAGTTTGCGATTGTCATATTCATGTATAAAGGAAAGTTCGCTCTGCGCGTTCTGATGGGTGCTGCTCATTTTTTCACGCTGTTCATAGGCGAGTTCCTGAGTCTGAATGCAATTTACGCACTCGGAATTCCGATTGAACGCTTATATGTCAAGTTCAGCTTTTGGGTTCTGATGTGTGATCTGCTTTCATCGCTGCTTGTGTTTATCGTGGGCTTTGTTGCGCACAGAATAAGAGAATTCCCGACGAAAAGCCTTTCATCAAAACAGCTGCAAAAGCTTTCTGCGCTGCCGATAGCTGCCGGCGCGGCAGTGATCGTTTTCTGCCTGCTTGAGTACAGTTTCATTTCGCCGGGATTGCCGGTCGGCTGTGCTTCGCTTGTGCTCATTGCATCGCTTGCGGTCGGAATCACGTTCCAATTGGATATTTTTTCGGAGATGCTGAAAACGCAGCAGCATTCAAGAGCAGCAGCGGCATCCGCGCAGGAAGCGCAGTTCAAACTTGAAAAAGTGCAGGAAACGGTACGTCACGGCGAAGACGTGCGTCGACTTGAACACGACATGAAAAACCTGCTGCTGATGATACATATGCTGAACGAACAGGGTGACGGCGAGCGAATCGATGCGATGCTCAATGACATTGAGTCGAAGATTAAGACCGAAACGGACAGCAGCATTGCGGAATACGGACGAACAGTATGCATTCCGATTGAAAGATTTTCGTCATATATCGGTTCCGACACCGGTGAAAACAACGACAGCACCCAAAATGAGGAGAAAGTACGAACATTATGACAATACTGAATATTATTGCTTGCTGCCTTTTAAACGCGGTTGTTGCATGGACGGTTGACTATTACGCAACCTCTTTGCTGAGCCGCAGAGATGTTTTCAAAACGGGACGCAAGCCGAAAATCTTTACGGTTCAATGGCTTGCATTCACGCTGATGCTGTGCGGGTTTGCGCTGCTTCCGTCGGGTCTGAACGAAGCCGGGAAGTTTTCTGTAATATGCATCAAAGCTGTAAGCTACATTGTTCTGTTTGAACTGCTGTATGAAGGCAGCTTCCTTAAAAAGCTGCTCATGGCGGTCGGTCACACTGTTATCATGCTGGGCGGAGAGTTTATCATGTCCCGTGCATTTATTGCAGCGGGCTTGAATCCGTCGGAGTATCTCCATGCTCACGGTTTGGTTCAGCATGTTGTTTCCGTGTTCATTTCCATGCCGGTTGTTGCAGCGGGGCTTGCAATGCGCCGCGTTCCGAACATGTGGTTCGGAAGCATCACGGGTGTTCAGAAACTGAAGCTTTCTCTTCTGCCGATTTTGTCTGCGGTGCTGATGATACTGTTCCTGTTGATCGCATTCAAAATCGTTCCTCTCGTGAGCACGGTTTCGGCATTGCTGATACCGTTTGCGCTGCTTACGATACTGAGCATCGGTTTTCAGTTCCGCCTCCTTTCGAATATTTCTGTTGCACAAAAACAAATGGCGGACAATGAAGAAGAGGCAAGGAAGGCACAGTTTGAATTGCAGCTGGGTGTTCAGCAGGCCGGCCATGCGGAGGATGTTCACCGCATTGAGCAGAATATGCGTGCAAACATCCGCAGACTGCGGAAGCTGAATGCCGAAGGAAAACGGGAGGAAATTAAAGAATTTATAGAAAAAATCACACATATAATGAAACAGAATCGTGTTGAAATCCCGCTTTCCGGCGTTAGTGTTATTGACGAAATCATGTGGGCGAAAATCGATGCCATGAAGAAAGCGGGCATTGAGTCGGACTATGAAACCGAAAAGCTCAACGCGGATTCGATTGCAATATCCGATGCGGAGCTTTGCGCACTGCTTGCAAACGCACTCGACAACGCGATTGAGGGCACTCAAAGGCTTTTGGACGGGGAACCCAAAAAGATCTTCGTTCGGATTCGACAGACGGAGTGTGCGCTTGAAATTACCGTGCGCAACCGCTGCGAGGCGAAGCAGACCGTTGAAATGGCATTTATACAGAGCGCAAGGCGCGCTGTCGGAAGCCGTGGCTACGGAATGGGCAACATGAAGCGAATCTGCCGCGAAAACGGCGGAGAGTTCCTCCCGAATGTTCAGAACGGGGAGTTTGAGGTTTTCATTTCGCTGCCGTTCGGGAAATGATCCGTAGGGGAGCATATACAGAATGAGAACGTGGGAAAATGACAGTTTTGCCGCTGCTGCGGGAAGGAAAATATAAAAATCCGCTGTTTGGTTCCGAAAGAAACCCCGGCATAAAACCCATAACGAACCGCATGGGCGGCGCAAGTTCGGATATATCCGCAAAATGCGCCGCCTGTATGTTGCGCTTTTATCAAAAAGATAGTAAAATAAACCTGAAAAGCATTGCCGATGCAATTCGGCATGAACCAAACAAAAAAACGGAGGCATAATATGACCGTTAAAACTTTTGATGAACTCGTTGCCAAGGTTAAATCCGGCAAAAAATCAACAGTTGCACTCGTTTGCGCAAACGATGCACACGCACTTGAAGCCGTTATTCACGCAAGCGATCTTGTGGACGCCGTACTCGTTGTTGAAGCGGACAAGCTTGACGAGCTGAAGGCTCTTCTCGTTTCTCTCGGCAAGAATCCCGATGATTTCGCAATCGAAGTTGTTCCCGAGGGTATGCACCCCAGCGTATGCGCCGCAAAGCTCATTCATGCGGGCAAGGCTGATTTCCTCATGAAGGGCAAAATAATGACAGGCAATCTGCTCAAGGGCGTCCTTTCGCCCGATGCGGATCTGCGCACCGGTTCACTCATGAGCCACGTCATGCTGTTTGAAGTTCCCGGTTACCACAAGCTCCTCGGCGTTACCGACGGAGGCATGTGCACCTATCCCGACCTTGAAAAGAAAGTCGGCATCGTTAAGAACGCCGTTCGGTTCTTCCATAAAATCGGCGTTGAGAAGCCCAATGTTGCTGCGCTTTGCGCAATCGAAACCATCAACCCCAAAATGCAGGAAACCGTTGACGGTGCAGAGCTTAAGCGCATGAGCCTTGCGGGCGAACTCGGCGAATGCTATGTTGAAGGTCCCATCAGCTACGACCTTGCAATGGTTCCCGAGCTTTCCGCCGTAAAGGGCTACACTGCCTGCCCCTGCTGCGGCGATTTCGACATTCTTCTCGTTCCCGAAATCGTTGTCGGCAACGTTCTCGGCAAGTGCCTGACCTATACCTGCGGCGGCAGAATGGCCGGCATCGTTATGGGCTGCAAGGTTCCCATCGTGCTCACCAGCCGCGGTTCCAGTGCGGAAGAGAAGTATTACTCCCTCGCAATGGGCGCGGGGTTTGTCGGCTGAGACTCGGTAATCGCTTAAATTACGGAAACATCTATGGAGAACAAAAAAACTGAAAGGATCCTCGTTATCAACCCCGGTTCAACTTCAACGAAAATCGCGGTTTTTGACGACGATAAACAGATCATGGCTCAGACGATACGCCACCCGCTGGATGAAGTTAAGGCGTTTTCGTGGGTCATGGATCAGTTTGATTACCGCATGGAGCACATCAATGCCGCTCTTGAGACTGCGGGAATCGACAAGTCCACCCTCACCTGCGTTATGGCGCGCGGCGGTCTGCTGCCTCCCGTACCTTCCGGTGCATTCAATGTCAACAAGGATATGATCGACTATTTCTATGCAGCGAAGGTAAACGTTCATATTTCAAACCTTGCCTGTGTGCTTGCGGATGCAATTGCACGTCCCCTCGGCATTCCCGCAATGGTCTATGACCCCGTTGCCGTGGATGAGCTTGAAGATGTTGCAAGAATCACCGGTATGCCCGAAATTTCAAAGGCAAGCCGCGGGCATGTGCTCAACAGCCGCGCAATGGCGAGAAAATGCGCCGAAGAGATTCTCGGCAAAAAACTCGAAGACTGCACGATAATTGTTGACCATATCGGCGGCGGCTGCTCCACATGGCTCGTTCATAACGGACGCTGCATCGATTGCTACAGCGATGACGATGCCGGGTTTGCACCCGAACGCTGCGGCAAAATTCAGGCGATGGAGCTTGCAATGCTTTGCTACAGCGGTAAATATACAAAGACTGAGATGAGCCGCTATATACGCGGAAAGTCCGGCCTGTCGGCTCTTCTCGGAACAAGCGATGCAATCGAGGTTGAGCGCATGATCGAATCGGGCGACGAACATGCACGCCTTGTTTACGATGCAATGGCACGCAGCCACGCGAAGGGCATTGCGGACCTTGCAAGCGTTGTTTGCGGCAAGGTTGACAGGATCGTTATCACCGGCGGGCTTGCAAACAGCAGGATGCTGATGGATATGATTCGCCCCCACGTTGAGTGGATCGCTCCGATGGAAGTCATGGCGGGCGAATTCGAAATGGAAGCGCTTGCGGCGGGCGGTCTGCGCGTGCTGCGCGGCGAAGAAAAAGCGCACGATTTCGTTTGGAATCGATAAATGCGCTGTCAATTGCTGCCGAAGTCCGCTGCCCATGATGTTGAATGCGGATGTCGTTTCTGTGCAGCGCACGGACGGCTGAAGTGAAAACAGCAGGTATTGATTTGTGCTGCCTGTTAAATTTGTTTGCCGAATTGCAGCCAACCATGAATCAAGAGCCTGCAAACAGAGAACTTTATAAATCGAAAGGAGCTTTTTGCAATGGAACTTGAACTCACTCTTGATAACTTTGATGCCGAGATCGGCAAATCGACTCCGATACTCGTTGACTTCTGGGCTGCATGGTGCGGCCCGTGCAGGATGCTTTCGGGCGTTATTCAGCAGCTTGCGAACGAAAGCGACGGAAGCTATCGCGTCGGCAAGGTTAATGTTGACGAACAGCCGGAACTTGCAAAGCGTTTCGGCATTGCAAGCATTCCGACGGTAATCCTGTTCAGGAACGGCGAGGCGGTTCAGAGACAGATGGGAGTTGCACCCAAAGCAGCATTTCTGAACATGCTTCAGGAAGCAAAGTAAATTCCGACTTTTATCGGAAAAGCAGGTTATCCGGAACGCTCCGGATGATCTGAAACGAATACATTCTGCCGGGTTGTTTTTTCGGCTCGGCAGAACGGGCGGAGCGGAGGCGCGGCGGAAGCCGTGCCTCCGCTCGTTTTGTTTTTTGACTTTGAAACGGGGGAACAGCTGCGAGCCGCTTATTGGTTGTTCGGTATCAACGGTTGGGTTTTCGTGTTCCGCCGACTGCCGAATACTCGATACAGGGCTTTAAAAATGCAGCCGAAGTTCAGCGTGAGATAAAACAGATGCAGAACATCAGCACGGCAATTATCAGTATCAACACCCATTGCGGGGCAAGCAGCAGCAGCACAACAACGGCGGTTATGCAGAGCAGTGAGAGCAGCAGCGACACGATAAAGCGCGGAACTCTGCGCTTTCTGTAATGTGCACGCCTGTTGCAGGGTCTGAAGGTGAAAATCATTATGAGCATCCTTTCCAAGCTGTTTAGAACAGGGGGAAGACGAAATCGAAAGCAGGATTTGCACCCCTTGCAAAAGCATATTCGCCGAATTTGCAATACTTACCGATTATATCGAAAAATGTTTAAATTTTTTTAAAAAAAAGCCGCATTCACTATTGTATTGGAACGTTGATTAATGTTAAAATAATAGCATATGGGTATTTTTGCGCTCAAACTTCATTCGGCTGTTTTGCAATGATGTATGAGCACGGGAACTCCCTGAAGAGCTGTAACTACAATGAACTTCCCCCGACTTCGGGTTTTGTTAGGAGTTAAAAATAATGGGTATGTTTGAATTCAACGATGTCGGTATCGATCTCGGTACCTCCAGCGTATTGGTATATGTAAAAAACAAGGGTATCGTGCTGCGTGAACCCTCCGTTGTTGCGGTTGAAAAAATAACGGGCAAGATTTATGCTGTCGGCGAGGAAGCGCGCCGTATGCTCGGAAGGACTCCGGGTAATATCGTTGCGATACGTCCGCTTCGCGACGGCGTTATTTCCAATTTCGACATTACGGAAAGACTGCTGCGCCACTTCCTCAAAAAGGTTGTCGGCACACGCATTTTCTTTAAGCCCCGCGTGGTTGTGTGCGTTCCGTCCGGCGTTACGGAAGTCGAAAAGCGTTCCGTAATCGAGGCGACCGAGGAGGCGGGCGCGCGTCACACCTACCTTATTGAAGAACCCATCGCCGCCGCAATCGGTGCAGGGATAGACATTTCCCAGCCGCGCGGCAACATGGTCGTTGATATCGGCGGCGGAACAACCGACGTTGCGATAATCTCTCTCGGCGGTTCGGTTCTCAGCGAATCAATAAAAGTTGCGGGCGACAGGTTTGATGAATCCATCGTTCGTTATATGCGCAAAAAGCACAACCTTCTTATCGGTGAGCGCACCGCAGAGGAGATGAAAATTCGCATCGGCTCGGCTTATCCGCGCAAGGAACAGGTATTTATCGACGTTAAAGGCCGCAACCTGATTTCCGGTCTGCCGCAGGCGATAACAATCGGCTCAAACGAAATGATCGATGCGCTTGAAGAACCTCTTCAGAATATCCTTGAAACGGTTCGAAATCTTTTTGAAAAAACTCCGCCGGAACTTGCAAGCGACATTGCTGAAAACGGCATTTGCCTCACGGGCGGCGGCGCACTGCTTTACGGCATGGATAAATTCGTTGCCGAACACACGAAGGTTCCCTGCTATGTTGCGGAGGATCCCATTTCCTGCGTTGCAATCGGCACGGGCAAGGTGCTTGACAATATCGACAAGGGCTTTGTGAATGCGCTGTATGATTACCGCAGGGGCGACTATTTCGAAGCCTGATAAGATCGATTTGATTTTTGTAATTTGCAAACGGGCGGTTTTGCGGCTGCCCTGTTTGTTGTACCGCAAGAAAACAGCCCGAATGAAATGTGAGGAATGGCATGACTGACTTTAAAAAACTTCAGAATGGAAGCGATATTCGCGGAGTTGCGATTGAAACCGAGGGCGGAAAGCCCGTGAATTTAACGCAGAACAGCGTTGTGCGCATCGGCGCGGCATTTGCGCTTTTTGCTGCGGACAGGGCAAATAAGCCCGCTTCCGAACTGCGTATTGCAATAGGCAGGGATTCAAGACTGAGCGGTGAACAGCTTACTGTCTGGCTTGCGGACGGCATTGCTTCCGTCGGGGCAAATGCTTATGACGGCGGCCTTGCAAGCACTCCGGCAATGTTTATGTGCTGCGTGAACGAACTGCATTTTGATGCCGGAATAATGGTCACGGCAAGTCATCTGCCGATGGAACGCAACGGCATGAAATTTTTCACCGCAATTGCGGGCGGGCTTGAAAAGGCCGATATTACGGCAATTCTTGCGTCCGCCGAAGAAGCCGCATTTCCGATTGCCGCGCAGCGCGGCCAATGCGGAACGGTTGACGTTATGACGCCCTATGTAAACGGACTTAAAGAAAAAATCCTTTCCGCCCTCGGCTGTGCAAAAGATGAAAAACCTTTCAGCGGCCTTAAAATCGTTGTTGATGCCGGTAACGGTGCGGGAGGGTTCTTTGCCGAACGGCTGCTTGAACCGTTGGGTGCGGATATCACGGGCAGCAGATTCCTTGAACCTGACGGAAGGTTCCCGAATCATCAGCCCAATCCCGAAAATGCCGATGCAATGCGCAGCATATGCGATGCCGTTACGGAAACGGGTGCGGATTTCGGCATTATTTTCGACACCGATGTTGACAGAGCGGGCGCGGTCCTCCCTTCCGACGGTGGCGTTATTGCGCTTGACAGGAACAGGCTGATTGCGCTTATGACGGCGATTCTCGTTCGTCAGTGCGGACCGATAACAGTTGTTACGGATTCGATTACATCAACCGGACTCACGGATTTCATCAACTCCCTCGGCTGCCGCCACCACAGGTTCAAGCGCGGCTATCGCAACGTTATAAACGAAGCGAAACGCCTGCTTGCCTTGGAAGAAGCGGCAAAAAATGCGATATTCGCGAATGCGATATTCGCTGATGCGATATTCGCGAATGCGATATTCGCTATGGAGACCAGCGGCCACGGTGCATTGCGCGAAAACTATTTTCTTGATGACGGTGCATACATAATTGTAAAGCTGCTTGTCGCGCTTGTTGAAGCGCGGCGCGAAGGCAAGACTTTGAACGAACTTATTGCAAACCTTAAAGAACCCTGCGAAAGCGCGGAAGCGCGGCTCAATGTGCTGCTTGACGACACGGCGGATTACACCGCCGCCGTATTGGAAACTGTGGAAAAGCATTTTTCAAACCTTCCCGGATTTGAAATTGTTCAGCCGAATTACGAGGGGGTCCGCGTGAATGCGGACGAAACGCACGGAAACGGCTGGTTCCTTGTTCGCCGCAGCCTGCACGATCCGCTCATGCCCTGCAATATTGAAAGCAATTCCGTGGGAGGAATGCGTCTTATCGCGGCGGAGCTTTACAATGCGCTCAGAGCTTTCGACAAACTGGAACTTGAACCGCTGAAGAAACTGATGTAACGGAGGAATTTCCAATGCAGCAAAAAATTTATGACATTATAATTGCAGGCGCGGGACCTGCCGGGTTGACAGCCGCAGTTTATGCGCGTCGCGCAGGAAAATCCGTGCTTCTTATTGAAAAAGAAGCATTCGGCGGACAGATAACGCTCTCCCCGCATGTTGAAAACTACCCGTTCACACGCCCGATGAGCGGCAATGAGCTTGTTGAAGTGCTTGTTGAACAGGTCATGAATCTCGGTGCGGATGTTGAAGTCGGTGCCGTCGTTGATGTCAGCGAAAACGCGGACAAAACAGTGACGGTACGAACCGATTATCAGGAATTTACGGGACGAACGCTTATAATTGCCACCGGACTTAAACACAGATTGCCCGGCGCGGAGGGCGAACAGAAATTTATCGGCAGCGGAATATCGTTTTGCGCAGTTTGCGACGGTGCGTTTTTTAAGGATAAAGCCGTTGCGGTCATCGGCGGAGGAAACACAGCCGTTCAGGATGCGATATATCTTTCAAAGATTTGCAGCAAGGTTTATCTGATTCACCGCCGCAGCGAATTTCGTGCCGAAAAACATGTTGCGGACGGACTTGCTGCCTGTGCAAACATTGAGCCGGTTCTGAACAGCACCGTTGCGCGCTTCATCGGGGAAGGCAAGCTTTCCGGAATCGTTGTTAAAAATCGCGAAACGGGTGAGGAAAGAGAGCTTTCGGTCAGCGGCGCATTCATTGCCGTTGGGTTTGCGCCGAACAACGGTGTGTTTGCGGAGCTTGTGAAGCTTGATGAGAGCGGTTTTATCCGTTCGGGCGAGGACTGCAAGACTTCCAGACCGGAGATTTTTGCAGCGGGGGATTGCAGAACAAAATCCGTAAGACAGCTTGTGACAGCGGGTGCGGACGGCGGTGTTGCGGCGATTGCGGCCTGCGAATACATTGACAGTATGCAGAATGCAGAAAAAGCTGCGGAAAGCTGAAACGGAACGCATTGCAGAATATCGGATTCTATCAAGAAGGAGCTATTTTGAACATGGATGAAACAAAAAATGTGAATGATATGAGCACGAGCGGTTCGGAAACGGAGCAGCGAGAAAATTACGGTCAGCCGCATTTTGCATATTTTCAAAACAGCAGGTGCGAGTATTTCCCCTGCCACAAACTGCCTGAAAACGGTTTTTTCAACTGCCTTTTCTGCTACTGTCCGCTGTATGCATTGGGCGATAAATGCGGCGGGAATTTCAAATTCATTGCGGGCGGCGTGAAGGACTGCTCTGCATGCGGCCTTCCGCACAGCGAAGCGGGCTATGCCTATATAACCCGAAAATATCCCGAAATCATGGAAATAGCAAAAAGAAACTCAAGTGCGCACAATGACTGACTTTCGCGCTTAAGCGGTTTGAAAACCGAAAAGTTTGAATTAATTGTAAAATAAAGCATTGACAAGCCCGCAGCATTTGCCGTGAATACGGAAGTGCGGCGGGCATTTATTCATTTCATTATTCAATGCCGAAAAAGCTATTGGCAGTTTTATAAGCTGCGGAGCAGACTTCCTCTGCGGAAATGCCGCGAACTTCCGCAATTTTTTCTGCCGTAAGGTGCATAAACCCGGGGTGGTTGCGTTCGCCGCGGTGCGGCACGGGGGTCATGTAGGGGCAGTCCGTTTCCAGCATGATGCTGTCGAGCGGCAGCTTTTGAACAACTTCAACGGGTTTTTTTGCGTTTTTAAAAGTTACGGCTCCGCCGAAACTGAATTTCAGTCCTAAGTCAAGGCATTCAAATGCCGTTTCAACGCTTCCGGAATAGCAATGCATAACTCCGCGCAGTCCGTCACGGTGTGCGTGAAGAATGTCCATGCAGTCCCCGAATGCTTCGCGAATATGGAGCACAACGGGATAACCGAGCTGCTTTGCAAGCTCAAGCTGTTCCGCAAACCATTTTCTCTGACAATCGCGCGGGGAAAGGTCATAGTGATAATCCAACCCGATTTCACCGAGAGCAAGCATTTTTTTGTGCTGCAAAATATCTGAAATTCTGTCCATCATCGCATTATCCATTGCGGAAACATCGTGCGGATGCATTCCGACGGTTCCGTAAATGAAGGGATAGCGATCGATGAGTTCAATCGTTCGGTCAGCGGTGCGAACATCGCAGGCAACATCGATAATGCGTGTGACGCCGCTTTCGAAAAGTTTCGGAATCAGCGAATGCCTGTCCTCGTCAAAGGCTTCATCCGAAAGGTGGGCATGTGTGTCGAAAAGTTCCATAAAATAAACACTCCGTTGGACAATAAAGTAAAAACAGGCAGCAATATAATAATACAATGCCGCACGGACCGAGTGACAAACACAAGCTGCATTTTAATGCGGCGGGTGAAGGCAATCACTTTGCCCGGCGGCAGATCGTACTTGTTATTTCATTACCGGAAATTTGTGAGCAGGATACTCAGTTCGCCGTCTGTTCACAGCCCATGCTGCGCACAAAGCCGTTGATAGGTCCGACGCCGGACAGCTTTTCGGCGTTGCCGGAGCCGTTTTCGCCGAAACTGACAACAACCAATGCGGGAACCTGCATCACGCCGTAGCGCAGAGCAAGCTCGGGCTCGTCTTCCGCATCAACAACATCATATTTGATTCCGGCTCGGTCGAGAATCGCCTTTGCCGCTTTGCAGTTCGGGCAGGTTTTTGTTGTGAAAAGCGTATATGCAGCCGCGACATCGGGGGATGCGCTTTTTTCAGCGGCGGCGGCAGCTTCGGCTTCGCGCTGCTTATGCTCGCGGTAGTCCAGTATGCTGTACACCTTCCTGTCCTTAAACTCCTGAACTTTGCCGTCGTTCCAATTCTGCACCGGGCGGTAGTAACCGGTGATTCGGCTGTAAACCTCGGTTTTGCTTCCGCAATGCGGGCATGTGTGCTGCTCGCCTGCAAGATAACCGTGCGTGCGGCAAACCGAGTAGGTGGGGGAGATGGTATAGTAGGGCAGCTTATAATTCTCCGCAATTTTGCGAACAAGGGTCGCCGCACTCTGCCAATCGGGCAATTTTTCGCCGAGGAAGGTGTGGAACACCGTGCCGGAGGTATAGAGCGTTTGCAGCTCGTCCTGAATATCCAGTGCAGAGAAAATATCTTCCGTATAGCTGACGGGAAGATGTGAGCTGTTGGTGTAATAAGGCGTTTCGCCCTCTTTTCCGGCGGTGATTATGCCGGGGAAGTTCTTTGCGTCGTATTTTGCAAAGCGATACACGGTGGACTCCGCCGGAGTTGCTTCAAGGTTGAACAATTCCCCGTCGTACTGTTCCTGATAGTCGGAAAGCCTGCCGCGCATATGGTTCAAAACCGCCTTTGTGAATTCCTGCGCCTCTCTGTGCGACAGGTCCTCACGCAGCCAGCTTGCGTTAAGGCAAGCCTCGTTCATGCCGACAAGTCCGATGGTGGAAAAATGGTTGTTGAACGAACCGAGATAGCGTTTTGTATAGGGATAGAGTCCTTCGTCAAGCAGTCTGCCGATAACGGTACGCTTTACATGCAGCGAACGTGCGGCAATGTCCATAAGCTTGTCAAGCCTCTGATAGAACTCCTGCTCGTTTGCGGAAAGGTAAGCGAGACGCGGCATGTTCAGCGTAACAACGCCGACGCTGCCGGTGCTTTCACCGCTTCCGAAAAATCCGCCGCTCTTTTTGCGCAGCTCGCGCAGATCAAGGCGCAGACGGCAGCACATGGAGCGGATATCGCTGGGCTTCATGTCGCTGTTGACATAGTTGGAGAAATACGGCGTGCCGTATTTTGCCGTCATTTCGAACAAAAGACGGTTGTTTTCGGTGGGGGACCAATCGAAATCCTTAGTGATGGAATAAGTCGGAATCGGGTACTGGAAGCCCCTGCCGTGCGCATCGCCGTCTATCATGATTTCGATGAAGGCCTTGTTGACCATGTCCATTTCTTTTTTGCAGTCACCGTAGGTAAAATCCATGGGTTTGCCGCCGACGATTGCAGGACGGTCGCGCAGATCCTCCGGAACGGTCCAATCAAGGGTGATATTGGAGAACGGTGCCTGAGTGCCCCAGCGGGAAGGGGTGTTCACACCGTAAATAAAGCTTTCGATGCACTTTTTGACCTGTTCATAGGTCAGATTATCCGTGCGGACAAACGGTGCAAGGTATGTGTCGAATGAACTGAACGCCTGTGCGCCCGCCCATTCGTTCTGCATGATACCGAGAAAATTGACCATTTGGTTGCAGAGCGTTGAAAGATGCTTTGCAGGGGAGGACGTTATTTTGCCCGCAACGCCGGAAAGCCCCTCTTCGATAAGCTGGCGCAGCGACCAACCCGCGCAATAACCCGTCAGCATTGAAAGATCATGCAGATGGAATTCGCAGGTGCGGTGAGCGTTTGCAATTTCGTCGTCGTAAACTTCACTGAGCCAATAGTTGGCAGTTATTGCGCCGCTGTTGGAAAGAATAAGCCCGCCCACGGAATAGGTGACGGTTGAATTCTCCTTAACGCGCCAATCGGTGACGTTCAGGTATTTGTTAACCGTGTCACGATAGTCGAGAAAAGTGTTTTTCATGTTGCGCAGCTTTTCGCGTTGGCGTCGATAGAGAATATATGCCTTTGCGACATCTGCATAGCCGGCTTGAATGAGAACGGACTCAACACTGTCCTGAATGTCTTCGACATTCACAAGTTCATCCTTAACTTTGGATGAAAAATCGGCTGTAACCTTCAGCGCGAGCAGATCCAAAACATCGGGATGACAGGGTTTTTGTTGGGATTGGAATGCGAGGCTCATTGCGTCCTTGATTTTTGTAAGGTTGAAATCAACGATGCTGTTGTCCCTCTTGATGACTCTATACATAGTGTTTTACCTCCGAAAACAGGATAAATTCGAGAATGATTCTATCGTCTGTTTTTATTATAGCATAGCGCAGCGGAAGCTGCAAGGGTTTTGGGCGACATTTGAACACTATATTTTGGCACTCGGTATCGAGCCAAGCCCAAGATGTTGTGTTGCGCTTTGGACAATACATATTTTCGTACCGAAAGAGTAGGATATAATCAAATAACAAAAATCGTTTGCAATTATCAAAAACAGAAACGCTGCGGGAACGAAGCCATTCCCATATAAATATATTGAGCACATTTTGTGCACGAAAATAACGTTGATGGTATACGATAAAAGACGCAGAGGTATAAAAACAAAGGTTATACAATGAATCGGTTTTATACTGAGTGCCGAGAAAAAGTTGAAAACAGCGGACAACCCGATATTTGAGAGCAAACCCTCGGACTGTCCGCTTTTATCTTTTGTGTCGTAAAAAATACCGTGATCAGCTTTCGAAGCTTATTCTGCTTGAAAGCAGGGAAACTTCGGGCGATTTGCCGCCCGGTGCAACGCAGAGCAAGCCGCCGCCGCAGCTGAAACTGCGTTCCGTGCCGTCCGCTTCGATGAGCCGACAGCGGCAGGGGACAACGGCCGTCACGAACGGGGCGTGGCCTGCAAGAATGCCAAGCTCGCCTTCGGTGCCGCGCACGGAAAGGCTCAGGGCGGAACCCGAGAAAGCATCACCGTCGGGGGTTGAAATTTTAAGGGTATAATCTTTCATACTGCACCTGCTGCAATAGACGCTGTGTGCGGGAGACATTAATTATGTTCCCGAAACATTATAAGTTCTGATTTTTTGCTTTTTCAACCGCTTCATCAATCGAGCCGACAAAGAGGAAGGCGGATTCGGGCAGGTCATCATGCTTGCCTTCGATAATTTCGCGGAAACCGCGAATCGTTTCACTGAGCGGAACATATTTGCCCTTAAAACCGGTGAACTGCTCCGCAACCGTAAGCGGCTGAGAGAAGAAACGCTGAACCTTGCGTGCGCGCGAAACGGTCAGTTTGTCTTCATCGGAAAGCTCGTCCATGCCCATTATAGCAATGATGTCCATAAGTTCGTTGTAACGCTGCAATATGCGCTGAACTTCGCGGGCAATTGCATAGTGTTCAGCGCCGACAACTTCGCGGGAGAGGATTCGGCTCGTTGACTCAAGCGGGTCAACTGCGGGATAAATGCCTTGGGAAGCAATGCTTCTGCTCAAAACCGTTGTTGCATCAAGATGCGCAAAAGTGGTTGCGGGTGCGGGATCGGTCAAGTCATCCGCGGGCACATAAACCGCCTGAACGGAGGTTATTGAACCCTTTTTTGTTGACGTTATGCGTTCCTGCAATGCGCCCATTTCATTTGCAAGCGTGGGCTGATAGCCGACAGCGGAGGGCATTCGCCCCAAGAGTGCGGAAACTTCGCTGCCTGCCTGCGTAAAACGGAAGATATTGTCGATGAAAAGCAGAACATCCTGATGCTCCTCATCGCGGAAATATTCTGCCATTGTCAAGCCGGAAAGGCCGACGCGCATTCTCGCTCCCGGCGGTTCGTTCATCTGTCCGTAAACAAGCGCGGTTTTTTCAAGAACGCCGGATTGCTTCATTTCGTTATAAAGATCGTTGCCCTCGCGCGTACGTTCGCCGACGCCGGTAAATACGGAGATGCCGCCGTGCTGGGTGGCAATGTTGTTGATAAGCTCCATGATGATAACTGTTTTGCCGACGCCCGCGCCGCCGAACAAACCGATTTTTCCGCCTTTGGCATACGGGCAGATCAGGTCAATGACTTTGATGCCCGTTTCAAGAATTTCGGTGGAAGAGGAAAGCTCCGCATATGCGGGAGGCGTGCGGTGAATAGCCCAATGTGCACAGTCCTTCGGGGCAGGTTTTTCGTCCACGGGGTCGCCGAGAACATTAAAAATCCTTCCGAGTGTTTTCCTGCCGACGGGAACGCTGATTGCAGCTCCGGTGTCGGTAACGGTTTCGCCGCGCTTGAGGCCGTCGGTGGATTCCATCGCAATGCAGCGAACGGTGTTGCCGCCGATATGCTGAGCAACTTCAACCGTCAGCGTTTTATCGCCGATCGGAACAGTGAGTGCATTGTTTATTGCGGGCAGCCGCCCGTCGGGAAAGTGAACGTCAATGACCGGGCCGATAACCTGGGAGACAGTTCCTGTAAGTTTTTTTGCCATTTTATAAACTCCTTTCGGAAACGGAGTGGTAGAGTGTTGTGAAGCGTTTACGCATCGGCACCGGCGATGATCTCCGTCAGCTCCTGCGTGATCGCGCTTTGCCGTGCACGGTTGTATTCAAGCTGCAAATCGTCCATCATGATGCCTGCATTTTTGGTTGCGCTGTCCATTGCAACACGCCGTGCCGCAACTTCACAAGCAAAACTTTCGCGAACGGCACCGAACAGCATTGAACATATATATTCCGGAACAACGGCGTTCAGGACGGTTTCACTGTCCGGCTCGAATTCGGCGGGGCGTGCGGAGCCGCCGGACGGCCTTTCAAAAGGAAGCAGACAGGAAAGGTGCGCCTCGCATTGCATAACCGAAATGTATTCGGTTGACACGAGAAGCAGCCTGTCAAATTCATCGTTAAGGTAGCGTTTGCAAAGGTCGTCGCAAAGCTCAGCGCATTCCTGCACGGTGAAAGCTTCCGCACCGTAACTGCGTTTCGTCAGAGTGTTCCAACGTTCAAAGCCGCGTCTGCCAATGGGAATAACCTCGATTATGTCGTAACCACCGGCGTTTTCATCGTCGTCAGCCGGAGAAAACGCTTCCGCCGCCTTGCGAAATGCGCCTGCGTTATAGCCGCCGGCGAGTCCTCTGTCGCCCGCAATAACGATGAGGATTGCTCTTTTGCCGCTTCGCGGTTTGAGAAAGGGCGAGGAAGCGCATTCGCTTGATGATGCGAGCTGCGCCATGACGGTTCCGAACGCATCAAGATAGCTTCGCGATGCGGCAAGTTTTTCGGTTGCCTTTCGGATTTTGCTTGCGGCAACAAGCTGCATTGCGCGGGTCAGGTGCAGTGTTGAATCAACGCTCTTTATTCTTGTTTTGAGCAGCTTGATGTTTGCGCTCATTGTAAATAACCTCTGTTATCTGTTTATCTGTTGAACCCGCGGAATGTTCACGGGCGGAACTTTTCGGCAAGTTTCGCAAGCGCGGAATTCAGCTCGTCAATATCCGCCTGTTCGTATTGCCCTGCATCAAACCTGTTCAAAAGGTCGGAGTATTCGCTTCGGAGCAGTTCGTACAGTGCCGCTTCGTAATCGGAAACGCTTTCAACGGGAATATCGTTGAGCTTTCCGTGCGTAACAGCGTAAATAATTGCCGTTTGGCAGCCCACGGTGACGGGGGAATTGCGCTTTTGCTTCAGCACCTCAACAATGCGTTCGCCCAATGCAAGCCTTGCCTTTGTGTCTGCATCCAAATCGCTTCCGAACTGAGCAAAAGCCTGAAGTTCGCGATACTGGGAATAGAGCAGTTTCAGCTCGCCGGAAACCTTTTTCATGGGTTTGAGCTGAGCCGCGCCGCCGACACGGCTGACCGAAATGCCGGGGTTGATTGCGGGGCGAATACCTGAATGGAAGAGTTCCGTTTCAAGGAAAATCTGTCCATCCGTGATGGAAATAACGTTTGTCGGGATGTATGCGGACACGTCACCCGCCTGTGTCTCGATGATGGGCAGAGCCGTGATCGAACCGCCGCCGTACTCGGGCGCAACGCAGGCTGCACGTTCAAGCAGGCGCGAATGCAGATAGAATACATCGCCCGGATATGCTTCACGTCCCGGCGGGCGGCGAATCAGCAGCGAAAGTGCGCGGTAAGCAACGGCGTGTTTGCTCAAATCATCGTAAACAATGAGAACATCCTTGCCCTTTTCGCGGAAATACTCGGCCATTGCGCAGCCGGAATAGGGAACAATGTATTGCACGGGTGCGCTTTCGGAAGCGGAAGCGCAAACGATGACAGTGTAGTCCATTGCGCCTGCTTTTTGCAGCGTTTCGGTTATCTGTGCAACGAGGGAGTTTTTCTGTCCGATCGCAACATAGATGCATATGACGTCCTTGCCGCGCTGGTTAATAATTGTGTCAATCGCAATGGAAGTTTTGCCCGTTTGCCTGTCGCCGATGATAAGCTCACGCTGGCCTCTGCCGATCGGAATCATGCTGTCGATAGCTTTGATGCCGGTTTGCAGCGGAACAGAAACACTTTTGCGGCGGATGATGCCCGGAGCTTCAGCTTCGATCGGGCGGGTTTCGGTGCAGTTGATGGGTCCCTTGCCGTCTATCGGGCCGCCGAGAGCATGGACAACTCTGCCCAAAAGCGCTTCACCGACGGGAACGGAAACTATCCTTCCCGTGCGGCGGACTTCGGTGCCCTCGTGAATGTCGGGTTCATCGGAAAGCACGGCGATTGAAACAACTTCTTCTTCAAGGTTCTGTGCAATACCGATGCTGCCGTCGTCAAACTCCAGCAATTCGTTGGAAACACAGCTGCGCAGCCCGTGTGCTTTTGCAATGCCGTCTCCGAACAGAATTACCGTGCCTGTTTCGGCAGGTTCTATTTTTGTTCTGTAATTTTTAATTTGGTCTTTAATTAATGTGCTGATCTCTTCGGGTCGCAGGTTCATTATCTTGACCATCCTTTCATTGTGAAAACAACTCCGAGCAGTGCCGCTTAAAAAGCGGAGGCCGAATCCTTTTTTGAAGGAAAGCTTTAATCAGAGTCGATTAATGTGCTGTTTTGCCCATAAGCTCACGCAGATTGTCCAAATCCTTCCTGACGCTTGCGTCAATCATGCGCCCGTCAACGCGGACAATAAGTCCTCCGATAACGGAAGGGTCGATTTCAAACAACAGCTCAATGCGCTTGCCTGTGATTTTTTCGAGTTTTGTGCGTAGTGCATTCACTTCGCCGTCCGTAAGCGGCACGGCGGAAACGACTTCCGCCTCGGCAATACCGTTTTCGGCATAGTAGAGGAGCTTAAACTCATCCGCACATTCGGAAAAACGGTCAATATAGCCGCGTTCCGTAAGCAGCTCGATAAAATTATCCACGTATTCCGGAACCCTGCCGTTCAGAGCATCGTGAACGGCAGCCAGTCTGTCTTTGAGCGGAATATCGGGCGTTTTCAAAAAGCTGACATACAGCGGATTTTCCTTAAAAAGCCGACTGCACAGCATAACAGCATCGAAAACTTGTTTTAAATATCCGTCGGACGCATTGTCCTCTTCCTTTGCCGCAAGGAAGAGTGCGCCGCCGTATTCCTTACTGATTGTTGACATCTTCGTTACCAATCTCGTCTATCGCCGAATCAATGAGCCGCCTGTGCTCACTGCCGTCAACGCTGCGTGCAAGCAGCTTTTCGGCAACATTGACGGAAATGTCCGCAATTCTGCGCCGCATTCCGTCGGCGGCCTTTTGCTTTTCAAGCTCGATTTCCGCATTTGCGCGCCGCATGATATCCGCCGCCTGCGATTGTGCATCGGAGATTATCTCGCTGCCGCGCCTGTCGGCATTCTCTTTTGCCGATTTCAAAAGCGCGTCGCATTCGGAGTCGGCCTGCTCAAGCTTTTGCGAATAGGTCAGGCGATCCTGCTCTGCGGAGCGCAAAGCTTCATCGGCCTCGCTGTAAACCTTGTCCACTGCGGCCTGCCTTTCGGCAAGCATTTTGCGCACGGGCTTGTAAAGAAATTTTTTGATAATGAAAAACAATATCAAAAGGTTGCAGAGCGAAATCAGAATCGACCAGATGTTAACGGAAATAACATCCAAAGTTGGCATTTTTGTTCACTCCGAAAACTTTATTGACCGATTGCGGCCTTAAGCACATCAACAAAGCGCGCAGGCGCAACGAAAATCAGCAGAATCGCGATAACGAGTGCGTAAATACCGGTGGTTTCGGCGATTGCGCAGCCCATGATCATTGTTGACGTAACGGCACCCTTTGCCTCGGGCTGACGACCGATGGCTTCGCAAGCCTTTGCAACGGCGTTGCCCTCACCGATACCGGGGCCGATACCCGCGATCATTGCGATACCCGCACCGAGTGCGCAGCAGCCGAGCATGATTGCAACAGCAAGTTCCATTTGTTCTTTCCTCCTGTTTGCCGCAGCGTTCTGTCTGCTGCGGTTCTTTTGTTATTTTTAATCCTTGAAACCGACGGGAAACGCTGTTTTGAAAGAACGTTCGCCGCGGACGGTTTAACAATTCGTTTTTTGCGGGACTAAGCTTTTTGAGTTCCCGTCGTTCGCTGTTTTCTCTTTGCTTTGAGCTCCCGACGCTCAAGCCATTTGTCTTCGGGGAAGCCTCCGGCAATGTTAAGCATTGTGAGCATTGCAAATATGAACGCCTGAAGGCATCCGCTGAACACGTCGAAATAAATGCTCAGCACGGCGGGAAGACCGACCTGAAGGAACGGAATGCTTCCGAGCACGCCGGGGAGTTTCCCGAATACCGCTGCCGAGACTGACGCAAGCCCTGCTGCAATAAGCGCAGAGACGACCGAGCCGGAGAGTACATTACCGTAGTGACGAAACGCCATTGAAATAGGTGTCGCAACTTCACCGAGGATGTTGAGCGGCGTGAACGGCAGGAACGGTTCGGTGAAGCCCTTGAGGTAGTAGCCGAGGCCGCCCTTGAGCTTGTAATGAGTGATTATAATGAAAACAAGCAGCGACCAGCCGAAAACAACATTGAAATCGGAAGTCGGCGGGAACAGTCCCAGCAGGGACTGAAGGCTTGAAAACAGCGAAAGCGCCATTATTGCCGCAACAAAAGGCGAGAATGCCCTGAAAAAATCACCCATGTTCTCGTGAACGAGAGAATCGGTTTTTTCAACTATCCACTCTGCAATGAGGTGGCGGCGGCACCTGATGCCGGAATTCAGCCCGTGCGCAAGGAACAGGCAAAGCGCCGATATTGACGCCATAACGAGCCACGAGTTGACCTGCGACTCGGTCAGCTGAAGTTTTTGCAGCGGAAAATCAAACTCCGCAAGTATCACTGCGCCGGTGATGGAGATTCCGCTTTCGACCGGGTGCGTCAGAACACGGATAACGATTCCGCCCAAAAGGGGCAGAAGAATTCCCGCAATCAAAATGCAATCAACAATTTTGAAGCCTACGGACGGCTTTTTTTCGGGCACGGGGGCGGACGCACCGCACCGCGCGGTTTCATTTGCAGAAACGTTCATATTTTTCCTTCAACAATGCTTTTAAAGCAAAACTATCGGCAATAACCGAAAACCGTTAAAATTATTTGTCAGAACCGCCGTCGGTTTGAAAATCCTCACGGTGAGTCAGTCTGTATGCGGCGATGATGAGCCGCGGGAAAAGGTAGGGAACGAGAGCCGCAATTGTGTTGAAGCAGCTCAGCGCAACACCGAGGATCATAAGCACAAGCAGCATCAGCGTGCGCAGGGAGTGGGAAAAGCGAACCTTGCGCTTTACTTCATCCTGCTGAAGGGTCACGCTGCGGGAAACGGTTTGCGCCATAAGAAAAAAGTTGAGCACCGCACCGGCTGTTCCGAGCAGAGTTCCGAACAGCACGGGGAGATTCCAACAGCGGAGCATCAAAAACACGGCGTTCATAATTGCACCGAGAACGATTGAACCGATAAGGATTCTCAGTGTTTCTTTTATCACAACAGGATCGATTTTTTTCATTGCTTGCAGGTTCCCATTTACCTTTCAATCAATTCTTTTCCATACCCTGTATTATACCATTTCTGCTTCTGCAAGGCAACGGGTCAGAACCATTCATATGCAAAAAAATCGTACATTTGAACCTTTTTGCCCGAAAAAACGGACTGCACCGCAGCACAGGCAGTCCGAAAATTCAAAAATATGATGAAACACAGCCGCAAAGCCACCGTCGATTCAGAAAAGCTATTTCTGTTCGGGTACGGCGGGGGAAATGTAGTTTGACTTGAAACGATCGTAATAATAGGTAACGTTCGCTTCGCTGAACCAAACTTCGAACTGATCATCGTATTCTATGTCGCTTGCAGCAGCAAGTGCACCGTCATAGCTGAGGTTCCATACTTCATCCCCTTCAACGTAGGGCATCGGTCCCTTTGCAAGGCTGCGGTTTTCAACAACGTAGCGGATGCTGCCCTTGGCAGTGATTTTTACGATACGTTTCCCGTCCGTGGTTTCGAAGTATTGCGAGGATGTATTTTTGTTCGAAAGCTCGGGAGGAAGTTGCTCAATGCCGTGCGCATAATAAGCACCGATGAGAAGGGGCTTTTCGTAATCTTCAAACAGAGTGTTATGAATCAGATAACCCCAGCGGAGAAAAACATCGCCCTGCATGTTTTCATCATTGCCGTATCGTGCAATAAGGTCAATAAAGTCATCATAGGAAACTCCGACCGAAAGGATGGAATCGATTTCGGATGCGGACACGGAAGCTGTGTCGAAGGTGTAGGCGGGCAGCGTGCCGGAGGCATCCGGTTCGGCAGTGCTTTCGCTTTCGTCGGAACTGTATTGAAGCAGCAGCTGATCGACGGTGAAACAATCCTCCGGAACAAAGAACGGAACATCGCCCTTTTCGTTCACAAAACTTTTATACCGGGTTACGAAGGTTGAAAAGCTGTCGAGACTCTGTTCGCTGACATTAAGTTGAATATAGGCAATAATTTCTTCCTCATCCGGGGCAACATCGGCGGTGATTTGCTCGTAAAGCTTTGAAATAATCTTTTTGTTGCGCAAAAAGCGTGCAAGGAATCCGCGATATTCGGCAAAGGAGTATCCCTTGTCTTCGCGGAATGCAGCTTCAACCGTTTTGGAATCCAAGGCCGGTGCGGCGCTTGCCGTGCTGTTGTCCGCAAGGGTCTTGCTGTATTTTTCAAATGTCAGGTCGCACTGCGTCTGCAATTCGTTTTGAACTTCGTCCTCGTCTTCCGCAGTCAGTTGAATATTAAGCTCCTGAGCTTTGCTCAAAGCAACACCGTAGCGGACGACTTCGTCAAGAACTGTTTCAAAATACTCCTGAGCGTCAACTGCACCATGGGTAAGGTAGTAATACTTTTCGTTTGTTGTGTAGAATCTGTCGAAATCAAACAGCGTGATATCAACCCCGTTAACGCTGAGCGCAACCGGATTGATACCGTAATCAGGCGTTTTTTGGGGGTTGCAGCCGCCGGCAGCAAGAACAGCGCACATGACGGCAACAAGCAGTGCAAGAAGCTTTTTCGGCGATTTCATGTTTATGACCATAACCTTTGTAGCGCAAAAGTTTCCTTTCGATTGAATCAGTAAAAGAGCGTTTCAAAAAAGAACCTATACCCGCGCAGATGAGTTCTGACAAACCGTTTTGCGCGGGTGAAAAAACCGAATGCTTCACCGATTTATTTTGCGGCTTTTGAATACTTGTCAATAAGCAGCAGCACGAGTTCGGTGCATTTTTCCATGCCTTCAACGGTCACATGTTCATACGGTCCGTGGCAGGCAAAATCGCCGGTGCCGAGATTCGGACAGGGAAGCCCCATAAAGCTGAGCCTTGCTCCATCGGTTCCGCCGCGGATGGGTGCAACTTTGGGCACAAGCCCGATGGATTTTGCAGCTTCAACTGCGTTGTCGATAAGGTGCATACAGGGACGGATTTTTTCAACCATGTTGAGATACTGGTCGCGGACGGTGCATTCAACGGTACCGCTGCCGTATTTTTCGTTAAGGATTTTAACGGCGTGAGCAAGAGTTGCTTTACGCGCAGTCATGATTGCTTCGCTGTGGTCGCGAATGATATAGTCCATTTCTGCACGTTCCACATTGCCGCTCATGTCCGTAAGGTGGAAAAAGCCCTCGTACCCTTCTGTGTTGGCCGGCGTTTCATCCGGCAGCATGGAGTTCAGCTCCATTGCAACCAACAGTGCGTTTATCATTTTGTTTTTTGAATCGCCGGGATGAATATTAAAACCGTTTACAACGATTTTTGCGGCCGCAGCATTAAAGTTTTCGTATTCGATTTCGCCTTCCGCGCCGCCGTCAACGGTGTACGCAAAGTCTGCACCGAATTCGGCAACATTGAAATTGTCCGCACCGGAGCCGACCTCTTCATCGGGGGTAAAGCCGATGCAAAGTTTGCCGTGGGGACGGTTTTCGGAAATGACGCGTTCAATTGCGGTCATGATTTCGGCAATGCCTGCTTTGTCATCGCCGCCGAGAACTGTTGTTCCGTCGGTCACGATGAGCGTTTTGCCCTTTAGGGAAGGCAAATGGGGAAGCTTTTCGGGAGAAAGCACACGGCCGCTTGTGCCGAGAACAACATCGCCGCCGTCATAGTTTTCAATGATTCGCGGCTGAACATTTTTGCCGGAAAAATCCGGAACGGTGTCCATATGCGCAATGAAGCCGATTGCGGGGCAGCTTTCACAGCCGGGTGTTGCTGCAACGGAGGCATAAACATAGCATTTATCATCAACCCTTGCGTTTTCAACGCCGATTGCGTGAAGCTCTTTTACAAGAAGATTTGCAAGGTCAAATTGTCTTTCAGTCGTGGGGACGGATGAACTGTCCTCGGAGCTTGCGGTGTGGATTCTTACATAATTCAAAAAACGTTCGTAGGTCTTCATGTTGATACTCCTTTTTTATGTAAGCAGTGATTAAAAGGAGAGAACACTCCGTGCCCGTTCTCCGAATTAATCAACGATTACTTAGGAAACTCTTATCAAAAGCTGTTCAGCAAAAGCGTTTTGTTCAGAGTATTCCCAAGTTCATGAGTGTATTATATCACAAAGCTCGGCGGAATAACAGCCGTTTTCGGCACTCATTTGTTAAAAAAATGTGGAATATTTATGAAAGAGGAAGAACGACTCCGCAGAGAAATATATGATTAATACCGCTTGCTTTTTGTTCCGCAATGCATTATAATGTATCCGTTCGAGATTCGAACAATTTGCTCGGGGCATTAGCACAGTTGGTAGCGCGCAACGTTCGCAATGTTGAGGTCAGGGGTTCGACTCCCCTATGCTCCACCATCAAGAGGGTACGAAAAAGATGTACCCCGCAAAAAGCCCGATTTTATCGGGCTTTTTCGCTACCCAAAAGCCGTTTTTCAGAGTTTCAAAATCGTAGATGAAAAAACGGCTTTTTCCCTTTGAGGATAGATACGAACCCAAGTAACAACTGAACACAGAACAAGGACGGCAGATAGTCACAAGCACTACCTGCCGATTTTTGTTGCCCTCGGAGCCAATCGTTTTGAAAAGAAACGGTTCGCTCTTTTTTTATTTCACAGACAAGGAGCAGGACAATGATCTTTTCAGATTCACCCCAGCAAAGAGCATTGGAACGAATGATGACAGCCGTTCCAAGATTTCAGCCCAAAGGAGGCGGCATAATGGTGCTTCACCGTTTTGAGTACGCGGCAGAAATGTGCGACTGTCGGTACTGCCCATATTACCGCGGAAAAAGAAAATGCACAGCCGATAGCTGTCCCTGCATCGAGGAACGAATCCTTGCCGGAGCAGCAAGCCGATCCGAGGTTATGACCGAAACCATGAAGGACATCCACAACGCCTCCTTTCGCAGACGGCTTAATCAATTCATCGGAGAAAGTGAGGAACTACCTATGAACTTCAGAAACGAAAAACACCGTGTGGCTTTCGACGAGGCCGTCCGCAAACACAACGAGAAAAATTTTGCTTTGATGGCAGCGATCTATCTGCTGACCGCCGAGCACAAGCTGTGGATGCAGATCAGACGCTTCGTCGAAAGGAACGAGATCAAGTTCAACAGCTTCAAGCCGAAGGACAGCACCGAGAACGGATATACCCTCCTCTGCTGTGCCAAGGATCTCTATCTCGGGACAAAGCACATCACGATCAGCGACCTTGCAGACACCGAACTCGTAGCGCCCACGATGTTCGCTCTGATCTGCAACGCTATGGCGATCCGCAGATTCGGTTTGAGCGCCATTCAATATAAGGAAAGGAACGCTCAGAAATGATCAAAATCAGAATCAGAAACGCAGATCACGAGATCGACATCCGCTTTCCGATCAGCGAGAGTGAACTGTTCGCAAAGCTCGGTGAAATCCATGCTGTCGAAGGCAGGGACGCCGCACAGTCAGCCTATGTAACGGAAGTCTACTGGCCGGAGGAATTCTCCACTCTGAAAGACCGCTTTGCCAATCTGGATGAACTGAACTATCTCGGCAAGCGTATGGAGAGCTTCGATACTCTCGAATACGACCAATTCCTCATTGGAATCTCCAAGCTGGACAGCAAGGAAGTGAAGGATCTCATCAATCTGACCTTCAATCTAAACCATTTCACACTGTGCCAGGATGTCAGCAACTACGGAAAGATCGGCAGAGAGTATGTGCTGAACACCGAAGGAGCCGTTCCCGCCCATGACGAGGATGATCCCAAATATGCCGCCATCGGAAAGGAACTCATCGAAAAGGGGCTTGCATAGATCACAGAAAGAGGCTTGCTCATCTACAATCCCTTCGATGCGCTGGAGGAAGTATATGACGGTTACACTTTCCCCGAGTATAACTACAACAACAGCCTTCTCAGTCTCAATGCGGAGTATGGAGGCCGCACAGAACTGCTCCAGCTTCCCGATGAAGCCCTTGCAATCAAGAAAGCAATTGATCGGCTGGGAGCTCCATCTGCCGAGGACTGTTCCTGCACAGTTACCTTCCACAACTTCAAGGGTGATGAGTGGCTGAATAGGGTTCAGGAAATCATCGCCAGAGAAGGGATCTATGAGGCAAATGCGATGCTGAAGGCGCTCGACAATGAAGGAATGGATTGGAGCAAACTGTCCGCCGTAGTTGAACTTGCCGGTGTTCAAAAGGCTTCCAATATTGCATTTCTGGCTGAACACCTTGAAGAATTCTCCTTCATCCCCGAAGCAAAATCGGAAGAAGATGTCGGACACTATCTCGTAGATAATATTAGTGAATACCGGCTCAACCTTGAAATGGAGGACTATTTCGACTTCTCCGGCTTTGGAGAGCATATTGCAGAGGAACACGACGGACAGTTCGTAGAGAGCGGCTTCATCTACTACGACAGCTATGACAGCCTCGATGAGCTCCTCGACGGGCTTGAACCCGAGGACGAAGGTATAAATATGGGAGGAATGTGAGCATGAAAATCAATGCGGTCATCGAAAGCAAGGACGGCGGCACACTCGTGCTCGGCTTCCCTCGGAGCATCTATGATGTGTATGAAAAGCTCCAGTCCGTAGGCATCAGACAGTCCCCGCATCAGATCACCCTTTCGGATGAAGACGGCGAGGATGTTCGCGTCAAGCTCTATTCCGAGAGCGAAGTTGGGAAACACCTCCTCTTGACGCTCAATGCGCAGAACTCATTGGCAGATGCCAACATGCTTGATTTCATGGTGGACAACGCTAAGCCCGACTTCTGCACTAGGCTGGAACAAAATCTGCTTCACGATCAGTACGGCTCCATGCAGGAGGTTACGGACGCCATCAAGCAGATGCTCTATGATTCCGGGCCGGTCAAAGCCGTGTTCTACTGTTCCCTCGTCGGAGAAGTGACCGATGATGAGGGCTTCAGCTCTCCCGTCGACGGTCGTTTCCTCAGAAGCTATCAATGGGCAGTCGAAGAAGCCTTGGAAGCTGATGCCGCCGACGATGAGATGGACATGGCTGAGTTTTTCGACGAGGATGACGGCGTCAAGGCAAAGCTTGTGTCCGCCAAATGGGGCGTGGAATCCTATCGAGGTCGGCTCTTCGGCAAGATCGAGTGCAGCCTCAAGGAAGAACTCACCGACGCGGAAACCGAAATCCTCACCGTCTGGATCAGCGGTCAGAACTCGGACGGTTACGGAGAGCACTTCGAACAGCAGCCGATTGACACCGAGGACGGCGACCTGTACGTCTCCTTCTGGAACAGCGGCGACAACTATTCCATCATGACTCGTGACGAGTTGGATGAGTATATATATAATCAGGGCATGACGATGGGAGGAATGTGACATATGGCTGTGCTCTTTTCCGTGGTAACCCTTACAGCAGGCAGCAATCAAGTGAAATTTCTCGCCGCCGGCATCCCGAGAGATGCGGACGATCTCGAGGGCTGGACTGCCTACGAGAACTTCATGGACGAGTTGGATTCCGATCAGGAAGTCGGCGTCCATGTGGAGGCTTATCTCTACGGCGAGGGTGAAACCGTCAAAGCAACGCCCGAGGAAATTGCGTACTTCACCATGCGCGCAGATGCAGATGAAGATTTCCTGCATGATCACTGCGACAACATCGAAGACGCAGACTTCACGATCCGCTGGTCGCCGGACGAGCTGTACGGGGTGAAGTTGGAGTTATGACAGCAGAAAAGAAAAACCGCAAGCCGCTCCAGATCAAGAACCTCGCCGACCTCAAGCGGCATATAAAGCTCGGAACCGAGCTTGTGGCGACATCGCATCAATACCATCCCGATATCGTTGGCCTCACCCGTGTGGTGACGAAGGTGCAAACTAACGGATTCTACTCCAAGATCAAGGATCAACCGGATCATAAATGGTCAACCTGCAATCACGGAGCAGGCTTTTGGTCGCCCTACAATAAAGCCGGAGCCTATCGCTTTACCGGCACAGCTATTCAAGTGCTCAACACACGGAAGAACGACGGCAGCGTCCTCTATGAGATGGAACTCTACGATGGCGAGCAAAGCATGTCAGAACAGAACAAGGAGGTACCCGACATGAACGAATGGGATCGCCTGCACAGACAGGCACAGCGATACAAGGAAGCCTATCCCCCCGGAACGAGAATCATGCTCATCAGCATGGGAAACGATCCGAATCCCGTGGAAAGCGGTACGAGAGGAACGGTCAGAGTGGTGGATGACATCGGAACCCTGCATTGCGATTTCGACAATGGCAGAAGCCTCGGCGTTGACCCCGGCGAGGACTCCTTCCGTATGCTGACGGATGAGGAACTGGCCGAAGAGCAGACCGCAGACATGGACGAGGACGAGAGTGGCCCCGTTATGGGAATGTGAGGCGCCTATGGGAACGAAATATGAGATCGAAATTCCGCCCCAGCTTACAGAGTCACTTCTTCAGCTGGCTTCGGAAACGGAGCTTCCGTTGGAGGACATTGTAGAAGCCGCTCTCAAAAACTATCTGGAAAGGAGCTAGGACAATGCCTAACGGCGAAAAGAAAGGAATCACCGTGCGTATCGACGCCGACCTTCACGCGGAGGTCAGTCAGTACCTGCGGGATCACAGCATGACTATGGCAGAGTTCGTCTCCCTGGCATTGGATGACGAGCTCCACCCGAAAATTCAGATGAAAGAAGGAAACACAATGGCAAACATGAAAACCATCGCCGTGCAGGTGCCGGAGGATCTGTTTCAGCGGATCAAGGACTACCTGCAGCAGAACAACATGACACAGAAGCAGTTCCTCATCGGACTCATCGAAGACGAGCTGGAACGAGATCAGACCGAGCGTGAGAGCCAGGACAAGGCTGTCAGCGATGATCCCGAGCTCGACGAAGATGATCCCGAGCAGAACGAAGACGCCGCTGTCGACGATCCCGACGCCGAATCCGACGAGGACGAAGATGAGTCTGAGGATGAAGACCAGGGATTCACTATGGGAATGTGAGGTGACCAAGAAATAAGGACAGGTCGGATGCCGTAGGGCAATCCGATTTTTTGATATGTTCGCCGGTATCGGCGGCTTCCGGTCTGGCTTGGAGGCTGTCGGAGGGTTTGAGTGCATTGGTCACTGTGAGATCGACAAACGCACTAACATGGCGTATTGCGCCATCTATGATACGGAAGGAGAATATTACTGTTATGATGCAAGAAAAATCAACCCCGACGAAATGCCCGACTTTGACCTTCTCTGTGCCGGATTTCCTTGCCAAAGCTTCTCTGTTGCGGGAAAGCGGCTTGGATTCGAAGACACAAGAGGAACTCTGTTCTTTGAAGTTGCCAGACTCCTTGCAGCCAAACGGCCTGCATTTTTCTTCTGGAAAACGTTCCGGGACTGCTATCGCATGACGGGGGCAAGACACTTGAAACCATCTACGCCGCGCTTATTGAAATGGGGTATCATTTTGAATGGTGTGTGCATAACAGCAGATGTTTCGGAGTCCCCCAGCAGCGACGGCGCCTGTATATTGTCGGATATCTTGATCCCCGATGTGCCGGACAAATATTTCCTCTCAGCAGCGGCAATGCGGCGCATCTCCGGCAACTTATCGGCGGTGCCCAGGGGCAAAGGGTTTACGATCCCAACAGAGTAGCCTGCACCCAAGCGGCGACCAGCGGAGGCTGGGGCGGCAAAACAGGTCTTGAATGCCGATCCCGTCGTTACCGACGTTGCCCGATGCATCACCGCCCGTCAGGATTCTGGCGTCAGCAAACACCGAGGCGAACACTCCGCCGTGCTGATTTAGGATGCGCCGAGAGCGATCCTCACACCCGACAGAGAAAAGGTGCGTCAGCAAGGCCGACGGATCAAGGAGCCGGACGAGACTATGTTTACGATCACCGCCCAGGACAGACACGGAATTCTGCACAAAGGCAGAATCCGAAAGCTGATGCCCATTGAGTGCTGGCGTCTGCAGGGATATGCCGATGAACAATTCTATAGGGTGGCCGCCTGTGGACTGAAGGACGGTCACCTTTACAAAATGGCCGGCAACAGCGTATCTGCGCCGGTCATTACTGCTATCGGGCAGAGAATCAAAGCAGTCAACGAAAAGTACGAAATAGTGAGGTGAACAGCTTGTGAAAGACAAAATCAGGATCGAGCTTTCTTCGGAGAATAGGCTCGGTTGGGAACCCTTCTACGCTGTGCTGGATCTTCCCGCCACAGCCCAGCAGATCAAAGACGCCAAGCAGAAAGCAAGGATCACCGGCAGAGATGACGTGACCTATCAGTCGATCAGCTTCCTCGGCTTTGAGCCGCTTCCCGATCTCGAACACATCCGGCTCGATACGACCTCTGTGGAGGAACTGAACTACCTCGCCCAGCGGCTGGACTCGCTCTCCGAAGAACAGTTCACCATCTATCAGGCGCTCTTCGATCAGCGGTTCGGCGACGTCGACTCAGACGAGCTTCTCTCTGTCAAGGATCTCATCAATATGACCTATGGGCTCGACAGCGTGATGGTCGCATCAAACATCCACAACGACGAGCAGCTTGGACAGTTCGTGATCGAAAACGACCTCCATCCCGACGTCGCCGCCATCCCGGAAGGATCTCTGTATCTGCTGGACAAGCGGAGGATCGGAGAACTTCAGAGACAGAATGACGGCGGTATTCTGATCAATGGCTTCTATGTAGTTGCCGGCGATTATGAAATCCCCGAGATCTACGACGGAAAGAACATCCCCGCTGCCGAAGACGGCGTGTTCAGACTGAAGCTCGGCGTTGCGGATATCAATAATCCCACAGCAGCGCAGGCCAATGCCAAATGGATCACGCTCCCGATCTCGAGAGAGGAAGCAGATTCCATCGTTAAGGGTGCCTTCGGCGTGGACTGCGTTGAGGACTGCTCCTGCTTCGATTTTGAATCCGGCATTCCGCAGATCACAGCGTTAGCCGCCAGGAATATGGCGGACTTTGATGCGCTGAATGCTCCTGCAGATCGTTATCGCACCATGTGGGATGACGCACAGCTCAGATTCAAAGCAATTCTCGAAGCGGAGAGTATCCAGAGCGCGGACGGCGCGTTGGCAGCCGCGGACAGGCTGAACGAATACGAGCTTTCCTATCTCGACGGCGATGCGTCCTCCTTCTTCAAAAGCCACATCTGCCACAACCTCGACGTCAGATTTGACGATCACTGGCTGAATACGCTGCTGACACAGAACGAGGGCAAAAAGATGATCGAGCGGCTTGGAGCCAGCATTACCGACTATGGTATTCTTTCTGCCCGTGGCGGTCATCTGTTCGAGCCTGTTCCTGTCGAGGCACCGGAAGCCAAAGAACTCAAGACGCAGGCCATGACCGATGAAAAGCTCGAGGTGGTGGAAGTGCTCGGTCAGACCGCGCTCTTCACCAACGGCAGAGTCACGCAGAAGGAACTGCCGGACGGCCTTTACAAGTATGATCTGCGGGAGGGCGAGTCCATCGCTTTTGCCACCATCGAGCCGAGCGTGGCTGTCAATCATGCAGGAACGATTATCGCCAAAGAACCGATCATCTTCGGCGAGGAAGGATACATCGAGTTTGACGATGATTCCTCGCCCAATTTCCTCGGTGATGAGATGTCCGTCGAAGAATTTCTCAATACGGATTTTAGCCAGGACGAAGGTGAATCTCAGACGATGGGAGGTATGCGGTTATGAGCGTGAAAACGGTATCCAAAGACGAGCTTCGCAGGATGGAAGACTCGGAAGGCTTGATCATTCAGGGCTGCGGAGGCAGCCTCGACGAGTGGGTGGACGGCATCAATGACATGCTCACAGAGGACGGCATCCTTTTGAACGGCACAAGGTTCCACGATTGCTCCACTTTCGAGCATGACGGCGTGACCTGTCTTCTATTTCCCTTCAAGGAGGATGTCGAGCTTGATGTCGGAAAGCTCGCTATGTGGCGGCTCAAGACGCACGGAAACTTCGGCGGCACATGGCTCTCGGACTACGTTCCGAACCGGCTCGGCGGGTTCATCGCAAAGGATCAGCCCGCAGAAAAAGCGCAAAAGCCGGACTGTCCGCTCATCGGTCAGGATGGCAACATCTTCAATCTGATGGGCATAGCATCCCGCACTCTGAAGCAGAATGGTCTTGCAGACTAGGCGAAGGAGATGTGCGACCGCATCCGTGAGTCCGGCGACTATTACAAGGCGCTCGGCGTCATCGGAGAGTACGTCAACATCACTTCGGTGGATGACGCTCCGGATGAAGGAGAAGACTTCGAGGAAGGAATGGATATGCAGCTATGAAGTACGATGAATTTCAAAAAGCTGTTGACCGCATCATCGAGGACGGCGATACGCTGATGATCCACGTGTCCCCGGACTTTCAGTGCGATCAGACGCTCGGTTTCCCGACTTCGCTCTGCGTCTGCTGGGAACAAGGAAAAGCATGGCTCGCCCCCAACGACTTCATGATGTCCGATCTGCCCGACGATCAAGCCAAAGACATCCTGGACGCCTGTGCCGAGTACGGTATACGCAGCTGCGAAGATGCGGAGGACTTCAATAATCTTCTCCGCGGACTCGGTCAGGATGCTATGGACAACGCCTAGCTCCCCGACGATGAGGAAGGGATGGTGCTGTCATGACCGAGTTTCTTTGGTTTCTCGTTGGGCTCTTCATCGGCGGGATCGTGACAACCCTGGTGCTGTGCTGCCTGCAGATCAACCGCATCAATGAATACGAAGCCGAGCTTCGAAAGCTCCGCTCACAACTGAACAACAAATAATTCCGAAGACGGTATCAATCGCTCCATGACGATTGGTGCCGTCTTTTTTCGTTTGTGGGGCGGTTGGTGCCTTGCGAAAGTGAGGTGATCACCATCAAAACCCCCCGTATCCCGTGTAGGAAACAAGACTTCGATCCTACACATTCTGTATGCGCTGTTTCCGCTGAAATACGGACGCTTTATCGACGTGTTCGGCGGCAGCGGAAGCGTGCTTCTCGGAAAGCCGACCATCGACGCCTTTGAGGTATACAACGACTTTGACCGTAACCTGGTCAACCTCTTCCATTGCATGAAAGAACGCACGATGGCAACGATCCGAGAGCTTGGATTCTGCAATCTCAATTCCCGTGAAGATTTCATCGCCATCAGAAGGTTCTTCGACAACGAGCAGTTCAATGATCACTATCTGACGGAAGAACTTCTGCTGACCGAAATCATGCTGCCTCCGCTGGAAGCGTCGGAGCTGAAAGAAATACGCCTGCGAATTACAGAGGACTATGATGTCCGCAGGGCAGCCATGTTTCTGAAGCTCCTGCGAAACAGCTATTCAAGCAGCGGGAAATCCTTCGCCTCCCAGCCCTTCGACATCCGAAAGCTGTTCGGACTGATTCGAGAGCTGGAAGACCGTATGGCAAACGTGATCATAGAGAATCAGGACTTTGAAACGCTGATTCGCCACTATGACCGTCCCGACGCTTTCTTTTATGCTGATCCGCCTTACTTTTCTACGGAAGACATGTATGAGGTCGGCTTCGGCTGGGATGACCATGTACGGCTCAGAGAAACCCTCGGCAGGATCAAAGGCAAGTTCCTTCTGTCCTACAACGACTGCCACGAAATCCGTGAACTGTATGACGGCTTCGGCCTGTTTGAATTTTCCCGCGCCCATTCTATGGCACAGAGGTACGAAGCCGGAAAGGAATTCAAGGAGCTTCTCATTGCCAACTACGACTACTAAGAGCGCGAGAACGCAAAACCCAAGCAGCTCACGCTGTTCGATATCTACGGCGACGAGAACTACGACTACGAAAAAATACTAAAGGAGAGCATTATATCATGCAAAATCAGATGAAAAATCAGCAGCCGCTCTTTGCGCTGGTTCCCGTGCCGTATGAGGCGCTTGTGGATGCGGACATCGAAATCGGTGATCCCCTGCAGTTCACGGTCGAAGAAGGCAAAATCACGATGGAGCGTCTTGTTCCCGAAGACATTGAGATCGTCTGCGACTGCAACTGCCAGGACTGTCCGATGCTCCTGCTCGACTGCTTTGGCGGCTGCGAATCCTGTCCCTGCAAAAACAATTGTGAAAGAAGCGAGGTGCGATAAATATGATTCAGATGTTCAGAATCCTTGGTAAGCGTGGACGCATTACCATTCCCTTTGAGATCCGCCGGCGTGTCGGATTCTCCTACAATGACGTTCTCTCCTTCACGGAGGCGCCGGACGGCAGAACTGTGATCGTCAAGCGTGAGAAGATCTGCGATAACTGTGTGGCTGAGAAGCCGCAGAGAAAAGAAGCCGAAGACACCATCACGCTCTTCGACTTTCTCAACGGCCTTTCCGACGAGCAGCAGAAGGCGGCCTTTGCCCACCTCAAGCTGAAGTGGGATCGCGCACAAGGAAGTGGTCTCTATGGCAGAGCATAAGCCCCTTTACCGCTGGTCTCTGAAAGACGCCATCGCCCACAACGAGGTGCAGGACTGGCGGGACAGCTATCGGGAGAACTGCGACTGCGCCAGAGCCATCGAGAGAGCGATTGCAGATCACTATCACGATAATGTCCTTGACGATAGCACGAAGGAAGTCATCGACCGTTACGGCTTCGACCGAGTGAATTGGGTGCTTGCAAACACCCTGCAAGAGAAGTCTCATGACGGCCGCTTCTCCCAAGAAAACAAGAAATGGGCAAGGGACTTCTTCATCCCGAGCGATGACGTGCGTTGGCACTTCTGCGTGGAGTCCCACCCCGGTCTGACGGATCTCTTTATCAATCAGGCACGGAAAGCATGGCAGGAGCTTGGGCTTTTCGATCATTCTCATTGCTCCGACGAATCCGACTAAACCGGAAAGCTGCTGATCCTCAAGCCGTCCGTTCTGAAAGACGAATTCAAGTCTTACGATTATCAGCTCTTCTACGCAGAGAGCGGCTTCGGCTGCAGTCCGACGGCTTCAGGCCGCAAGGTTTTTGGAAAGTTCCTCAAGGACGGGGAAAATACAAACTTCAACCGCAGTGAATTCCTCGGCGTCATCAAGGATGAATGCATCCCCGAATGGGCTGCCGAAAAGCTTGCCGAGCTTGTTCCACCCGATGAGGATGAATCCGAAGGAATCACGATGGGAGGCATGTAAGATGAGAACGAAGATCTATCAGATCAATTCCAAACGGGATATCAACCGTGTCAAATTTGAAAGTCTGGATCTGCTGGAACGGTATCAGGGCTCATCTGCCGTTGTTCCTTCCATCTACGACGAGGTGTTCAACGCCGAAATCGATGAAACGGATCTCGAAGCGATCTTTCAGCGGTTCAATACGGTAGGACACCCTCTGCACCGTGGTCATTCCCTTTCCGTCTCTGACGTTGTGGTGAATGACAACGGCGCCTTTTTCTGTGACAGCATTGGCTTTCAGCCGATTGCGTTTGATGAGTCGCAGACACAAAAGCCGGACAACCTCATGCGCGTCGTCTATGTCGAACCGCATAAGGCTCCCTATATCGCCGAGATCGCCCATACGCTCGAAGCCGAGCAGAAAGCGGTCGGAGATGGCTTGATCGAGCCGATTGACAACGATGACGGTACCTGTCTCGTGGGCAACGAGGAATCAAAGCTCCGGGGCATGGACGGAAATAGAAGGATCGGCGACGGTTCATCCATCATGGTCGGCCCCTTCTTCGTATGCGGCGACTCCGGCGAAACATTCAGAAGTCTCACTGACGAGGAGGTGACGAGATATATGACTCGGTTCGCTGAACCGGAGGACATCAGTCCCGAAGAAGTGGAAGCCGACATGGGCTTCATGATCTACCCCATGTAAAGAAGGAGGAACCAATCATGGCAACCAACAAAACCAACAGCAAGGCTCCTGCGAAACAGCAGAAGCGCAGCATTCCGAACATTTCGGCTCGGATCGACCGCCTCGTGGACTATGAGAACTCGAAGGTCAAGGCCATTGCCAGTGTCAACATCGGCGGTGCCTTTGCCATTCACGGTCTGCGCGTCATCGATTCGCAGAAGGGTCTGTTCGTGCATATGCCCCAGAACTCTTTCCAGAAGGACGGCAAGACTGAGTATTCGGACATCTTCCATCCCATCACCGCAGATGCCCGCACCGAGCTGAACAGCAAGGTGCTGGAAGCCTATGAGCAGAAGCTCGATGAGGTTGAGTCCGAGAATGAGGATCTTGATGAAGGCGAGGATCTCGACGAGCAGGACGAGGACGCGCCCGCCTTCGGGCAGAGTATGTAGATTTCGGTAATTTTTCCGATTCTCGCTGGACTTCCTGCGTTCTATCCGTATTCTTGTGGTTAAAAGGTGATCCTACTATGAAAACAAAACTCCTAACCACAGCAATCGCCTGTGCGCTCCTAATCTCAATCACGGGATGCGCCGCAGACAACACTGCGCAGATGCTCCACAATGACGCTGAAGTCACAGTCAACACGGAAACCGTAACAGAGCCCTCTGCAGATATTCAGACCATGACTCTGACTGTGGAAACGGCAGAAAAAGAAATTCCTGCCCAGCCAGCTTCAACGGAAGCACCGCAGACAAGCGAGGCGCCGGAAACCGATCCAACAAGAGAATCGGAACCACCGAAGCAGACAGAACCGTCTAAGCAGGACGAGTCCGCAGAAACGCCGAGGTCAAGCGATCAGAGCCAGCCAACGGAATCGGAAAAGCCTGTGGAATCACAGCCCGAACCGGCAAAGCCGACTGAGCCTCCGAAAGAAACGGAACAGCCCAAGCCTGCTGAGCCTCCAGCTCCAACAGAGCCTGCACCGACCGAACCGCCTGCTCCAACGGAGCCTCCCGCACCGGCTGAGCCTCCTGCGCCGGTGGAAACAGAGCCTCCCGCTGAAACGCAGCCAAAGACCGCATACGATTATGAGTTCGACATCAATGCGATCCGAGCCGACTGCATCGCCATCGGTCAGAGCATGGGCTATACGCTGAACACCTCGCTGACTCCGCAGAACGCCACATGGTGGAATCCGGTGACGGCATCGGAATCCAACCAGGGGAGCTCGCTAAAGTCGGCACTGGAACAGTATATCCGATTCCACACGGTCGCAAATCTCAGCGCCTACGGTATGGACGAGATCACAGAGTTCAACATCTGCTGCGAAGCACGAGGCGACGGATCATACGCCATCTACTTCGTATTCGCATAACGACAACCAAATACGGGACGAAGTCCTCTGCTGAAAAGCGGAGGGCTTTTTCTTTATCAAAATGAAAGGATGACTATCGAGATGAATGCTATTCTCAAATCCAAGAGCACGAGACTGCTTTCGGCACTTCTGGTCGTTCTCATGATCGTTGCGATGCTTCCCACGAGCGCATTCGCATGGTCTGTCGAGGAAGGCACGAAGTGTACCTCCACCTACGGAGACAAGTATCTCGGCTCGGACGGCGACTACTTCTACAGTAAGCCGACCACCACCGCCATCTTCTATAACGATGACGGCAGTTTCTATGTGAAAACCTACAGCTCCGGCAACGCCAAGTATAAGTATATGATGATCGACGGCAACGGCAATCAGCACCATGTGTACTGTATTGAGGGCGGCGTCTCCTATGATTACAGCGACACCTACAATTCCACCAGCGGCAAGAACAGCAAGTATTTTCAGAACCTGCCCGTTACCGCACAGTTCGGAATTATGATGGCGCTGATGTACGGTTATCATGAGGGCATGACAACCCCCGTTGCCGGAACGAACAATGATGATTTTGCGTTTGCTACGCAGTGCATCATTTGGGAGTATCAGCAACAGCTCCGTACCAGTCCGACCTCCATTGCCTCCAACAACGGCATCGATGCGGATATGTACAACCACACCATCAAGGGCAGACCTGCTGAGAAATGCTACAACTGGATCTTGGAGCAGATGTCCAAGCACTATGTTGTACCGAGCTTCTCTTCCCGCAATCAGAGCAATGCACAGACCTACACGATGAAGTACGATCAGGCGAATGATAATTACAGCATTACCCTGACCGACACCAATAACACCCTAGCCGATATCAATTTCTCTGCCAGCGGCATTACCGTCACCCGCAGCGGGAATCAGTATACCTTCACCAGCAAGAACATGATTTCCAATGCCGTGATGGTCTCCGCACAGAAGAAAACCAACCTCGGTATGGGCAAGATGCTCATTTGGGGCTGCCCTGGCAAGCAGACGATGGCTTCCGGCGCAGAAGACCCTGTGTTCTTCTACTTCAAGCTGAACACGGAAACCAAGGGCGTCGGCCATATCGTGAAAACCAGCGAGGACGGCAAGGTTGAGGGCATCAAGTTCAACATCTCCGGCAATGGCGTCAATGAAACGGTTATGACCGGTAAGAACGGTACTGTCGACCTCGACCTGCTCCCCGGCACCTACACTGTGACGGAGCTTCCCGATGACAAGTATGAGACGCAGGCGGCACAGACTGTCACTATCGTCAGCGGCAAGACCTCTACCGTAACCTTCAACAACACCCTGCGCCGCGGCGACCTCAAGGTTACCAAGACCGCAGAAGACGGACTGGTCGAGGGCGTGAAGTTCCATCTCTATGGCACTTCCTACTGCGGCTTGCCTGTGGATGAGTACGCCGTCACCAATGCCAGCGGTATCGCTGTATTTGATGATGTGCTGATCGGCAACGGCTATACTCTCGAGGAAGTCGGCACTCCCGACCGCTATATCGTCCCCGACGATCAGACGGCGGCAATCGAGTGGAACAAAGTCACGAGCAAGAGCTTCGATAACGAGCTTAAGCGCGGCGACCTCAAGGTTACCAAGACTGCGGAGGACGGACTCAACGAAGGTCTGAAGTTCCACCTCTATGGCACTTCCTACAGCGGCATCCCCGTGGATGAGTATGCTGTGACTGATTCCAGCGGTGTTGCGTCCTTCAATGACATTCTGATCGGCACCGGCTATACGCTCGAGGAAGTGGATACTCCGATCCGTTATGTTGTCCCCGATAAGCAGACCGCAGCCATCGAGTGGAACAAGGTCACGAACAAGAGCTTCGATAACGTGCTAAAGAAATGGAACCTTACTGTTACCAAGCAGCAGGACGTCGAAACGGGCTCCGCTCAGGGTGATGCGAACCTGGCGGGAGCCAAGTACGGCATCTACAAGGGCGACGATCTGATTGACACCTACGTGACCGACGCGGACGGCAAGTTCACCACCAAGTATTATGTCTGCGGCACCGATTGGTCGATCAAGGAGCTGGACAGCAGCGAGGGCTACCTCGTTACCCCCGGCAATGAGCAAATCGGCGTCGATCCCAAGAACTACACCGCAGAGTACAACAGCGAAGCCATGACGCAGTACGAGCAGGTCAAGAAAGGCAATATTGCCATCATCAAGCATACCGATGACGGCCAGACGCAGATCGAGACTCCCGAGGTTGGCGCAGAGTTCGCCGTCTATCTCGAGAGCGCAGGCTCCTATGACAATGCCAAGGACTCCGAGCGCGATTATCTGATCTGCGACGAGAACGGCTTTGCTCAGACGAAGGATCTGCCCTACGGCAGATACACCGTCCAGCAGATCAAGGGCTGGGAAGGCCGCGAGCTTCTGAAACCCTTTGACGTGTTCGTCAGCGAAAACGGCGAAGCCTATCGTTATCTGATCAACAACGCCAACTTCTACTCCTATGTGAAGGTGGTCAAGATCGACAGCACGACCGGTAAGACCATTCCGGCTTCCGGCATCGGATTCCACATCTACGATCCTTCCGGCAATCAGATTCAGATGACCTTCACCTATCCGACTGTCACCACCATCGACACCTTCTACACGGACGGCGACGGTATGCTGATCACGCCCGAGAAGCTCGAATACGGCAAGGGCTATTCGCTGGTCGAGGTATCGGCTCCTTATGGGTACGTTCTCAACAGCGATCCCGTGTATTTCGACATCACCGAGGAAAACTCCACGGAAGAAAACGCCGTGACTGTGGTAGTCGTGACCAAGGAGAACACGCCTCAGATGGGCCTCATCAACGTGGAGAAGACCGGCGAGTATCTTGCCTCCGTCATCGATACGAAGGACAGCAAACGCCTAGTTTACGAGGTCGGCGGCCTAGCCGGAGCCGAGTACACCGTGACCGCAGCCGAGGATATCTACACGCTGGATGGTACTCTCCGTTACAGCAAGGACGAAGTCGTTGCTGTCCTCGTCACCGAGGCTGACGGCAAAGCCGTGACCGAGCCGCTGTTCCTTGGCAGATTCAACATCGTAGAGACAAAAGCTCCCTACGGCATGATCATCAATCCTACGGTTCAGACTGTGGAGTTGACCTACGCAGGCTAGGAAGTGGAGATCACCGAAACCTCCACCGGCTTCTGCAACGAGCGTCAGGAGGTTGAGATTGATCTGTACAAGGTCATGGAGCAGAACGACGTCTTCGGCGTCGGCGGCAACGGCGAAATCACCTCCGTCAACTTCGGCCTGTTTGCCGCGGAGGAAATCGTTGCGGCTGACGGCAGCAGCATTCCCGCTGGCTGGGTGCTCGAGGTAGTCGCTTGCGATGAAAACGAGCATGTTGCTTTCACGACCGACCTTCCCGTGGGCGCAAAGACCTACGTCAAGGAGATCAGTACCGACAGCCATTATATTCTCTCCGATAAGGAATACCCTGTGGTATTCGAGTATGCCGGACAGGAAGTCGCTGTCGTTCATATCACCGTGAATGACGGCAAGGATATCCCCAACGAGCTGATCTACGGTACAATCAAGGGCTATAAGGTCAACCGTGAAACTGGCGACGCTATCTCCGGCGCTCTGTTTGGTCTCTTCCATGCGGATGAAACCAGCTTCACGGAGGACAACGCTTTGCTGACCGCTGAGTCCGGTGCGGACGGCGTCTTCATCTTTGAGAAGGTCGTCTACGGCAGCTTTGTCGTGCGTGAGCTGCGTCCTGCGACCGGCTATCTCGAAAACGAAACGGTCTATCCCGTAACCGTGGACAAGGATGGTGATGTGGTTGAAATCACCGCCGGCAACGATCTGATCCCCGAAATCGGTACGACCGCCACCGTTGATGACGAGAAGGAAGTCTGCGCTACCGAGGTCTTCACGCTCACCGATACGGTCGAGTACAAGCATCTCGTCCCCGGCAAGGAGTATACCGTCAAAGGAATCCTTATGGATAAGGCGACCGGAGAGCCGTTCCTCCAGAACGGCGAGCAGATCACTTCCGAGGTAACCTTTGTTCCCGAAGCTCCCTCCGGCAGCGTGGAAGTGCTGTTCACCTTCGACGCGAAGCTCATCAAGACGGACACGAACATCGTTGTGTTCGAGAGTCTCTACAGCGACAGCAAGGAGCTGACAGTTCATGCGGATATCGAGGACGAGGCACAGACCGTGACGGTTGTCGTTCCCGAGATCAAGACCGAGGCTTCTACCGACGGAAAGAAAGAAACGACCATCGGCGGCGAGATCGCCATCGAGGATATCGTTTCCTATCACAACCTCACCCCCGGCAAGGAATACGTTGTCCGTGGATCGCTCATGAACAAGACCACCGGCAAGCCCGTAACCGTCAATGATGAGCCTGTGGTGTCAGAAACCGCATTCAATCCCGAGAGCAGGGATGGCGATGTCAAGGTGACATTCACCTTCAATTCCTATGTCATTACCGAAACAACGGATGTGGTTGTGTTCGAGAGCCTCTACCGTGAGGATGTCGAGATCGCAGTCCATGCCGACATCGAGGATGAAGGTCAGACTGTGACCGTCTATGTCCCCGAGATTAAGACCACTGCCGCCATCGACGGCAAGAAGGAAGTCACCACGGCCGGTAAGGTGACGATTGAGGACGTGGCGTCCTATACCAACCTCATCCCTGGCACCGAATACACCATCCGTGGCACTCTCATGAACAAAGCGACCGGCGAAGTCTTTACCGTAAACGGCGAGACGATTACCGCGGAGGTCAAGTTCACGCCAGAAAACAGGGACGGCGAAGTCAAGGTGACGTTCACCTTTGACGCCCACGATCTGACCACCAGCACCAAGCTGGTTGTGTTTGAGAGTCTGTACCGTGAGGATGTTGAGATCACGACGCATAAGGACATTGAGGATAAGGATCAGACCGTGACGGTCACTCCTCCGCCCGATGTGCCTCAGACCGGCGACAACAGCAACCTCGGCGTGTGGATCGGTCTCGGCGGCGTAGCCCTCGGCGGCGCCATCGCCTGCATCATCATGTATTTCAAAAATAAGAAAGATGACGGCGAGAAGTAAGAGGGTTCACTATGATGAAGAAGGTGTATATCTGCGCTCCGTTAGGCGGGGATATCCAAGGTAATCTCGAAAAAGCAAAGAGATACACCGAATACGCGCTGAAGTGCGGCACTGCTCCTGTGGTGCCGCACTTCTATGCCCTCTGCCTAAACGACGATATTCCGAAGGAACGTGAAATCGGGCTTTCCGCAGGAATGAGTCTCCTGTGGTTTTGCGACGAGCTGTGGATCTTCGGCGACACCGTCACCGAAGGAATGCGGCGTGAAATCGACTTCTGCAAGAATCTCAACATCAAAACCCGCGCTGTGAAAGACAGCGACATCAAAAAAGTATTAGGAGGATAATGCACATGAAAAAGAAATCTCTTCGGATCATTCTTTCCCTCGCAATCTGCGTGATGATCATGTCCATGTTCGCTACGACCGCATTTGCGGTCGGCGACGTTTCCGGCGCCATCGAGAGCACCTGGAACGCCGCGAAGTCTCAGGTGCAGACCGTCGTCAACAACGTCGTCTTTCCCGTGATCGACATGATCCTCGCCATCCTGTTCTTCGTCAAGGTCGGCACCTCGTATTTCGAGTACAGAAAACACGGCCAGTTTGAGTTCGCTGCGCCCTGCATTCTGTTTGCCTGCCTTATTTTCACTCTGACCGCGCCTCTGCATATCTGGTCGATCCTGTAAGTCAGAGCGATGGGCTTTTACGAACAGGAACTCAAAAAACTGTTCGGCGGCAGCGACGTCATCCATGACGCAAAGTATTGCGGTAAGACGCTCCTCGGTAAAATCGACGACGAACTGCGGGTAAAACTGCAGTTCGTCTATACCGGGACGAGAGATCACTACAATGCGCTGCGGCTGAAGATCATCAACCGCACGGATGGCGAAGTTGACGCCGAAACCTTCAAGTTCGGCGATATTCTCGGTGGCAATCCTGCGTATGATAGTAATCCGTTTGCAAAGGAAATCCACATTTGGGAAGACAATAACGGGAAAGCCGATTGGTACGGCTACCATCCATCCCCGGCAGCTTATCAGAAGATTGCCGATACCGTGAACGATTATATTTCCATGTACCAGGAGGAAGACATGGGAATGACCTTATAACTCCCCGGAAAGGACGGTGAAAACCTATGTTTGACTGGCTTGGAGATATATTCTCCGGCATCGGCAATGCCATCGGAGATATCATTGAGTATCTCGGCACTCAGATTGCCAACACCATCTTTGACGCCATCCTCCAATGGTTCTATGAGATCATCTACGGCGCCGTTGCTGACTTCTTTACCATGATGGGCAACATGGGCGCCGAGATCTTCGACCTGTCCTGGGTGCAGGCTACAATTAAGCTCTTTACGCTGTTCGGCTGGTCGCTGTTTGTGGCAGGCACGGTTGTCGCCATATTTGATGTGGCGATAGAATACCAAAACGGCCGCGCCAACATCAAAACCACAAGCATCAATATTCTCAAAGGCTTCTTTGCCTGCAGCCTGATCGGTGTGGTTCCCGTAGAATTGTACAAGTTCTGCATCAGCCTGCAAAACACCTTTGCGCATGACCTCACCAGTATCGTAGCCGGAGGCCAGAGCCTGGATCTCGCGGGACAAAGCGCTTCCGTATTGGAAGGCAGCTTTGCCGTGTCGTCCCAAGTGACCTTCGGACTTCTCAACCTTCTTTGTCTGATCGCTTTTGCCTACTGTGTGATAAAAATCTTCTTTCGGAACATCAAGCGCGGCGGCATCCTGCTTGTTCAGATGGCGGTTGGAAGTCTGTATATGTTCAGCGTTCCCCGTGGATACACCTATGGCTTTAACCAATGGTGTAAGCAGGTAGCGGCCATCTGTCTGACAGCGTTCATGCAGACAACGCTGCTTTTCCTCGGCTTGCTCACATTCCCGGATCACATGCTCTTGGGCTTGGGCATCATGCTCGCAGCCAACGAGGTGCCTCGCATCGCCCAGCAGTTCGGCCTCGACAGCTCCGTCAAGGTGAACATGATGAGCGTCGTTCATGCGACTACCACCGCAGTCAATCTGACTCGAAGCGTAGCCAGAGCGACTGGAAAGTAATCGGAGGTACAGCATGAAAGAGAACAACGAACTGACACGGGATGATATCGCCATCGACCACGATATGGAGGTCGACAGCGATGAAGGCCGCGAGATCTGCGTGTATATCGAAGCGTGGTTCGATGTGGACAGAAAGTTCCACATCGATACCGCTTCGGACGATGACACATGGCTCAACATGTATGGCCGCTACAATCCTTTCGATGACACTCTGCGGATCGAATGCGAGATCAGCCGACAGGACAGCTCCTCGTATTTTGATTACGAGCCGACGAAGGAAGAAGCGCAGCTCATCAAGGGTATGATCGCAGAGAAAATCCGAGAGGATTACAACCAAACCCCGCAGGAATTCTGTGAGGAATACTACGGCAAAGATCAGACGATTGGAGGAATACAATGACGCACTATATCTATCCGCAGAACCTCAAGACTGCCGCAAACATGTGGCTTTGGAGCCTGCGGGATTTCGCAATTATGGACGTTGCCGCCCTGATCTCCATAGTGATCCTGGTGGAACTGCATCTGATGCTCCCCGCAGCCGCCACGCTCTGCTATGGTTTTCTGACGATTCGCATAGATGATACGACGATCCTCGATTACATCCGATATGCGGGTCGTTATTTTATTACCACGCAACAGTACTACGAATGGAGGTGAGCACCATGCCCAAAAAAGAAAAACTGCCCAAGCAGAAGAAACCGCCCAAGCAACCGAAGCAGGAAAAACAGCAGAAGAAAAGAAAAGGCCGCTCCGTGCAGGAGTTCATCGGTGTGAAGACCTTCACCAAATACGGACTCATGACACAGAAGGGCGAGCTTCTTTTCTACCTGGTCAGCCCGACCAACATTTCGGTGCTGTCCTACGTCAACATTGAAATCAAGATAGGTGCGGGTTCAGCACATCGGTAAGTGGAGAAGCTCAACACATAGGTAAGTGAAA